>ERZ835051.234-NODE-234-length-62058-cov-5.843749_pt1 | contig 62058 bp, 92 predicted proteins | sample MGYA00519575_ERZ835051 | MGnify/ENA primary metagenome ERZ835051 (study PRJEB31850, sample SAMEA3708769) | human gut metagenome | biome: human gut; feature: human-associated habitat; material: faeces | place: China | collected 2014 ... | reverse complement strand
CAACCGAGGCGCTGCATCAGCTACCGGCAACCGAGGCGCTGCATCAGCTACCGGCTACCAAGGCGCTGCATCAGCTACCGGCAACCGAGGTGCTGCATCAGCTACCGGCAACCGAGGCGCTGCATCAGCTACCGGCAACCGAGGCGCTGCATCAGCTACCGGCAAAGAAAGCATAGCCCTTGCTGCCGGAAAGAATTGCAAGGCAAAGGGAGCATTAGGATGCTGGATTGTGCTTACTGAACGTGGAGAATGGGACGGGAGCACTTATCCTATCATTTCAGTTAAAGCGTTCAAAGTAGACGGTAAGTCAATCAAAGAGAATACTTTCTATTCTTTAGTGAATGGAGAGGCAGTGGAAATGAAATAACAATTTATTCCATCCGCATCAAAGGTAGTGCTATTACCGTACTAAAAGCCGTGAGAGAAGCGAAGTGCGCACCGCTTCCCTTTAACCTTGTACGGGCGGTTTAAAAACACAATACAATGGAAAATGAACTTGAAAAACTGTACAAGGAGCTGAACGAAGTCAAAGCTTGTGATTTGGAATATCTTCCCAAATACGGCTATTCTTCAAAAGAAGAAATCATTCAGCTTATAGAGGAAGACATTGAGGAGTTGCGCGCAGAACTCGAATGTAATCAATATGATTATACACCTGAAGAACTCGAAGACGAAAGGATGTTTCTTTGCGTTAGTCAAGGGCTACCAAGATATTGTTAAACTTAATATTATAAAATAATGCCAATCGTAAAAAAGAATGACGTTCTACCTGAACGTCCTGTTATTATTGTATTGTACGGAACACCAGGAGTTTAGAATATACATTTTACAATAGCAAACTACTTATTTATTATGCCGAAGAAAAATACGCTTGATGATTTTATTAACAAAGCACGTACTATTCATGGTAATCTATATGATTACTCACGTGTTGAGTATGTGAACAATAAAACTCCTGTTGAGATAGTATGCAACAAACATGGCTCATTTTATCAAAGACCGGATAGTCACTTAAATGGGAAGGGTTGTGCTTTCTGTGGGTTAGACAAGCATAGGACATTATTGTTTGGAGTAGGCATAAATGACCTATACTTAACCAAGACCTGCACCCTGTATAGGGTATGGAAAGGAATGCTGGAAAGATGTTATAGCTCTGATGGGAAATATTCATCATACAAAGATTGTAGTGTTTGTGAAGAATGGCACAAATTGAGCAATTTTAGAGATTTCTTTGATAAAAACTATATAGAAGGATTTGCTCTTGATAAAGACTTTATCATACCTAATAATAAGGTTTACAGCCCATCCACTTGCATATTTATACCAAAAGAGATAAACTCTATACTTGTTAAATGTGGTAGAGATAAAAACGGTAAACTGCATGGAGTGAATTTCAGTAAAAGACTTGGGAAGTATGTATCAAATGTTAGCTTTTTGGATAAATGTAAACGCATTCACATTGGTGTGTACGATACAATAGAAGATGCTGAAAGTGCCTACATTTCCAAGAAGTTAGATATAATAAAATCTGTTGCAGACAAATACAAGGATGCACTTCCTGTAGAAACATACAAGTTGATTATAAACCATAAATTTTAAAATATGCCTATACTTAAAAAAAATGACGTTACACCACGTCGTCCAGTAATAATTATGATTTACGGACAGCCCGGTTCGGGCAAAACTTCCATTGCAACAACAGCAGAAAATCCGGTTATCGTTGATACAGACAAGGGGTATGACCGCTCCGTTCAACGAGCTGATACGCTCATAGCTACAAAATGGGAAGATGTTATTGCAGAGCAAAATGCAGGAACATTCGACAATTACAAGACTATTGTTCTCGACACCGTTAAAGGTTGTACGGATGATTACCTACAAGTTTATGTTACAACACTTGACTACAAGTTGCAGAGAAACGCATTGAAGCGGTTTGGGGCAATGGCTGACCAATTCAAGGCTTTCGTAAACTTCTTGCGGTCAAAAGGTTGCGATATTGTGTTTATAGCACATGACAAAGAAACGCAAGAAGGTGATGTTATAAAGCACTCGCCAGACTGCACAGGTCAATCTAAGGATTTGCTGATACGCATAGCTGATGAGGTTGGATATATCTTTATGGAGAACGGAGAACGTAAAATCCAATTTAGCCCTGATGAAACGCATATCGGTAAGAATGTTGCGGAATTACCTGTCACAGTTATACCTAATGCAGCGGAACCCGAATTTGCGAACTTTATGGCAAAATTGATAGAGCAGGTAAAAGATGGCATTCAGAACAAATCTGAATCAAATCGTATTGCCCATGAACAACTTGCCGAAATCCGTGAGCAGCTTTCCGCAGCCATGACCGATGAGGATATTGTCGCTCTGATGGCAGCTACAAAGGAACTTCCGAAGGTGATGCAGAATCCGTTCTTTGCCGAAATGCAGAAAAACCTTGCGACAAAGGGTTACGTCTTTGATGCGAAACAGAAGAAATTTGTGAAGCAATGAAAAAGCCTCTTATAAGGGTCACTCAGTTAGAAGCCTTCCGACGATATATAGAGCAATCCGAATACGCTAACTATGAGATAACCGAGCAATCGGTTATTGAAAGCATAACAGGTGTGTTTGAAGGGAACACCTATACAAAAATCGGAAGTGCTTTCCATAAAATTGTAGAAGAAGGTACACCGCAATGCGAGAAAGTAGAAGCAGGCGAGCGTACCTTCCTATATTATGGGAAAGAACAGAAAGAGCATATACCGTGCGGCAGGGCATTCGATATTGAAGGGAACAAGGTGATATTGGACGTTCCGCAGTGCAAGGTAGCTCTTGCGTACCGTAACGAACACCCCGATGCGTTCCACGAGATAAGGCTTTACAAGGACTTTGGCGATGCGGTTGTTACAGGTTGTGCCGATATGATAGATGGAGTTGAGATAAGGGATATTAAGACCAAATACTCCACACCGTCTGATGCGGATTACATCAACTCCTGCCAATGGAGATTCTATCTCCAATTATTCAATGCAGATGTATTCCATTTTGATTTGTTTGTATTTGAAGGATATGATAAAGAGAAGCATGGATATGATGTCAGAGGTATTCCGTTGAAACGTTATGGTCCTGCAATAACATGCTATCGCTACGATGGTATGGAGCAGGATAATTATAATCTGCTTCGCTCCTTTCTTGAATGGGCTGAATACAGAGATTTGACCAAGTATTTACTTAAAGAAACAATAGAATAGAAAATGAATTTAACCGGAAGCGTAAATTTGCTAAAGCTCGAAAAAGTGGGCATAGCAACAATTAAGAATAAGAAATGCGTTGTCATTCCTATAGAAGAAAACGACCTTTATGTAAGTATGGACGAGAACCTGAAAGCAAAAGCCGTCTATCTTAACGTTAATATTAATGAGCGTAGAGAGCCGAGCCAATACGGAAATACCCATTACTGCAAACAATACTTATCAAAGCAGTATAAGGATGCGAACAAGACAGAAGCAGAAGCCAAGTCAAAGGTTTACTTGGGAGACTTCAAGCCTTATGAGTTTGAGGGTTCCGGGAATGCTGCGGCTACGGTGGAAGCGCCAACCTTACAGACCGACGGGGAAGACGACCTTCCGTTCTGATGTGTAACCTATAAACATATAATATCATGCTGTACGAATTTAAGCTAAAAGTAAACAAGGTTAACGAGAAAGGCGATGAAAAGGAAGTCACCGAACATTACATAACCGATGATGAACTTTTCGGTCATGTGGAATTGAAAGGCAATGAGCTATACAACGGTGAGTGTGATGTTTTCGCAATCAGCCGGAGTAAGATACGTGAGATTGTCAATGAGAAGCAGGAAGATGAGTTCTTTTATAAGGTCACTCTTGTTGAGATTTTCGTAGACGAAAACGGGAAAGAAAAAGAGAACAAATATTATGTTCTAATAGCTGCAAAAGACATGGACGATGCCAACAAAAAGGCAGCGGAATACATGAAACAGGGGCTTCAAGATATGAAGCTGGACGCTATTGCAAAGACAAAGATTTTAGACTTGATATAATTAACCGAAAGCCCTCTGCTCACGCAGAAGTCCCGTGAAAGGTTCGGGTTAAGTGATTTAATTTCAGCTAACAGTTAACTATCCCGGTGTGGCTTGACCGCCTATCCGGGAACTATTTGTTAACCTGCCTGTCCGGTCTGTGAAGATTGGGCGGGCAAAAATGGTGGTATGGCGGAACAACGAGAGACGCTAAAGTGAAGCTCTTATAGATAGGTTGGTAAGTCAATGTGTTACGGTTAGCCGTAAAAAAAATTCAAACCACTGAGTTAATAACGGGTAATGCCGAATAGACCGCAATGTCAATGAATAAACTACTTGGTGAAAGTCCAAGAAAAACTCCTATCATGCAGGTGCAAGTCCTGCTACCACCTCATAAATGTGAGCCACACGTAAATGGCATGGGTTAGTAATAATGGTTGTGCCCTGGAGAATACGCTTCGGGGCTTTAATAAAAAACATCATGGAAACAAAAGAAATTACCAAGACTATTTACACTGCAAATGACGGGAAAGAGTTCTTAACGAAAGAAGATTGCGAAAAGCATGAAAGGTTTGTTGAAGAAATACTTTCACGTATTAAGTATTTCTGTATCAGATGTAATCCTGACTTAACAGAAACAGGAAATTTCTCTCATAAAATATATGTGGCTGTGTTTTCTAAACATTACCTATATAAAGATATTGCATTTCAATGGGCTTTAAAGAAGTTTGGTACTTACTTAGGGGAAAGCGTAATGGGATATGGCTTCCAACCCCATTTTAATGTAAGTGAAGTTTCTAAAGAAGAATACGAAAACTGCCCACCTACTGAATGGGGAGGCTCGAAATTAGAAAGTGAGAAAATATTCCTTAGTCCCAAATCGGTAGAAGGATTTCCTGAAAACATTGACTACATGGAAGAATGGGGATTCAAATAAAAACTTGAATGAAACTTACAATAACCAAATCCGAAGGTGCAATCATTCAGAAGCTTATCGCAGACCGAAAGTCAGACATTCATAATATTGGAGGTGACAGCAAGCAGGCAGAGCGTCTAAGTAAGCTGAACAAGAAGATTGCAAGGCAGATAAAGAAACAATACAAGACATGAGTCCTTACGTAATAACTTCTGCGGTTCTTATTACTTATGACGGAAAGAAGATACCATTGGAAAACATAGAGAGTGAAATAATGACCCGACCTATCCAGTTGACTAAGGAGAGGATACTCGATGCTTTCTCCACGATGAAGGACAAGCCGGTGAATGTTGAACTTAAAATAAAGCATATATGATATGGAATATAAAGCTGCCATAAAAGGTAACGCCCCATCAAAGGCTAATTGCTACAAGATAGTAACCATTAACGGACACAGATGTTTGGCTAAGACTCCTGCATTAAAAAAATATGAGGAATCTTTTATTTGGCAGGCTGGAAAGTTGAGGGATTTGAATATAAACGAGCCGTTTGAGTTCCACATTGACGTGTATTATCCGAGCAAACGTAGTGATTTGGATAATGTATTGAAACTGCAACTTGACGTGTTACAGCGTATAAAGTGTATAAAGAACGATAATAACTGTTGCCTTATCCATGCACGCAAATTCGTTGATAAGGACAATCCTCGTGTCGAGATTGTGATTAAGACTTTGGATTAAAAAAATATAGTTTTCTTTTGGCATTTTGGTTTGAGTGTGTATCTTTGCGGTGTTTTCCCGCCAAGAAAACATCTTTATTAGCTTAGATATATGGATTTTTTATATCCATTCGACAGATTATATCTATAAATATAGGCTGTTCGTATTCCCTTGTGAACTATGTATCTTTGCTGATAGTAGTGTTTCTTGGCGGAAAACAGGGAAGCGGACAGCTTTCTTTTTATACATAACTCAAATTCTAATCACAATGCCAAGAAACTTAGAATTGGAGAATGGGAGAATAATATGTACCCCACAATCTACGTTAGTTGCTAACGAGAAAGCAACAACTCTATCCTTATCTTCTTCAACCGAAGAAATCAAACGCTATTTCAAAGCTATTTTAGAACTTTCAAAACTGAATGTTCCCTACCCTGTTAACCTTGATAGTTGCTGGATGCTTGCCTATTCAAGAAAAGATAATGCGACTAAAGAATTAACTAAAAACTTCATCCAAGACGTTGATTATCAAGTTTTGCGCCAAAAAGCGGAAAACCCAAAAGGCGGCAGACCAACAATAGAATACCACCTCTCCGTCTCCTGCTTAGAATACTTCATCGCCCGCAAAGTTCGCCCCGTATTTGATGTGTACCGTGAAGTCTTTCACAAGGTGAACGAGATTGCGCCAAAGGTTGTAAAATCAAGCGCAGCCGACAAGCGGAAAATCGCAAAGCTCGAAAAGGAACTGGAGTTTACGAAAAAACTTCTCGAATGGACAAGATGGAGCGAACGCAGGGAGATTGAATTAAAATGCTCGTGCTTCTCTTTCCTCGTAAAGACGAAGCAGTACGACAAGTGGGCGGAATACAGAAAAACAGGAATAGTCAAGAAGTAATAGCCATGATTGAAATACTTATCGTGTTGGGTAGCCTTTTGTCGGGCTACCTCACTTTCCGAAAAAAGGGAGAGAAACTTTTCTATTGAGTAAAATCTAAAAAATTAAATATTATGAATACTTCAATTATTAAATTCGATTACAACGGAAATATAATTCCTTTTGAGAAAGGGAGTGATGTTATGGTAAACCTTACGGCTATGGCGAAAGCCTATCCCGATAAGAATTTATCCACAATTGTTAACTCGCAGGAAATCAGCGATTATTGCACATCACTTTCCAAACTAAAAAATTTTAGTTTGGCTGATTTACTGATAGTTAAGAGAGGTGGAGATAATCCAGGCACTTGGGCACACCGTCTTGTCGCTATTCGTGTTGCACAAAAACTAAATTCCGATTTAGCGGTATGGGTGGATATGAGAGTAGATGAGCTTCTTAAATACGGTATGACCGCCACGCAGCCAACTTTGGAGCAGATGATAAACAACCCCGACCTTGTTATCAGCCTTGCCACACAATTAAAGAACGAACGCGAGGAAAAGCAAAGAATGGCTTGCGAAAATCAAATCCTCAAAGAACAGAACAAAAACATAATTGAAGAAACCAAACCTGCTGTAACCTTTACAAACGCATTTAGTGGAGCGGAAAGTTCATGCCTTATCGGAGAGCTTGCAAAATTAATTGCGCAGAATGGATACGATATAGGCGAAAAGAGATTGTTTGCATGGATGCGTAAAAACGGATATTTGGGCAAGCATGGAGAAAGATATAACGTGCCAAATCAGAAATACATAGAACAAGGGTTGTTTGTAATCAAAAAAGGCGTACGCTCTGGAAGTAATGGCGTTTTACATACTACATTGACTACAAAAGTTAGTGGCAAAGGACAAGTTTACTTCGTGAACAAATTTCTTAATACCATATAGAAAGTAATAATATGAAAACAATAAAGCAGCAATCAGAAGAGTATGCGTTGAAATATCCTTCCGAAATCCGAAATGAAATAGCGAAAGCATGGATAGACGGGAGAAACTCAATAAGGAAGAAAGAAGTGCTTGACCTCTATTTCGTAGAGGAAGAATACAAGGATATATTCATCTACTGGCTCAACTACAAAAAAGAGAGGGGGCAGCCATACAAGCAGACCGGAGCAGAGGCATGTTACCGGAAGCTATTAACTCTTTCGGGAGGTGACAAGCAGATGATGATTGCAATAATAGAGCAAAGCATGAGTAATAATTACCAAGGGTTATTTCCACTAAAAGACAATGGGAACAGAAATCACACTAACAAGCAAGGAAATAGCGGTTCTATCTTCCAGGCAGCTGATTGCTATCTGCAAGAACATCAGTAATGAGATAACTTCCATAAGCCAAGCGATAAACGCACCTCCCATACAATTATCACAATGGAGGAAAGATAACGAAACCTGCATAAAGGCGGTTCTTGTAAAGTTCATAGAAGGCACTCTGTTGTTTTACGGCCGTAGCCGCGAGGATATGAATGATTATCAAGTAGCATCCATTGTAAACTCTATCCTTGACAAGTATTATTATTTCAGAATTGAGGACGTTTGCCTTTGTTTTAAACGGGCAAGGGAAAACTCATCATACGGTGGATTTTACGGCAAAATAGACGGTTCTGTCATCATGAGCTGGTTTGCCACTTACGATAAGGAGCGGGATGAAGTGATACACTCAATGCCGGAAGAAAAAATTAATGTTTTTACCGGAGAAGAGTATAGCCGGGAAGAGTACATTGAGATGTTGAAAGCTAAGATAGCCGGTGGAGACCTGTACGCAAACGAAGCATTGCGGCGTGTTGGTACATTCGAGCGTATAATGTTTGATAGACGTGGAGAGTACGCCAATTATAAGTATTGGCGAAAACATAAATTTGACAATAAAGTATGAGACTTACAATATGTTGGACGACAAGAGGCAGGCAAAGACGCTTTTACTATGATATATGCAAAAAGTTTGGCATATCGGATTACATGAGTGTTAATCATGAGACGCCATGTGATATAAGGGATGAAGATATGGAACTGTTGAAGGAATGCGAAAAACGAGGGTTTATCCAAATAAGAAACAAACGGTAAATAATCATGGACATAGAGATTGAAAAGAAAATCGAACAATTGGAGTGGCAGCGTGACAATGCAATGCGCATACGCTGCCCGTTGGTGGCAAGGAAGTATCAGCGCATGATTGATGAACTTGCAAAAGAGAGCAGAAACAAGAATATGAACAAGGCAGAACAGGCAAGACAATGACTACCGACACGGCAAATCAGATAATTAGCAAGTATGAGAGCCTTGTAGTTCTGTGCACCTACAACATACTGCTCACGAACGACATCTGTTGCGGGCAGGTTATCGAGTGTCTGCATGCGATGAAGAGAACGCCTTATTACAAACAGGCATTCAAGCGGTATTTGAATGATGCCGATAAGGCAAGAAAGGAATACGAGCGTACTGTAAACAGCGTTATCGGTTCAGACCGGAGCGAGTTTTTCGCCGACTGCAACGACAAGTACACGGAAGAAGTGAACAAGCACGTGGATATGCTGTATTGGCAGTTCAAGCAGGTTCTCGACGATAACGGCATATCCCATTCCGCAGAGATTGCAAGGTTCGAGCTTGCAAGGACATTGTGTGATTACGCCTGCATCCAGTTTGACGAAAGGATTAAAGAACTTCGGAAGAAAGATGCACGGTTCAACGGGTTTACGTTGGAATATTTGAAGCTTTCAAATGTAGCAAGGGTGATGAACCTTGCTTCCGATAGTTTGAAAATCGGGAAAACGGTCAATATGAACACAGAGCGGTGTACAGCAGCGTTTGATGTACTGGTAAGAAAGCTGTCGGATGCGGATAATATTGCCAACGCGATAAAAGTTTAGTGAGATGAAGCCTATTTATAACCTTATAACCCTCCTCATGGACTGGCTTTCGGTAGAGGTCGGAGCGAATGAAGAGTGGTTCTGAATTATGGAAATGAAGAAAAGCGAATTGACACACGGCTCTCTGTTTAGCGGCATTGGCGGTTTTGAATTAGGTGCCGAAATGGCAGGAATTGACACTTTGTGGAATTGTGAGATAGAAAAATTTCAAGGTGAAATATTAAAAAACAAATTTCCTCATGCAGAAAGATTCACAGATATTACAAAAACAACCGGACTCCGATATGTGGACATCATTAGTGGAGGATTTCCGTGTCAAAACATCAGTGTTGCCGGAAAACGTGAAGGTATTAAGGGAAAGCGCTCCGGGTTGTGGAGTGAGATGTACCGAATTATATGGGAAGTTAGACCTAAATACGTCATCATTGAAAATTCGCCAGCTCTCACTATTTCCGGTCTCGAACAAGTCCTATGCGACCTTTCCAAAATCGGGTATAATGCGGAATGGCAATGTATATCAAACTACGCTTTTGGATACCCACACAAAAGGGAAAGACTTTATCTTATTGCCTACTCCAACAAAATCGGATTACAAGGCGACGTTTGCAAATGTGGAAGCATTAACTCGATATTTAAACAGTGGACATCAGATACGAGTGTCGGATATACTTGCGCAAAAAGGATTCTTGAAATCCCAGCGCATAGCATTGTTAGAAATGATGATGGGTTTCCCGATTGGTCACACAGAGTTGGAAGTATCGGCAATGCGGTAAATCCAACAGTGGCAAAATATTTATTTGAATGTATTAAGATTTTCGATAAACAATTAACGTAAAACTAAATAGAAAGGAGTTGAAGAATGAAAAAGGACATCAAGGAAGCAATAAAGGAACATCTTTATGCAAATACGTTTGTAACAGACTCGAATAATCCGGGTTTTGTAGATAGATTTTTTGAACACACTAAAGCTGCTGAATGGGGTGCGAACTGGCGAATCAACAGCGCGTGGCATGATGCAAGCGAAAGGCCAGACAAAGGGAAGATGCTCATTGTGGAGGATATTGACAGTGCTTATGATTTGGTCTATTTAACCCAAAGCAAGCCATGGGAAGAACTTTCGGAAAAGAATCATTATATGCGCTGGGCATACATCGAAGATTTACTACCTAATATGGAGAATTAAATCATGAAACCAATTTTGCTTCAAGCAAGTTGGAAAAGATTGTGAACTACATAAATCAGAACATTCAATAAGGATAAGTTATGAACAGACAGTAGAAGAAGCAGCCCGCACTCATTGGAGTGAAAGTACATATAATAAAGATACAGAGCTTGCCTATGATGAAAGAGACTGTATAGTTATCAAGGCATTGGCAAAATCGGTTGCATTACGGGCTTTTAAGAAAGGTGCAGACTGGCAGTCAAGGCAATCCCCGTGGATAAGCGTTGAGGAACGGTTGCCAGAAAATAATACCGTGGTTCTGACAAGAGGGGCTTATGGCTTCCTTATTTGCCAGCTTTCATCTTTGGGTGAATGGGAAACCGGGGCAAATGTTAATAAAGAAAGATTAGGCATTACCTATTGGATGCCCATCCCCTCTTTCGATGATATACTCGAAGCCAACAAGGATGTACTGGAACGGATTAAGGAGAAAGGAGTGAAAAATGAAATATCATAAAGTAAAGAAAAAGCAAAAATTTGAAAGGGTTTGTTACAACTGTAAGCATTATTATAAATGTACTGACAGATTTAACAAAGATACTATAAACTGTGATAAATTCAAATTTAATGCTTTATGCAAGAGTGTTTAAAAAGGAATGAGAAATGGAATCAAAACAAGTATTATCAATAGACCAAATGAAACATTTGCAGGAACTTGGATTAGATACGAGTGATGCAAGTATGATATTTCAAAGAGGTTCTGCCACAAGACACGAATGGGTACTTCATGTAATGGGGTATGCAGACATATCATTACGAGAAAAAGAATTTACTTACACCTTGCAGGATATTCTCAGCAAGTTACCGCGATACATAAATGACTTCGGTGTAATGTATAAGATGTGCGTTGAACCTCTTTTTTCTGGTCCTTGGGCTATAAGTTACCAAAGAGGCATATCTGAACCATTCATTTTTAAAGTTGCCGGAAATCTATTAGATGTAGCCTACGAGATGTTGTGCTGGTGTATTGAAAACAGGTATATTAAAACTAAAGAATAGTTATGAAAGCAAGAATAAAAGCAACCGGAACGATTGTAGAGGTTGAAGGCTTATTCGACGTTGGGACTGCCTTAGTGAATGGTAGGTATTTCAAAGTGTCAGAACTCGACTTCTTTGATAATTTTGAAACTATTGATTGGGAGCACAGGCGTTATGAACTGGCGAAGGCTGCAATGCAAGGATTCTGTAGCAATCCACATCAACAGATAATGGATGCTGACTCAAATATGGTGGCAGAATGGAGTATTGGTTTCGCTGATTCACTAATAAAGAAATTGAAAGGGAACTAATCATGGAAATAAAGAACGGAATAATAATAGACGGAGTGCTGCATGAAATTGTGCCAATGAGAGAAAACTACTCGTGTGACAATTGCAGCTTGGAAGAAAAATGCGATAAAATAGATTTTTTCTTATGTACATTAATTGCTGGAAGGCATAATTCTGATGAACGTTTTATCAATCGTGGCAAAGTGACAGATATTAAGATAGATAAGGAGGAATAACTATGGGATTTACAACACCGTGTTTTATACGCAAAAATACACCGGAGCTTCGAAAGAAGCTGGAAGAGTTGGGGTATTTCAACGACTCTCCTGAATGGACAAATAATTGTAGTATAATATGGGCTTATCAATATCCAATGAAAGGATTTGATACTCCTAATTATGTGATTGCGGATTCTTTTGACATCCTTTTTGACAAACATAGTGCTTTATGTGGGAAATTTATTGATTGCGGATTTAATGAGGAGTTTTTCTTAGCTATCGCTTCATTGAGAGATGATACAGATGATAATCAACTATTCACCAATGGTAAGGGCGATTGGGGTATATATCGGGATGGCTCTGATGGCAGTTTACCTGGAATGGATTTCTATGGGATGCCTAATGATTTTAACTTATTATATTATCATAAGGCTACCGTAAACGAACTGATTGAACACTTTAAAGTATGAAGAAAATAATTATCCTTTTGGCAACAGTTGCACTATTCGGGTGCAATAACTCTGGAGAATACCCTATAGAACACCGTACAATTGAGGGAAGCGTGACTTATCTCAATGATAGTATAGTGATTATCCGTACCCATAAAAAGGGGCTTGACAACTACGAAACGAAGATTATTAATTTGAAAAGACAATAGCCATGACCGAAGAACTTGTAACATTAGAGACAGCGAAGCTGCTGAAAGAGAAAGGATTTAATGAGCCATGTATGATTGCTATTAATATTGAAGATAGTAGACAATATGGTACCAATAGAACAAATAGCGAGTTACCAATAAAAGTATGTTCCCATCCTACTCAATCCGTTACACAAAAGTGGCTGCGTGAAACCAAGAAGCTACACGTTGAAGTATCCTATATGTATGGAGACTATTGGATATATGATATACTAACAATACCGAACCATGATTTAGTGGGATTATCCGACAGGCCTTTGGTGCATTATAAAAGCTACGAGGAAGCACTTGAAGCCGGAATACAAGAAACTTTAAAACTTATATGAGAATGGACCCTGTTGTAAATGATGCTTATAGACTTAGAAAACTTTTAGAAAAAGCAACGGGACTAAAAGTATATAAGTCGGAGCTAATAGCCAACTATTTTAATGGCTATCTAAGTATAGTACAAGAGTATAAAAACGAAACTAATCCGCATATTACAGTAGCCCAAGGTAGTTGGTCGATAGAAAATGGCGGAGAGTATAAAATTTCATTCTATACACCTACAATCGTTATTAAAGGCAAGAGGATGCTTAATACTCGTTTTGTAAAAGATGTAGCCTATAAGATAGTGGAAGCATTAAATGATGAATTTGGGGAAGATAATTGGAATACGTGCAATGAGGAGCAAAAGTGTTGGCTTCCCATGTCTCGAAACTCTTTCTATTTACAAATCCCAAATTTTGAGAAATATTAAAACTTATATGATTATGAAAGCAAACCTAATATTTTTTCTTGCGATATTCATCATATCAGCATTATTCATCGGGCATTTCCGGTTGACATTCTCACCGTTCAGTGTATCCTTTCTCTATTGGCATAGGACTGTAGGAGTTATTCTTATCGTTGCAGGATGCTTGGTTTACAACATAGGTGAGCATATATCAGGCTACAAGAAAGGACTGGATGAAGGTATGGAGATTGTTTTGAAAGAGTTAAAAAAAAGATACAATGAAGAAGATAATGTTCAATGATAAATACAGTCTAACCCAGGCTGTATTGGATGGTCGGAAGACGCAGACAAGAAGAATCATTAAGTGTCCGAAAGCATATCAAGAAAATCCTGCTGGATGTTTTAGGATTACTGAATCAGATGATGTTAGCCCCCTTTTTGAGATTCTTGTATATGATAAGGACTGTAATGACTTTGTTCCAATGTTTATTCAGCCGAAGTACAAGGTTGGTGGAGTTTTTGCCATTGCACAATGTTATGAAAGTTTAGGGATGAATCCCGAAATTGCACTTAATGATAGGGACGGAATAGGATTTTATACTAAAACTAAATTCGCACCCGGTTGGAAAAATAAAATGTTTGTCCGCGCTGACCTCATGCCCCATCATATCCGCATTACCAACATCAAGATAGAACGGTTGCAAGGCATTTCCGATGAAGATTGCTTTAAGGAAGGAATTTTTAAATGGGATGCTGGACAAAAGGATATTCCTTTTTATTCATTCCATTACGCAGATATACCCGACTACAATGATCCTCGTGACGCATTCGCAGAACTGATAGATAAAGTCTCCGGCAAAGGTACATGGGCATCCGATCCTTATGTTTTCGTATATGAATTTGAACTGATTGATTAAAAACGAGAAAAGATATTGATTATGAAACGTGAAATAAAATTCAGAGGAAAAAGCACTGATACGGGGAAATGGATATATGGATTTCTCTCTTTTTTCTATACTGCCGGAAGGGACGAAAACGGACTTATCCTCACAGACAAGGCAAAGATATATTCTCCGGAAGACTGCCGGTGCGATGACGTATGGGCTGAAACTGTTGGTCAGTTCACGGGAGTTAAATACAATGATAGAGAAATATATGAGCATGATTTGGTTGAATGCGCTGGTGTACTATGTGAAGTAGTGTATAGTGATAAAATCGGTTCTTTTGTGCTATTAGAAGTTCTGTCTCAAAATCTTGGAAATAAGCCAATAGGACAAATGATAGATATGTTCGGGATTAGATATGTAGGTAATATTTACGACAGCCCGGAGTTATTGAAATAAAACAACCATGAGTAAATACATGAATTGGGAACTCTACGATAAACCACCTGAGGGTTTCTCCATTGACAAGCATACTGGTTCTCCTTTGACCGGATACGACTTTTACACAAACGGGAAAAGCGTCTTAAACGGAGGAGTAAGAATTCTTGTAAAATCTCTGAATGTTCATGTTAACAACATAGCAGACAACCACTACCCCGTGAAAAGAAACACTCCCAATAACAAAGAACCCAAACAAGACCCGATGATTAACCGTAATGTGCGCCAACGGGTAAATGTCTTTGCACGCGAGAGGTTTAAAGTAAAGCTACTACAAGAAATAGAATTTGATTTAATGGTGTGTCAACTCGAAGGCTGGAGTATGGGAAGCTACGTCAATGAGCTTAAGCAATTGATTGATGATGTTTATCGGAGAATGGTTAAGACAAAGAAAAGGAATAGCAAGACTATCAGTAACCCAAAACTTGAATTTAAAGATGAATGAATTATATATACCTCCACAGCGATTAAACCGCAACCCTATTAACGGGCGGTTTTTAAAAGGAAGTATCCCTCATAACAAGGGGAAGAAATGGGATGATTACATCCCTTCGCATAAAAGGGAAAGTATGATTAAAGGATTAGCTTTAGGGAGAACGGGAAACCCTAATATAGCGGGCTGCAATGCAAAGAAAGTAGTAGCCATAAAGAGCGGACGGTTACAAGGTGTTTTCCAGTCCTCTAACGATGCGAAACGAAAGACTGGCATTTGCGCCCGTAATATCAGGAATTGCTGTTCCGGAAAGCGTAAACACGCTGGCGGCTATCAATGGTTTTGGGAAAGCGATAATAGTTGGTGTGAATTAATTATAAATGAATAATATAACCATGAGTAAATTAGAGCACATCGCCACAATTGATTACTGCTACTGGCGATTGGAAAAGTTGAATGAGGCTCTTTCCAAGCCTAAATCGACTATGGAGCAGTTGGTTGATAAAGCCTGCGGTTATAATGAAGTAGAAGAAGTGAAAAAGGAAGCTATAACCGTTTTGGAACAGATTATTGAAAGCAAAAAGGCTATCGGTGCGGATTATTCGGGTGATAGCAAGTTCCTTGATAAATTAAAGAACAAAGAAACGCATGAGTAAACTATACAAAGCAACCCTCTTCGGTAAATCATTCATTATAGGATGGTTCAGCCATGCGGACAAGTGGTATCATAAATTTAGTATAATATATTGAACCAATGAGAAAAGCAGACAGAATAATCAGAGACAGACACTCCCGCATCCCGGACAAATACAAGAAGATTGACACTGCGGTCAACGGGGATGCGGAAAGCTTTGCCGAACAACACAAGGAAGTGGAAAGAAGGCTATTCCCTCTATGCCTTAACAAGACCACCGTTATTTACGTCACAAAAGACAAACAAAATGAAACATATGCTGCGAAAGCACGTAAACGGATGGGGATAGCAGAGCCGAAGAAACCTTTCGTTGACCCGCTTTCGGAAGAAAACATTACCAAGTTATACAAGGAAGAAAAGATACCGCCCCGCAGAATGGCTGAAATGTTGGATGTAAGTGTAAGGACGATATATCTAAGATTGGCTAAGTATGGACTTACAAAAGTTAAATGCAGATAACATGAAAGAGAATAATATTTTAAACAAAGAGATTTATACAGAGGCTATGATAGCAGCCTCTAAGGTTGATTTCCTTGAGAGCAAGGAAGAAGTTGAGATGTATGCCACTTCGCTGTATAACGCGATGATATGGGGTAGAAAAGTAAAATATTAAGTTTTTTATTGGGCGTTATAGAAATTAGAGGTATATTTGCAGCGTTACACATATTAAGAGGCGGACGGTTGTCTGCTATTAGCAGGCATTTTTTATGTTTGTAAGCTAACGCTGTATATTATAGCGGTCTGCAAACCCGTGTGGAGAGTTAATAGCCTCCCAACTGCCTCTTAGGTATGTGTAACGGCGGGTTAATTGCAGACCGTCTTCTTTCTGCAATGCCATAAAACGTTACAAAAATGGCAAATGAATTAAATCCAAACAAGAAAACAATGAGCTCGCTTGAAATTGCAGAGCTCGCAGGTAGAAACCACAAAGATGTTATGCGCTCTATTCGTGATATGGAACCAGCATGGGTGAAAGTTAACGGGCGCAATTTTGCGCTCGTTGAATACAAGGATGCAAAAGGAGAAACTCGTCCTTGTTATGAACTACATTACGATGAGTGTATGTATGTCGCTTCCAAATTCAATGATGAAACGAGAGCAAAATTGGTTGTTCGTTGGAGAGATTTGGAAACAGGAAAAGCCGAACCGATAATCAGTTTGGTAAAAACAGAAACGAAACAGCCAACCATATCCGACAAGATGAAAGCTGCTACATGGGCAGCAAAATTCTTGAACTTGAACGAGAACTCAAAGCTAATTATTGCAAAGCAGATACTTGAACCGTACAATCTACCGCTTCCAGACTATACCCCGTCAAAAGGGATAATAAAATCAGCAACAAAACTTCTTGAAGAAAGAGGACTGGAAAGGCAGATTTCTGCACAGGCTTTCAATAAAATAGCCATGCAGAAAGGTTTTTTGTGTGAGGTAGAAAGGAATTCTTCACGCGGTCAGAAAAAGAAATTTAAGTCAATTACGGAGAAAGGTCTTCTGTATGGAGAAAACCAAGTAAATCCGAATAATCCGAAAGAAACTCAACCATTATGGTATGGAGATAAGTTTGATGAATTTCTTAATGTATTAGGGTTCTAAAATTAGTGATAAACGTAAACAATACATTATGAAAAGAGATACAAAAACACCGTTCTATGACGTTATGTGCAATGTAAACGAAAGCTGCGTTTTGGCGGTATATTTTAATAAAATTATTGGTGAATTGGAAACTGTAAGAATATTTTCTTCACCAAGAACATTTGAGGACACTAAGAAAGAGAATAAAGATTATTCTGCTATTTTTTATCAAACTGTTCTTTGGGAATTGTGGTTTCATGGAGTTGTGGAAAGGCTTAATGAATGGAACGAAATACTTAATGAATACTTTTCCGAATACGAAGGGAAGTGGAAATTTTATGCTTGTTCAAAAAGGATTGAATCTATCAACGAATATGGAGGTGAAGAATCAGATTACAATGAGGACGGTAGCATAAGAACTTTAAACCTAACCAAAGATGATTTGAGACATCATACAGCTCTTGGTGAAATGGTGCAAGATGATTGGAGGGATATTGTGCAAGAAACTACCTGTGCCGATTTACAGTATATGATTACATGTTTAAAAGCCCATGCAAGCTTTTCATTACCCGATGCTTTTAAGGAATTTTTCGGGAAAGAAATTACTACTTATAAGCAAGATGAAAACGGTAATATGGTTCCAATGAATTTTGCGGATAAGGCTATGGATAAGGCAGTAGAGCAATATACGGCTGACGGAATGGCTATTGGCATTACATTGGTTTGCGAATTTATCCAACGCATAATCAGGGATATTAGGGCAATGGATAAGTTCAGTGACAACAGAGACAAACTTATCCAAATGCACAAGGACGTAAGAAATATCCTTGATTTTAACCTCGATAAAGTTTCCTATGTAGAGGAAATGCTCGAAGAGGAACGTAAAAGCAAATAACATCAAGCCTTGTCCGTATCTATTGCGGACAGGCTTTTATCAAAAGACTAAACAAATATTCATCATGGAAAGAAATACAACACCCGCTAAGAAGAAATACGACCTTAGCGCAATAGACGAATTATTCAAACATAGCATAACACCCGAAGAACTTAGAGGGGAGCTTATCGAACTGGTGTTTGATTACGCACAATACGTAGAGGAAGGCGCTACCGACTTGTTCAAATGTCACATGGGTACACTATATGTGCTATATAAGGCTTTAGAGGATGTAAAAGAATTAGAGACACCAAGCTAATACCCTCACCAAAACAGCAAGCGGTATAACCCAATGGAGAACCCGTTCAAATCGTTCTAAACGTTCCATTGGATAACTTGGAAAAGGCGGCAATAGTCCATGTAAAGGACATTGTCCGCCAATTCAAGCAGTTCATCTATGTAATCCTTTTTTCGCATCACGTTCAAGTTTTCTACGTTGTTGGCGGTTTATACCATTTGCCGCGGCAAGGCTGTTCAGCGTCTCTTTCTGTTCGGGAGAAAGCATGTTATATACTTCTTCCCGGGATTTGCCTGATAAAATGGCTTGTACTATTTTCCACATAAGCTACGTCTGCAATGTTCACACAAAAATTTCTTCGCTACCGGGAACATCTTCTGTCCCACATATCCGCTAAGGTACTGCGCCTCTTCCCCGTATGGGTCGATGCCGAACGCCCGTGAGATATGCCGACATAGATGCCCTTTTTCATGGTCGAAAGAGTTTTGAAACTCTGCCGGGGAAGAAGTAAGGGCTATAACCATTACGGTTTGCCTGTTTTGGATATTGGAGTAAGTGATACCCGTATTCAGATTGCAGGAGCGCATGTTCTTATAGGCATTCACCAAATCCAGCCCCCTGCATCCAACCCGCCGAAGGTCGGCGATGATACGGTCGGTATAATAGCAGTCCACCGCATAATATACACGGACTTCCCAATCATAATCCGGTATGTAAAAATCCTGTATTATCATAGGCTACATCATCTGTTCCCACATGATAGGATTGCCGGAGCCTATGCAGTCGGCATAGAACCGCGTGAAAGGCATTCCATTGTAAGCGTCCACATCATCTATGTAATCCTTAATGAACAATGCGAGATGGGCTTCGTCAGTGATAGAACTTTTGTAGTAATCCGACTTCGCCATGTTTGCCACGTAAACGCTGTCGTACCCTGCATCCTTCTCCAGGTTTACACTGTACTTTTTCAGAAGCTCCTCTACCTGCTCTTTGCTGATTGGCTCCAGCTTTTCTTCTTTACCCGTAGATTTATTTTCCATCTTCATGCGGGAAACAGCCCATAGGCACATCTTCTTGCTGAAATGCCATCCGTACTGGCTGAGATAGTCAGCCATTGCAGGCGGTATTCTGTCGTATGTATCTAATCTTTGTTTCATATTTTCCTGATTTTAAGTGATTGGCAAAAGAGGGGAATAATCCCCTCTCCATTACATGAACTCTCCGTTGGCGCGTCTGCGTCTGCGTTCGCCCATATCATCACCGTAAGGCTGTGAACCGCGGCGTTCGCTGTAAACCGGATATTCCGGAAAGTAACCCGGCATACGGCGTTCGCCCATATCTGAGCCGCCGCTATAGCTTCCACCGCGTGAACCACCGCTGTTACGATAGCCCATTTCACCGCCCTGCATTTCACGCATGGCTTTCTCGTAACCATAACGGCAACCCTCTCTATAGGCTTCTTCCATAGGATTACTGCCTCTCATACCGAAGTCACGGTCATATTCTCCGCGTCCTTCTTCCAATATTTCCCACATTCCCATATTATTTCTTTGTTTTAGATGTTTCAGCAACTCCGAGCTGTTCCATAAGCCGTTTGTTCAAATCCATAAGGTCAGACATGTTCTTGCTCATTTCCGCCATTTGCCCTTTCAGAGATGATATTTCCTGCTCCTGACGTTGTTTCTCTGCAAATTCGGGGTTCAAGAGCGTCAGCATCTTGTCACATCCCGCAATGACGGAATTGTGGAAGTCCATGCTATTGATAATGTCTATGCTTTTCTGCTTCATAGAAGCGACCTCGTTGTTCATCGCATCACGAGAGCATGACACTACGATATTGCCGTTCTGTCCGAAGTCGGCTATATCCATGCCGGCAGGTAGATTTTGGAAAGTCGTGTTCTGCCCGTTGATACAGACAACGACATCCACAACCATTTCCATTTGGGGCAACTGTCCCATAGGAGATGCCATAGGATATTTCGGCTTGGGAGCGGAAACGCTGACTACCGGACCGTATTCGATAAACGGGTTAGCATCCTTATGAAGTATATACAACTGGTTATTGGTACGAAGTGATTGAAACATATTGGTTTGATTTTAAAGGGGAGTGGCTATTCCCATTTTGGAAACAACCACAAAGCCCCATGTTAACTACTTGCTCTTTTGAGCGGTTGCTTCTGCTGTCGGAGTCGGTGTCGATGCGGTTGTCGGACGATACCCACCGTTAACAAGGAACAGTTCGTTGGTGTACTTGTTATAGTGAATTTCGTAGATACCCGTTCCGGCAAGGTTGCCGACAGTCACCGGCTCATTGTTGTAAGCCAGCAACGGTCTTGTATCCCCATTAGTCCCTATCAGTATCGGGAGTGTAGCAGTCGTGCCGGCTGGTATTGCCTGGCGGAGACTGACATAGAAACCGCCTACATAGCTTCTGTTACGGAACGCATGGTTAGGAAGTTCCAAAGTCACGTTCTCCGTGCCGACTGTTACGGCTACCGTAGGAAGGGTATTGAAATTAGCCCTTCCAATAGTAGGGAACAAGAAAGGAAATCCTGTAAAAAAGTTAGGCCACATAATTACCCCCTTTCTTACCGGAATTAACCCCAGTAGTTGTTACAACCACAACCGCCACGTCCATACATTGCATCACCGGCGTAAGCACCGAAAGCCGCAGCACGGAAACAGTCTGTGTTGATGGCTTGAATATTAGGGTAAACAACCGGAACGGTGTTAGGCATCTTGCATTTTATTCCATCGACATCGGACTGCAATGCCTGCAAGCCTGCTGCCAAAGGAGCAATCTGTTGTCCTACTGAATTCAGGATAGTAGCATTCTGGTTACGTTGGGAGATTTCAGCAGTCAAAGTGGCTTTTTCTGCTGTAAGAGCCGCAATCTTGTCCTGCAATGCCTGGTTCTGCATGGCGTCCAGCTTCGCAAGGATAGCATTGGTATTGGCGGTCGCACCGTCACGCAATGAAAGTGCATTCTGATTGGCTGTGTTGACAAGCGCGTTGGTCTGATTGCACATCGCAAGCTGGTTCTCATAGCCCATTGTGGTAATGGCGTTCTGAGTCTTGCAGCAACAATCTGCAATCTGAGTAAGAACAGCCTGATTTCCGGACTGGAATGCGTTGATGATTTGCTGGCTTGACATGCCCACCTGATTGCCAACATTGGCGATAAGTCCCTGGATGTTGCACAGGGCGCTCTGTAACTGTTGGGTAGAGCAGTTCAAAGAAGAAGCAAGCTGATTGATGGCGTTACCGTTACCCTGAATGGCTGACATCAGGTATTCACGACCGACATCACCGTTAAGCTCAGCAGGCAGACCTCCACCATTACCAAAGCGGTTGCCAAAGCCGTTGCCGCCCCAACAGAACCACAAAAGGATAATCCAGATGAACCACCACGAGCCGCCCCATTGGTCTTGGCTGCCACGTCCCTGGTTCAGTAAAGCGAGAAGTCCGGGGTCTACACCCTTGCTTCCCATCAAGTTGGGCAACATAGCCATGATGTCGAATTTGCTTCCGCCACCATTTCCGTTGTTCCCGTCTTGATTGAAGACATACGTTCTTTCCATAGAGATTTATATTTTGTATTACGGTCAAAATCAACCGCATCACAAAAGTATAAATACCGATACTGCCATGAAATCAGTTGTTTCCCAACGCTTTCCTAATGTTTTCCCAATATATTCTCAACATTTTCCCGCCTTCCATACGTTCTTGAAAATTGGAAATCATGTAGTTTATCGCGCGTTTGGTCTTGTGAATTTTAGGAGCTATCTGTGAAGGGTACATTCCCCTTTCAACAAGCAACTGTACAAGCAGATAGCGGGCGTCTACGGTTTCCGTATCCTTATCCGAAGATAGTATTCGGCTGGCGGTAATTTCGGTCTCCTGCGCCACGAGATTAATTGTTTCGGCAAAGATTTCTGATTTACACATAGTTTTTCTGAATTTTATATTTATCTTTGCCTTGCCACATAAAACATGAGATTAAATGAACAAAGCATAAGATAATGCGTTGAAGATATTAAAGCCTCCAACGTGCATTGTCTTATGCTTATCATGTTTTTATGTGGCAATATTAACGTGAAACGTTGGGGGCTTTCTTTTTACTCTAAGCCCCCGAAAGAGTGTCAGCTACAAGACAACTTCTACATCGTTAATTTCTTTCTTATCTTTATGGTGAGCCAAACAATTACGAACAAAACACATGTCAGATTTATCGAAATACTTACACCACCGTAATTGATTTTAAATTTTTCCCACCATGACAGTTCCCTCTCTACCGGATAAGGCTTGGGCACTTCAATCATTCTTATCTTTTCGATAAAATACGGCATTTTGACCGTTACCGTAGCATGAGGATAAATACCCAATGAATGATTCAATATCCCGTTGCTAAATGAAGCATAGCTGTAGGCATACGGATTGCGAAGGAATGACGTTGTATCGGCAACAGATACGCTGTCCTTGTACGGTATCAGCTTCTCTTGAAATGTAGTATCATGGAAAACCACACTGTCAAGAACCTTTGTCTCAACCGGCATATAAACAGTCCTCGTCCTACAGGAATACACCGTCAATACAAGAAATACTATATACACTAACTTCTTCATAACTTCAACAGATAATGATTAACAACCATGCCTACACATATTGCGACAGCTCCACACAGCAAGTCTATTTTGTTCCACTTGCCGTTATAGTAGTGGCAACGGTCGCTGTTCTCCTTGATAAAAAGCATCAGCAGTGCAGTACTGCCACCGAATACTATGGCGGTGGATAGATAGACCACCTCACCTAAGATGTTATTTTTCATACCATAAATAATGAGCAAAACACTACACCGTAGCTCCACTGGCATCTGTCCATGAAGAACCATTCCACCATACAGGCTTATTTATTGTCTTATCAAAATAACAGAACCCAGCCAAAACATTTTGTGGTCTCTCTCCTGTTGCCCCTGACCTGGCAACAGAAGACGGAGTACCGCTTGCATCCAACCATAATTTTCCATTATAGGCATATGTGTTTCCATCAACTACTACCATATCGCCTATTATCCATTCTCCATATTGAGGTATCTCTCTTAAATAAGCGATACAATTAATGCCGTTCTTTATATACTTAGAACACTCATTGTATTTATCTAAAGAGGAAGATAATGTTTTAAAAATACGGTTGTTCAAGGCATTACCGGTGTCAAAAAACAGATAACCATCCTCTCCATTGTCCCAATATTCATTGACTGTATGAAATTCAAAATTATCTAATCCGAGAGAATATTTGTAATCTATTACATCCTTATTTTTGTGATAAAAAAGCAACGTTCCATAATGTATGTCACTAAAATCCTTAGACAAACATATTGTCGCAATATATTTCTGCTCTTCAAACGGTTTGGGAGTAGCATTAAAAACCACTTCGTTCAGTTTAACGCCTGCCTTTCTCATATCATCATAAAGGTAAAACACATCATATTTTGAACCGGACAAATCCCTTATAGCCAAATCCGATTCAAACCATGCAGGCTTTGCCGTGATACTATTTAACTCAGAAGTGTAACCATGTGGCTGGCAGATGTCCGTATAGCTGACGTTTGACAGTAAACACTCACCGGCTGTATTAAAAAATTCTCTGTAGGATGAAGACTTTACCCTTGCGTTGTTTAGAATAATCTTTGGAGCGGTATCACATTTTGCATTATCCCAAAAAATATCATAAACAGTTTTAGGTATTAGCCCAAAATCCAGATGCAATGAACCGGCAATAATGACATCATTAAGAACTAATTTGGATAAAGCACAAATCTTATTCCCATATAGCATGTAATCTGTATCATCAGCTATAGTTATCAAGTTCCTATTATGTTTCCATATCTTTGAAGCAACCATAGTCAATGAAGAATTAGTCAGTATATACCCTTTGGCCTCTTCGTCATGATGATTGATTATCACACCCTGACTTCCCCGCAGTTCGAAACCGCAGTTAACGCAATTAGATGCGACAAATCCCTGGGAACCTTCTATCTTTATCTTACATCCATGGATACCGTCCAACCTACAGCCATCACCTTTACCGATAACAATATCGTCAAATTTCCGAACTTCATTACTCAGTTCAATATCATGTATATTTTTAAAGTCAATATAGTTAACATCATTCGGAGCATCTTCGATATATCCGCCATAGGTTAATAAAGTATTTGACAGTTTAATTGCCTTTACATTGGAAATCTCATGATTGTCAGCAACAAACATAAACTTAGATCTTGTACCAAAAGAATCATTTATAACAAAATTCTTTATATAAGAGCCTTGAACTTTACCTGTATTGGTATCATCGTACATCCGGTTTTGGGAAGAAACAGAAAAACAAAAATCAAGGCTATTTATCGGAACAAGTATCGAACCGTTAAAATCTATTGAAACATTTTTATCAACATAGATGGTCTCCTTTATAAAATAAAGTGTTGACCATGGGAAAACAATCTTAAGATTAAGGTTATAATGATTATCTGCTTTCCATTTATTTATCGTATTCAATACAAACGACAAATCATAACCATAATTTCCATCTTTTTCTATTGTAGGAAGAATACAGCTGGATAAATCCATGACAGCACTGTAGGCTCCGAACTGCACATCTTTAAATGTAAAATTTCCATCAACACCAAAATTCTCAATGTGAGCTTTTGAGTTAATTTTTCCATTGCTCAAACTACCGCCATTAAACAGCAGTTTGGTCCTTCTGGGAAGATTTATGGTTTTACCATCTAAATTAAAATCATACTGTATAACATAAACTGTATTAGTACGGTCAAACATTTCTTGGGTAAGTATATTTTTACCGTCTATAATATTCCTGCGCAGGATTTTATACCCCATTCCCACATGTATTCCAGGATTATAAGCACGGTCAGCAAATTTTAAAACACTTAAGTTTTCCCCTTTGTCTACAGACACAAGGTCCTCGTCGTCCGCAAGATTATTTATTGTACCGCCGCCACTTGCGTTAATAAACTGCTTAGTTGATTCGGACAGCATATCAGGAGTAACACGCTGGGAACTGAAATTTGAAATTGCATCACTTTCAACTTCCTTTATTTTACTGATTGCTTCATCTCTAATGTCAGTCAATTTATCTTCATTTGATTTCCAGTTCTCGATATTTTCAAATACTCCACCTGCAAATTCCCATGTCTCCACAAGTCCGCTATTGTTCAAGAATGACACCTTTAGCCCAACCATTCTTATATCTTCCGGAACTTGAACAATAGCACCTTCTAATGTATATCTATTACTGCCATCAATCCCGGATGAAGGATGATGAATGGAAACATTATACTCGGTTATATAGCTCATATATCCACCTTTTCCGGAACTAATGAAACTCTTTAGGGCGTTAGGGGTGATAGAACCGTTTTCTCTGTCTTCTTGAAAGGGAAACTGCTCATTACCCGTCAAAACGTCTCTTTTGGGGAGTTGTCCAATTTGTTGTCCTTTTTCTATTTTCTCTTCCATACTACTATTTATTTTTACTTGTAAGCAATATCGGCTCTTCATTAGTCAACAACAATGGAGCGTCATTGGCTAATAATAAATACCCTTCGTCAGGAAATGGATGCGGCTTATTTCCGCCAGCACCGGGAACCCTATGGTAAGTATGCTGATTACGGGAATGCCGATTATAGGAATGCTGATGTGAGGGATAGTGATTGGTTTCATAAGGCTATCCCTCTTTAATCATTTTGGCTTCTGACACTTTCGTAGCACTTCTTATTGTAATTTCCATACCTGCCGCTATGCCAATAAGACGAAATATCACATTGGAAGGACCTAAGGCTTGATTGGCATTTGGGGAAAGCGGGATAGGATTCATGCCCTCGATATTGGCAAATACAGTCACCATTCCGCCCTTGTTCTTTATCTGTATGGTAACGGGATTACCGTCACTGACAAACGTTGCGTAATACGCTGTTTTGCCTTCTTCTTGTTGAAATGATAAAACTTCTGCTGCCATGATGTTTACTTTTTAGAGTTATTCAAATAGTTCACAATTCCCTGCACATGCAAGTCCACTATTGCCCGTTTGCCCTCTTCCGATAATAGGAAATCAACATCTTCCTTATTGTCTTGGAATAGGTTCTCTGTAAGGACTGCCGGACATTTCGTGTGCTTCAGGATATAAAACCCGCTTTCCTTATCAGCATCACCGTCTGACATATCCTTGCGTATCTTCATGTCCGGCAAAAGTCGTTCGGCAGCCGCATATAAGCTATCAGCTAATTTATCGGCTTTCGTCTGACCTGCCGAAGTCCATGCTTCCCAACCGCGCGCCCGCATCCATTCAGAGCCGCTTCCCGCTGCATTACAGTGGATAGATACAAAGATTGTGTCACTTGCCTTGTATTCGTTCGCCCTACGGCAACGCTCCGATAGAGGAACGTCTATTTCCTCTTTGACGATACGTTCGGCATCAACGCCTTGTTTGCGCAATTCGGCTTCCAAACGTATGGCAATCTCACGGGCATACGCATACTCTTTCAATCTTCCGTCCGGTGAACACTTGCCTGGAGTATTGCTTCCGTGTCCGTTGTCAATCAATACTTTCATTCTGCGCGTCCTCCTTGAAATATTTGTCATAAACTAAACGAGCCACCCATCCGGCAACAACACCGACACCGAATGATACGACAGTAGTTAGATTCACCCAAAACGGTGTGTAGTGCATGTACAGCATAACTCCCACGATGATAGCGATAACAATCGCTGCGATAATCAATTTCTTTTTCATTTTGTTACTCCTTATCTTTAGTTATTATTTCATTCATATCTTCTTTTTCGACATCGAGCACTTTCTTTCCGAACAATCCCAACGCTTTCAGTAAGTTGAAATTATATCCCTTTGGCTTTAAGATATTGCTTATGATAGAGCAGAACTCTATGAAGCAGACAAACAAGCATGAGTACACATCAATATTCCACTTGCTTCCGGAAGCGATGTTTATCATCACTACCATACAGACAAAGGCAAAGTATGTCACCATTTTACCCATAGTACGGCGCACGGCACTTGAAAACCGAAATTCTTCACCCAATAGTAAGCATTTCCTTATCCCGAACATCAAATCGCATACAACGACTGAAAACGTTACTATCAGCCACGGTATCATGTGTTCCAATGACTGTGCAATAAAACTGCTTGCTATTACCGAGAAACCACCCGGTATGCTTTGGGTAATAATGTTATTCTTCATCTTATCGTTATTTGTCAATTATTCCTATCTTTGTGTCTCTTATCAAATAAGCGAACTACTGTCATTCCGTTTTGCTCGTGAGAGTAGGACGGGATTTTCATATCTTACCGTAATAGCGGAACCACGCACCCCATTTACGTTCTTTCAGATAGTTCGGATTATCCTGGTTGAGTTTGGCTTCCATTTCAAATGCGCTCGCACGGTAAGCGTTTTTATTGACCTTACCGTCCCCAATCTTGTTGTCTGTAAACAGGTGGTACACGAAGCTCACAAACCATTCTGCCAAATAAAGAATGTAGTAGAATAGCGGGATAAGTAACAACCACCACGCACTGACATGGAATGCCAGCAATACGGACGGGATAGCCGCTATCTCCATACACTCGAAGAACTGTTTCTGATGTGTCCGTTCATGGCGGATAGTTGTTTCGGACAACTCCTTCAGCTTCGTAAGGATGAAGCCGAAGAGCATTATAGTTGTGTAGCTGCCAAAGAGGATAAGTTTGGCAAACCAGTTTTCGTAAAATACTTTTACTCTCATAATCAAAAAAGTCAACACTTTGTTATTTTATTAATATTATTGTTTCACGCATTCATTACAATGCAAACTACATTAGCAGTTATTGGGACTGTACTATCATAAACATCAAACATGCTATCTCCATTACTACATATCGTATCAACATAAGAGGTAACAACAATTGGCTCGTTTTCTACATATTGAAGTAAACACCTTAAATCTGTATTACCTTCGTTATAGTAAGCAAAACTTTGGTTGTTTATATCATAAGAATACCATTCAATATGTTGTGCAGGTATTTTAGTTTGTACTTCACCACGATACAAAACTGTCTCGGAACTATCACTAAGATTAACAATTAAAATTCTTCTTACACTCGAACCATCAGAAATATCTACAAAATCATTAGCAATAGTAATGTTATCAACAAGTTGTTTAATATCAAATTCTTTGCCCGCAATCAGCTTATCTCCAGCAAATAGCCCTGAGGTCAATTCTCCTATTTTTAACATAATCATTATCCTTTAATCGGTTACACAATATGCTGTATTGGCATCCTTAGAGCCAATAGCATCGTACTCGGCAGCGGTTTTCTTGGTGAGGGTGGTAAGGTTGTCGGAAGCAACAAGGTCTTTAATAATTACTTCTTTAGAAACGTCTGTGACATCAATTTTACAATGTCTACAATAATCTAAATATGTAAATATGAAACTAAGCAAATATCTATTATTCTCACTACTACTAACATAAGCAAATACACTACCCATCTCTATACAATTAGAGGTTAAATTAAAAAGATGGAAATGATATTTAGCATGACTATTTACAATATCAATTACTGCATTTTTAAAGCTGTTAATACTACCAAATAGCCTATTAATTCTATTTTCCGCCTCTGTTCCTTGTGCATTAATATTATTAATTAGGTCATTTCCGTCTACATCAATAACTTTGCCATAACCGATATTATCCACATACTCCTTTGTTGCAGGCTGGTAATCGCCCGTAGGGGTGAACGGTGAAGTGTTGGTCTTGGTGAGGACGTCGGAGTCTTTGACGAGTTGGAAAGTACTTGCCTCCCCACAACGGGCTGTAGTGCCGTTATCCTCCAAATAGAAATGTAATCTTCTTAACTGCCGGTCTTCGTTGTAGATATTTAAAGATAACGCTCCCGATTGTTTGTTTGAAGCGAATTTGACAGAATATTCTACAAGAGTATAGATATGTCTTAGTGAGCCTAATGACGGTTCTCCAATCTGCACCAAGTAATTATTTGCGCTCAATTTTTCAAGCAAATCCTTGTATTTATCTATACCGCCAAATGTAGCAAATATCTCTTCCGAGGAGGAACTACCTGTCAAGTCAAGTATTTCTCTCGGCAGAACAATAACATTTCCTCCCGCTATCTTCCCCTGACTTACCCATTCACCGTTCACCCATGCGTAGTAATCATAAGGGGCTTCCGTACCTACAGCCATGAACCCGTCAACTGCCGAACCGTCGGGAACAGCGGATTTCAAGGCTTCAAGGGTGGCGTATTCGCCGGCTACCTTAAATGACTTCCCAGGTTCTCCTTGTATACCTGGCTCGCCTTGTTCTCCTTTCAAAAATTCTAAAGGATAATTGACCACAGAAGCTTCACTGTCGCTTCCTGAAGGTTTAAATGCAGGCAATGACGTTACATCATCCGCTTTGTCCGCATTCGGTACTTCATTAACTCCTATGGAGTTAGCCATAAGGCGGGCAACTATTTCTTGATAATCCTGTTCTGTCCAAGCCATAACGCAAATTATTTATTTAGTATTTCGACAGAGTCATTGATTGCATTGTCAAATATCTGTTTCATTTCTTCTGTCGTCAATTCATTATTCTCCCTAAAAGAAAGTCCTAAAACACCATTGGCGGAAACATTGTAGAACCCCACAATAGTATCTCCCTTTACTATATTGGCTGTCATAGCACTAACTTTTTCAGATTTGTCTACAGACATGTTGTATTTGATACGTATGTCATCAGAAACTCTTGTTGTTCCTTTTTTATTAACATTTGTAATTTCCATTATTTCCCCTCAATTAAATTAATTACTTGTACATAGCCGCCGGGATTAAGGGAGGTAACTGCCTCTTTAATCATGGCTGCTTCTTCGATATTTATCTCCAGTTCTTCCATAGATTTGTAAACACGTATGCTTAAGTCGTACGCCATAACTTTTTCTTCCGGCTTAGCATTTGCTTTCCTTTCAAGCCATTTCCCGCTAAATAACAATGCGGAAACTACATTTTTAATTAATTGCGGAGCGCCATTATCTTCTATAATAACTTCTCCTTTGTAGTTTTTGAAGGGTTGATTAAAATTGATTTTCATATATTTGTATAGTTAAAGTGTTTAATAACGTCTATCTACAGAACCATCGGGATTGTAGAAAATCAAATCCATTGCTGTTAGCTTACAATAAAAAGGCGATGGATCTCTTACAAGCTCTCTTAATATTATATATCCACCGTAAGTGTTGGAAACGCTTTCAGTCCCTATCTCAGCAGAGACAATTTGTCCTTCATTCATACGAATTCCATGACTGCCTATCGTCATTACAGTTCTTCCGTCAATCAATCCAGCTTCTAAGGTATTTACCTTTATAAAATTAGAGTTTAAGTATCCGCCAGTGATTATGGTGCTTCCTAATTGAGATGCCTCAACTGCATCTTTGTATGCAAGTCCGCCAAGAGAAGACGATGAAACTTTCTCATTAATAGTGCTTTGTAAGGAACTATTCAAAGAGTCAAATGTAACAGCTCCGGATATATCTATTTTTTCTGCTTTAATCTTAATTCCTTCATCTCCTAAATTTATAGCAGCTATAACTCCATTTTTGGGAGTATATGCCTCTAAATTGATTTTATTGGCATTTATAACTATTCCTTCATCACTGACATTTATGGAATTAATGATGTCGTCCTTTTTAACGAATAATGAAATTTCATCATTTATTCCGTCAATTTTAATACCCAACTCTTTTACGCTGTCTCCAATTTCGGAAACAGACAACTCAATGCTATCAGCCCGCTGCTCAATCTGTGAGAACCTTTGATTGTTGCTTTCCGAGAGTTCCTTTACTTCCAGCCTGATACTTTCTGCCGTCTGCTTTATTTCGGAACTCAATTTTGTATATAAATCCTCGAATGCGTTTTCGGTAAGAGCCAGCGAATGTATGTATATATCCCCCGTAAACTTCAATTCAAAGTCGCCCGTTCCGTCCCATGTGCCGGAATACTCTTTCATTGCGTATTCCTCACTCGGTTCAAGACGTTCGGTGAAATGCAGGTTCTGACCGGGAAATCCTATTGTCAGCGTTCCGGCTGTAGCTACCTTATACCGGAAAGAGATAAAGAACTTTCCCGGTTCTTCCCCTTCCTCATAGGTCGGTTTATTGGCTAAATCAGCATTTGACTGTTTAATTCCGGAAGAAAGAATACGAAGCACGTTTCTATCCCCGTCTCTGATAACGGCAGCCATGGCATCCTTGCGGGAATAGAACTCCCCATTCACTAATAAGAACTTTCCGTTCACAGTAAAGAAACGAACATCGTTCTTTGTCTCCCAACCGTTCGTATTGCTTGCAAATGATGCGTTATACAGATAATTATCCTTTGCCTGCACCTCGTCAAGCACTTTGGAGATTTCAGAGTAAATCAAATCTTCCAATATCTTGAACTGGGTCATAATGTTTATTCCCGTTTTCAAGATAAAGTCTCCCATGAACTTGTTGCCTTGCGGACTGATAACCGTCACTTCCTTGCCTGCTAAAGAATAGGAATCTATCCCGGCATACTGATGGATACTCGGTGCATCATCGCCATACACGGACAAGGTGATTGCGTTCTGACGCTTCTTGTCTGTTCTATTTCCGAGTTGTACAAGACTATCACCCTCCTGCGGTATGTCGCTATTTGCATCACAGTCCGTCTTGCTAAGGTCTATGTAATCCTCGCCAACACCTACACATAAGCGCCAATAGTAACGGTTGGACACATTCTCGTAGACACCCGGTTTGATATTAAAGTCTTGGAAACGAATCTGGTCACCTTCCTTGAACGGGTTCTCGATAGCCGTTTCTCCATCATCCACCAAAAGAAAGCAACGCCAAAAATCCTCGTGTTCTTCCACCGTTCCGCATTTCATTCCGGCAGCGGTGAACATGTAGTTACCCCCTGCATAAGAAAGCTTCTTTATCTCCAGTTCGGAGAACATCGCCTTGATACGCACAAAGAGTTCGTCCACTTCAATGTAGGATTTACCCGTCTTGCTATCTACTTTAATGACAAAGCCTTCACCGAGAGCACCGGAAGAAAAGTTCATGGACTGGATGTAGTCTGAAAACAATCCACCTAAGAACTTTATTAAAAATCCAGCTTCGTCCGGTCTGTCTTTTCTTATAAAGAACTTGGATAAAGCCTCTATATCAAGAGCCTTAAAGTAGACAATTCGGTCGGCGGAAGTCCTGATGAACAGTGCTGGGTCGGCATCTGCGACGCATATATATATTTCCCCGAGATTCAGACCTTGTAAATGCTCTTCATCACTCGGAGATAAAGCAGGGGGAGCTGCCTGATTGTTTTCATTAAGAGCATCACCAAACCATAATATTTTACTAAGCCTTTTTTTCATACCTCAACCTTATCAACATTAGTAAATGCAGCTTTTTCTGCGCTGAATTGCAACATCTCTCCATCTTTGGCGTGGTCTATCAGGAATGCAGGGAAAGAGGCGGAAGAGCCAGCTTCCGGAGAGCCGCCAATACCTGCAATATCGTTATTCTGTAATTCAAGAGCCATATTTATATGGAACAACTGGCTATCTTCAATAACTTGCGTCATTTCCGGAACAGAACTTTCCGAACGGACATATCTTGTCCCGTCAATTTCCACCATAGAAAGGCATAAAATGCGGTTTATGTGTTTTGCAAACCAATAAGGGACGCCGTTTGAATTTCCTATTGTAAGATTATATACATCATAAGGTACTGCGTATAATTCTTCTATCTCTTGCATTTGGTTGCGATATTGCTCATTATCTATTCGAGGGGAATATCCTCCAGGTTTAAATCCTGCTTCCACACGAAAATTAAATACTTGCTGAATATCATCTACCCAAAATATGTTATCAAAAGCGGAGTTATTGCTTTTATGGGAATAACGGATAAGCACAGTTTCCTCTAACAAGTCGTCAGAGGAGCATACGATAAAAGGTTCTGATGTATCTTCGTTGATTGTAACCGTATATACGGCATCCTCCAAGTCTCGAAGAATGGCGTAATACATCACTACATTGTCATTATGATTATATGTGGAAAGTGATATTGGTGTAGAATTTCCTGCGGCAAGATTGTTCAGGCTCGCTGAAACTTCCTCAGAAGCATTAGTGAATACCTGTATATGGATTTTATCAGAAGCGTGGAACTTCTGAATATAGTCCATATCAAGCCCAAACTTATCTTTTACAGGTGAGAAAAAAAGAGGGCAAACATCACCAACTTTTACCATGTCTTTTCGTCCTTTTATAGTGATGTGCAACTTCACACATCATGCGCAAATATACATACTATTTAGACCAATTCCAAATAATACCTTATAAAATAACGAGTGCCTGATAGACTTATATGGAATCTCCTCATCTATTAATCTACACTCTTGACTATCAAAGAATATTTTACCGCTTCCGGTCGTCCATAATTATAGCTTGCACTTTTTACGTAGCCTTTATAAATATGCCCGTTCCTTTCCACCCGAATGTAACCCTTCAAGTCTGACGGTATTTCCAAATCTCCGGTCTTGACGGAAAGTTCTCCTACTGTGAACAGTTTGTTTCCCAATACAATACTCGACCTTTCGCTAACTCCATTGATTGTCACATCACTGTTACCGTCAGATGATGTAAACTCCAACGCGTTGGCAAAAGCACCTATATACCTTGCGTTTGCTTCAATCATAAACCTTTGGGAATACATGGCATTGAACATAGTAGAAGGAGATATGACACCGGATATTATATATCCATCCCTTACAAGCTTGTATTTTTCTCCGTCAAGTGATGCTCCAACAAAGAATATATCATTATCACTGTCGCTATCAGTCGTATCTTCACCTCTTTTTTCCGCAAGAAATTCCATACCATAAGCATCGGCTCTATATGGGCTAACTAATTCCAATACGTTATCTGTCAATGTAATGCCGGTGGTGTATTCATTGGTAAAGCGGAATTCATCGCGACCATTCACACTGTCGTAATCCTGTTTGTCATACCCGACTTTTACCCCCGAATAAACCAGTCCGGCATTCACATTGTATTCCAAATCGGAAGTGCTGTCCTGCAAGTCCTTTATTTCTGTATCTTGGAATAAAGTATCACGATGAACAAATGTCACCTTCTCGTCACCGATTACAGGGACAAACCCAAATTCCGCGCTCATCCAATTGGCGAATTTGGTATAAGATGTATATATTTTGGCATTGGGAAGTCCTCGTATGCTTTCTGCCGGAACTATCATCGCCATGTCTAAACGCTCATCTACTCCGGTGGCGATTTCACCCGTTACATTGTTCTTATCAGTTATAGACCTCAGTAAACGGTTAAGCAATATTTTAGGACTGATACAATCTATTTTTACAGATTTTCCACGCTCGGAAAAACTTATATTTAACGGTGTGTCAAGACTGTTGAATTTAAAATTAACGGGAAAATTTTGATATATAGGGTCAGATTTTGCAAGTGCTATATTGAAATTAATCATCTCACCTGGAGATATTGTCAAATTCTCATCAATATCGACAGTGTATGTATTAAATGTTTGAATTGTAGCAGATTGATAATATATTTTAAGTTCTTTACTATTTTCATTATAAGAGGAAAGCCGTATATATATTGGGAAGGATACGCCCGGTCTCTGATACGTAATGAATATACTGAATTTTACTTTTATCCGTATGGTCAAATCCCTGTCAGATATATTTTTGAACAGATATTCTCCGAATAGACTTTCCGTACTTTCAAATCGGTTTTCAGCTGTATCAAAAACCTCTACAATGTCCTTTGTCGCAATTTCCGGTTGTCCTAACATATAAAAAGGAATAGTATAATAAGCATTAGGATAAGCAGTCATTACATGGGAAACATTAGGCTCTTCCGCGTCACTTGGTATAGACCATTTTATATCACTGTTCATCAACAATCTGTCATAATCCAAAGGCTGGGACTCCTTTATTTCTTTTACCGGATATTCATACTGCGTGCCTTTCTTTGCCTTAATCAAGCTTGCGAGACTGTTGTCGACGGCATTTATTTCGCACGTCGTATCATTGTAGGAAAATGTGGAGTAGTCCAAAGCGCATCTGAACTTTTCATTTAACAGCCATGAGTTATTCCGGGTATAAAACACGAGTGTTGCGGATGAGTTCAGGTAATTCGACAAATATTCTTTCAGCAATAGCGAATAAGCACCGTTGGCAAACTCAAATTTTGTGGAAAAACTACGAACAACTCCGTCATAATCCCCTCTCTTGAAAGACATCTCTACATCGTCCCAATTAACAAGCTCATTTGTGGCGTCATATGTCATTCCGCCTATCAACAGTTCACATCTGTAATACATATCTATTTCTTTTTTGAAGTTGAACGTATCATAGCATCTATGTCATCACACATACGCCTGACCATATAGGCATATTCTTTGGCGGAGAACGTGTTTTCATCAATGTGCATTTTTACATGAGACATTAAAGAAACGCGTTCTTTGGTAAAATATTCCCTATCCATTTTTATTTTCCCTATATCAGGAGATGTTTCCTGCAATTTTGCAAGGCGGTAGTTGTCAGAAGCGGAAACGCTGCTTATCCGGTTCTTTATCTTATCATGTTCGCCCTCTCTGAATTTATAACCCAAAGCAGACATGACTTCTACAGCATCACTCCAGTTTCCGGAAGAAATGAGTTCCTGACATATGGCAAGGCAATTTAATCGGATTTGAATTTTCAGCACTTCATTTTTCCGGTTTATTTGGGCGGAAACAGACTTTCCCCCTATTATTGATAAGTATTCATTGCATAGCTTCTCGGCCGCCAAAGCCTTTTCTCTGATACTATATCTTCCGCCTTGAGCAACCTTATCAATATCCCCCAGGAATATGTCTATAAAGCGGGAAAGGCATATTTTGTTTAAGTCATTATATATCATATCTTATACTCTGCTTGAAATCCAATTATAATCCGCGATATGGTTGGCTTTCTTCATAATCCGACCAATGTTCTGCAATTGTTTGGTATTGCTTTCCATCTTTCTTTCAAGTCGGCTGTAATCGTTGTTTACATTAACAACAATCCCCTCTTCTCTCATATTCTTTAGCTTTTGTTCCAATAAACCATAATCCGATGTAAGTCCTCTACGGTCATAGATATATGACAAATCAGGGATTACCTGCGCATGCGCCGGAAGGTCTACCAATGTCGGCTTATCAGGAGTGATAAAAAGCCCGTTATTAGTTACGATACCCTCTTTCTTGCCGCCATCACCTACTATTGCCAAACCGCCGGGATGGTCTTTTGTTCCTTTGGCGTATTTGGGAATGGGCTGGGCTGCTATGATAGCAACTTGTGCGGCTCCCAATGCGGCTACTATTGCGGCAAATACTGCACCAGCAATCGGTCCCGCTGTTGCATACGCTTTCATAATAGCCAATGAGGTAGCAATAGTCGTTTGAACAATAGAATTTGCTTTATCCCATTTGGCTTGCTTCTCTTGTAATGCAGCTTTTTTCTTTTCCAGCTCTGCATTTTTGGCGGCTGTCTTATCTTCGGCTGCACGTTTGCGAGCTTCTGCCTCTTCGGTGGAAATTGCACCATTTTCTTCAAGGGCTTCTATACGTTCTATTTCTTTATCGTATGCTTCATCGTTGGCTTCTTGTTCTTTTTCAATGTTTTCTATCCGGGCATCATATATATCGGTCATCAGCGAAGTGATGCCTGATACTATCTTCCCTACGGCTTCCGCCATGTTTTCAAAACTTAACTTTCCATCCTCTGCTACGTCAACCATTATATCAGATAACCCCTCGAATATTCCTGCCGTTTCACCAAGTGCATCCCTTGCGGCGGAGTTCATCCCTGACAAACCCTCTTTAAACTTGTCTATCCATTCTTCCCGTTTTTTGGTAGCATCATCATAATTTATTCCGTTTATCTGTGCTTGAAGGTTGGCTAACCTGTCTTCTAGCTCCTGATACTTTTCACTATTTGGGTCAAGAAGGGACATTTCAGCCTCCGCCTCTTTCATAAGTGTTTCAAGACGCGCCTTAGCATACTTAACCCCAATATCATATAATTTCTTTTCGTAATCCTCTTTGCTTATTTCGCCATTTGCATATTGTTTTTTTATGATATTAGCTTCTTTCAAGGCGGATGTTTCCTGCTCGTTTACCACCTTATCAGTATTTGCCTCAATCAACCCAATTCTTTCTTGGAGGTTTCGCATTATGAGAGAATTTTCCCGTTGCATGTACTTCATGCGTATCGCCACAACATCCTCTCCATTCTTTTCAGCATCCTTTATTTCCGCATCACGCATCATATTATTGAGTTGTATTTGGAGATTAAGCCTTTTGTCTAATTCTTCATTCGAGCTTTCTCCAATGGAAGCCAATCTGTTTTCAAGATTTGTTTTTTCTATTTCAAGCAGTTCTTTATCGTATTTATCGTTTATTTCCGCAATGGCTTTTCCTTTCAGCGTTTCAAGATTTTTCCGAAGCTCTATTTCTTCGTCTGTCCTACCCTTTATCTCTTTAATCCTATCATCGTATTCCTTACTGATTTCAGCTATTTCTCTTTCTCTACCGTCAGCTATCAATTCTATTTTAGATTTGGATAAATCCTCTGTTATCTTCTTGATATATTCAGCGTATTCTTCCGCTTTCTTTTTTTCATCGTCATAAGCTTTATTATTTTTACCCGGGTCATTAACCAATGCTCCTACATTGATATTTTTAGCCATTCCCTCCAAAGTCTTATCGTAATCGGTCGTCACTTTCAATAAGAACTTCCAAGCCTCTTCCTCTTTTTTGGTTTGCTCTTGTGCTTTTTCTAAATCAGACCTTCTTTTTGATAAATACACAGATTCTCGCTTACTACCTTCTTCTATGCCTTTTTCTCTCGCCTTTTGGGTAGCCTTTTCTAATGCTAATTTTGCTTCTTCTTCTTTTCTCTGTGCTTTTAAATACGTGTTATATTGATTAGTCCTTTTTATCCAAGCTTCATATCTTTGTGATGCAATTTCTGTCATTTTATCCAATTGGGCCCTTGCAATAGCATTTGCAACAAGTTCTGTACGAAGTTCTTTATAAGATTTGGTTGCTTTGCCTGCAAGAATTTCCTCGTTTGACATATTTTCAAAATATGAAGGATATTTACTTCGCAACTCATCAATGGCAGCAATACGTTCTTGCATAGAACGTTTGTTGTCTTGCGTTGCTTTGTATAACAAATCCAGCTCTGTTCTTTCCTTAATACTATCAGAAACTCCCCTACGCCTTGCATTTGCCAAATTAGTTTCCGCACTCGCTATTTCACTGATTGACTTCTTTGCCTTAAACAAACTCGCAACCCAATCTATAATCTCCGAACTATACGCAGACAATAATGTTATACCTATTACAAGTGCTGATTGCCAAGAAAATAAACTGCCAAGAAGTTGTTTCCATACCGGAACCGCAGTTTGTCCTTCGGCTTTCATCCGCTTAAACTCTTCACTTGCTCTTTTTAATTCATCCACAAACATTGGCAAGTTATTGGATATGGCAAGGAAGAATTGATTGAAACTCATTGTCAAAGACGGTAACTCTCGCAATAACTGCTGCGTCTGAACATTAAGCCCATTCCAAGAGGACGCATAATTACCTACATTCCTTTGATAATTCCCAAATTGAGAGTCAATTTCTTTCAACTTATTATTCAAAGCATTGGCTTGCGCTATCAAATTCTTTCCGACACTACTTTCCCGGTCAGCTTCACTCAACGCCTTATACCTTTTCTGCAATTCAAGCATGGCGGCATTCATTTCATAATAACTGCCGGAAGCTGAAATAATTGCCGTGGAATGATTTTTTATCAAAGCCGAATATTGTTGATTTTGCGCCATCAATTCAGTATGCCTCTGCTTTAATAGCGAAGACTGCTTTATATATTCAGACAAAGTTATTTCCCCATCTTTATAAGATTTTCCAAGAGCTTTAATATCTGCATCAATCTTTTTCATAGCCTCTTTATTGGCTATGGTATCAGCCGTTAACTTAGTAACTTCGCCATCATATGCCTGTACGGTGTCGATTATGGCGGCATAGTTCATATTTGCCGCCTGCAATTGAGTGGATGCCTGGCTTATTATATTACTTGCTGTTTGGGTACTTTTAGCCGCATTATCCTGCGCCGAAGACACCTGGTTGGATGCGGAAGATAATCCGGCAAGCATATCACTTGCATTCTTGATATTTTTAGCGAACTGTTCAAACAGAAGGTTTAACTTTTGCAAAGATGACATTGAATTTAGTTGCTGGGATACTTGACGTAGCACGGTAAGTTGTTTTGCCTGAATAGATGCCATATTTTCTTGCGTCTTATTCAATTTCTCCAACAGCGAGGTATAATTACGTGCTTTTTGGGAAAGTTCATCAAATGTTTTGGGATTAGTTTTTACTCCTTGCGCCAACTCCTTAGCAAGCTCCACATAAGACCCTTTTGTACTATCAAATTCAAGACGGAGTTCCTTTAATTGTTGTACGGCTTTTTTGTCGACTAAATCGGTAATTATAAATTCGTTTGCCATAAGTCCTAATATTGAGTGCCATGCAACATCACATGGTGATACAAAGATATTGAATTATTTAGAATTTTCTAAATAAGAAAAGCAAAAATGAAAATCAGAAAGGGAAGAAAAAAAGAAAAAGCCAGATGTAATGTCTGGCTTTATCATTTAGAAATAATCTTAATAATGCAATTAGTATATCACTGCATTTCCACTGATTATATATACCGGTAAATTAGACCTACCCTTTTCTATTTTTTCAATACTAAACGAAATAATTCCATTTGCGCCCATCTCTTTGGCTTTATTAACTGCGGATGAAATCATTCTTTCATAAGTAGGGACATAATATTTTCCAATAGATATGCTTCTTTTTTCATGCACATAGTTTCTATCTTCTTTTTTTACTTTATTTCCTGAATGAAACTCCAAATATATTGGACCTACGGGAGTAAAATCCTTATTCCCAATTTCAGTAGGATTAATTACAAAGTTAGGGTCTTTGACATATTCTCTATAATCAAGGGAATATCCTATTTCATAATAAGTGCTCTTACATGATGTTACTGATAGCAAAATCAGAAACAAAAATAATAGTTTTTTCATAAGCTTTTAAATGTTATCAGATTTTTTTATGTTGCAATTTTTACAAAGAATTTGAAGATTTCTAAACGTTGTTGCACCTCCTTTGGAAATGGGTATTATATGGTCAAATTCTAAATTTTCCTTACTACCACACATGCAACATTTTCCACCATCTCTATTCCATACAGCATTTGCTATATCCATTGGTATGGTAGTTCGATTTCCATCCTTTTTAGTATATACATTAAATACTTTTCCTTCTTCTATTAATTCATCAAGCACCTCTCTTTCAATCATTTTTTTTCGTTCTTTTTTATATACATTTTCCTTTATCTCTTGTTTTTCCAATTCATTTATTATTTCGTTTTTCATCTTTTGAGGATACTTTCTTACTCTACATATCTCTTCCTTGTATCCAATCATTTTATTTTTATTAAACTCAAATATTCCTGAAACATGGCTTTTGATAATTGTTCTACCATCCAACCCATATCCTGTATTATCAGCCCTAAGACTTATCAAAGCATCTCCTTCATTTATCCAATTATAATTTCCCTTTGATTTATCAAATTCTCTATTAAATGAAACAGTGTCGTGTTCTTCTAATGAAATAACTCTATAATAATCATCATCTTCTATCTCTTCATATTTGCACAGCAACTCCTCCATTCTTCTCTGATGAATTGCTTTTGCACTATAATTTTCCCTACAATAATCATCTAACCGTTCTTTTTCACGAGTGCATTCCTCTAATTCTTCTTGCAATCTATTGGTTTCTTTAATTTTTGTAGAAAGTTCTTCTTTTAAATTTGATATAACTGCGTTCGCTTCATTTAGCTTCAACCTTAGAAAATCAATATTTACATGGCATTCTTTTTTATCATTTACTGTTAGATCATAATAGTAGTCATCAAATATGCTGCTATATATAATCCTGGATATTGTCTTTGATTTAAACAGCACTAAGAATCTAACTTTTGATGAAGGATGCAATTCATATCTTTCTGTATAATACTCTTTCTTACTTCCATAATAATTGCATCCAAACTTCGCACCATTATATGAAAAGCCATTATCATCTATTGCTGTAAAATTATCTGATTCTATACTTATAGGCTCATCTGATAAATTTTGTATTATCAAATAAGCGTGAGACATTTTTATCCCTTTAGCATTCTCTGTCCCAAATTCAAGATCGCCAATTATATAACAATCTTCACAACGATTACAAATTTTAGGACAGTTAAGCGGTTTATCTTCCTCTATTGATGCAATTTCTATATGCAAATCCTTGTTTTTTGTGTTTCCCATGTTATGTATTTGTTAATATTGTTAAGCAAATTAAGGGAGAAAAGGAGTGCTTTCCAAGAAATGCAATAAAATATTGGGTAATTTATACGCCGTCTAAATAACGAAATCCCTTTGCAGATTGACAAAATGTTGCTATATTTGCAGTGCTACAAGTTATTGGTCGTAACCAATTCGCAGAGCAAGCGGTTAATTTGCTCATATATTATATATGGGTATTTTTTTATGCCCATATTTAGGATATTGGCGGTTGTCTATACGTAAGTTTAATTGCTCTCGAATTGAGACCATAACTTGTAGCAGCGTATATGGCAACCGCTTTTTATTGTTTTTCATTAATAACTTTAAATGCTACAAGTTATGGAAAATTTAGTATTTCAAAACAGCAACGGTAATGATGTGACTACTTCATTACTTGTTGCAGAAGTGTTCGGAAAAGAACATAGTAAAGTAGTCAGAGACATTGAAAGCCTTTCATGTTCAGCGAGTTTTAATGCTGCCAATTTTGGCGTTATTACCTACATTGATAGTAGAAATCGAGAACAGACCGCTTATGAAATGACAAAAGATGGTTTCAGCTTCCTTGTCATGGGGTATACTGGCGCAAAAGCAGGCGAGTTCAAAGAAAGGTTTATCAATGAGTTCAACAAACGGGAAGCATTGCTCAAAAATGACGATTACATCCTTATGCGTTCCCAGCAGATTTTGCAGAAAAGGGTTGAGAACCTACAAGCCGAAAACAAGCGTCTTGAACAGCAGAACGCATTACAAGAAGAACAACTACGCCAAGCAGCCCCGAAAGTGCAGTACGTGGATAACGTCCTGCAATCCGTCAACACTTATACGTCCACGCAGATTGCAAAAGAGGTTGGGATGGATGCCGCCAAGTTCCACAAGGCACTCAAAGAGCGAAAGGTGATGTTCTACCAATCGGGCACGTGGATGCTGACAGCTAAGTATCAAGGTAAGGGTTACACCAAAATGCGAACGCATCAGTTTACGAGAAATGACGGAAGCATCGGTACAAGCTCGTACACGGTTTTCACGGAGAAAGGGCGTGCAATGGTGCATAGTATCTTTGCTAAATAATAATTAATCAATATTATATTAACAACTACTTGTGTTATCCGCATTTATGCGGACAGATATAACTATACCCAAAAATATATTGCCACATAACCAAGCATAGATGCACGTTGAGGTTTCGACCAACGTTCACGTTATGATACCCCGTCAGCAATACGGCTGGCGGGCAGATGGCAGAAATAACGACTAAAACAAATATTCATCTATTATGGAAATCAGCACAGCAATGATGCAACACATCCTCCGATTGACGGAAGGATATACGGATTTATTGAACGAACTTAAGGAAGTCAAGGCGGAACTTGCAGAACTCAAAGGAGAAAAGCCCAAGAAGCCGACAATTCATGAAACCAAATACCCACACATGAGTATAATAACCAGGAAATGATTGTATAAGGCGGGAGTTATCCCGCCTTTGTTCTGTTTTTAATATTTTTCAATTTAAAGGCAGAAAAATTACGGGGGTTATACAAAAAACAGTGTTCTTTTTTTAATATCAGAACCAAACATATTCAATCAGTTTCCCGTTGAACATTTCGCCTCTCGGGCAAAAATTGAAAACCCCGTCTTTCTCATAAAGGATATATACTTTCCCCTCCATCTTTGCGGCTTTTCTTGCAAGCGAACGCATCTTAGCTATATCTGCCATTCTCTTTTTGTTTTCACACGCACATCCCATTATAAACCGAATTTTCTAAAATAATCCGCAATACCTTGCTTTATATGCCTTTCCATGAATGCCTTTCTTGCATAAGAACCGACCTTGTAAATCGCCTGTCCGTATTTCTTTTCTATATCACCGCTAAAGCTTATCCCCACACTTTCAATCCTCAGTCCCTTATCTATCGGTACGGCTGTAATAGAATCGTGAAATTCACCCGTAATTATCAGGTTTGGCGTCCCTTTTGAACTTACAGGAGCGTTTATCAGCGAAGAATACATAAGCGGGGCTACCCTTTGCTTGAAAGCTGCATAGCCTTTGGCGTTCTTATACCAATACCCCGCTTCTTTGGTATTGAAATACGGGTCATTAAGGTAAGTAGGGCGTAATGGTTTATCATTTCCGTTAATACCTGACCATAGTTGTTCTACAATATATTGGGAAACTTCTTCTCTGTTTTTTACCATAATATCCCGTATCATCGGTTCAAATCCGGTAGCAAACCGTCTGAAATTTTCTTCTGCTTCAATAATGTTAGCCATAGTCAAGACAATTTAGGGGCGAATGAACGCCCCTAATTAAACGATACCACCATCATAATATACAATCATCTTTTTTCTGTCTTGCCGCACCGGAAGATGCTATATCATCGTAGATGGACGAAAGGGTTTTCTCCCTTTCTTCGGGCGGTCGGTCAAGAAAAAACACATTCTTATGTGTGTTTATGAAGTCCCTCTTCTTCATATTTCTCACCCTCTCTTCATTGAATGTCACACCTTCTACTATCATGTCCAAGCCTCAATACCTGTAATTCCGGCTTCTTGCAATACAGAGGGAGATGCAAGGGTAACGGGGCCCTCGCCAACGGTAGTAATGACCCCGTTAGCATAAGAAGCACTTGTCGCCCCGTCCAACGCGTTTTCTGCATTCTTTGCCAGTAATTCACCGTAATACTCCGTAATATCCAAATTTCCGAAGTGCTCAATCAATTTATACTTGTTTGATTCTGTTGATACCAAATCAACATATACCAATCCTTTCAATGCGTCAACGACATCAAAATCATAAGCTCTCACATCCGCGTTCTTGATATATTTCTCGTAATCCTTGAACATGGTTGCGATAGTCAAGTTGGCTTCTGTACCGGAAGAATCCCAATCCTGACCGCCCGGATAAACGCCGGACAGTGGAATGCCCGCCAAATCTTTCGTACCGTCATTCATTCCGTAAATGACGTTGTTCTCATCTACAAAATAAGCATCAAATGCCACATTCTTTGCCACCATGATGTTTGCTTTCAAGCTGGCATCGTAGTCCTGCAAAGTCCATACATCATTTTTAGCTGAATAGCTTGTGATTTTAGTAGGGCCGTATCCCGTAGCAGAAGTTTGAGCCTCTCCACCGGAAGGTGCATATTCCACAATAGTTTTGATAGGGAATATTCTTCCCGGACGGTCTGCATGGCAAGCCTTTTCAAAGGCTTCCGCTGTTTTCTCTGTAGGTATCTTATGACCGTGAATAGTCAGTATGATAGCTTTTATTTTACCGGGGTCAAGCACACACACGGAACTACCTGTATTAAAAGTTGCAACGCCCGGACACTTTCTATAATCTGTTGCCATAACATTTTACTTCTTTAATGGTTAAATTTACATTTTTCATCTCGATAGCATCAATAAAATCACTGAATGGCTTCCCGTCTTCTCCTATAACTCCAACCCTTCCATATCTGTAGTTTTCAATGTAGGAATGTGGAACCACATCATTGTAACTACGGACAATGTTTATGTCTTTCTTGATTTCATCCAAGAAAAGATTGTATATAGGTCGCAATACCTGCTCAAAGGAAGTCTTTTGCCGGTCTTCATTCGAATACCCTTTCAAAGTGTTTACCATAATAATAAACTCCAGGCTAACCTCTGTCTCGGCAGAACTTCTATCTTCCGTGAACGGAGAATAAAGACATATTATAGGAAACTTCAATTTACTTGTCTTGGGGCTTTTACCCCATAAAGTTAATTGATTGCTTATGTAGGCCCAGTCTCCGAATAAAAACGACACATTGCTTCCGTATCTTTTCGATACCTTTTTTACAATGTCCGCAAATATATCATTTACCGGCTTCATATTCCCATACAGTTTATTTTACGCAACATACATGGATTGAAACATACACCAGCATATTCCTTTCCTTGCAAAAGTTTATAAACACGCTTGTTCATATTTACCATATCATTCCATGCCCTAATTTGCAAAACTTGTGGAGAAACAGCATCTCCATCGGCAGAGGTTACTGTTCCAACATTTGTTACGCTGTAATTACCGTCCGCTATATACTTGAAAAATATATAGCAAGCAATAGGGCTGTATTTTTCTGATAAAATAGCAAGCAGCCTATCCCATTTATCATCAACGCCATCTTCTTTTGAATTAAGATAATCGGTAAAAGCCTTACACATATCCTCACCAAGTATACGAATCAAATATTCCTGTTCATATACGGAAATATATGATTCTATTTTGCCCAACTCCGCATCTCTTGTTATAGAGGGAGCGCCAGTGTCAGGATTTATCCCGACACTCAGCAACCCGGTGAAAGATTCGTAGTCAATTATCATACCGTATCTTTTTTCGCAGATTTACGTTTAGTGAACAACTCCTCGCAACCCAACGCTCTGGCATCATTAATCAGTTCGTTTGTCGCTTCAATTTTACCCTCGGCATAAAACTTGCTCGCAAGAGCCATTCCGACTGAAACTTCATCGCCTGTTTTATACTTCACACCATCCTTGACAAATGTTACGTTATAACGCTTAGTCAGGTTTATTCTATATTCTTTTCCCATAATTATTCTCCTTATGCTTCTTGAGTGATACCTTCTATTACAGTAGAGAATGTGTCCTTTACAAATGCGGTCTTATATTGCGACTTGATATAACACATCAGCCTCTTCTCTGCGATTACAGTCACGATATTCTTGCGGAAATCGTCATTCTCCCATCCTAAGGTAATAGACAATTCCCACAAGTCACGAATGTTCAAGTATGAGAAATCACCCATGATGAAATCTCCTTGTTTTACTGCTGTGGTCGTTTCTACACGCAATCCCTGAATCAATTCATCTCCATATCGGAATGGGCGGAGATATTGACCGTTAGCATCCTTAGCCAACTGCATGGACGCATAATCCAATGGGTTCATCAGTACAAGGTTCGGACGATAAGCCATTTCGCTGGTGGATACAATTTGCGAATATGCAGCCACAAGAGCATCAAACATATTTGGCTTCTCAACATAGAAAGTAGAGAGAGAGAATGCCGGCATATCCGATGCAACGCCTTTTATTTCTCCACCAGAGCCATTGCCTGACAAAATTCCCTGCTCTTCTTTGATTCCAAGTTTATTTACCATTTCCGTTTCAACTTCATTGACGAAGCTGGGAAAATCCGACAGCGTTTCCTCTGTAAATTTAGCAGCAATAGCCACTTTGGCAGCGGTTATTGTTTTTTCTGTCAATGTCGCATCCATCAAAGGCTTTAGCCCACCTTCAGGAACCCATGCAGCATCTCCGTCCTTGCTTGTATATTCCGCATAAACCAAAGCCCTATTATTTGTGCTTGATACATTTGCATATTTTCTAATGACGGTTTGCGCTCTCGGATTGACTGATAAATTTGGGTCAACCTCAAGTCCGTAATGCGGAGCAAGGGACCCGGAAGTAATAGTTGCAGCGTCTTTCTTTTCCAGCACAAGATTTAATCCCAACTTATTGCCGGGAGCCGACTGACAAGCCGATTTCAAATCAAGAGACATAACGCCCTTCTTGTCCGCAGCAATATACTCCTTGAGCTGTTCGTGTAGCTGCTCATAAACAGATTTAATCTTTACCTCCCCGTTTTTACCTACTTCGGTAGAAGCCTTTACACGTAAAATGGCATTCTCCAATTCATTAACCTTCTCCTCAAAAGTCTTTTTGTCAATGCCGGCAAAATCCTTTTCCTTGATGTCATTTATGGAATCAGCGGCATCCTTTATGGATTTACGCAAATCTTCCAATTTCACTTCATCCGCAAGATAGCCTTTCACTTGTTTTTCAAAGGCTTCTCCCATTTTTTCGTCCAAAGATTCAAAAAACTTCTTGTTTTCTTCGGACAAGCCGGATGTGTCCATAAGTTCTAAAAATCCTAATTTCATACCGATTTTAGTTTTAATAAATTACATAATGATTTTTCTTCCGTTTTGCCATTACTGCCGGCTTCCATCCCTTTGGGTGGAGCAGGTATAACACCGTCCGGCCTAAAAGATGCAAGTGACATTGCTTTGGCTATAATTTTTTGCAAACGCTGTTGCTTGGTTGTACTCATATTTTTACATAACAAGGAAATTTCACCGCTTAAATCCTTATAAGCGTTTTCGTAGTCTTCAATTGACTTCAATCCCAAATACTCGGTTTCTCCATTACAGCCAATTGATACCACCGATATTTCATACAGCTTAACCTCTCTAACAATCAGGGCTTCTTTTTCGTAATCCCATTCGCAATTCTCCCATACATACTCATAACCAATAGAGAATTGATTAAGCGTGCCTGACTCAAGTTGTTTTATGGCCCTATCTCCAAGTTCAATCTCATCAATGCGCGCCTCAAAATAAAGCCCTCTATCATCTTCTTTCAATTCTGTAATAAATCCCAAAGGCTCTGACATGTCGTGCATCCAAAGGAGTATAATTTTGTCATTTGCCTGGCTTTGCGGCCCTCTTTCATTGATACTTTTTGAAAAGCAACCTTTCAATAGAATATCATGAGCCTTATCCATGTTTCCGAATACAGCAGCGTATCCGCTGATAGTCCGGCTTTCGGGGCTATATTGGACATCCTTCGAGTTTATGGAGAACAATTTATACTGCATCCCCATCTTATCTTTGTATTTATTTGTCATTGTTTCCATTTTCCTTACTGTTATTGACGTTATTTTCAACAGATGCACTGCTTGCTGCATTGCTATCAAAATCTCCTTTTGGATTATCCGGGTCAATATCTATGTATCTTGCAACTTCTATACGTGCCTCATCATGTGTTATCAAAGACTTATCTATCAATCTCTGTAAGGCATCAGCAACTTTAACCAATGTTTTGGCTTCTGTCTCCTTATTGGTTTGAAGGCATTCAACATCTGTAAAATCAATCTTAATAAAAACACCTTCCGGACATATGGCTTTTGAAAGACATTCTGCTATCTTTCGGCTATCTGGAATGATTACGTCCTGATAAGCCTTTTTCCCAGCACTTTCAAGGTTGTCGTATTTGGCATCCGTAAAAAGATTGGCATTTATGCCCATTGCATTGGCAATCTTATCTGTACACCTCTTATCCTCTTCATGAAGTTTTAATTCATCAGCATTAAAATCAAGAGGAAGCCATCCTAATTTGTAACGTGTCACCAAAATGGGATATTCCTTGTTTACTAAGCCATAATCACGTTTAAATCTGTCCTTTATATCCTTTTCATCTTCCGAGGAAAGGGCAACATTTCCCATCTGGTCAGTATAATCATTATAGAGCACGCCTTTAGGACCACCATTTACAAGCAATGTATGGCTTGCAGACATAGAAGCTACCCAGTTTGATATAGGCTGGGAAAGGCTATCTGAAACGGACTCAAATTTGACATCAGCAGTCGCACCGCTATTTATTACTATATTGCTGTCATATATTACAAGGTATTCATAATCCTCCAACTCTAATCGAGTTCCGTTACAGTCTATATATACACTTGATATAATATTTTTCAGTTCGTATTGGCGAAACACCTTACCGGTTCCTTCCATATGGAAAATCTCAGGTGGAATTATCCACATTGCCTTAGGAGTGCTTGTTTTTGTCGCTCTAACAAGAACAATTGGACAATAGCCGAATACCTTAAGACATATTTCAATTTGCTTTACAAATGAAGAGAATGTTTGCAGCGGATTGGGAGCGTTGAGTATATTACGTATATCGGCAAATGTCCTTTTTTCATTTCCATCCTTATCTACCACATAAGGAATACCACGGGACATCATAGAACCGATTTTATCAACTACAGTGAAGAAAGGCGTACAGGAAACAAGCGCTCCGGCTTTATCCAAATTGTTAGTCATGTCATAATATACTTTCCATTTGGAACACCTTCCGAACAAATCGGACAAAAACCAGTAGTTTCCTGCTGCATCTCTTTCTACCCGATTTACATTATCATACATCGGGATAGACTTTTTATTTTCTGGCTTCCAAAATTTAGTAAATATGCCCATATACAAAGCAGGAGCGACAGCAAATTAATGCGGCCACTCCCATATATTTAGTGTTTTAGTCCATTAATACGGTTGCGTGCAACTTCACACGCTTGTAGTGACCCTACGTGTGCAAATATATATATTATTTAGACTAATTCCAAATAACTAATAGCATTTTTATGATTATTTTTTTGATTTTCTTTTTACTCTATCCGCTATACAACACAATACATACATTGCTTCATAGACATCTTTGCCGTCATAGTCCATTAGATTACGCATAAATAAGGACATTTTATTATCTCTCTTGAATTTAAAATCTCGAATTAGCCCCTTAAATGCTTCAATATAAGAAAGTTTCCCTGTATTTTCTTGCCTTGCCCACACATCACCTATTTCAGCCCTATAATCGCGTATATAATGAAGCATCGCCTGCGAAGTCTCAATGTTTACATCGGCACCAGCGACCAGCGCGGCGATTTCTTTGATGGGAATCAATTCTCCTATATACGCATCGTCCACATATATTGTATCATGTACAACATACGCTTTCGCATACAGAAAACGCCCATTAAGCAGTGGATGTATTTCTACAATTGGAATGCCGGAAAATGCGACTGTCGCAGCCTCATAGCTGTCATATTCAAAATCTCCGCGTTTTTCTACGGTTCCGGTAAGAGCATCTGCCCCATCATCATGTGCGTTTTTTCCGAACTTCCTAAAAGATTTTATCTCTGCATAAAATTCAGGAAAGAGCACTTCCCAACCTTCCGGCATATATGTAAGATTCATAACCTCAGCGGAGCGGGTAAATATTCGAACTTCCTTATTCCCCGACTGATGAAACCATTTTATTTCTGTTTCATTATTGCCCATTATCCGTGATTGCCGCTCTACGTTTCGGGCAAAACCACGTCCACCGTTATTGCTTTCAATGTTAGCTATGGTTACTCTATCTTTGGCAAGCAAAGCTGCAACTTTCGGCTCCGTAACCTCCATAGGAGCGTCCGTATACAGTATGCTTAAAATAAAGTTGCCTATTTCTGTATCCACATAATCTATGGAACATAATCTGTCACTGCCCGTATCTGCGGTATCAGTATAATTTTTCCGAATGGCACGGTTGGTATATGGTATTTCCCTATAAGTCTTGAATGTACCGTACATAAGACCTTCTATAGGTGTAGGGTTCTGCATATATTGTGTTTCAAAGACGAATGGATTTATTCTATTAAGATTATGCAATTCATCCAATGTGTGTTTAAATTCCCACAAAGGAAATTCTTTCCCGTCCGCTTCTTTTTCTATGACCGGCAATGAAAGAACAGTCCATTGCCCTGGCTCTGTTTTCATAAGATAGCCGCACAAATCATTCTCATGCAGGCGCTGCATGATTATTACAATCGGGGTGTTTCGGCTGTTCACTCGGTTACGGATAGTAGTTTCAAAGCGTTGGTTAACCTTTTCCCTTTTCACGTCAGACAAAGCGTCCTCCGGCTTAATAGGGTCGTCTATGACAATGGCGCCGGAAAACCTTGCCCCCTTTAATATGCTATCTATTTCTTTTTCTGTTTCTTTATCATCTATATCGTCCACCTCTCCAGCGCCAAATCCCGTTATCTGTCCACCTGTTGATACCGCATATACACCACCGCCAGCAGTGGTACTCCACTTCTTTTTGCTGTCTGTGCCTCTCTTTATCTGGACATACGGGAACAGCTGTTGATACTCTTCTGATTTAACTATGTCTCTAATCTCTTCTGAATTATCGTGAGCCAAATCGTCAGAATATGAGAGATGGACAAACTTTGAGGAAGGGTTGAGTGCCAATCCGTATGATATAAAGTTCTTTACGGCTAATTCGGTCTTTCCATATCGTGGTGCAATATTGATTATCAGTTTTTGAATTTTTCCGGAAATAACATCATCCAACGCATTACATATGCGTTCATGGTGTCTGCTCACCACAAATTTGCGCCCTGTTTTACTTTTAAAGAAAAATTTTGTGTAATTGAGAACGCCCGACATACAAAATGCTTGTAGATACCGCACACCGTCCATCATAGCCTTTCTATCAGTTTCTTTGCTTCCTCGACACTTATGGGTTTGCTGGTATTCATCTCTATTTCGGTAGGCTCATCAAACCCAAGCATTTTACATATACGCTCAATAGCCTTTATCTTATCATAAAGTTCTATCTTCACATATTCAACATCTACAATTTCCGGAGCATCACTTGTTCCGATATTTTTTTTCAATATCTTGGTAGATATACTTTTTATTGCTGATTTCTCTTTGTCAGAGAGCTCATCAAATTCTTTACGCTCTATCCATGTGTTGTACATGCTGGCAATGGATGAGAAAGCTATACCGGACAATTCTTGTAGAATGCGTTCTTTAGTTATATCCGATTTGTTTTTTTGTTCCTCCTGCAACTCTTTAACCCTTTGGGCTACATTTGGGTTAGACAACAATTTGCAAGATTCTTCCCACACTTGTTTGTCTCTCATCTTCTCGCACGAATAGGCACGACGATAAGCATCGGAAGCATTGCCGCTTTCGATGTAGTAGTTGCAAAAATTCTCTTGTTTGATTGTAAGTTTTTTCATGTCTTTTCGTCAGTATGGGAAGCATGCCACTTGACATGCTTTCGCAAAGATATGTAATTATTTGGAATATCATACCTATCTATCCGAAATAACTGGTATAATTATCGAAAATATTTATCTCCCCACTTCCTTATTACTTCTTAAAAACATTTACATAATCGATAACTTTCCGATTAGCTTTATCTACTTTTCGCATGTCAAAATGGATATAGATGTCAGTCGTTGTGCTGTTCGCCCAACTATGCCCAAGCGCGTGGGCGATTACCTCTTTGGGGACATCGAGTTCTGCCGCTACCGTGGCCCATGTGTGTCTTGCCCAATATGAGGACAAATCAGGAAATAAAGGATTTCTACTCTTTTTCCCTCCCAATCCCTTCCTTTCTGTCTCTCCAATCTGTTTTAACCCTATTCCCATACGATGTAGGAAATCCTTGTAATTTCCGTAGTCATCCATTATATTAAGAAGATAATCCTTCCCTTTGTATTTCTCAATTATAGCCTGCGCTTCCGGTTCTACTTTAATACTGTATAATTTCCCCGTCTTAGCTCTTTTATATTCAAAACGACCATTTACCAATGCAGAATGTTTTGCGTTAAACAAATCGGCTGCATTTACTCCTATGAGATAGAACATGAGCATGAACATATCCCTATATCTAATCTGGTATTCCTCACATGGATAATCTCTCAATAACCTAAGTTGTTCTGCTGTAAGGCTGCGTTTTCGGGTTTCCTCTTTCTTTATTGAAAACCTTCTGAATGGATACAATGTTGTGTACTCCTCATCAATGGCGTAGTTGAATACACTACGTATGTTCCGTAAATGAATAGCGTAGGCATTAACCTTCATCGTCTTTGCCATCCACGTTTCAAAGTTTTCCAGCCATGACTTATCCATGCTCTCAAAAGTACAATGACTATCGTATTCCTCAATCTTGTTTCTTGTGGTTGTATATATAGACTTAGTCCCCTGATTGGTTTTCTTGGAAACGAATTCATCAAGATAATAGAGAAACGTCTTTTGGTTTTCAACCTTGCTACTTATAGCGTCCTCTATCAACTTCTTCAAAGCTTTGTCTGTAGTTGATTTCAACTTTTCTTGTTGCTCTAAAGTAAATATTACTGTTTCCGCCTTGTTTATTATTCCACGGGCAACTATATTCCTCGGCTTGTAATTTTGTGCACGCACAGAATATTCATTCCCATTCCATTCTTTTTCCGATGCACTTAGCTGCGTAGCTATCATTATTTGTTTGTTGTGGAATACATTCAACTTTATCGGATAAGTACCATCTTTTTTTTGCCTTCTTTTATCAAGGTAGAATTTAACCGTTGCCATATATCTATGTTTTTAGTTTATGCAAATCTGAAAATTTGCATAGGATTTGCATACAAAGATAAGATTAAAAGGGTTTAAAAGGGTCTAAAAGCGGAATGTTATTCAGCATACATAAAAAAATAAGCAGCTACTTTATTTGTAACTGCTTGATTTTCAAGAGAGCGGAAAACGGGACTCGAACCCGCGACCCTCAGCTTGGGAAGCTCTTTTTTGTTGCACATATAATATTATGCATCAAACACTTGCCTTGTGTATAAAATTCATTTGCATACAATTTACATAATAAGACTTGTATTCAGCCCTTATTCAAAAATACTTCAACTTATCAAGATTCTAATTCTTGAGTATAATTTACATAATCATCCTGAGGGTGGCTGAAATGAAACAACACGAATCATCAACAATTTTTCCGTATTCAGCAATTTCGCGCAATGAAAGATACTTAACTTCACTTCTCAACATCCATCCCAATCTGTCACCTTTGGACTTCATACAACGCCGATGCTTTGCAAAAGCTTTCATTTTCTTATTTTCTTCCATGGTTATATATATCACCGAATTTAGTCTCTATGAAAAATATATAGAAAAGCTTACCTCTTTGAAGTCCAACGAAAGACCTATTATCCCCTGAAGCACGAAACGAATGAAGGTCGACTTCCCTTGTTACAAAAGAAGGCAATTTATCTTTCGGCTTAATGTCATTGTACGGAATAGGCTCCATGCCATATGAATGTCTATGTGACAACCGTATTCCATCCCATCCAAGCTCACACAATTTTTGAAGTCTTAATATAAAGCTAAGAAGGAACGAATGGTCTTTACAGTCTTTTATAGACTCATCCGATAGGTATTTAAAAGAGAACAAGGGATGGTTTATTTCAGATAAATCACTTATTTCCCCTACGCTAATCTTATTGGAGTTTATAATACTCTGTATAAAAGAAAGCCCATCATCGTTTTCTTTTTTATTGTTTTTGCCCTTTCTTCTCATTTCTTCAACCTGGTTTTAAAGAATGTCTTAATCTTAACCTTTGTTATCACATTCCCTTCTCCGGTTTTAGTGCTTTTCCACGGATGTTCGTTATGGGTCATATTCATAAGCCCAAGTGCAGAATATACTCCATACACCTTAAATACTTCATTGAATAACGCTTCTTCTTTTTTGTTTTCAAATTCAAATTCAAATTCAGAATCTAAATGAATGCCATTTTTACCGTTACTCTTATATTCATCATATACAGAAGGTACTACTGGACCGTACATCCATGCTTCGATTTCTTCATCAAACAATGGAGTCCCAAAATAGGCTAAATGAAAACCTTGCTGATAGTACAACATCTTTTGGAGCTTCATGTTTGTCATAAACTCTTCTCCGCAACTAACTTGTTCTGCTTTCTTTATAAGAACCTTTGCTATATCTGATGCCTTGTATGCCATAATACGTTTTTATTACATTTATATAGGAACGAACGACATGTTTTAAGCACAACACCATTAACAACGCCATGAGCATTGTTGACAACATTACAGTTACATTATAGCTTTGGTATTATACTTCATAATACAATATTTCGCTACAAAATAAGACATAAATAAGGATGTAACCAAAACATGAGACGGATTTATTTGTAATTTAGACTGATTATAAATAACAACGTTTACGTTATGATACCCCGCCAGTAATACGGCTGGCGGGGTAAATAAACTATTTGTTTATTCTATTTTACATAAACCAAATGATGAAGCACATTTCCGCTTTTTGTATCAACTTCCGCCAACCTGACTGCCTAAAATCTTCATATTATAAATTTTCTTTTCCTTTACCTTTCCGCCTTTCAGTATTGCGACTTCTTGTCTCAGTTGTACAACTTCTTTAAGTAATTTTTCATACGCTTCTGCAAGACGGAGCATGTGCTTCATCATTAGATTTACATTTTCATTCATTATATTTCAAATTAATAAATTGTGTCTTGTCGAAATAAAATATCAACAAATTTTATATTGAAAAGGTTTTATTTCAAAATATGTTTGTAAACATATATATTAAACAGCCTTTCTTCTCACACTGAATAGGTCTTGTATTTCTTCCACAGATTTGTTTAGAGCGTTAAATCGCCTTTGCAAATCCTCAAATTGCGCTTCATACATGACTACTGTCGTTTCATACATTCGCTTCCAGTATTCAGCAGTTTCCGGAGATGGCAAATCTTCCACATCTTTTTCAGACAAAGACGAATGTGAAGTTTCATTGTCAAGGAACATTGGACCTTTGCCGGTGAGGATGTAGTTGGCGTTGACTTTATACATTTGACAAAACTCTTGTAACGTGTTCATAGACACACCGCATATTCCACGTCTTATTTTAGACATGGTGGCCTTTGATAAATTTTCTAAAGTGTTCCACACCTTATAATCGGTAAGTTCCAACTTTTCTATCGTCTCTAAAAAACGATAAGTGTAATCGTTAAACGCTTCATTATTAATATCATGTTCGGCATTATTTTTTTCATTGCCCAAATAGATATATTTCATATTTGCATCTGGAAAACATTCTGCAAACTTAGATAAGAACTTCTTGCTTGGCTCTTGTATCCCCCTTTTTATTTTAGTGAACATAGCCTCTTTAACCCCAGTGCTCTTCGCTATATTATAGAAAGATACTCCCATCCTTTCGACTTCTTCTAGAAATCTTTTTGTTAAATCACTAAGATTTGCTTCGTTTTTATTTTTACTTTCCATTTTAGATAGTATCTTTGCACACGTAACAAGTAGCAGTTGTTCGATTGACATTGTTTATACTTACCCCTTTCCGGGCTAATTATATGAGATGAATCCTGTGATAGCTGCTACCTATTACGGGATTCATTCTTTATATAAAATACAATCGGTCAATGGACATACTTAATATACCAATAGATATAATCAAAAGATACAAGGCAAGCAAGGCTGAAAAAGAATTGCTTGCCTTTGCTATTGGCATCAAGTGTCTGTATTCAAATTCTGTACTTACCGATGTAACCCCTTATAAAGTGATGAAACTGTTTCATGTTTCTCACGATAAAGCCAAACGCCTTATTAACGGAGCGTTAAACGACAGTTTTCTGTTTTCCGTAAAAGGAGGCAGCTTTCTTGCAAACACTTTTAAAAGCAAGGAAATCAAAAGGTCAATAGGGTGTACGCCTTTTATTTACACCTCTGATTATTGCTATAAACTGAATAAGAAGGAATATTCAATTCGCATGCTTGTGCATGAGCTGAACTGTATTATGCTTCTTTGTGCAGTCAATTCTATTGATAGAGACAACTTTCCGCAGAGTAACGGGAAACCGAAACAAAAACGTTGTGCCCTTACCAAGGATTTGACTTTGCGCAAACTTGGAAATATATCCGGTTCAAGCAAAAGTACCGCACACAGACTGATGAATGAAATGTTCCGAAACGGAGTAATCTCCAAGACAAGGGCGCACGGGGAAATGGTTATCCATACCGTGAATGCCAACACCGTTGAGGAGTGGCGCAAAAGAACGGGAAGGAAACACTTTATCTATAACCCCAAAGACGGAAGCGGATGGATTGTCATTCCTTGTTCTTACTCTATATGCGACAGAGGGACTACCGAGAAATATAAGCACGTTATTTATAATCACAAGAAGCGTGTAGAATCATCAAATCTCAAAGTGTCCAAGCATCCTGTTTATGAAAATCCGTTTGATAATCCCATTAACGCTGCTTATTTATGATATTTCTATTTTGGGAACATATATTATTTACAGAGAGAATGGGATTACATGGCGTATATAAACACATACGTGCGTGATAATTTAATATATAAAATATCAAGACAATGAGTAGATATTATACATTGAATTTGAATAATAACCGATTGTACAACATTTCAAAGAACGAATTATGAAAAATGAACCTAATTACACAATTACAATTTCCCGTAGATACGTTGAGGGAAAAAACAGCCTTAATGTAGAGAGAACCGTTACAAACGCCGAAGACGGTGAAGTAATATTTCATTCACTGCATGAAATTAGCAGCGACAGTGAAAAAGAATCACCTATTACGTTTCTTGAAAAACATTTAGGGCTGTACCCTCCCGAAAGCAAAAGCCAATGCAGATGTAATAGATGCCGCAATTTCAGTGATGGTTTTTACTTTCTCCGAAATGGGCGGTTCCACCGTTTTTTTAAGAGATTCAAGTTCAAGTTTTAGTCTCTCCAAATCATTTGAAAGTATTTTGTCTTGCATCTTAAATCCCCCATAGCGGTAGAATGTATCCAATTTTGAATTAAGATATATTTTACCGCCATTCTTATAACCTTCAATTTTAAGCATCCCCATATCTTCAAGTTCAATCATCACTTTTTCAAATTGCACCATACTGATATTAAGGTCTGGGACATTTTTATATTCAAAATAAAAACCATTTCCTTCTTTATTAAGAAGTTCATGCACTATTTTATCCTTTTCCTCCGGCATTATTACCTTAGGATGCTCCTTTCTCCCCTTCGATGCTGTCCTAAACTCAAACATAACAATATATTAATCAGAGTTTTACTAAAAACATGTTTTATAACATATAAAATACTAACTAAAAAAGAAAGTATTTCTTTGTGCTTTCTAAAATAGATAGTATCTTTGCACTGTTGTTTTAAACAACGTTTTAAGCAAGGCTATAAAACTAAAGTAAATACAAAGATAAGAAAATAAATAAAGAAAGCAAATATGAAGTACGATTTATCAGACATAATGAAAAAGGCTCACAACTTCTACAAGACCGGAAAATACACCTGGTCTGAAAGCTTGAAAAAGTCATGGAAGATGGCAAAGTTTTCTGTCCGCGTAAAAGAGGAAATAGCCAATATGGTAGACTATAAGTCTGCTGACGATAAAGCGTTCACTAATAGATTGAGAAAGGAGAATGAAGGCTATAAGCCGGCAAAAAGAAGCGCCTATGATAATTTCAATGCTCCGGCTTCCGTCTATTATACTTCTAACAACAGAGGGCGTTTTGGCTCTTGTTTCGTGGGTGATTAACAATAAAAACAATTAATAAAATGACTGATTGGGCAAATATTGTAAAGGTAGTTTCTGCAACTAAAACATTAGAGTATCTCCCGTTGGGAAAGCCTAAGGGAATAAAACATAAAGATATTACTGAGACTGTTATACGTTCTACTGTCACTCGGTTGTCAAAAAAAGGGTATTCGTTTTATGTAAAACCGACTTTTTATGGTACAGAAGTAACAAGAATTAAATAAAATTTCCTTATGAATATCAACAGAATATCAAAACAGACAGCCATGTTTGCAATAGGATTTATCGGCTTCTTATTCCTTCTCGGCATCGCAGGTAAATCAGATTATAATCAGGAAGTCATATACAACATGACGGAAACGGCTTACAATGTTATTGTAGATTCTCTCGGCGAAGGTTGTAGCGATACTCAAATCGTAAAGACTTATTTAAATAACAAAGAATATTACGACAGTCTAAGTTGGTAGGTTATGGGAAGAACGAAATCTGTAGGAAAGGTAGAGCCGGTCAACAAACTATGGCTCTCCGCTAAGGAAGCAATGGCATACTTAGGATGCAGTGATAAACTGTTGGAAAAACTAAGGAACAATGCCGAAATATCATTTTCTAAATATAATAACCGTACCATTTGGTACGACTTGAAAAGCATTGAAAGGTTTATAGAAAGAAACCGCGTTGTGTGAACAACGCTCCTTCCTCTTAGCTCAGCCAGGCAGAGCATCGCTATGGTTACTTGTTCGAAGGTTTAGTATCCGGTAATTTCCGGTTAGCGAAGGTCGCACGTTCGAGTCGTGCAGAGGGAGCATTATACATAGTTCTTTGACGTATTGAATGTGAAATAAGGTTTAAGTGTCTGATATTTAGACTTATTTCAATATAACCGAGGATTACGGATAGCGGAAACGCGGGGACTCCGTATAGGCTTGGTTATCGTGATTGTCTCTTTGCACCGAAATGTCCTACGGTAGAGAGTATGCGGTTTGGGCGCCCGTATCGCAAGAGACAAAGGTCATAAAGACAACATAAGCGTTCGATACAGTCTTAAATCGGTATAAAGCATGCGGTGGTAATGAAAGGCGCCCGTACACGCTTATTATATATACTCCCTTCCCGTCAAATTCGGGCACGCTGAAAAGCCAAACACGTATTGTTGCGTTGAAGGGAGCAATGCTTAATGAATAATGATATGAGAAAGGTAAAAACATTTACGGATTTGGTATTTAATCCACATTCTCTTAGCAAGGATGCACGTCATCTTCCTTCTCCGCTCCGTGAGGAATATATGGAAGCCAAACAAGCTGTAATGCAATTTAAAAACGGTTATGGAATAAGTGTCATAAAAGGAACTGTGTTCTATTCCAACGGCATAGATACCTATGAGGTTGCTGTCCTTAAAGATGGTGCTATTTGTTATGATACCTCAATTACAGATGATGTAATTGGTTATGTAAATGCAGATGAGGTATCTAATATAATGAAACAAATTCAAGAATTAAAATAGAGAATTCCTGTGGCTCTCAATAGATGCTTGAGAGTAGTAAGGCAACCATCGGAACGCTCACGGGAACAAAAGCCTGTAAGGGTGAATAATTTATGATAGCTTTTTAATGTAAACAGTCCCGTCCACGTGCTGGTCGGGAAACACTGCGACATGGCGGAATGGTAGACGTAGCACTCTATGATAGGAATGTCAAACCTTAGATGTGCGGAGCTTAACAACTCGTCCCGGTTCGAGTCCGGGTGTCGCAACATCTTCACTACAGATGAAGTATTTGTTTAGTCGTAGCCGGGCGGTCTGTGAAGATAGTCCGGTTTTTCTTGAAACCAATTAATAACAATATAAATATGAAAAAGAAATTTACTCCTGAAAATATTCAGGAACTTAAAGAGAATCAAATATTTGTTTTTGGCAGTAATATGAACGGCAACCATGCCGGTGGAGCAGCCAGATTAGCAGTTGAGAAATTCGGTGCAATCATGGGACAAGCCGAAGGATTGCAAGGGCAATCCTATGCTATTCCTACGCTGAATGAAGATATGGAGAAAGTCACAGAAGAAGATTTGATAACCTATTTGGGTAACTTACGGAATTTTGCCAACGAACATCCTGAAAAGGAGTTTCTTCTTACCGCCATTGGGACGGGAATAGCGGGGTTTGATACAAATTATATGGCATATATGGCTCTCAGAGCAAACCTTCCTGATAATGTTACTATCCCGAAAGAATTCAGTAAGATAAAAGGGTTCAAAGGCTTCAATTCTGATATGACTTGCAGGGATTTTAAATATGAAGAGGGAAAAGATTACGAAGAACAAGGTGATATAAGCGCTTGTAGTAATGGTTTCCACTATTGTCTTCATCCCTTAGATGTATTTGGCTATTACCCTCCTGCATACATTGGAATGAATAAGTTCCATGAAGTTGAAGGAAGCGGGGATATGGATGTTGATACGGATGATACCAAAATTGCTTGCTCAAAAATCCACATAGGAGCAGAGTTAAGTATTAAAAGCATTGTTGATGCGGCAATCAAGTTCACTTTCAGCAAATGTAAGTGGGTAAAGGAAAAGATTGCTACCGGCGACTATGGCGCTGCATCAGCTACCGGCGACTATGGCGCTGCATCAGCTACCGGCTACCAAGGCGCTGCATCAGCTACCGGCAACCAAGGCGCTGCATCAGCTACC
>ERZ835051.221-NODE-221-length-63173-cov-4.578456_pt1 | contig 63173 bp, 49 predicted proteins | sample MGYA00519575_ERZ835051 | MGnify/ENA primary metagenome ERZ835051 (study PRJEB31850, sample SAMEA3708769) | human gut metagenome | biome: human gut; feature: human-associated habitat; material: faeces | place: China | collected 2014 ... | reverse complement strand
AAACCTTAATTTCGGGGGAATACCTAAAGATACAAAAAAGCCAGCTAATTCGCAATATTTTGTGTATGAATTAGTTGGCTGATTTTATATTATTTACTGAATGTCCCTCAAAAAAATAAGATATAAAAATACAGGTAACCGGTTAAAATGATTTGCACCCCAAAAGTTTTTGTCTAACTTTTGGGGTGCAGATCATTTTGAACCTTTTCTATAATCGGATAATATTTAACTCGTCTAACTTATAAACATCACTTAAAATTCCGATTACCTCGTACTTTCATATTTCCTTATAGACAGATAAACAACAATACTGTTCCGACTTTTAGCAATCTTTCATATTCGGCTTCTCCAACCCATAGCCGTATTTTTTATCTGCAACTTTCAGCAAATAGGCAACAATAAACGATAAAGTGGCAAAACCGGTAAAGACAAACATAGGTACCGTATAATCATAAAGATTTGCATTATTTTCATTCCCGACAATACAATAATTATCTAATACCCATCCGATAAGGTTAGGTACTCCCCACAAACCTATATTCTGAATAAAAAAGATAAGTGCATACGCTGTTCCCAACTGGCGAGCAGGGAAAATTTTAGTAACGCTCGGCCACATCGCTGACGGAACAAGAGAAAATGCAATACCTAAAATAATCATCAGGATTATCGCCACGAGATAATTGGTGATGAAAGGTAATGCGTAGATACAGTGAACTCCGATAAGCATTGCTGCCCCCAACATCATAATACTCGCACCTTTTCCTTTGCAATCGAGATAAATACCGAATACAGGTGTTAGGATCAATGCTCCCAAAGCCGGCAATCCGGCAATTGTACCTGCCAAATTATCACTGATTCCGTATTTATTGATCATAAGTTCGGAAGCAAATTTCTGGAACGGGAATACACAGGAATAGAATAATACGCATAATAAAGCGATCAACCAGAAACCCGGATTAATCAAAATATTTTTTACATCTTTGAAACTGAACTTACTCTCGTCTTCCTCTTCTGCATAATCTTCTTGCTTATCAAGCTTTTGATCCATCACAGCATATATAAAAAACGTCACCAATCCGACAACTAACAAAACCAAACCTAAAAGTACCGGAGTCGATATAGAAAAACTCTTTGCCAAAGGAATAGATACCGAATAAGCGACTTGAGAACCTATACGAGCCAATGCTACTTGAATTCCCATCGCAGTACCGAGCTCTTTCCCTTTAAACCACTTTGCAATAATTTTAGTAACGGTAATCCCTGCGACTTCTGCTCCGACTCCAAAAATAGAATAACCGGCTGCTGCCATAAAAACACCTTGCTTGTAACCGAAAAACGTTGCTTCTGTCGAAATATTCGCTGTCATGCCATAATACTGCAAAGCCGTACCGAACACCATCAAAATCGCAGCAATTTTTCCTGTCAATCGTATTCCGAAACGGTCAAGCATCAAGCCGCCCCAAATCAACATCAACAAAAATACGTTCAAAAAGCTATATGCTCCCGTAAAGAATCCAAAATCACGACTAGTCCAATCTAAATTAGCTTCTAACATAGTTTTCAGCGGAGCCATAATGTCGTTTACAAAATATGCCGCCATCATGGTGAAAGCGACAATTCCCAACGCAGACCAACGCACGAGAACAGAATCTCTTAAAGTTCTTTCCTTTTCCATCTTCTTATTTTAAATTATTTTTCAAGTATCAATACACAAAAAGAAACGGAAAGCAAAAAGTCCCCCTGAGCTTTCCATTTTCCTTATTTATTCCGAATACGAGAGATAACGTTATCTCCCCCTTTATTTTTTTACCAACAATACTACATTTTCTACATGATGAGTATGTGGAAACATATCTACCGGCTGAACTTTTTCGACACGATATTTTTCATCCAACAGATTCAGATCCCGCGCCTGAGTTGCAGGATTACAACTGACATAAACGATTTTTACAGGTTCGGCAAACAAAATGGTCTTTATGACATCATCATGCATCCCGGCTCTCGGAGGATCGGTAATAATAACGTCAGGTCGGCCATGTTCATTTATAAAATCCTGTGTAAGAATATCCTTCATATCTCCGGCATAAAACAATGTATTACTGATGCCATTCAATTCAGAATTTACCTTTGCATCTTCAATCGCCTCCGGAACATACTCTATTCCTATCACTTTTCGGGCACGGCAGGCCACAAAGTTTGCAATAGTCCCAGTTCCCGTATATAAGTCATAAACAAGTTCTTCTCCGGTAAGCCCAGCAAAATCTCGAGCTATTTTATATAACTCATACGCCTGTTCAGAATTGGTCTGATAAAAAGATTTAGGTCCTATTTTGAATTGTAATCCCTCCATCGACTCCAATATATAATCCCGACCTTTGAACACATGAACCTCTTGGTCGGTAATCGTATCATTAGCTTTCTGGTTTATTATATATAATAAAGAAGTAATTTGAGGAAAGGTCTCCGCAAGATATTCCATCATAGCGTCAATCTTAGACCTATCATTTTCAAAAAAAACGACGATCAACATAATCTCACCAGTAGATGCCGTACGAATTATGATATTACGCATCAATCCCCGCTGCTCTCTCAGATCAAAAAAAGAATAATCATGATCAAGAGCGAATTTTCGAATAGCCAACCGAATGTCATTAGAGATATTATCCTGCAGCCAGCAAGTTTTTATATCCAGTACCTTATCGAACATTCCGGGAATATGGAATCCTAAAGCATTTCGAGAATCAAAAGTTTGTGTAGACTGCAATTCTTCTTGAGTAAGCCAAGACTTATTCGAAAAAGTAAATTCCAGCTTATTACGGTAAAAACGAGTCTTCTCCGAGCCTTTTATCGCAGAAATTTCCGGTAAATCGATTTTTCCGATTCGAGAAAGGTTATCAAAAACCTGCTGTTGTTTATATGCTATTTGTTTTTCATACGGGATATGCTGCCACTTGCATCCTCCACATACACCAAAATGCGAACAAAATGGCTCAACACGCATTTCGGAATACTTATGATACTTCAATATCCGCCCTTCAGCATAACGATGTTTTTTTCTATATAATTGCAAATCGACAATATCTCCGGGAGCGGCAAACGGAACAAAAACGACTAAATCGTCAATCCGAGCTATTGCCTTGCCTTCAGCAGCCACATCTGTAATTTCGACCTGTTCTATAACAGGAAGCTCTTTCTTTTTACGTGCCAAAATAGTACTTTTAAAACAAAAACAAATTTGGTCAAAGTTAAGCATATTTCTTAAACAATCTATACGGATATTCCAAAAATCAATGACAGGTCAAAATTATTCTCAGAATTTTTGCATATTTAATCATAACTCATATTTTTGTAAAGAGTTAACCCTTTGTTACATTTATTTTAAGAACAAAGACATATTAATAATTTTATTTATACTATGAAGAGTGTTTATACTTTCGGGAACGGCAAAGCAGAAGGCCGTTCTGACATGAAGAATCTGTTGGGAGGAAAAGGTGCCAATCTTGCTGAAATGAATCTGATCGGAGTTCCTGTACCTCCCGGTTTCACGATCACAACTGAAGTTTGTACAGCCTATAATAAAGAAGGGAAAGATGCAGTTGTAAAATTAATTAAGGCTGATGTAGAAAAAGCGATGGCCCATGTAGAGAATCTGATGGGAACAAAATTCGGTGATGCAAAAAATCCCTTATTAGTTTCCGTTCGTTCCGGAGCAAGAGTCTCTATGCCGGGTATGATGGATACGGTATTAAATTTAGGACTGACAGACGAAGCGGTAGAAGGTATTGCAAAAAAATCGGGAAACCCTCGTTTTGCATGGGACTCTTACCGCCGTTTCGTTCAAATGTACGGAGATGTCGTATTGGGAATGAAACCCAAAAGTAAAGAAGATATCGATCCGTTCGAAGAGGTAATGGACGAAGTTAAAAAACAAAAAGGAGTAAAAAACGACACCGAACTGGAAGTCGAAGACCTCAAACTCTTAGTAAAGAAGTTCAAAGCTGCTGTAAAGGAACGTACAGGAAAAGATTTTCCGGATTCTCCGTGGGAACAACTATGGGGAGCTATTTGTGCCGTATTCGATAGTTGGATGAACGAACGGGCTATCTATTATCGTCGCATGAACCAAATCCCCGAAGAATGGGGAACTGCCGTAAACGTACAGGCAATGGTATTCGGAAATATGGGTGAAACTTCTGCTACCGGAGTTGCATTTACGAGAGATGCCGCTACCGGAGAAGATATATTTAACGGTGAATATCTGATCAACGCACAAGGAGAAGACGTGGTTGCCGGAATCAGAACTCCGCAACAAATCACGATCGAAGGATCTCGCAGATGGGCTGCATTGCAAGGTATATCGGAAGAAGAACGTGCAAGCAAATACCCTTCACTGGAAGAAGCGATGCCTGCTTGTGCTAAAGACCTAATCGAAACACAACAAAAACTCGAAGACTATTTCAAAGACATGCAGGACCTTGAATTTACGATTCAAGACGGTAAGTTATGGTTATTGCAAACCCGTAACGGAAAACGTACCGGAGCTGCTATGGTAAAAATCGCCATGGATATGCTTCGGGAAGGTGTCATCGACGAGAAAACCGTACTCAAAAGAATGGAACCGCAAAAACTGGACGAATTATTACATCCGGTATTCGATAAAAAAGCGATGAAAGAGGCTAAAGTAGTAGCCAAAGGTCTTCCTGCATCTCCGGGTGCGGCAACCGGAATGATCGTATTTTTTGCAGATGATGCTGAAGAATGGGCGGAAAAAAGGAAAAAAGTAATTTTGGTACGGATCGAAACGTCTCCGGAAGACTTACGCGGAATGAACGTAGCTCAAGGTATTCTGACAGCTCGAGGAGGTATGACGTCTCACGCAGCCGTAGTAGCTCGTGGCATGGGGAAATGCTGTGTATCGGGAGCTGGAGAAATAAAAGTAGATTATAAAGCCCGCACTTTGGAAATGGGCGGTCACATTTATAAAGAAGGAGATTGGATTTCTCTGAACGGATCGACCGGAGAAGTTTATGACGGACAGGTAAACACCGTTGATGCCGATTTAAGCGGAGATTTTGCAAAAATTATGGAGTTGGCGGAAAAATACACCAAAATGGATGTAAGAACCAATGCCGATACGCCTAAGGATGCTACTGTTGCACGTAAATTCGGAGCAAAAGGTATCGGACTTTGCCGTACAGAACACATGTTCTTCGAAGGTGATCGAATTAAAGCCATGCGAGAAATGATTCTTTCTAAAGATGAAGAAGGCCGCAGAGAAGCTTTGAAGAAACTGCTTCCTATGCAGCGTCAGGACTTCGAAGGTATCTTTATGGCAATGGACGGTTTCGGAGTAACGATACGTCTTCTCGATCCTCCTTTGCACGAATTCGTACCTCACCAGTTAGCTACACAAAAAGAACTGGCCGCAGAGATGGGACTTTCTATAGAAGAAGTAAAACTTGCATGTGATTCTCTGGAAGAATTCAACCCTATGTTAGGACATCGTGGCTGCCGATTGGGATGTACATATCCTGAAATTACCGAGATGCAAGCTCGTGCCATTATCGAGGCTGCACTCGATGCAAAAGCCAAAGGAGCAAAAGTGATTCCTGAAATCATGGTTCCTCTGGTAGGCATAGTCGAAGAATTGAAAATGCAGGCTGCTATCATTCATCAAACTGCAGAAAAAGTGTTCTCGGAACGCAACGATCAAATCGAATATAAAGTAGGAACAATGATCGAAGTTCCCCGCGCCGCATTAACTGCCGATAAAATAGCGGAAGTAGCCGATTTCTTCTCTTTCGGAACAAATGACTTGACCCAAATGACATTTGGATTCTCTCGAGATGATGCCGGTAAGTTCCTGAAAATATATCAAGAAAAAGGAATATTAAAAAACGATCCGTTTGCAATCCTCGATCAACAAGGTGTAGGACAATTGGTACGTATGGGAACAGAAAAAGGTCGTGCTACCAAACCGAAACTGAAAGTCGGTATTTGCGGTGAACACGGCGGAGAACCATCATCTGTCAAGTTCTGTGCCTCTCTCAACATGAATTACGTGAGTTGCAGTCCTTATCGTGTACCTATCGCACGGGTCGCTGCGGCGCAGGCTGCTATCGAGGACTAACCCCCTTTAATCTTACAATATCAGTTAGGCTGTAATATTTTGTATTACAGCCTAATTTATATTTGAGAGGAAAAATAAAATCTATTATTCCTACAACTTATCAAATATTCTTCTTTACACTGTGATCTCTTCAGTCTAACTACATCTATATTAATATCATAATAGCACTTTTCTCTACTTTTATAGAAATGAGTATGATCAACATTTATTATATAATCTTACATTCTCAATTTATTAATCCTTTATACAGAATTTTGTATTCATTTTAGTATCTTTGAAGTATCGGAAACATCTGTCTTTTTTCGATAAGGACAAATTTTCAAAAGATCATCCTGAAGAATATAAGAAATATGTTGTCGATAAGGAGATAAGAGTATTAAGAGTAAAAAAAATATCATCATGGGAGGATTAATTATTTTATTAGTGGTTGTGGTTATTGGTTACGCTTTCCTTCTCGCCATATTTGTAATAATATGCCCTTATTTAAGCTATAAAAATTTTTCTTTCTTTGTTAAGAACTGTAATTTGATAATGATTCCGGCAATAATATTAAGCGTAACTATTTATGAAAGAAACAATTTACACAAAATATTGGATTATTCAAATAAATATATAGACGATGAAAAAGAACGTTACAAAAAAGAAAGAAAAGGAGAATAAAAAGAGAGAAATGTTGTGATTTGCTTTCATTTTAGTATCTTTGAAGTATCGGAAACATCGTCATAGCCTAAACGGGTCAACTTAATACGGTTGTGATTTGCTTTCATTTTAGTATCTTTGAAGTATCGGAAACATCTCGGATTTGTCTCTTGACAAATCTTGCGGAGTTGTGATTTGCTTTCATTTTAGTATCTTTGAAGTATCGGAAACATCCATTAGGTGCTGAGTCCCTTTTACGGAACTGTTGTGATTTGCTTTCATTTTAGTATCTTTGAAGTATCGGAAACATCAGAACTTTTGATTTTAAGCCTGAGCTTACGGTTGTGATTTGCTTTCATTTTAGTATCTTTGAAGTATCGGAAACATCACAATCTTTGTAAGATTTTATTAATTAATGACTTACAGAACAAATCAGAATAAAAAAAACGATGTTGTTTCCTATGAAAAATCCTGCACAATGGCAGGATTTTTCTTTTTAGAACAGTTCTAATTGCTGACCCGGAGTATTCACCGACATTGTTTTCTTACCATAGAAAAGTTCAATATTTCCGAATTGCTTATCTGTAATACACATAATTCCTACATTCCCATGCTCCGGGAGAAAAGACTTAACTCTCTTTATATGTACTTCTGCATTTTCGCTACTGGCGCAATGACGAATATAAATGGAAAACTGAAACATTGTAAAACCGTCTTTTTGCAGATTCTTCCTAAAATCTGTATATGCCTTTTTATCCTTTTTCGTCTCAGTAGGCAAATCAAATAGTACAAGTACCCACATAACACGATATTCACTAAATCGGTCCATCAAATTTCCGGATAAGATATTTTACGCAATTCTCCACTAAAGCACTTATACAAAGATGCCGTAGTTTGTCCGACTGCTACCATTAACGGACTTCGTTTTCCGGCAATAGTGGTTTCCAATGTAGGAATAGTCAGTAACCGGACTTTCAAATCTTTTGTCAACTCAGCATAATTTGCTCCTTGTTTAACCATGTCATAAACTAACCGATCTACATAGGGACGATATGGCTCCATAATATCATCTGCCAAGCAATAAGCATTATAGCGGTTGTGGTGATGTATTCCCAAAGTAGGTAAAAGCCCACTTGCCACTAACCCACGAGCAACAACGGCACGTAAAATAGCATAACCATAATTCAATAAATTATTAGGCGGAATACCGTCCCTGTCTCTTGTAAAGCCTTCTATCCGAAACAAGTTTTTCCAATAATAAGCTGCAGCACGAGCTTCTTGATTATCCGGATCTCCACTTCTCACATTAGCCGCCCAAACTTTCATGCATTTTATCTCTTCTCCGGTACACTCTTTTAACACTGCTGCCTGATTCTCTATCTTAGCTTTTATCGTCTGCTGCCAAAGTTGTTTCGACAATGGCAGAGAAGCATCCAACTGCTGCCTAAACCTCTCGTTCTGTGTAGTATTTCCATGTAGAGGAAGTAATAAACCTACCGGCATACTTTTACTGTCACATGTCAGAACAGCACAATTATTTTCAAGGAATGCCTCCAATACCCCTGAAGTGATAGTTATCTGTTTATGATCCAATACTATAACACCGATATCCTCTATCGGTTTGGACACTTCTGATACTTGTTTAAAATATTCAGGGAGAGTGTCATTATCAACAACTTCCGGTAATCTTATTATTAATTGGGCATTTCTTAATGATAGATAGGCTGGGTTTCCAAAATAAAGTGTTTTCTTAATCATAATACACAGATTTTAGTCATTAAGTTTCTAAGAGCTGTCTAAACTTGCCAATAAAAATACTATCAGGTCATTTTTGCGTTTTCTTCCGGTCTTTTTTCCCGTTTTCACTCGTCAGATAGCCCGCTATCCTCCTCGCAAAAACTGAAAAAACAACCTCGAAAGAAATTTTCAAACCTGACCCAAGTAAAATTTAGACAAGTTCTAAATCTGACTACAACTCCAACTTATTCTTATATAAACCTATCAATCGATACCTCCTCCCAAAGCATGATAAAGATTAATTACACCTTGTATCTCTTCAAAACAATCCGATACTGCGTCCAACTCGGCCTGCAGCAAAGTTTGACGAGCGGTAAGGACTTCCAGATAATTTTGAGAACTGTAACGCATCAACAGTTCTGAACTACGAACTGCCGATTCTAAAGAGGTAATCTGCTGCTTATTCAGATTATGACGTTTACGTGCCGTTTGCCATTGTAACAAAGCATCATTTACCTCTGTACCTGCATCAAGTAAACTTTGCTTGAACGAAAGCAATGCTTCTTCTTGCTGAGCTTTGGCAACCTTTAAATTGGCAATATTCTGCCCCCGGTTAAAAAGAGGTTGTACTAATGAGCCTATGGCTGAAAATAGCCACTGCCCGGGATTAGAGATAACAGTTCCTGCGGCATTTGTCCATCCGGCAGAACCACTCAATGTAATTGAAGGATAAAATGCCGAATGTGCTTGATTAGTAACATAAAACGCAGCAGCTAAAGCGGCCTCGCTTTGACGCACATCGGGACGACGGTGCAATAATTGCAAAGGAATGCCTACTGAAAGTGTATCCGGGAATTTTTGTTGTTTTAAAGTCGAACGGGATATTGTCTCCGGAGTCGAACCTAACAACGCACAAAGAGCATTCTCCGTCTCTGTAATCTGACGTTCTATCGAAAGCAAGGAGGCGTCCACAGAAAGTTTACTCGCCTCGGTCTGAGCAACAGCCATATCAGTCGTTTGTCCGGCCTTTTTCAACGCCTTCATCACACGCAAGTTCTCGCTCCAATTTTCAGCAGTACGTCTACTGATTTCAAGCTGCTCATCAAGCATCAACAACGTATAATAACTATTGGCAATAGTAGCGACCAACTGAGTCTGTACAGCCTGACGATAAGCCTCGCTCTGTTCTAATACGGCTTTTGCCTCTCTTTTGGCATTCGTCACACGACCGAAGATATCGATTTCCCAATCTGCAGAAACAGCCAAATTATAGCTTTTAGTGAGTTTAGACTTTTCCGCTTTATTCAATGTACCTTGCGGTGATAACGATATCGAAGGTAAATAAGAAAGTCGAGAAGTCATAAGCAAAGCTTCTGCCTCCTTCACTTTCAATCGGGCAATGTTCAAATCGGTATTATTCTTTAATCCGGTGTCGATAAGCTGCTGTAACTGCGAATCTGTAAAAATTTCTCTCCACGAAAGGGCAGCTATCGAAGCTGTATCCGTTTGTTCCTGAGTATGACGAAAAAGACTGTCTGTAACAGTTTTCATGTCAGGTTGTTTATACTTCCGATATATCGAACATCCGCTCGTTCCTATGATCAAGGATATACATATTATTATTTTTTTCATACGAATCTTCTTTTCAATTAGTTCTCCTCCTCCAATTTCGATACTTTACGCTGAGGCATAATTTTCTCTTGCAGATATTGGAACACGATAAACAAAACCGGTACGATAAACAACAAGGCTATAGTACCGATCAACATACCGCCGACTGTCCCGACACCGATAGAAATATTCCCGTTTGCTCCTACTCCCGAAGCAAACATTAACGGCAACATACCGAAGATCATCGTCAATGAGGTCATTAAAATGGGTCGCAAACGCACTTCTGCTGCAGACACCGCAGCTTGTGTAATGCTCATCCCTTGATGACGTCGTTCCGAAGCATATTCTGTCAACAAAATAGCTGTTTTTGCCAACAAACCGATCAGCATGATCAAACCTGTCTGCAAATAGATATTATTTTCCAAACCGAACATTTTGGCAAAAAGGAAACTTCCTGTCAATCCGAACGGTACTGATAGAATAACCGCCAAAGGAATAAACAAACTTTCGTAAAGAGCACACAGAATCAAATAAATAAATACTACACAAATGACAAACACCAATACAGTCGTATTTCCTGTTGAAGATTCTTCTCGTGACATTCCGCCAAACTCGAAACCATAACCGGCAGGTAATGTTTCTTCGGCAACTTCACGTACCGCCTGAATAGCTTGTCCGGAACTATAACCGGTAGCAGGCGCTCCATTGACGGATATAGCGGAAAAAAGATTAAAACGGGTTAAAGTCTCAGAGCCATATACCCGAGTTAACGTCAAATACTGGCTAATAGGGGACATCTCTCCATCTGAATTACGAACGAACATATTATTCAACGCTTCTGTATCTAACCGAAACTCAGGAGATGCCTGCACCATTACACGATAAAGTTTTGAAAAACGGTTCATATTCGAGGCATAATTACCACCGATATATCCCGATAAGGTACTTAACACATCTGATGGCGATACTCCGTTGCGCTTACAGCGAGCAGCATCGACCTCGACCATATACTGAGGGAATTTGGTATCAAACGAGGTCGTTGCACGTCCGATCTCCGGTCGTGCATTCAGTTTCTCAATCATTTGCCTCGTGTATTTCAGCAAATCTTCTACAGAACCGCCTTTTTGATCTTGTACATAAATTTCAAAACCACTACTCACTCCATATCCCGGAATCATGGGTTGGGCAAAAGCCATGATCTGAGCCGAGGATATATCATCTGTACGCCGGTATATCTCATCAATAACGGCATTTATTTCATCCTCTTTTTCCTGACGCTCATCCCACTGTTTCAGACGGACAATAAACATACCGTTAGACGATCCTTGTCCACTGATCATTCCGTTACCCGTCACTTTAGAAAACATTCGTATTTGCGGAATATCACTAATACGTCTATCCACTTCATCCATAATAACTTTTGTCTCTTCCAAAGTATTTCCCGGTGAAGTTCGCACATCAACAAATATAGTCCCCATATCTTCCTGCGGAACAAGTCCGGTTTTAGTCGTTTTCATCAAAATAAACAAGCCGCCAAAAGCTACCAGCAGTAAAACTAAAGCCAACCATTTCCGTTTCAGCATAAAGAAAACTCCCGTTTTATATTTCTGTACCAAACGGTGAAAAGCACTGTCGAATGCAATATGAAAACGAGAGGAGAAACTCATTTTCTTTCCATCGGCTGCAACTTCGTGAGGAGTCATAATCAAAGCACAAAGAGCAGGACTTAACGTCAAGGCATTGACCAAAGAGATTGCTACGGCAACAGCCATTGTCAAACCGAATTGCGTGTAGAACGTACCGGTCGTTCCTCCCATAAAACTGACAGGAATAAAGACTGCCATAAAGACAAATGTCGTCGTTACCAATGCAGAAGTGATCCCCCCCATCGCATCGACCGTAGCCCGGTATGAAGATTTATACCCTTCATCGAATTTTGCCTGAACAGCTTCTACGACAACGATAGCATCATCCACCACAGTACCGATTACCAATACCAATGCAAACAAGGTCAACATATTCAAGCTAAAACCTGCCACATATAAAAAAGCGAATGTACCCACTAAAGAAACAACTATCGAGATTGCCGGAATAAAAGTAGAACGCATGCTTTGCAAAAACACATACACCACCAAAATCACCAGTAAAATAGCTTCAACAAGCGTTTTTATCACATTTTGAATAGAAGCATCCAAAAAATCTTTAGAACTCATCAAGTCCACCAACTCCATACCTTTAGGCAAAGTTTTCGAAATTTCTGCTGCTACTTTGTCTATTTCTTCTATAATTTCATTAGCATTCGACCCGGATGTTTGTGCAATCATACAGTTAGATCCGGGATGTCCGTTTACTTCTCCTATATAGGTATAAGAGCTAGAACCCAATTCTATACGCGCCACGTCTTTCAAACGAAGGACTTCTCCGCTTTCTAAAGAACGGATTACCAAATTTTCATAATCTTTTTCTTCTTCATAACGTCCCCGGTATTTCAGGACATATTGGAATGTGTTTTCAGATTCCGCACCAAGTGTTCCGGTAGGAGCTTCTAAATTCTGCTCATCAAGTACGGCAGCAATATCCGACGGCATCAAGTTATATTTAGCCATTTTACCGGGATCAAGCCAAATGCGCAAAGAATAATCCGCTCCCATTACATTAACCTCACCTACTCCAGCAATACGAGAAAGACGCGGTTCGATATTAATCTTCAAATAATTATTAAGAAAGCTCTCATCAAACGAATTATCCGGACTATAAAGGGCCAATGCTTTGATATTACTTGTCTGACGCTTACGTACAGTAATACCGCTTTTCGTTACTTCTGCAGGTAATAATCCCTGCGCCGTTGCAATACGATTCTGGACATTGACTGTCGCCATATCGGGATCGGTACCTTGACGGAAATAAATAGTAATTCGTGCCGAACCGGTATTGGTTGCAGTAGAGGTCATATACATCATATTTTCCACTCCGTTCAATGCCTCCTCAAGAGGAACAACGACACTCTTTTGCACAGTCTCGGCATTTGCTCCTGTATAAGTAGCAGAAACACTGACGGTAGGAGGTGCGATTTCAGGGAATTGTTCGATAGGGAGCTGCGAAAGTCCTATCAATCCAACAATCAAAATAACAACCGAAATAACAACCGATAAAATAGGCCGGTCAATAAATGTTCTGATTTTCATAATGCAGATTATTCATTAGTGGAAGTATGAGAATCGATTACTGTTCCTTCACGCACAAGACCTGCACCTTCGGCAATAATAACATCACCGGGGGCGAGTCCCGCCTCGACAATATATTCCGTACCGTTATTCAGTCGGAACACTTCAATCGGTGCAGACTTCGCCTTACCGTCAACTACTTTATAGACAAAAATGCGATTTTGCAATTCATAAGTCGCAGTTTGAGGAATAACAATTACACTGTCTCGATGAGTAGGAACGATCACTTTTCCGCTACCACCATTGCGTAACAACTTATCCGGATTTTTAAATGAAGCACGAAGACTTACTGCACCTGTCCCGCTATCAACGGTTCCGCTAATAGCATCAATTTTACCGGAATATTGATAAACTTTACCATTACTGAGCATCAATTCTACGTCAGGCATTTGCTCCATTGTTTTCTGCAACGAACCATATTGTTGCACAAGATCCAGAATTTGATTCTCGTCCATCGAGAAATAAGCAAAGACTTCGTTATCGTCAGAAACCGTGACTAACGGTTCTGAAATATTACTATCGACAAGAGCTCCTACACGATAAGGAATCATACTGGCGACTCCATCTACCGGACTTTTTACTTCTGTATAAGAAAGATTATTACGTGCATTTATCTCCTCGGCACGAGCCAAAGCAAGTGCAGCTTGAGCTTCGGCAAGAGCATTACGGGCAGTTTGCAAATCGAATTCAGAAACCACATTCTCCCGAAACAGTTCCTCTTTACTTTCAGCAGTAAGTTTTGCTGTCGCAAGTTTAGATTCGGCACTCTTCACATTAGCCATAGCCGTCTCAAGCGCAGCTTTATACGGAACTTGATCGATAACAAAAAGAACTTGTCCCCTATGTACGACATCCCCTTCATTCATACAAATTTTCGTGATTATACCGCTTACCTGCGGACGTATCTCCACATATTGCCGCCCTCGAAGCGTAGCGGTATAATCTCTCTTAAGCGTTTGATTACTGAATCCAACATTCAAAGTTTTATACTTAGCAGATGTTTGTTCCTGAGGCTGAGATCCGCACGAATAGAGCAGTATAAGCCCCGATAAAATAGGAATAATGAGGTATTTCATTGGGTATAGTTGATTAATTATTACATTACATAATGAGATACAAAACAAGTAATGGCAAAAATAAAAGGATTTTGCTACATATTATAAAAGTGTTGATTAACGACAGGAATGTGTTGATTAACGACAATAAGTAATTTTTGAGGTATAGCATCTAATATTTATCTTTGTGATAAAGATTTGATATTTTACGAATATATTATAATACCCTGATGCTATTTAAAAATCTCAAAGGTAAAGGCAAGGAAACTGCATATTATACATTTATACGGTATCCTCAAATAATACACTATGTCGATTTACTTTTCTGCTTGGTTATCTTGCCATTGATTATCCTATTAGTTCCGGTTGACAAATGGATCAAAACCCAACCTGTTTTTGTCGGAACTTTGGTTTTATATTTATACTTACTTTATTTTACTTATAGAAAAGCTAATATTCCCTCGCTCTTTTTAAAAAGAAAATATTTACATATCATTATCCTGATCATCATATTGACACTAATTACAGAACTATTAACACATTTCCCCATATCCGATAAATTCGGGTCTAAATTACCCATAGATTTTCGCCGTCACTTACACGCCCAAACCATATGGTTTTTCTTCTTGATCGTATCCGGATTTAGTTTAGCCATTGAAGTAACCTTCGAACTATTCCGCCAAATGTTACAAAAACAAGAAATTGAAGCAGAAAAAAACAAAGCCGAGTTAGCGATGTATAAAGCTCAGATAAATCCGCATTTTCTATTTAATACGCTCAATACGCTTTATGGTTTGGTCATCACTAAATCAGATCTGACAGAATCTGCATTTGTAAAATTTTCGAACATTCTTAAATACATGTACGATAATACTTCAATAGAAAAAATAGACATAAATAACGAAATCGAATATATACGGCAATATGTGGAATTACAGAAACTCAGATTAAATCACCACACAAAAGTCATTTTTGAAAGCCGTACAGACGAAGAACTCGTTCTTATCCCTCCTATGATATTGATTACATTTGTCGAAAATGCTTTTAAATACGGGACGTCGTCTTCTGAAGATTGCACTATACTTATACGAATCATAGTCGAAGACGGTGTTCTGCTTTTCAAGACTCGCAACTCTATCATGAAAGAAAAAAAAGAAGGTGAATCATCTATCGGCATCGAAAATTGCAGAAAACGTCTGCAATTGCTCTATCCCGGACTTTTTACTCTTATTACCGAAAAAGATAATAATAAACAGGAGTTCTTGACTAAATTAACGATACAATTGTCTCGAACATGAAACGAATCAACTGCATAGCTATCGATGACGAACCGATCGCACTACTGGTAATCAAACAATTTTGCGAAAGGAAAGGGAACATTGAGTTAAAAACTTTCTGTGAGCCTCGTATAGGATTAGAAGAAATAAAAAAAGATAAACCCGATATAGTATTTCTCGATATAGAGATGAACGGTCTTAACGGATTGGAAATTGCAAAAAAGCTGCCTCATAACTGTTGCTTGATATTTACTACGGCTCATGCTCAATATGCTCTTGACGGCTTTAATCTCGATGCAGTAGACTTCCTACATAAACCTATAGCTTATGACCGTTTCGACAGGGCAATTGAAAAAGCCATACGGAATATTTCGGTATGGAACAATAAGAACGATCAAGAGACAATCGTTGTCAAGCAGGAATATAACAACATAAATATATTGCTATCCGATATTTTCTATATCGAGGCTTTAGAAAATTATTGTAAAATACACAGAATAAACGGTAATAGCGTAATATCACGGCTCAATATCAAAACCATTCATAAAATGTTACCACAAAACACTTTTTTAAGAGTACACCGTTCATTCCTCATACCCACAAACCGCATACAAAAATTTTCTAAACAAGAAATATGGCTAAAAGGATTATCAAGGCCTATACCGGTAGGAAGGCGTTATGCAAAAGAAATATATGATTTTTTGACTGATAACAGACAGCAGTAACAAATATCGACTATCAAAAGCCATATATTAAATTTGAAGAGGCTGAACTCTACAAACACTCCCAAACAAGATCAAAAAACGAGCTATCAGGCAACACAATCTTTTCTTTTCAATATTTTTACAATGTCACAAAAAAGTTCCGATTTTTTCAAATAAAGCCAAAATGAATTAACGCATTTCGAATGCCATCATTATCAACCGTGTCTGTTACATAGTCGGACACCGCTCGTATAGACTCGGCAGCCCCACCCATAGCTACCCCTATACCGGCTTCCCGAAGCATTGAAATATCATTTCCCCCATCTCCAAAAGCTATTGTATGCGAAATATCAAAATCATAATAAAAAGCAAATTCTCTAATACCAGATGCTTTATCAACGCCTTTCACATTTATATCCGCAAAAATCGGATGCCACCTGGAAGCGGAAAGATTCGGAAGTTGAGCCATAACTTCTTTTTCCGTCTCTTCATCACAATAAAAACATAGCTGACAACATTTACCTTCGACAAACTCCTTTTCTATATCGATGACCGGCGGAACAGGATGATCTACCAATCTCGCCAATTCTATAACGATAGGGTTCAACTCATTGACAAAAATTCCGTTATTCGTTTCAACGGCTATCGGAAACCCAAATTGTCGAGAAAGAGCATAAGCTTTCTGAAAATCTTTATCAGAAATTTGTTTTTTAGACACGGAAGTACCGTCTCTCAAGACGCAATCCGAGCCATTAAGGGCTATTACGGCATCAAAAGGGACTTCTTCTATTTCATGCAAATCACTTGCAGCTCGTCCTGTCGCGATAATAATTTTACACCCCGAATTATGGACTTGCCGTAACGCATCTATTGCCGACTGAGGCACACGATGAGTATCAAAACTTACCAACGTACCGTCAACATCTAAAAATATCGCCCTTATCATATTCAAGAAATTATATTATAAGAAGTTTACAACTCTATTAGTTTATTATCGATACTTGTAAAGGCTCAATAACTACTCATATCAAATTTACTGCAACATCATTATGGTTGACTTGCAAAATTATAATAATTCTTTTCAGATTTTGAAAGCAGGATGGCAATTTTTTTGATTTTAGCAAACTGAAAAGTAGAGATAAAAAATCGTCAACAATTCCAATAAAAAACAAACCCACCTATTATTCAATTGATAATAAGCGGGTTATAAATACACATGTTGTCCTGGAAGGATTCGAACCCTCACAAGCGGAACCAGAATCCGATGTGCTACCGTTACACCACAGGACAATTTTTTATTGCGCTGCAAAGGTGCGAATTTATTTTTCTATTACAAAACCATACCGATATTTTTTACTTTCGATTAAGTTTTTTTTACAAGGCTGTTTCCTCTTTAGGCAAAGCTGACTCAACTGCTTCGTATGACTTTTTCATAAGCGTTTCAATATCATGTCCTGAAATAGGGTCAGGGAATAGAGGTTTATGAATCGTCAAAATCATTTTTCCAGGTTTTATCAAATATGACGAACGAGGCAACACAGAGAAAGAGCCGTCAATCGTTAAAGGTACTACGGGCAAATTTAAATCAATAGCCAACTGATAAGCTCCTTTCTTAAAGCGTTGAAGTTTCCCGTTCCATGTACGCGATCCTTCAGGAAAGACAACTAAGGACATGCCGTGTCTCAACGTCTGTTCTGCCATATCCAATGTTTCCCGAATACTTTTAGGCCCAGAACGATCTACAAATATATGTCCGGCTGCAGCACAAGCTTTTCCGACAAATGGTATGCGTCTGAGGCTTTTTTTCATCATCCATTTAAAATTATGTCCTAAGAAGCCATAAATTAAAAAAATGTCATACGCTCCCTGATGATTTGCGACAAAAACATAAGAAGTTTTCTTATCGATATTTTCCCGACCTTTTACTTTAACTCGCACAAACGAGATCCAACAAAAAAGCTGAGACCAAATGCGTCCCGGATAATATCCCCAAACTTTACTGTCTCCGATAAAACAGCCGACAATCGTCACTAATGCTGTTATTATAGTCAATACTAATAAAATAGGAAATGCAATAAGCCACTGGTAAAAAAAGAACAGTATTCTTAACATAAAATACACTACGGTTAATTACAATCAATATATAAAGACAAAGGTAGCTGTTAAGTTTTAGAAATACAACAGCTTTTCAGGATTCTTGCTGTTCGAGAATCATTAAGAAAGTTTTCAAACCAACATTCCTTATCAGGAATAAAACCTCTCTCTAAAAAGGAAAAAAGGGTTCTGCAAATTAGTTTGCAGAACCCTTTTAGTGTCCGAGATGAGATTCGAACTCACACGATCCAATGATCACTACCCCCTCAAAGTAGCGTGTCTACCAATTTCACCACCCGGACATCGTTGTTTTTGAAGCGTGCCCAAAACAGGACTCGAACCTGCACGTTCGCAATAAACACTAGTCCCTGAAACTAGCGCGTCTACCAATTCCGCCATTTGGGCTTACTCGCTGTCACGGAAAAACCGTGGAGCGAAAGACGGGACTCGAACCCGCGACCCTAACCTTGGCAAGGTTATGCTCTACCAACTGAGCTACTTTCGCAATTGCGACTGCAAATATAAGGTGTTATTTTGAGTTGTGCAAATGCAAAATATTATTTTTTCACCTTTTTTACGATCCTGTTTTTGTTACTTTTTGAATACTAACCGCTTAATATCTAAATCATATCAAACGATCCCTTCATATCAACGATTGCGTAACATCGAAAAAAATTCTTCTCTCAATTCTCTGTCCTTAAAATTGCCAGAATATAAACAAGTCGTAGTCGATGCATTCTGTTTTTCAACCCCTCTCATCTGCATACACAGATGACGCGCCTCTACCATAACGATAGTCCCATACGGTTCGATTACAGAATCAAAACAATCGAGTATCTCCTGAGTCATACGTTCTTGAACCTGAAACCTCCGTGCAAAAGCATCAACAAGCCGCGCAGGTTTACTCAAACCCACAATTTTATCTCCCGGCATATATCCGATATGCACTTTACCGAAGAAAGGAAGCAAGTGATGTTCACACAAAGAATAGAACTCTATATCTTTTACAAGAACTATTCGCTGAGAATCTCCATAATTTTCATGAAAGATAGCCGAACGGAGAATCTCTTCAGGCGACTGGTCATAACCGCTCGTTAAAAATTTCATAGCACGAGCAACCCGTATAGGTGTTTTTTCTAATCCCTCCCGGTTTACATCTTCACCCAATAACTCCAATATACTTTTATAATGTCCGGCTATCAAATCTTCCTTTTCTTGATCAGATAACCGGTCCTGTACCTTTTGCATATTACCAAAGTCTTTATAATCTTCATTCTACAATACGTGTCAAGCGGATCATATCCTTCACAACACGCATTTCCCGAAATTGAGGAAATGTATTCTTTAATTCGATCAACTTGAGGTTCGCTTCTTCAAATGAACGAAAGTCCCCCACCCTAAGTCTCCAAAAAGGAGATGTAAACGTAACGTAAGTGGACAATTCCGGATCTGCATCTTTTATCATAGAAGCTTTCTGATAAGCTTCATCTTTGGATCTTCTCTGATTATTATCCGAAAATACTTGTATCCGATACCCGCGGACTGTTACATAATTCATATCTCTCGATGATGTTCTGGATAAAGCGACATTACCTGTCCGCCTTGCCAGACGATCGGTAAGACGTGCATCCTGAAACAAACGGACACGTGCATTTCCGGTAACACGCTCTAACGACTGAACAATTGAAGTATCTGCTACCTGCACCTGAGCGTATGCACCACACCAACCTACAAGCGATAATAAAACGATCGATAAAACAGTTCTTCTTTTCATAGGCTTTATACAGATAAGAAAACTGCAAAAGTAAGCATTTCTATCTTACTTTTGCAGTTTATAGCCTGTTTAATTATTTAAAATGCGTTGACAATACCCATAAAGGAATCGACTTCCAAAGCTGCTCCTCCGATAAGTCCTCCGTCCACATCTTTATTTGCAAACAATTCTTTCGCATTCGAAGGCTTACAACTTCCTCCATAAAGAATAGAACAGTTTTCAGCAACTTCATTGCCATATTTATCAGCAATAGTTTTACGAATAAACGCATGCATTTCTTGAGCCTGTTCTGCAGTAGCAGTTTTTCCTGTTCCGATAGCCCATACCGGTTCATAAGCCAATATGATTTTCCCAAAATCTTCTGCTGACAAATTAAACAAAGATTCTTCTATCTGAGCTTTCACTACATCAAAATGTTTCCCGGCTTCTCTTTCCTCAAGCACTTCGCCAATACAGAAAATAGGAGTCAAACCATTAGCCAAAGCAAGAATTGTCTTCTCTTTTAAAATTTCCGGAGTTTCATGATAATAAGCACGGCGTTCTGAATGACCGAGAATTACATACTTAGCTCCTGTAGAAGCAACCATCTGGGCCGAAACCTCTCCAGTATAAGCGCCAGAAGCTTTATCTGCACAGTTTTCTGCAGCAACACCTATTTTATTCGTATCGATAGCATCTACAACAGAGGCTAAATGAATAAATGGAGTACCGATAATCACATCGCAATTAGGAGTTTTTCCCGCCAAAGCAGCCTCAATACCTTTAGCCAATTCAAGACCTTCTTGAAGTGTCTTGTTCATTTTCCAGTTACCTGCAACAATGTTTTTTCTCATAACAAATATTAATTGTGTGGTTATATAATAAAATAACTATTACTCTTGTTTTTCCGGAGATACCAAAGAAGATTTTTTTTCTCTCCTCTTTCGCCGGGCTTCTCGTATTTTGCCGATAATAGCGGCAACTGTTTTTTCAGTCAACAACAAAATGAACATCGGCACGGTATAAATCAATACCAATATTCCTAAATTCTTCGATCCGTCATATATCCACGTACGTCCGATCGGAAGATTTTCTATTTTATCATTCAACTGAGCTTCGTCCGGCAAATGCGAAGGAAGCTGTTTCCAGACAATCGTTCCTTTATGTAGTAACATTACACCCGGATTACCCCGTATAATCGTTTTTATCGTAGTCTCATCCATCTTATAAAAAGGATAATCAGCTCCTGTATTATCCTGCCAAACAGCAATCGCCGAATCAGACGATGCAGTCACACAATAAAAATTATAGCCATAAGTCAATGCATAATCATATAAATCGTTTATTTTATCGATCTCACTTTCATCTGCATTTTCTAAAGACGGAGTAAGCAATAAAAAAGTATATTGCGGATCTTCCAATATATCCCGAGCTATGTCAACATCATCTTCTCCAGAACGAATAATAAAATCCTCGATCGAAGATTTCTTTTTATTCGATATATTTTTTTTCTCTATCCGATCTACAAACACCCATGTAGTATCGTTCATGGGAATATCATCTAAAGAAAATTCTTTTCGGATACCTTCTTTCTCGTAAACAAAAAGATAATCATCTCCTGCATCAATATTTCCACCCGGCATAGCATCTAATATACTCATTCCTACTTTATAAGGACGAAAATCCAATATAGGCTGAAAATAAACTCCAAACCATGCCAAAGCAAGAGCAAATATAAGAGAATATAATACCGTAAGCCACTGAACAGATTTATTATATACTCCTTTTACCAAACTATTATAACGGATAAGGAATAATACAGGAATCAGTAAAAAAACATTTTTAAAAAAAGTCTCCCAATTGGTCAAGACAAGGGCATCCCCAAAACACCCGCAATCGCTTACTGGATCGGCTATCGCCAGATAAAGTGTCAACGGGGTCATAAAGCACATGACCAACAGAACCAGCCATGAGGTCAATTTGCGGTAAGAACCGAGCAAAGTGTTTATTCCCAGCAAAAACTCAAATGCAGCTAATACTACACCGAAAAAAAGAGATAAAGGAGATAAAAATCCGATACCTAAAACAGAAAAATATTCTTCGAATTTAATAGCAGATCCTGTAGGATCAATTGCTTTTACAAAACCGGAAAAGATAAAAGTCGCCCCGACAATCAACCGAGAGGCTATTACCAGCAGCCATAAAATCCGATTTCGTACCGATGAATCTTTTATTTCCGTTTTATTCTCCATACTCCAATTTTATCAATCCGAAAAGAGAATAATTGATCATATCCATATAATTAGCATCCACTCCTTCAGAAACGAGTGTTTTCCCCTCATTATTTTCGATCTGCTTAGTACGGTATATTTTCATCAAAATAAGATCAGTATAAGAACTCGTCCGCATACTACGCCAAGCCTCGTCATAATCATGATTTTTAGCATACATTAAACGTTTGGTCTCATCCATATACTTGTCATACAGCTCAAGAGCCTTCTCTACAGAAATGTCTTCTCCATCCGAATATCCTAACTCCAATTGGATAAGACCGATAATACCATAATTAACTATCGCTATCAACTCAGAGCGAATCCCCTCGTCGACTTTACATTCTCCCTTAATCTCAATGCTCCGAATCCGGTTAGCTTTAATAAATATTTGGTCGGTTATGGATTGAGGACGCATGATACGCCATGAAGGGCCGTAATCTTTCAGCTTTTTGGCATACAGATCACGACAAATGCTTATAACATGTTCAAATTGTGCAACCGTATCTGTCATAAAAAATATTTTTCGGGTACAAAGGTACAAAAAACAATGGAATCAGGTTTTATAAAAACCTTGATTTCTCCAAGACCCAAATCAAATTAAATCCGGACAATATATCAATCCCTGCCTTATTCATCAGCAAGCACATCGTCACTACCTTCTTCCTGCCGCAACTCATACATTTCATGATATTCATTCCAATCAGGATCTTTTTCTGTATAAATCACTATCGGAAGTTTTTCGAAAGAAGACAAAGCTTTATTCAACATCTCCCCGAAAGCCGGAACATTTCGTGTATAAAAAATCCATGTCCGTTCATTATCACCGGTATATACGCCTGTTAATATCGCCAGTTTGTCTTTTTCCATAGCCTTTTGCAGAGCATCCTGTACCGGTTCCATCACACGAGCGTCAGACTCACAAGGCATTCCTCTACTATCACCATTATACTTCCAATAAATTTCAACCCGTTCCTTAAATTTTCCTGAACGTGCATACAATTCCAAATCATCACGACCGCAAACAATCACCATAGCTCCGTTCTCAGTTTCTGAAACAGTCGTAAACCAATTATTAGACAACTTCATTTCCTATTTGTTTTTAATTACCGGTTCTACAAAGATAGAGATAATTTAGTCCCTGTTTAAAATTACACAGAAATATTTTACAACAATCCACGTCGTTCGCAAACATCAAATGAGTTCTCCCCAAAGCGAAAAATATCTGAAACTTATTCGTTTATATCAAAATGAAATGTATTTTTTCGGATTCTTTTTATAAAAAGACTATCTTTGTCCATAATATTTAACCTATTTAATGACACAATGAAAAAACATATCGATCTTTTTTGCGCAATAACCGCATTATTTTTATCCGGAGCATGTGCCCCGACCGTTAAAGCTCCCGAAGCAATTCTTCCGATACCAGAACCAAAACAGGTAGAATGGCAGAAAATGGAAACCTATGCATTTGTACATTTCGGATTAAATACATTCAACGATCGTGAATGGGGATACGGAGATTCAGATCCCAAAACCTTTAATCCCGCAAAGCTCGATTGCGAACAGTGGGTAAAAACATTCGTCGCATCCGGAATGAAAGGAGTTATCCTTACAGCAAAACATCATGACGGCTTTTGTTTATGGCCGACAAAACTAACGGAATACTGTATCAGAAACACTCCATATAAAGAAGGGAAAGGCGATATTGTCGGTGAACTGGCAGCAGCTTGCAAAAAATATGGTATCAAATTTGCCGTATATCTTTCACCGTGGGACAGACATCAAGCCAACTACGGAACACCAGAATATGTAGATTATTTTCATAAACAACTGCGAGAATTAATGACCGATTACGGAGAGGTATTCGAAGTCTGGTTCGATGGAGCTAACGGAGGAGACGGATGGTATGGAGGAGCGAAAGAAAATCGTACCATCGATCGCAAAAACTATTACAATTATCCTGAAATATACAAGATGCTGAGTGAATTGCAACCGCAGGCCATCATTTTTTCGGATGGAGGACCCGGTTGCCGTTGGGTAGGAAATGAAAAAGGTTTTGCAGGAGCAACAAACTGGTCTTTTTTACGTACAGGAGAAGTCTTTCCCGGCTATGAAAAATACCGTACACTGCAATACGGTCATGCCGACGGCGATCAATGGGTAGCGGCCGAATGCGATGTTTCTATTCGTCCGGGATGGTTTTATCATCCCGAAGAAGACAATCAGGTGAAAAATGTAGATCAATTGACCGATCTTTATTACCGCAGCGTAGGGCACAACGCAACGCTATTGCTTAACTTCCCTGTTGACCGAAACGGGTTGATTCACCCCATAGACTCTGCCAATGCCGTAAACTTCTACAAAAACATCCAAAAGCAATTAGCAAATAATCTATTAGCCGGTATTACACCTTCAGTATCTAACGAAAGAGGCGGAAAATTTACTGCAAAAGCAATAACTGACCGAGAATACGATACCTATTGGGCAACCGAAGATAGTATCAAATCCGCCACAATAGAATTTTCTTTACCGGAAAAGAAAAAAATCAACCGAATGATGTTGCAGGAATATATCCCGTTAGGACAACGTGTAAAAACATTTTCTGTAGAACATCGTAAAAACGGCAAGTGGTTTCCCGTAAAATTGAATGAAGAAACGACTACTATCGGATATAAACGGTTACTCCGGTTCGAAACAATAAATACGGATACAATCCGCATAAACATAACCGATTCCCGGGCATGCCCATGCATCAACAATATCGAGGCTTATTATGCAGGAGAGACCGATGAAATTTCGTTCAAAACCGATACAAAAAAATTAAATAGTTTTCCTTTTAAAATCCAAGGTATTTCTGATAACGAAATTCTGAAAGCGACAGACGGAAACGACTCCACATCTTGTTTTATAAAGAGTAACACGGTAATAATCGATTTCGGAGAAGAGCGTGTTATCTCATCATTCCATTATCTACCCGACCAGAGTGAATACAATAAAGGTCTCATTGCTTTATACGAACTCATGACAAGCAATGACGGTCAAAATATCGATAAGACAATAGCAAAAGGTGAATTTTCCAATATAAAACATAACCCTATACTCCAATCCGTCTACTTTACTCCTGTAAATACCCGTTATCTTTTCTTGAAAGCAGTTAAAATGATCAATGAAGGCGAACCCATAGGATTTTCAGAAATCGGTATTCAATAATAAGCTTTTACACTTAACCATAAAGGATCTGTTTTTTGAAAACAGATCCTTTATGGTTAAGTGAATTTTCATCACTGGATAAAAATAACTATCTTTGGCGACTATAAACAGAATTCACCTCATAAGAATGAAAATTTATTATCAGATTATACTTTTAATTTTCTGCAATACATTATTCATACAAGCAAACAGCACAGACTCTATCGTCGCACAAAAACATCTGAAAACAATAACAGTATCTCAAATAAGAAACAAAAATAACACGATCTCCATATCGCCCGACAGCCTTGTTCAATATGGAAATTCACTGAACGACATTCTGTCTTTTTTCCCTTCATTGGAAAACGATATGGAAGGAAATATCCGATTACGGGGATCTGATAAAATCACATTTCTCATTAACGGAAAGCCTACTTCTTTCTTAGGAAATTACCGGAGCGAAATAATGATACAACTCCCAGCATCGGCCATCGGAGAAATCAAAGTCAACCATATTCCGGATGTAAGCCAACAAGCAGAAGGTTCGACGGGAACAATCGATCTTATATTAAAAAAATCTCAACAGAACATACCCTCAGGACAAGTCTATTTAGGAACAGCCAATAGCGACCGATATATGGCCGGTGCTCATTTCGGAACTCCGCTATCTCCACACTGGAAATTCAATGCCGGCATCGATTACAAACGCGAGTATAGGAAACGTACATTTCTGAATACGATCACTTCTCGCGAAAATAATATTGTCACAAACGAGCAAATTCAAGATAATTCGGCAATAGCCCATCCTCAAACAATCGTAGGCTCTTTAGGAAGCGAGTTGAACCGAAATAAACACACTTTCAAAGCTGACTTCTCTTTTATACAGATGTGGTTCGACCGCATCGGAAATATTCACAATACCGAAACAAAAAAAGAGATGAAAGTAATCCGTGACAACGAACAGGCCAATCGCCAATATAGTGCCGCAACGTTCTACCAATATACGCACAACGATCAAATTTCTTTTTTCACAGACTTCAATTACCGACATACGACATACGATGAAAACAACGACTATCAACGCAATGTTTTACGCCCCAAACCAAACTTGATACAAGACAAATTCTTTATCGACCAAAAAAATGACGAATATGAATTGAGTCTGGCAGGAAAAATCGGGACATTCAAGACCGGATATAACACATGGATTACAACTTCTACGAATGCAAACCGAAAAGAAATATATGATAACGGCTTTTATGCCGAAGCTCAGGAAGCATCTTTTAATATGGATCTGAATCGCCAGATACATTCTCTCTTTTTGCAATATGAAAAACAGTGGCAAAAATGGTTTATATATGCAGGAATAAGAGGAGAATATACTCACCAATCGGTTTATTTGGCAAAGGATAACAACCGGATAAAACAAGATTATTGGAATTTATTTCCGGCATTCCAACTTTCTTATAATAATCAACGCTCCGGACACTCGTGGCAACTCTCTTACCGGCAACGTATCAACCGGCCTGTTTTTTCTGAATTAAACCCGTTTCTCGATCAAAGCGACCCTCAAGAAACCATACAGGGAAATCCCTACCTAAAACCGGAAATCAGCCACAATACAGCATTAAGCTACCATTATACGAACCGAACCTTTACATTCACACCTACATTATTTTACAGAAATAAAAAACAGACCATAGCACAAATTACACAAGAAGATATGGTCGTTACTTATAAAAATCTATATCACAGCCAATCGGCAGGAGCAGAGCTCGGTATATATATTTCACCGGTAAAATGGATGGATATACGCATAAACGGAACTGTATATTATGATGAAATACAGGCCGACAAAAAAGGGAATAAACGAAACGACTGGGCATGGAATACCAATGGGATCGTATCATTCAGGCTTACTCCTACCACAACTTTACAATGTAACGGTAACTACATATCCGATTTACAAACAGTACAAGGAAAAATAGAGTCTCGTTACCGAATAGATACAGGAATAAGGCAAAGCATATTGTCCGGAAAAGGAGAAGTAACTCTACAAATAAACGACTGGTTCGGATCGGTAAAAGAAATTACCGTAATCGATACGCCGACATTATATAAGCGTACTGAAAAAAGTCGTGATAACCGTACCGTATGGTTAGGATTTGCATGGAATTTCAATATAAATAAACAAAATAATAAGCTAAACTTAACATTATGAAACTAAAAAGAATGTTGTTACCCTTAGCTTTCGCGGCAATTTTGTCGCCGGTAAAAGCAGACGAGGGGATGTGGTTACTTCCGTTTTTAAAACAACAAAATTCGGAACAACTGAAAAAATTAGGGTTAAAACTCGATGTAGATGACATCTATAATCCCGAACGAACTTCTCTGAAAGATGCTATCGTTATCTTCGGAGGAGGATGTACCGGAGAAATTATCTCACCAGAAGGATTAATCCTTACCAACCACCATTGCGGATACAGCGCTATTCAACAACATAGCTCGGTAGAGCACGATTATTTGAGTAACGGATTCTGGGCAATGGATAAAAAGGACGAGCTCCCTACTCCGGGTCTCGAAGTCCGTTTTATCGATAAAATCGAAGAAGTAACCGATTTTATCCAAGAAGAAGTCAGCAAAACCGGAGATCCGTTAAAAGCTTTCGATCCGGCATTTCTCGATAAAATGGCAAAAGAAAAAGTCGGAGAGAAATTTTTGGCGGAAAACCCTTTTACAGAAATAAGCATAAAACCGTTTTTCGGAGGAAATCGATTCTTTATGTTCACAATGAAAGTATATAAAGATATTCGTTTCGTTGGTGCTCCCCCCTCTTCTATCGGGAAATTCGGAGCTGATACGGACAACTGGATGTGGCCACGTCACACCGGAGACTTCTCTCTTTTCCGGGTTTATACCGATGCTCAGGGAAATCCGGCAGAATATTCAGAAAACAATATCCCCATGCACCCGAAAAAATATTTCAATATTTCACTGAAAGGGATCAAAGAAAACGATTTTGCCATGATCATGGGATTTCCCGGGTCGACCAACCGTTATTATACGTCATGGGAAGTAAAACAACGTCGTGATGTAGATAATACGATCCGCATCAATATGCGAGGTATCCGTCAAAAAGAGATGTTAGACGAAATGCTTGCCGACCCGAAAGTAAGAATCCAATATGCCAGCAAATATGCCCGTTCGAGCAACTATTGGAAAAACTCTATCGGGATGAACAGAGGGATCAATAAACTGAAAGTTATAGAAAACAAAGAGTTGGACGAAGCTCGGTTCAAAGTATGGGCAAATGACAACAACCATCCGGAATATATCCAAGCATTAAACGATATGCGAGACGCAACCTTACAAATGAATGATATCAAGTACCAATATTATATGTTATTGGAAGCGTTGTATCAAGGAGTGGAATTTTCCGGAGTTCCTGCTCGTAATAAAAAACTGATCGAAGCTTTAGAGCATAAAAACGACTCTATCATCAAATCTGAATTGGCCGATCTTGAAAAAGCTTACAAAGCATTTGCAAATAAAGATTATAACCGCAAAGTCGACCAAAGAGTATCGAAAGTCATGCTGAAAGCATATATGAAAGAGGTCGGGAAAGAAAACCGTCCCGAAATTTTCACCCTTATCGATAAAAAATTCGACGGTAACATCGACCGCTTTGTTGATGAAGCTTTTAAAACTTCAATTTTCGGAAGCGATGAAAACTTCAATAAATTCATGAAAAAACCGACGGCCAAAGCCCTAAAATCGGATTTAATGATACAATACGCTCAATCTGTCATTCAAAAAATGATAGACCTACGTAAAGAACTAAAACCGATAAATGAGAAGTTCGCTTTAGCCAAACAAACATATATCAAAGGCCTACTCGAAATGAATCCCGGTAAACCGGCATATCCGGATGCAAACTTTACAATTCGAGCAACCTACGGACAGGTACTGCCGTATTCTCCGTCAGACGGTATAGATTATCATTACTATACTACGTTGAAAGGAGTTATGGAAAAAGAAGATCCGAACAACTGGGAATTTGTAGTTCCGGAAAAACTAAAAGAACTCTACAAAAACAAAGATTTCGGTCAGTATGCCATGCCGAATGGAGAAATGCCCGTAAACTTCCTCTCGAATAACGATATTACCGGCGGAAATTCGGGTAGTCCGGTATTTAATGCTAACGGAGAACTTATCGGAACGGCATTTGACGGAAACTGGGAAGCCATGAGCGGCGATATTGTATTCGAAGAAGCTCTTCAACGAACAATAAGCGTCGACATCCGTTACATACTATTCATCATAGACAAGTTTGCGGGAGCAAAAAATATCATCGATGAAATGAGTATTGTCAAATAAAATAACAACCATACATTATAATCATAAAAAAAGCTCGGAAAATGAATCCGAGCTTTTTTATAATTCTATACCTTCTTTGCATCATCTTCTTCCGGCGTATTTTCTTGTACAACGCGTTTCTTCTGAAACTTTTCATGAATAGACTGCATCAGATGATAAAAATTCGGGATAAATAACGTTCCCAACAAAGTGTTTACCGCCATACCAAAAACAACTGCCGTTCCTAATGATATACGGCTCGAAGCTCCTGCTCCGGTCGCAAAAATAAGGGGCATTACTCCCAATATAAAAGCAAATGAAGTCATCAAAATCGGGCGTAATCGCACTCGTCCGGCTTCTATGGACGCTTCGGTAATCGACTCGCCCTTTTTACGATAATCGATAGCGAACTCAACAATTAAAATAGCATTTTTCGCTGAAAGTGCAATTAAAAGAATAATCCCGATCTGACTATAAATACTGATAGACAATCCCAATAACATGCAACCGAGTACCGCCCCCAATATGGCAAACGGCAATCCGAGTATCACAGCAATAGGGCTCGTCCAACTCTCGTATTGGGCTGCAAGAACCAAAATAACGACCAAGATGGCCAGTCCGAAAATTAGACTAACCGAAGAACTTGCTTGAGTTTCCTGATACGCCTCTCCTGTCCAATCATAACCGAACGTAGTCCCTAATACCCGATTACTTAAATTTTCCATCCCCTGAATTCCTTGCTGCGAACTGAATCCGGGTGTAGTTATAGCCGTAATAGCCGCAGAAGAATACATATTATATCTATTCACCAGATTAAGTCCCAATTGCTCTTCCAATGTAGTAAATGCTGAAAAAGGTACCATATCACCGTTCTGATTACGAACGCTCAGTTTCAAGACATCACCTATCACCGTACGGCTATCGGCGGCAGCTCCTAACTTAACCTGATAAATGCGCCCGAATTGAACAAAATCATTGACATAAGCCGAACCCATATAATATGAAAGCGTCGAAAAAACATCACTCAGTACCAAACCTTGCATTTTAACTTTATCTCTGTCTATATTCAAAAAATACTGAGGCGTATTCCCCTGAAACATAGAATTGAGAGTCATTATCGCCGGTTCTGTTCCGGCTTGTTCCAACAGTGCCGAAACAGCATCCTGTAATGCTGTAGTACCCAAACTATTTCTATCTTCCAGCTCAAACTGTAAACCTCCGCTTACTCCCATGCCCGATATTGCAGGAGGATTGACTGCAAAAATAACAGCCTCCTGAATAGATGCAGCTTGAGCATTTAGTCGATTCACAACAGAAAATACACTCTCATCTTTAGCTTTACGTTCGTCCCAATTTTTCAACATGACAAAAAAAGTCGCACCGTTCGACGCATTTGCTCCCTGCATCATCGAGAAACCATTTATACACAAATAGGTGCGAACTTCAGGATAAGAATCGAGCATTTTCATGATTTTTCGGGACACCTCTTCTGTACGTTGCAGGTTTGCAGCATTCGGGAGCTGCACGGATACGACAAAATACCCTTGATCTTCCTGAGGAATAAATGATGTAGGCCAACGTAAAAACAACCAAAGCGCCCCGACAGACAAAATGAGAAAAAGAGACATCGTAATTACCGGCTTGCGAAGAAAATAGGTAATAGCCTTTACATAAGCTCCGAGAGTTTTATCATATACCTTATTGAATCCTTTATACAAGAAAAATTTAGGGTCTTTAGTCGGTTTTAAAAATAATGCGCACAAAGCCGGCGTCAAAGACAAAGAATTAATTCCGCTAAAAACCGTAGCTGTTGCAATCGTTAACGCAAACTGTTTATAAAGTTCACCTGTAATACCACTAATAAAGGCCGTAGGTATAAACACCGCCAGCAACACCAAAACCACACCGATCACAGGGCCTGTAATCTCTTCCATAGCTTGAGTAACCGCCTCTTTATTGGTGTATTTTCCGGTATCGAGAAGACGAGACGAATTTTCAACTACGACTATGGCATCGTCCACAACTATGGCTATTGCCAATACCAAGCCGAAAAGAGTCAACGTATTTATCGAAAAACCGAACAGATGCATCACAGCAAATGTACAAATAAGAGAAACCGGAATAGTCAGAGAAGGGATTATCACGGCTCTGAAACTTTGCAAGAAAAGCAATATGACAAGCATGACCAACAAGGTGGTTTCGACAAAAGTAACCAACACCTCGTCAATAGAAGCCGTCACAAATTCGGTAGTATCCAATACTACCTCATAATGCACCCCTTCCGGTAAATATTTTTCCAAATCCTGCATTTTCGCCTTAACATTTTTCGCAACATTAAGAGAATTAGATCCGGGTAATTGATAAATAGCAATTGCAGCAGCTTGCTTCCCATTTTGAGTCGAAGTCACACTATAAGATGCACTTCCCCTATCGATACGGGCAATATCCTTCAATCGCAAATATTTACCGTCCGGCAAAGTTTTAATTACGATATTTCCGAATTCGTCAGGAGTAGTCAAACGCCCCTTTGCCGTCAAAGTAAACTGGAATGCTTCTTTCCTATCCAAAGGCGGTTCTCCAACAGTTCCGGCAGAGACCTCCATATTTTGAGACTGTATAGCACTATATACATCTGCCGGAGTCAATTTCCGGATACGCATAATTTCCGGATCAAGCCATACACGCATACTATAATTTCCTGTTCCGAATACAGTTACAGCCCCAACTCCCGGCAAGCGGGAAAGTTGGTCGGTCAAATTAAGGCTCGCATAATTTGAAAGATATAACCCGTCATACATCGGGTTATCAGATTGCAGAGACAAGAACATTACGATATTCGTAGATTGTTTTTTTGTAACGATTCCCTGTTGTATCACAGCTTCAGGAAGATTTCCTTGCGCTATATTTACCCGATTCTGAACCAAAACAGTAGCCATATCGACATCCGTGCCGACCTCGAATGTTACCGTCAATGTATATTGTCCCGAACTGGAAGATGAAGAACTCATATAAATCATGCCGTCCACTCCGTTGACTTGTTCCTCTATCGGAGCACCTACCGTACGGGCAACGGTTTCGGCACTTGCCCCGGGATATACTGCCGACACTTGTACTGTCGGAGGTGTTATATCGGGAAACTGAGCAACCGGTAACGACTCAAGCGCCACGACACCGGCCAATACCATAAGTAAGGCGAGTACAGTAGCAAAAATCGGTCTGTTTATAAAGAATTTAGATATCATGTCTTTGTATTTTTATTCAATATAGTCCGGTTAATTTTTCTCTAATACAGGTTTTATCTCCATTCCTTCCCGTACTTTCAACAGAGCTTTCGTCACATAACGGTCTTTCGGCTGCAATCCGGATTTTACAAGTCTGAGAGTATCAGAAAACAATTCTCCCGTTTCAATATGCCGATAAGACACCCGGTTAGAATCATTAACCACATAAAGATATTTACCCAATTGGTCGGTACCGATAGAAGCATCTTTTACTAAAACGGCACTATCTTGTTTGCCGTACGGTAAACGGATATTCACATATAAACCATCCTTCAATTCATTATCAGGATTCTCAATTTCGGCACGAATACTCAATGTTCCCGTCGCGAGATCGATATTCGGAGACAGATAATTCAATTTTCCCATATAGGGACGGGATAAAGGCGATTGAAAAAGAATTTCCACTTCTCCGGGTAAACGTTCTTCAACACCTTTCTTATCAGTAGAAGCAAGCATTTGTAAATACTGATTATCTTCGATATTAAAATAGGCATTCATTTTATCGTCCTGATAAATAGTCGCCAATTTAGCCGCCTGACCTTCTCCGCTGATATAACTGCCGACACTATATATCGACTTCGATATATGACCGGAGAAAGGCGCGCGTACATAACAATATCCTAAATTTGTTTTTGCAGTTTCAAGTTGCGCCTCAGCGTCTTTCACGTTCGATTTTGCACTAATTAATTGAGTTGCAGATTTAATCAAATCTATTTCGCTGATAGCATCGCTCCGAGAAGCTTCTTTCATACGGACATAATTATTCTCTGCATAATCGAGACTTGCCTGTGCATTTTTCAGCCCGGCTTCAGCCCTTTTTACAGCATCCTCATATAACGTAGGTTCAATTACAAATAACAATTGACCTTTTTTGACTAACGAACCGGCCGTAAACGGAGTGCTTTGCAAATAACCGTTCACCCGTGCCATCAGATCCACAGTATTCACCGAAGACAAATAACCGGGATATGTTTTATGTAATATAACCGGCCTCACAACCGGGTATGCAACAGAGATTTCCGGAACAGACATTCTTTGTTCCGTTTTTTTAGATGTACAAGAAAAGAGAACAAATCCTACTCCTGCAAAAAGAAAAAGTCTGTTTTTTAAAATATTTTTCGTCATGGGATTTATTATTATTCGTTTTTATTCTGATCTATTTGCCAACCTCCCCCGACAGCACGATACAGTTCTATAAGAGAAGAGAGAGTCCCCCCTTGTGCCGAAACCAAAGAATTTTGATAACTCAACAAAGAGCGCTGAGCATCCAACACATTTTGAAAAGTCGCTAATCCCCGTTTATACAAATCCAAAGAAAGTTTAAGGGTGACCTCTCCTTGTACCACCAACTCACGCAGTGCGACAACTTGTTTAACAGCATTGGTATATGACGACATGGCATTATCTACTTCTTGAACCGCTCCCAAAACCGTCTGGTTATATTGCCGGATATTTTCATCCAAAACAGCTTTTGCTTCTTTAGTTGCTTGAGTCAGTTGACGACCTTGAAAAAGAGTCCATGATAAAGTCGGAGCAATTTGATAAGTCAAACTGTTATGATCAAAAAATTTGTCCATATCTCTCGCTGCAAAACCGATACTTCCTTTCAAATAAAATTTTGGGAAATAATCAGACTTGGTTGCACCTACCGAGGCTGCCGCTGCCGCAACAGACCGTTCGGCACTACGAATATCAGGTCGTTGCCGCAATAAATTGACAGGAATACCTATACTGACAATTTTCATATAATCCGGAATCGGACGAGGATCTTTTAACGCCGTATACAAATCGGAAGGATATAATCCGGACAAAACAGCTAATGCATTTATTTGTTGCCGAATACCGGCTTCGATCGACGGAATAGATGCCTTTGTACTGTAATAAACCGATTTAGCTTGAGATACATCCAACTGAGAGGCAAGCCCGGTATTATAACGCACTTCGGTAATATGCAAGATTGCCTGCTGCGAAGCCATATTTTTCTGAGCGACCAGCAACTCCTGCTGTAAAGTTCTCAATTCGGCATAAGCTGTTGCAACTTCTGCTGTCAAAGAGACCAAAACGGCATTATATTCTTCTTGTGTAGCCCGAAACTGTTCTTTGCTGGATTTCACTCTGCTCCGAATAGATCCGAACACATCCAATTCCCAGCTTGTAGATAATTCACCGGAAGCATATCGCTGATTCATAGTAGGAGAATCGATAAACTCCTTATTCATCTGCCTGCTGTTCTGCAACTTTGTCCAACCGGCCGAAAAATTCAAATTCGGATAATAATATCCTTGCTGTATTCTCAATGTCGCATGGGCCGCCCGTATGCGATCGGCAGCAGCAAGCAGATCTTGGTTATTCTGCAACGCTAACCCGATAATCGAATCCAATTGAGAATCTTGTAACTCCGACCACCATTTTCCCTCTATCGGCTGTTGCTGTAAAAACAATGTATCGGCCTCCCAAGTCTGCGGTAAGGGACGAGTCAAATATTTTTGCCCTGCATTCCGCTTATTTTGGCCATAGGCATACGTCAACATACCCGATAAAACCACACATACCAACGATAAAATAAGATTTCTCTTTGCCATTTTTCTCTTTTCAGGTTTTTATGGATTGTCTGAATTAAAAATATTATCTGGTCATTTTTGTGCTTTCTTCCAGCCTTTTTTCCCTCCTTCATTCGTCAGAGAACCAGCCATCATCTTCGAAAAAAACGTCCAAATCTGACCCGGACAAAATTTAGACAAGCTTTTAGGGATATAACAAACTATTTTATTATTTGTTTGCTGAAAAGGGCTGTAGAATCGTGAACAATTGTACAAAAAATGATTACCTTTGACACCCGCAACAATATAATTACTGCTTAGAAAACAGAATGAATATCTCAGATCATATAAATGCTCAACGGGCATACTTCAATAGTCAGATAACCAAACCGATATCTTTTAGAAAAGCAGCCCTTATACAGTTAAAAAAAGCTATAGAAAAGTATGAACCGGATATAGAAAAGGCTCTTTGGGATGACCTGAAAAAATCGAAATTCGAAAGTTATATTACTGAGACAGGTTTTGTTTTGACAGAACTTAACCGGACATTAAAAAAACTAAAAAACTGGTCTTCTCCGAAAAGAGTAAAAACACCATTATTTCTTTTCGGATCAAAAAGTCATATCCAATATGAGCCTTACGGCATTTCATTGATACTATCTCCATGGAATTATCCATTCCAACTGTTATTCGCACCATTAATCGGAGCTGTGGCAGCAGGAAATTGCGTCATATTAAAACCATCTCCCGCCTCTCCGCACACTACTGCTGTCAGTAAAAAAATCATTAAAGAAGCTTTCGATCCGCGCCATGTAATATTGATAGAGGCCGACAATAGAGAAACCGATCTTTTACTACAACAACGATATGACTATATATTTTACACCGGAGGTGTAGAATACGGAAAACGGGTTATGGAGGCCGCATCCAAACATCTGACACCTGTCACACTCGAATTAGGGGGGAAAAGTCCGTGTATCATCGATAAAGACGCTAATATCGACATTGCTGCCAGACGGATCGTCTGGGGAAAGTTTCTAAATTGCGGACAGACTTGTGTCGCCCCCGATTATATTTTCGTACATCAGGATATTAAAAATGATTTGATTCTCAAATTAAAAGATGAAATTATCCGCCAATACGGAAAAGATCCCCAAAAAAGTCCGGATTATCCCCGTATTATACACTCGGGACGATTTTACAACCTGATGTTGCTGCTAAAGCAAGGCAAAATAGAAGCCGGAGGGAAATACGATGAAAAAGATTTGTATATCGCTCCGACCGTCATTTCGGGAATTACTCCCGAAAACAGAATCATGAATGAAGAGATTTTCGGACCGATTCTTCCCGTTATGACATTCAATGAACGGGAAACGGTTATTGATTATATCAATAGTCAGGAAAAACCTTTGGCTTTGTATTATTTCGGAAAAAACAAGAAAAATATACGAGAAATATTAGAAAAAACCTCATCAGGAGGAGTCTGTATAAATGACGTAGTAACTCACCTCGCCAATCCCGACTTGCCATTCGGAGGCGTAGGCCATAGCGGAATAGGGCGTTATCACGGTATTGACAGTTTTTATACATTCAGCCATACAAAATCAGTTCTTTCTACTACAACGCACATCAATCCGGGAATAAAATTCGCTCCATACGCAGGGAAATTATCAATATTGAAACGTTTTATGAAATAAACTTTTAATTTATCTTACAATGAATAATTTTGATTTCCAAAATCCGACCCGACTTATTTTCGGGAAAGGAACCATCGCCAAGCTTGGGACGGAAATACCCTCTGACAAACGTATCATGGTATGTTTTGGAGGAGGTAGCGCTAAGAAAAACGGAGTTTATGAACAAGTAAAGAATGCTCTGTCAAATCATTTTAACATCGAATTCTGGGGTATAGAACCGAATCCCGATTATGACACAGTAATGAAAGCGGTTACATTGGCCCACGACAATAAGATAAATTATCTGGTTGCTGTCGGAGGCGGTTCTGTAATAGATGGTACAAAATTTATCGCACATGCAATCCCCTACACAGGTGAAGATGCTTGGGAATTAGCTATACATCCCGAAAAAATTACAAAAACGACACCTCTGGCGACAGTTCTCACTCTTCCGGCAACCGGATCAGAAATGAACTATCGAGGAGTACTTTCACGCCGACGTACACAAGAAAAAGTTTCATTTATCACTCCTAAATCATCACCTCAATTCTCGATCCTTGATCCGGAAGTAACATATACTCTTCCTAAAAAACAGCTTTCCAATGGAATTGTAGATGCTTTTATGCATATCATGGAACAGTACATGACTACTACGGGAAACGGTATTTTGATGGACCGATGGGCTGAAGGTGTACTGCTTTCTCTCATTGAAATAGGTCCGAGAGTGTTGGAAAATCAAAAAGATTATGACACAATGGCAAACTTCATGCTGTGTGCATCTATGGCTCTAAATGACTTTGTGAGTATGGGTGTTCCGCAAGATTGGGCAACACACCGCATAGGTTATGAACTCACAGTGCTTTATGGCCTCGATCATGCCGAAACGCTTGCTGTCGTATATCCGTCTTTACTCCGTGTTTTGAAAAAACAAAAAACGGGAAAATTGGCTCAATACGCTGAAAGAGTATGGAACATAACAACAGGAAGCAAAGAAGAAAAGGCAGACAAAGCAATCGAAAAAACTGAAGAGTTTTTTCGGCAAATGGGATTGCGCACGCGGATGAGTGAATACGGAATTCCGGCAGAGGCTGTAGATATTATCTACAACAGGCTCAAAGCCCATAATATAGCATACGGAGAAAACAAAAACGTAACAGCCGAAGTAGCACGGGAAATTTATACCGGATGCCTATAAAAATAAAAACTCTTAAGAGCCTGTCTAAATAAAATAGAAAAGCACCGTTTTATCTTGTGTACGAATAAAACGGTACTTTTCATTTATTCTTGCCTGTCACTACTATCCATATTTCGGGTTCATTAAAATTTTCAGATATTTTTATAATTGATTTTCAAATCAATAACCGATTGTAAAGCGTTCGTAGTGATGTGCAGGATATTCAACTTCATCGATCATTGCAACAGCATAATCTTCGACAGAAACAGAGCTTTCTCCCTGATCGTCAACAATCATATTATCTTTGCCTAATCTAAATTTTCCTGTCCGTTTTCCCGGAAATAAATTTGCAGCCGGAGAAAAAAACACCCAATCTACCTCTTTTTCTTTCGATAAAGTATTTAAATAAAACTCTCCCAATGACTTCACTCCCGGTAAAATAGTTTCGGGAATCATCCCTGAATCGATCAAACGGACTCCCGGTTCGACAAACAAAGTTCCTGCCCCTCCAACCATTAAAAAACGAGGAACTCCCGATTTTTTTACAGCTTCTAAAATTTTCGGATATACAGACAATGTCTCCTCATAAATATCCGGATTATTCCAACCGGGATTATAAGCGCTGACAATAACATCCGCACCTTTACTTAAACGTGCAATCTTGTCAATGTCAGTAACATCGCCTTTTCTCACGGTCAGATTAGCATCCTTTATCGTGATTTTCTCAGGATGTCGTACAATCGCCGTAACTTGCATCCCTCGATTTAAAGCTTCTTTCATAATGGCAGAACCTACATAACCGCTAGCTCCGATCAAAATAATTTTTTTCATATCTTGTCATTTAAAAATTCATTATATAACAAGATATAAACTACTTCATGAAGGTGAATGTTCAACAAAAAGACAAAAGAAATTTATCCGTTTCGTACAGATAACGCAATAAAAGAACCCAAAGCCGTTAATGCAATGCCGCATGTAACACTAATTACGGTATACAAAGAAAAATTCAGCCATTCCCCGGCCTTGAGCAGTAACAGAGATTCACTGGCAAATGTCGAAAAGGTTGTAAAACCTCCGCAAAAACCGACCGTCAAAAACATGCGTACTTCTGCAGACAAATTTTCACAACGGGCAAACCATCCTATCAACAGCCCGATAATAAAACATCCTGATAAATTGACTGCCAAAGTCGCCCATGGAAATGCACTACCCGCCTGACTAAATATATATTTAGATAACAGATAACGGACTATGCTACCCATAAAACCACCTATCCCGACCCAAAGTGCCAATCTCATATTTACAGAGTTAGTTATCAAAAACAAGTTCTCTGCCCCGATAATTCACATCAACTATACCCTTATCATAAACAAGAGTTCCATTCACATAAGTTCGATCTATCGACATAGGGAAAGTATATCCCATAAACGGAGACCATCCGCATTTTGACAGAATATTTTCTGCCGTGACCGTATAACTCCGATTCGGGTCGACAAGTACCAAGTCTGCAAAATATCCGGGGCGGACATAGCCTCGTTTTTCTATATGAAACAGATCGGCAGGAGCATGACACATGCGCCTCACTACTTGTTCGGGCGTAAAATCACCTTTCTTTACTTTATCCAACATCACCAATAAAGAATGCTGAACTAACGGACCTCCCGAAGCCGCTTTTAAACAAGAACCTTGTTTCTCACTCCAAAGATGAGGTGCATGATCAGTAGCCACCACATCGATTCGTCCGGTTCTTACAGCCTCTGTCAGAGCCAAACGGTCGGCACAAGTCTTAATAGCCGGATTCCATTTTATTCTATTCCCATATTCAGCATAATCGTTATCATCAAAGAAAAGGTGATGTACACATACCTCTCCTGTAATTTTTTTCTCGGACAAGGGAGAATCATCCAACAAAGAGAGTTCTCGTGCCGTAGAAAGATGTAACAAATGCAATCTGGCATTATTCCGTACCGCCAGATCGACGGCTTGTGAAGATGATGCATAACAAGCTTCTGCACTCCGTATTAACGGATGAAAAAGCACCGGCAATTCTTCACCAAAACGAGATACATAATATTCCCGGTTAGCCCGGATAATTTCTTCCTTTTCACAATGTACGGCTATCAATGCAGGTATTTCGGAAAAAATCCTTTCCAACGCAACAGGTTGATCCACCAACATATTTCCCGTAGAAGACCCCATAAACAGCTTTACTCCGCACACACGTCGGTGATCGATCTTGTAAAGCTCTTCTATATTATCATTCGTAGCCCCCATATAAAAAGAATAATTGGCAACTGAGGTTTCGGCTGCCCGATTAAATTTCCAGTCGAGAGCCTCTTTCGTTGTCGTTTGAGGGTTCGTATTCGGCATTTCCATATAAGAAGTCACCCCGCCTGCCACCGCAGCCATCGATTCGGAATGCATATCAGCCTTATAAGTCAAGCCGGGTTCTCTAAAATGTACCTGATCATCGATAACACCGGGTAGAAGCCATTTGCCAAAGGCATCTACAACCTCATCCGCATTACGCTCCATTTCGATGGTACACTCTTCGGGGTAAACCGCAGCAATTTTATCTCCTTCGATAAGAACCGAAGCTATTCCTGCATATCCTTCATTTATTAACGTTGCATTTTTTATCAGTATTTTTCTCATGATGCCGCATTACTTTTCTTATGGGGATATTTCTTGAACCAGCTGTCATATTTCAATTTAATTACTCCGAAAACAGCCTCTCCGAAAATGCTGCTATTCATTTTGCTAGTGCCCAATACCCGATTTATAAAAATAATAGGAACTTCTACCAACTTGAAGCCACACTTATATGCTGTAAACTTCATTTCTATTTGAAATGCATACCCTTTGAACCGGATATTATCCAAATCGATCGTTTCTAAAACTTCCCGACGATAACATTTAAATCCTGCAGTCGTATCGGCAATATTCATTCCTGTGACAAACCGTACATATTTCGATGCAAAATATGACATCATCACCCGACCCATCGGCCAATTTACGACATTTACCCCCGTTATATAACGAGACCCGATAGCAACATCCGCACCTTTGTTGGCGCAAGCATCCCATAACTTTAAAAGGTCGTCAGGGTTATGAGAAAAATCGGCATCCATTTCGAAAATATATTCATAACCATGAGCAAGAGCCCATTTAAATCCGGTTATATATGCCGTACCCAATCCCTGTTTCCCTGAACGCTCAATAATAAATAAGCGACCTGTAAATTCTGTCATCAACCGCTTCACTATATCCGCCGTTCCATCCGGCGAACCATCATCAATTACCAAAATATCGAACGCATGTTCCAAAGAAAGAACTTTGCAAATGATATTTTCTATATTCTCTTTTTCATTATAAGTCGGGATAATCACCACCCCGTCAGATTTCACATTCGAGCTCATGAGCCTATCGATAAATCGTTTATTTATCAAAAAATCAATGTGACAAAGATACTACAAATTGAAAAACTACGTAAAATGAATAGTAAATAATGATTAACATGCAATAATTTCTACCTCGCAGTTTGATCAAAAAGATGTATTTTTGTCAAACTTTACGGATGATTATTTCTACAAAATGAAAATCGACTCATTATATACGCTTTTCAATACGCCTGCCCGGCAAAAAGCATTACAAAATCTTGTTGCGGATAACCGGACAAAGACAATCCACATAACCGGACTACAAGGTTCTGCAGCCTCGTTATTGCTCTCGTCACTATCCACTTGCGGAAGGCCTGTCGTTCTGGTTGCGAACGATATGGAAGAAGCAGGATATCTTTATCATGATTTGGTGCAAATACAAGGAGAAGGAAATATCGTATTTTTTCCTTCCGGCTATAAACGTGCCATTAAATACGGACAAGTGGATGCGGCAAACGAAATACTACGGACAGAAACTCTTAACCGTCTGAGGCAGACCGACCGATCTTTGATCGTTGTTACTTGTCCGGAAGCTTTGGCTGAAAAAGTCGTCAGAGAAACCACACTATCTGAGAAAACGATCCACTTGGTAAAGAACGGGAAAGCAGACATCACGAACATTTCGGATATTCTTTTCAAATATGGCTTCGAGCGAGTCGATTACGTATATGAACCGGGACAATATGCTGTAAGAGGCAGTATTCTCGATGTTTATTCTTTTTCTTTCGACCAGCCCTACCGTATCGATTTTTTCGGAGATGACATCGAAAGTATCCGATCTTTCGATATAGAGTCGCAATTGTCCAATGATCAATTCGAAGAGATATTCATTATTCCCAACATGATGAATAACGAAGCTAACGGCATCTCTTTTCTGGAGTTTATCGATCCGAAAACAATTTTCGGATTCAGAGATCTGGCATGGTGCATAGAACGAATCAACGGAATTGCCGGAGAAACTCTGTCCGATCAATTATTGATAACCGAAGAAGGCGATCTTAATGCAGGAAAAAAAATCATAGACCCGGACACATTCCGCAAAAAAATATTCGAATTTAAACGAATCGATTATGGGAATAAAAGTCTTTCCCCAGACGCAGCCATTCTGAGAATAGAATGCTCGCCTCAACCGATCTATCACAAGAATTTCGAACTGGTTATCGATTCGTTCACCTCTTTCTTGAAAGAGGGATATACTCTTTATATTTTAAGCGACAGCGAAAAACAGATACAACGTATTCAAAGCATTTTTGAAGATAAAGGTGAAAATATCTCGTTCACCCCTGTACAGAAAACACTACACGAAGGTTTTATAGACCGGGAATTGAAAGCCTGCTTTTTTACAGACCATCAATTGTTCGACCGATTCCACAAATACAGTCTGAAAAGCGACAAAGCCCGTTCGGGAAAACTCGCTCTCTCACTTAAAGAACTGCAACAAATCGAAATAGGAGATTATATCGTTCACATAGATCACGGTGTCGGAAAATTCGGAGGACTGATACGAACAGAGATCAATGGAAAAATGCAAGAAGTCATTAAACTCATTTATCAAAATGACGACATTCTTTTCGTCAGCATACACGCTCTGCACAAATTAGCCAAATATCGGGCAAAAGAAGGAGAACCTCCCCGAATCAACAAATTAGGGACAGGAGCATGGGAACGGATGAAAGAAAAGACCAAAAGCAAGATGAAAGATATTGCTCGCGATCTTATCAAACTGTATGCCAAAAGAAAAGAAGAAAAAGGATTCGCATTTTCCCACGACACATTCATGCAGCAAGAACTCGAAGCGTCATTTATTTATGAGGACACACCCGATCAATTGAAATCGACAGCCGAAGTAAAAGCCGATATGGAGAAAGAACGCCCTATGGACAGGCTGATATGCGGAGATGTCGGATTCGGAAAAACTGAAATTGCAGTCCGGGCTGCTTTTAAAGCTGCATGCGATAATAAGCAAGTAGCTGTTCTTGTCCCGACTACCGTACTGGCATTTCAACACTATAAAACATTTAGCGAACGACTTAAAGATTTTCCCGTTAAAGTAGACTACCTAAGCCGGGCAAGAACTTCTGCAGAAACACGACAGATACTCAAAAACTTATCAGAAGGTAAAATCGACATACTGATGGGTACACACCGCATCATAGGAAAAGATGTAAAATTTAAAGATTTAGGATTACTTATCATCGATGAAGAACAGAAATTCGGAGTTGCCGTTAAAGAAAAACTGAAACAGATAAAGACAAATGTAGATACTTTGACCATGTCAGCAACACCTATTCCTCGTACTTTACAATTTTCGTTAATGGGTGCTCGGGATCTTTCGGCCATAACGACTCCACCCCCTAACAGGTACCCGATACAGACCGAGGTTCACGGATTTAATGAAGATATTATCAAAGAAGCCATCAATTTCGAAATGAGTCGAAACGGCCAGGTATTTATCGTCAATAACAGAGTAAAACAGCTTTATGAACTGGAAAATCTCGTACATCGCCTTATTCCGGACGCCAGAACAATCGTAGGTCACGGACAAATGGAACCCGAAAAACTCGAACAAGCAATTATCGATTTTACAAATTACGACTATGATGTATTGATAGCGACCACCATCATCGAATCGGGAATCGACATGCCCAACACCAACACGATTATTATCAATAATGCTCAAAATTTCGGGTTAAGCGAACTTCATCAATTACGGGGACGTGTAGGCAGAAGCAATAAAAAGGCTTTTTGTTATCTCCTTACTCCACCATTGCGAGAACTGAGTGTGGATGCCCGCCGCCGATTACAAGCGATAGAGAGTTTTTCAGAACTTGGAAGCGGAATACATATCGCCATGCAGGATCTGGATATTCGAGGAGCAGGGAATTTATTGGGGGCAGAACAAAGCGGATTCATTGCAGACTTGGGATATGAAACCTACCAAAAAATATTGAAAGAAGCTGTAGAAGAATTGAAAAATGAGGAATTTACGGATGTTTATAACGAAAATAGCGTGGTTCTTCCCGGCGAACGAGAAACATTTGTCAGCGACTGCACCATAGAATCAGACATGGAACTATTATTTCCCAACAGCTACATCCCGAATGACTCGGAACGGATTTCCCTCTATCAGGAGTTGGATAATATGGAACGAGCCTCGGACATACAAGCATTCTCAGCAAAACTGGAAGATAGGTTCGGACGCATACCTCATGAAGGGAAAGAGCTTATCCGTATCGTTACCCTCCGACAACTGGCCAAACAGTTAGGTATGGAAAAAGTAGTATTGAAACAGGAAAAGATGAATCTGTTTTTTGTTTCGGATAATAACATCCGCTATTTTCAGTCTCCTGTTTTCGGTAAAGTATTAAGTTATCTGCAAAAGAATCCCCGACAGTGCCAACTGAGGGAAATCAAGGGAAAACGATCTATATCTATCACCCATATAAAAACGGTAGAAGAGGCGGTTCTTACGTTACAAAATATTCTGGAACAAGAAGAATTATAAATTTGCCTTCCCATGGAAAAACACGGGCGTATAAATATATTCGTAAATGTACTATTATCAGGTATATTAAGCCTAATAACCGCATTTGCAGGTATGTTGCCCTCCATTATACAACATGGGGGATATTTTGTCTCAAAAGCAGATTATATTACTCAGCAAATACCGTTTATACTTGAGACTAAACGAATGTTCTCAACGGGGATGCCCTACTGGAGTTGGAATTCATTTTTAGGAGACAACTTTTTAGGAGGATATGCCTTTTATACTGTGGGAAGTCCATTTGTCTGGATAGCCATCTTATTTCCTGAAAACCATATCCTACAAGGAATTACCGCTTCAATCTTATTAAAATTTTTCGTCTGCGGAATTACCTCTTTTCTCTATTTCAGAATTTTTATAAAGAAACCTATATATGCAATTATAGGATCGCTGCTATATACATTCTCCTCGTTTACGATTCTAAATACGCAATTTAATCATTTTACCGATGTTATAGCACTTTTTCCCTTAATTACGACTCTACAAAAAGAAACGGATTCCGGGATTACTGACCTTTGCCGTTTTCATCAACCTGCTTACCAATTATTATTTTTTCGTATCTTCAGGAATATTTATCGTAATTTATGCTCTCTTCAGATTCAAATCGGGAGATTGGGCTGGCAATAAACGAAACGATTATTCGGCAATACTCATCGAAGGAATTTTAGGAATATTATTAACTGCATTTCTGATACTTCCGGCATGGTATAAAATCTCAGAAGCTCCGAGAGTCGATAGGATTTGGAAATTCAAAACAGGTATATTCAACATATTAGAACGTCTCAGGGCCTTATTCATGCCGGCAGGAAGTCTTGAAATTCCTGCCTTTTATCCCCAAATTCTCAACTGGAGTTCAATAGGTGCTTTTCTACCGATCACAGGCGCAATACTGGCAGTTTCATTCATTCGGCAGCATCCCCGTAACTGGTTGTCTCAACTTCTGATATGTCTGGTCATTATTTCTCTGATCGCACCGTTAAATGCCTCTTTCAACCTGTGGAGCAACTATTCATATACCCGTTGGTGGTACGCTTTGTCTCTTATTTTAGCACTTTCTACAATAAACATATTGTCGCACCCCGATAAACTGTATAATCCCATTTCTCATAAATATTTCTTATATATTCTCACATTCCTCATTCTGATTACCGTTCCTTTTATTTCAGGACAATTTATCTGCGAAAAAGGGTGGTTCGGAGAGATGTTCTCATCACGATGGACAAATTGGTTCGGAAGATATACCGACACGAATAAACTGATATCAGGATATTCAACCATTTTGACCATAATAAATTATCTTTTACTGTTCGTCATAATCAATTATCGTATATCCTCCAAAAATCTGCTGTTTATCACATGTCTTACTTCTGCAATAAATATGGGAAGCTTTATCGAAATAAATAACCGGATAGACGGAGTCAACAACAGCGACCAAAGTTTAACCGTTTTTCTGACCGACTCTATTCATAATATATCTCCCCAATATGAATATCGGATAGACTTCGATCCGGCAAACCACATGAATATGGGGTTATATCAAAATGAACCTGCAATATCGGTATTCCACAGTTTGCAAAGTCGTTCTCATGCAGATTTCATAAGCATTTCGGGATATATAGAAAATATAAAAAGCCCCACCAACGAACCGTCATTAGAAAACCGGGAATATACCGATGCATTATTATCGGTACGTTACTTTTACAGATATGTACCTTTTAACACAAAATATATTCCCGAAGGATTCCGATTAAAAAAGAAGAAGAACAAATCTGAAATATACGAAAATCAAAATTTTATTCCTTTCGGATTTACTTACGACAGAGCTATAAACCGGACAGAATTCGACTCGATACATCAGACCGATCCTCAAAAAAATCGATGTAACATTCTCTTGTCCTCTATCGTTCTCGAAAAACAGGATTGGGAAAAATACCGCTCATTATTTCAATATACAAAAATAGACACCAGTATGGATGTTGCGCAGCTTTCCCAAAAAAGAAATGAAATCGTATGTTCTTCATTTCACGGAAACTCAACCGGATTCACTGCCGAAATTAATTTACCTAAAGAAAATCTTATTTTTTTCAGTGTTCCGTACGATTCGGGATTTTCGGCAACCGTTAACGGAGAAAAAAGAGAAATTATAAAAACAAATATTTCGTTCATGGCAGTAAAAGGAGATAAAGGTAAAAATACCATAAATTTCACATACGTTCCTCCCAGAATAAAAGATGGTATTCTAATTTCTACTCTCGCCTTGATTTTTTTCATTATTTATATAGGAAAACAGATTCTCTATTCTTCTAAAAAACGAAGACTCTCCACTTTAGCAAGCCGTGAACGGAGATAATCGACAGCCGATCGACGCACACGAAGGGTCATATCACAATCTAAATTAAAATATTGAGAAATTATAGTAACATTATCCTCTTTTACAATACGCATCACATCATTCAGAAAAGGATATTCAAACGCCACACGTATATCATCCTCAACAAGGCATTCGATTATTTCATTCGCCCGGATCGCTTCGACAGCAGCTTCACGATAAGCGACGATCAACCCGCTCGTTCCCAATTTTATTCCTCCGAAATAACGAATTACGACAATCAATATATTCGTCAGTCCGAACGAATTGATTTGTCCGAGTATAGGTTTTCCTGCTGTTCCCGAAGGTTCTCCGTTATCATTCGAACGAAAGTCCACACGTTGATGTCCCAGCATATACGCCCAACAAATGTGTCGGGCATCATAATACTTCTTCTGATATATTTCAAGGTTTTCCTTAACTTCATCTAACGTAGAAACCGGAACTGCAAAAGAGATGAACTTACTCATTTTTTCTTTATACAACCCCTCAGAAGTTCGGGCTATCGTTTTATACGTATCTTCCATATCGCAAAGATACGATTTTCAACATCAATAAAAAAACAGCTACCCTCATGGATAGCTGCATTATTCTATAAATGATTAACAAATTCGTATCGAGTAAAACTCAGACAGGCTCTAAGAGCCTGTCTGAGTTTTACTCGGGTCAGTTTTGAGAGTTTCTTTCGAGTATGTTTTTCTGTTTTTACGAGAAGGATAGCGGGCTATCTGACGAGGGAAAACAGGAAAAAAGACCGGAAGAAAATACAAAAATGACCTGATAATATTTTTTGTCGGAAAATTCAGACAGGTTCTTAATCCCGGTCATTATCCATATCGATCACATTGAAATTCATATCGAATTTGATTTCCCAGAAATTGGACAACTTTACTTCATAATCGTAACGGTCTCTCTCGATACTAAGTACCTTCGCTTCGGGATAGTTCGTTTCTACATATTTTTTTATAAGGGCTGGAATAACTTTAGCCGGTACAACAGTTGACTTACAGTTCACTTCCGTCCATTCGCCCTTCTTATCGAATTCAAGTTTGTCTCCATTATTAAAAACCACATCATAAGATTTATCGAACAACTCGGTCTCCATTTTCACAAAAGCGATTTTAGCTTTCGGGAAATGTTGTTTTACAAATTTTTGTGCCGCTTGAGGCAACTGAGTAAAATTAATCGGCTTATCATTATCTGCCAATGCTACTTGAATAGAAAATACACATACGAATAAAAAGATCAACTTTTTCATAATCTGAAATTTTAAAGGTTACTACTGATTATTTTTATTTCTTGATACAAAGATTAGACACAATTCTGAAAAGATTCTGGAATTTTCATCCTGTCTCGAAAAAAAATAAAAATAATTTTTATGCAACTCGACTTATTATACAGATTCAAAAACTATTTATATTCTAAGTTAAAACCTTGCGCTTTTAAATAACCTTCCATATCATATTTCAATGCTTCCCGATAGTAGTCAAGCATGTGAGCGCACCAATCATTATCAGTCTTCACTCCCGCTCTGCAACCGTTATATTCACAAATTAAACGATCGTAGGTTAATAATTCCTCCGTCATATCATCGGTTCGATAATGGTTTTTATGTATCAAGACCGATAAAGGCTGTTTCGGTTTCAGATCGGGAATCTCCCGAGGATAACCGATAGAGAGTCCGCAAGCAACAAATACCCCCTTCGGAAGCTGCAAAACTTCTGCGACACGAGCCGGATCGGCTGTTCGGGCATACCCGATACAGCAGCTTCCCAGACCCAAAGATTGTGCTGCAACCACGGCATTCTGCATTGCCAGAGCCGCATCGATCAATCCGATCATTACTCCGTCCATTTTATCCTGAATACGGGGAAAATCGAGCTCCTTGGCTTTTGCCAATAGAGACACTTTATTAAAATCGACACAAAAAACCAGAAATACGGCAGACGTCTTTATTTGCTTCTGACCGATAATTTCATATAGCAGTTCTTTTTTTCCTGATCTTCTACCGCAATAACCGAATATTGCTGACCGTTGTAACTGGTCGGTGTACTCGCTATCGCCCGATAAATCAAATCAAGCTTTTCCGGTTCTATTTTTTCCCGTTCATAACGTCGAACCGAAGTCCGTTTCAACAAGACATCTTCTATAACTTTCATTCTACCTCCTCACATTAACAAATTAAAATCTGAACATCAAACACATTGACGAAAGATATTGTTTATAAACAGGCCCTTACTTTACAAGACGGCAAGACGGGTCATTCAATTCCATCAGACCGATCTGCATATAATCCTGCATCATATCTCTCGGTTTTTTAATTTCATCGTTCCACATAGCTATATCTATATCTAAAGGAACAATTCCTACTTTTTTACCGCCCGGAGTACGTCCGGCAGCCTTTTCCATTTCCTTAAAAATACGAAATAAATCTTCAAATTCCAATTCCGTTTCCAAAACGCCTACACAATTGTGATAATTCGGCTGAGGAATACTGCTCACCGGAACGGTTTCATAACAAGAAGAGAATTTCGCAGACGAGACTAATCCCCGAATCTCCACACAACTTTTTTTCACTAATAATTTTCCTCCGGGAACATTCGATCCCAAACAAACAATTGCCCTGTTCATCGTACTAATTATATATCTTTCATTGATAACTGCACTCTTTTCCGCTCTTTATCCACACTCATCACTTTTACCATAATCTGCTGATGTATAGATACTATCTCTGTTGGATCAGATACATATCTGTCTGCCAATTGCGAAATATGCACCAACCCGTTTTCTTTAATACCGATATCTACAAAACATCCAAAATTAGTAATATTCGTCACAATTCCCGGAAGTAGCATTCCTTCCTTGAGATCATCTATCGTTTTCACCGAAGCATCGAACTCGAACACTTTAATAGTTTGTCGAGGGTCTCTACCCGGTTTATCAAGTTCTTCTAAAATATCTTTCAAAGTCGGCATCCCGACTTCTTCAGAAAGATAATTCTCCAGCACCAACCGTTTACGAAGTTCTTTATCAGCTATCAATTCTTTGACGGTACAGCCTAAATCAAATGCCATTTTTTCTACCAAAGCATAACGTTCGGGATGCACTGCCGAATTGTCCAAAGGATTTTCCGACGAAGCAATTCTCAAAAAGCCGGCAGCTTGTTCAAAAGCCTTTTCTCCCATACGAGGAACTTTCAGCAATTCTTTTCGGGAGTGAAACGGTCCGTTTTCCTTACGGTAATCTATGATATTTTGCGCCAACTGAGGTCCTAATCCTGAAATATATACCAACAGATGCTTACTTGCCGTATTAATATCCACACCGACAGAATTAACACAATTCTCGACAGTCTGATCCAAAGATTTCTTAAGCTTACCCTGATCAACATCATGCTGATATTGTCCTACTCCGATAGATTTCGGATCTATTTTCACCAATTCCGCAAGCGGATCCATCAAACGCCTGCCGATAGATACAGCACCTCTTACAGTTACATCATACTCCGGAAATTCTTCTCTGGCAACTTTCGAAGCAGAATAAACAGATGCACCATTTTCACTGACGACAAATACCTGGACTTTTCTATCATAACGCAAATTGGTAATAAAATTTTCTGTTTCCCGACTTGCCGTACCATTACCGATCGCTATTGCCTGAATGTCATATACCTCTACTAAATGCGTTATTTTTCGAGCCGAACCGGAAACATCCTGACGAGGAGGATGCGGAAATATCGTCTCATTATGTAATAGATTTCCCTGAGCATCCAGACAGACAACCTTACATCCGGTACGAAATCCCGGATCGATTCCCAACACTCGTTTCTGCCCTAAAGGAGGAGCTAGCAACAGTTGTTTCAAGTTTTCAGAAAAAACCCGAATAGCCTCGTCATCGGCTTTTTCTTTAGACGATGCAGCAAACTCAGTCTCTATCGAAGGTTTCAATAAACGTTTATATCCGTCACGCACCGCATCGGATACGAGTGCAGCCGCAGCCGTAGCATTCTTTATAAACTGACCTTCAAGACGATCTATACAAAGTTCATCTTCCGGTGATATAGAAACTTTTAAAAAACCTTCGGCTTCTCCTCTACGCATTGCTAACAAACGATGAGAAGAACAACGATACAACGGCTCAGACCACTCGAAATAATCTCTATATTTCGCAGCTTCTTCAACTTTCGTTTTTACTACACGAGACGATATTACAGCTTCCCGCCGAAATAATCCCCGTACGGTATTTCTTGCTCTTTCATTTTCAGAAATCCATTCGGCAATAATATCACAAGCACCTTTCAACGCATCTTCGCTATCTTTAACTTCCCCTTTTATAAAAGCTGAAGCTTTATATCCCGGATCACCGGGCTGCTGAATCATCAGCCATTTAGCCAAAGGTTCTAAACCCTTCTCTCGGGCTATCTCCGCACGAGTGCGACGTCTCGGTTTGTACGGCAAATAGATGTCTTCCAACTCCGTCATATCCCAAGAAGACTCTATACGATTTTTCAATTCCGAAGACAGTTTTCCTTGTTCCTCGATCGTTGAGAGGATTGTCTGTTTCCGTTTCTCTATTTCACATAATTTGTCATATCGGTTTTTTATATCGGCAATCTGCACCTCATCCAACGCTCCGGTCATCTCTTTCCGATAGCGGCTTATAAACGGAATCGTAGCTCCGCCCTCAAGTAAGGCTATCGTATTCGAAATCTGATCGGCCTTGACGTTCAAAGCCTTTGAAATCAACTGTGGAAATATTTTATTCATTCTCAAATAATAAATTTACTGAATTCTTACAATCTTATCAGCTATTCTCGTCTCATCATCTTGATGTGTAACATACAAGATAGTCTTTCCGTACCGGACCTGCCATTTCCGCAAATAGTCCATAACATTTTGCTTCAGATCAAAATCGAGCCCTTTAAACGGTTCATCAAGCAAATATAAAGATGCAGGGAAAAACATCATTCGCGCCAATACGACACGTTGACATTCTCCCCCACTCAACGTTTCAGGAAAACGATCTATGCAATTTCGCATATCCAGTTGTTCCAAAATCTCGGTTATTTCTTTACGAACCGTCTCCTTCCGCATACAAGAGGCACGGGAAAGTGCAATATTTTCACATACTGTCAGATGGGGCAAAAGTCTATATTCTTGAAAAAGGAAAGCCACTTTGCAATCTTTTTTTAAAGGAACATCTCCCGCTTCGGCATGATCCAGTCCCGACAACAGACGCAACAAAGTCGTTTTCCCATATCCGGAAGAAGCCATCAAACAAGTAATTTTCCCCCTCGAAACAGACAACCGTAACTCCGATAATAAGATTTTATGTCCGTATCTCTTTCGAATCCCCTCTATATTAAGAATATCGGGAAAATTCTCCATTATTTTTTCCGCATAATCTTTTGAGGCGAAAGAAACCGGGAAATTATATTTTTCAGCCCTTTTCAATAACAATTCAAAACCATATGATATGACTACAGCAACCAACGTCCATGCCAGCAAACGGGGAACTTCTATAAAGCCGTGAGCTTCACGAATCATAACACCGATACCCGTTACGGGTTGAGCCAAAGCTTCTCCCATAATAATAGCTTTCCATCCTAATCCTGCCGTAGAGATCAATCCGCTGAAAAGATAAGGCGATACTGCCGGATAAATAATATGTTTTATTTTTTGCTTTACCGAAAAAGCATACATATAGGACATTTCCAGCAAGGAGTGATCGATATTCCGAAAACCGGCTATTAAATTCTCGGTCAATACCGGAACTATAGTTATCAACGCCATTACCAGAGGAATATATTCCGGAGAAAACCAAATCAAAAATAAAAACAAAAATGAAATAATCGGAACGGAACGAAGTAAGGTCAAAAAAGGATGGATATAGGTGCGAAACGCATCCGATCGGGAAGCGCGCCATGCCAATATCGCAGCCAGACAAAGGGAAAGCAACATCCCGCATATTCCTCGCAACAAAGTTGATGATACGGCAGACAAAAAAGAGGCTTCCGAAAACAAATAAAATACTGCTGTAATAAGCTGAAAAGCCGAGGGAAAAATATCTTTATTCCCGATATATAGCGAAAAAAACTGCCAACATAGCAATACGGTAAACCATGAAGCGGCAATAAGAATATATTTTTTTCGCTTTTTCATAAAATCATATCGAATTATCAGATATATAGAATCTATCATCCGGGAACTTGCCTCCTATGGATTTCGGATAATACTTGAAAATAACCTGCAACAAACTATCTACTGAATTTCTGACCGAAGATCGTGACCTGTATTCGATGCGACAACGGTCATATACTGTTGCCAAATCAATTTTACCGGGTAGTATTTTGTAGTGTATCAGCCGACTTTCCGTTTCCGGATTCTCAGGTGTACTTTTCCTCACTGAGAGAGACAATAAAGAATCGACAGAATTTAATAAATGTATGTCTTGCTTTATTTCCGAGCTAACGACTACTGCCGTTTGAGCAAAACCAACCGGACTGAATTTTTTTGCCAAATCACAACAAACAAATAATGATGAATCTTTTTGTAATGCCAAAGATACAAATGGTTCCGGCAATATAGCATCCGATATCTGACGACTCATCAAGGCTCTAAACAGATCTTGAGGTGTAGAATAGGTATAATCGGGATAGACATCCTGTAAAGCAGAAACACTTTGTAAATATTTCAGCAATACGTCAGAAGTTGTACCCTGTCCAAATAAAAATATGGGAAACGGCGATTTATCGGTTCTACTTCCGGACGAGATCCAAAACAAATTTCCCCAAACCGGACAAGCCAAAAGAGAATAACCCGTATTTTTATTATACAAATTTACAGCAGAAGAAAGCGGCAAGACCGCCACATCTACTTTTTTTTGTATCATTAACGCCTGTACTTTCATCGGATTATCATACAAAACAGTTTCGAACCGCTTTCCCTGAATACAATAAACAGAGTCTAACAAATTTGAAAATGCTATTGCCGAAGGCCCTTTCAACAGTGCCATACGAATTACAGGCGAATCGGACGGTGCTTTTCCACAAGAAAAACCTGTTATTAAAAAGAAAACGCAAATTATAACTTTTACGATATACATTTAAGTCGAATTACTGTTATCTCAGGCGTTGCTCCTACCCGCATCGGCATAAACACACAACCTATACCTTCGTTTACATATAAATACTGATTCCCCTCCCTATAAAGTCCGCTCCAACGAGGATAACGTATCTCTGCCGGAGAGTAACGCCAATCTCCCAACTGTAACTTAATTTGCATAGCATGAGTATGTCCCGAAAAAGACAAATCTATATTTGTACCCGATATAACTTCTTCATCCCAATGCATCGGGTTATGGGTTAATAAAATCTTAAAACAGTCATCATTCAAATCCGGATAAGCAGCCCTCAAATTTCCGTATCTCGGGAAAGGAGGTTCTCCCCAATTTTCAACTCCGATCAGGGCTACAGAATCATTACCGCTATACAAATACACCGACTCATTATTCAGCATTCGCCACCCTATCTCTTTTTCTTTTATTCTGAGGAGTTTCCGATCTTCTAATTTTTCCGATACATTTTTCCATGGTACATAATCCCCGTAATCATGGTTACCAAGAATCGAATATACTCCGTTCTTTGCTTTCAAACCGGAAAGCACATGCAAAAACGGTTCTAATTCGGCACTGCGCAACGTGACCAAATCGCCGGTAAAAACAATCAAATCGGGCTCTAATTTATTAACCTGCCGTACCATCTCGGATATGAATATTGTATCTGATCCAAAACTTTCTAAATGAATATCGGAAATTTGTACGATTTTATAATCATTAAATCCTTCCGGTAATCGGGATGACTCTACAGAAAGCTCTCGAATAACCAAACGCTCCCGATTGATAAACGCCCCATAAGCCATAGATCCGAAAACAAACAAAGCTCCTACAATTCCTGCATAATGGAATATACGGAGCATCTTTTTCCTAAACAGGCAAGACACATAATCCCATACAGAAAGTAAAAAATAAGTAATCTTAGGAGCATAAACCAAAAAGTAGATAAACATAAACCATATGAATACCATACGGTTATCGATATCTTGATGGTTCTTCATAAGAGCATAAGCAAACAAAAACGCAGCCAACAACAAACAATTAATTCCCCAATAAGATATACGCAGCCACACATACCGGCAGGTTTTCCGTATAATCCGGAAATAGATATAAAAGTCTATTGCAAAATTAATGCAAACTAATGCAAAGAAAGCTATCAGTTGTAATCTCATATTTTGAATAACACGTTAGCATATCGCCTTACAAAAATACAAATAATTCCGAATCTAAAAGATGTTATTCCGAAACTCCGACAATACATTAATTTTCTTTAGAATATCCTCTTGACACTGTTCCAAACCGAAAACAAATTTAATGATAATAAATCGTTTATTTTTTGTCGCATTGATTAAATATCCTTACCTTTGCAGCCTCTTAAGTAACGGATTATTTTATTTTTAGAGAAAAAGCTATTTTTCCGTTTCATAAAGATGAAAAACAGACAAACAATTAAGATACGAAGCAATATTAAAAAACAATTTTTGAACTTTTACATATTTAATTTATACACTTTATATTAATCATGACTTGGATTGAAAATCTGCTATTTACTCCTTCATCGGTTGCACATACGGTATTATTATATGCCTTTGTGATCGCTGCAGGAGTATATTTAGGGAAAATGAAAATCTTCGGCATATCCTTAGGAGTGACATTTGTGCTTTTTGTGGGGTTATTGGCCGGACATTTCGGATTTGTAGGAGAAGCCAATATCATGCACTTTATGCAAGAATTCGGGCTTATCCTTTTTGTTTATTCTATCGGGTTACAGGTAGGCCCGGGATTCTTTTCTTCCTTTAAAAAAGGCGGAATGACCCTGAACTTACTTGCAACGGGAATCGTATTGCTCAACGTCGCCGTAGCTTGTACCATCTATTTTTTAGCCAACGGTAGAGTCGAAATGCCTATAATGGTCGGTATTTTATCCGGAGCTGTAACAAATACTCCGGGATTAGGTGCAGCACAGCAAACTTTAGCCCAATTGCATTTCGACGGGAAACTCGACGTAGTGCCCGAAATTGCTTCCGGTTATGCAGCAGCTTATCCTTTAGGAGTTTTAGGTATTATCCTCTCAATGCTTATTATACGAGCTATATTTAAAGTAAAATTGGATAAAGAAAGCCGTCAAATAGAAGAAGAAACTGCAGCCAGTGTACTCAAGCCGCATCTTGTTACCTATAAAGTAGAAAACCAACTGATTTTCGGGAAACCTTTGGATGAACTAATGAAACTCATCGACCGCAACTTTGTCATTTCTCGAATAAAAAAGAGTAATAATGAAGTTATCATTCCCCAGTCTTCTACCATTATAGAGCAAGGCGACTTGCTGCTGATTGTTCTGTCGATTCAAGACGAAGATGCGTTAAAAGCTTTTATCGGCAGCACGGTAGAGATGGATTGGGAAGCCATCCATGCTCCTGTGGTATCGCGCCGCATTCTTGTAACAAAATCGGAGTTTAACGGAAGAACGATAGGATCTCTTCGGCTACCGATGGGATACCGATTAAATGCCACCCGCGTCAATCGTGCAGGTGTCGATCTGCTTGCCAACCCGAACCTGACTTTGCAAATGGGAGACCGTCTGACTGTTGTAGGAAAACTGGAGGATATAAACCGTCTGGCAGAAAGACTCGGAAACTCGATGAAACGTCTTAACGAACCAAATATGATTACCCTTTTTGTCGGGATATTCTTAGGTATTATTTTAGGAAGTATTCCATTGGCGATTCCGGGAATGTCGTCATCCATGAAATTGGGATTGGCAGGAGGACCTTTAGTAGTTGCCATATTAATAGGACGTTTCGGATACAAAATGAAATTGGTAACTTATACTTCCACCAGTGCCAGTTTAATGCTTCGGGAAATAGGAATTTGCTTATTCTTGGCAAGTGTCGGAATTACGGCAGGAGGCACATTTGCAGAAACCGTATTCAGCGGAGACGGATTACTTTGGGTATTATGGGGATTCCTGATAACGATTATACCGCTTTTGATTATAGGTTCTATCGCTCGAGGTTATTATAAAATCAACTATTTTACACTTATCGGGTTAATCGCAGGGAGCAATACCGATCCGCCAGCATTGGCTTATGCCAATAAAACCACTTCGACAGATGCTCCCGCAGTCGCTTATTCAACAGTATATCCTCTAACGATGTTCTTGCGGGTACTTACCGCCCAACTATTGATTTTATTGTTTTGCTAAATAAAAAATGAAGCCCGGAAAATTCCGGGCTTCATTTTTAGTCACACCACTTTTCATTTCTAAAACTTAGCAATAATTCATCTTTTCGGTTTGCCTGTCCGACGTAAATATTCCATTCTTATTTTTCTTTTAATATCCGAATCGGATTGATACAATTTTATAACTTGTTGAGGAGACAAAATTTCCAATAAATTGTCCATATACTGCTTGTTTAAGGCATACAATTTACGCTCCCTGTCAAGATATTCCCGAAGTATCGTCTTAGCTTGTTCGTCAGACAACGTATCGGCATTCATTCGATTAAACAATTTATGATTCTGCATATTCAAACGGGCAACCTTTTTTTGATACTGCTTATATACAGGACGAAGTTGCGATATCTGCATTTCTGTAAGACTCAAACGTTCCTGTATTTCCGATAAAGAAACTTCAACCATTCTCTCTTGCAACTCTTTTTGTTTTTCATGAACAGGAAGTCTCTGTGCCCATAACATGACCGGCATACACATAAACAATAACATTAATATTCTATTCATAACTATCATATTTAATCTCAACTAATAAATTAATTATACCATTGATCGACAATCGTCCCACCTGTAATCTCCGTAAGGAACATCAAATCTTCATCGCTTAATTCATCGATCAACTCATCCATCGGCATATCCTTTCCTGTTTGCGAATATTTAAAATCTTCCGCTAAGGTTTCTTCCCACAACGCAATCTCCAAGCTCGAGTCTCTTTGAAAAGCATCATTAAAAATACTCCCGGCATTCTGGTCTGAAACAGAATAAAATTCTCTCAACGAATCACCAGCAGAAACTTCTGCCATCTTTAATCGATCCTGAACTTCTTTCTTATGTCCGACTCCTATGTAAACCAACAATAATAAAATTGCAGCAACACTCCCCAACATGTAGAAGAAATAGTTCCTGCGAACACCTAACTTTCGAGAAATTTTTTCTTGTCTGCAAGTCTCGTCGAGGACATTACGAGTAACTCTCTGTAAAGCCTCTTCATCTACCCGATAAGGTAAACGCTTACCAACCCGATCAAAATCAAAATCTTTATCTTTCATATCTGACTATTTACCATATATTTTTTTACTTTTTCCACAGCGTAATGGTAGCCGGTTTTCAATGTTGCCACCGATTGTCCTGTAATACGACTTATCTCTTCATAGCTCAGTTCATCATAATATCTCAAATTAAAAACAATCCGTTGTTTTTCAGGCAAACGCAAAATCGCCTCTTGAAATCTCAATAACAATTCATCTGCATCTGTATTATTTTCGGCATAAAGCGTTCGTATCAGCATATCACTGACCTCTTCATACGGTGTAAAAGATAACTTCTTACGGCGTAAAAATTGCAAACTTTCATTTGTCGCAATCCGATAGAGCCAGGTAAATAAACGACTTTCACCTCTAAATTCATCTAAAGACCGGTATGCCTTTATCAATGATTCCTGCAAAATATCCTCCGCATCCTCATTCGATACGACCAAACGCCGTATGTGCCAATACAGAGATTCACGATACATCAAGACCAGTTGTTCAAACCCTGCATTACACATTTTCGGGTCACGCAACTTCATTATTATATCCTGCTCTGTATCTCCAACCATAAAACAAAATCTAAATTTTTAATTAATTCTATCTATTGGATGCCTATTTATCAATAAAGTTAAACCTATTTACTTCAATTTTTTGCTTTATCTGTAAAAAAAGAAGATTTGTCGGTGAAAAGCTACCCTTTCTATATTTCGATTGGCTGAGAAAAGAGCCATATTTAACTTTGTATAAACACAAAAAGAAAGACTTATGAATTATTATCGTATCGGAATTTTCGTGTTTTGTTTCTGTACAGGAGGATTACGGTTATTATCTGCTCAAGAAAAACCTCAAGAGTGGACTTTAAAAAACTGCATAGACTATGCACTGACACAAAACATTCAACTCAAAAAAAGTAAAATCGCATTAGAAAGCAGCCAGGTAGACAGCAAATCTGCCCGAGCCAAATTGTTCCCGTCTCTTTCATTCGGGTCAACTCAACAGTATATAAATACACCTTTCCCCGAAGGTAACAGTTTAGATAATTACGTAGTTACCGGGAGTAAAGGCAGTAGCAAAAACTCATACACCGGAAACTATTCTCTTCGATCATCGATGACCTTGTATAATGGAGGGAAATTGCGAAATAACATCAAGTCTTCCAAACTACAAGAACAAGTACAACAATATTCGGTAGAAGAAGAAATCGATAATATCGAAACTTCTATTACCGAAAGTTTTTTACAAATACTATATGCACAAGAGTCTGTAAAAATCAATGAAGAAACCGTAGCTCTTTCAAAACTACAATGCGAACGTGGAAAGGCTCTATTGGAAGCCGGTTCTATTTCTCAAAGCGACTATGCCCAATTAGAATCCCAATACAGCTCGGATAAATACCAGCTTGTGCTTTCACAAACGACTCTGGAAGGAAATATACAGACGTTAAAACAACTTCTGGAAATGGATATGACAGAAACTCTGAGTATTTCTACTCCGATTCTCGAAGCACATGACGTCCTGACACCATTACCCGGAAAAGAGGAAGTTTACCAATCGGCTTTAAATTTTATTCCCAGCATACAAAGCGGAAAACTCGGAATAGATATTGCCAAACTGGAACACAAAAATGCCAAAGCCGGATACTATCCCACTTTAGATTTGTCAGCAAGTGTCGGTACGGGCCATATTTCTGGCAGTGATTCTAATTTCGGACAACAAATGAAAAATAAATTGAACGAAAGTATCGGACTCACTCTAAGCATACCGATCTTCAATAACAGAGAAAATAAATCGGCGGTAGAAAAAGCTAAATTACAAATTTCTGAAGCTGAATTGGAATACCTTAACGCTCAAAAAGAACTTCAAAAAACAATAGAAGATATTTACCTGGACGCAACTTCATCTCAAGCTCAATATGCAGCCGCCATAGAACAAGTAAAAGCATCAAAAACCAGTTACAATCTGGCACAAGAACAATTCAATTTAGGAATGAAGAATACGGTAGAATTGCTCACTGAAAAAAATAATTTTCTTTCAGCACAGCAAGAAATGTTACAAGCCAAATATATGGCTATTCTAAATGCTCAGTTATTAAGATTCTACCAAGGCAAAGAAATAACTCTTTAAATAAAAACGAATAAAAAATTAAATAGACATATACAATGAAAATAACAAAAAAGAAAACCGTCCTTATTGTCATAATCATAGCGATCATAGGAATAGTTATATGGATGTTAAGTAACCCATCCAAAAAGAACGAAATAGCATTCGATACGGCAATTGTAACAAAACGAGACATATCGAACTCGGTAACAGCAACGGGAAGTATAGAGCCCGTTACCAAGGTAGAAGTCGGTACTCAAGTATCCGGAATCATCGATAAGTTATATGCAGATTATAACTCAACAGTAACCAAAGGGCAACTAATCGCCGAAATGGACAAAGTTACTTTGCAAAGCGAACTCGACTCTAAACAAGCGGCTTATGACGGAAGTAAAGCTGAATATGAATATCAACAGAAGAAATATGCCCGTAGCAAAACTTTATATGACAAGAATCTGATCAGTGATACCGAATATGAAGAGGCTGTCTATAACTATGAAAAAGCAAAAAGTACTTATCAAAGTCAAAAAGCAGAGCTGGCAAAAGCAAAACGAAATCTTGCCTATGCAACCATCACATCACCTATCGACGGTGTCGTAATAAGCCGTGATGTTGAAGAAGGTCAAACCGTAGCCGCCGGATTCGAAACTCCTACCCTCTTCACGATCGCTGCAGACCTGACCCAAATGCAAGTAGTTGCAGATGTCGATGAGGCAGATATAGGCGGTGTTGAAGAAGGTCAACGAGTAAGTTTTACCGTAGATGCATATCCCAATGATACATTCGAAGGAAAAGTTATGCAAATACGCTTGGGAGATGAGAGCAGTTCAAACAGTAGCAGCACCTCTTCTACATCGACCGTCGTTACTTATGAAGTAGTTATTTCAGCCCAAAATCCGGAATACAAACTAAAACCTAGATTAACAGCAAACGTAACAATCTATATCCTCGATAAAAAAGATGTACTTAGTGTTCCGGCAAAAGCTCTTCGATTTACTCCGGAAGCTCCGTTGATCAATCCAGACAATAAAATCATCGATTGTAAGGCAGAACATAAAATATGGACACTCGAAGGAAACACCTTTACCGCCCACCCTGTAAAGATCGGTATTACGAATGACATATACACAGAGATTCTCGACGGCGTTACGGAAGGAATGGAAATCGTTACAGAAGCAACGATAGGACAACAAGCCAATCCTGAAATTTTTATAGGAGAATCTAAAGAACAAAATCCATTCATGCCTGGCCCTCCGGGAAGAAATAAAAAAGATAAAAAATAATTCACCGACAATAAAAAGGAACGGATAACTATTTATTATGAAAAAAGTAATCGAATTACAAAATATAAGAAGAAATTTCCAAGTCGGAGATGAAATCGTCCACGCTCTTCGGGGTATATCGTTTACGATTTATGAAGGTGAATTCGTAACGATTATGGGAACATCCGGATCTGGTAAATCAACACTACTCAATACATTAGGTTGTCTCGATACTCCAACAAGCGGTGAATATTTTCTGGATGGCATATCCGTGCGCACGATGAGCAAATCGGCACGTGCAATATTAAGAAACAGAAAAATCGGCTTCGTATTCCAGAGTTACAACCTGCTGCCCAAAACCACTGCCGTGG
>ERZ835051.215-NODE-215-length-63983-cov-5.558660_pt1 | contig 63983 bp, 85 predicted proteins | sample MGYA00519575_ERZ835051 | MGnify/ENA primary metagenome ERZ835051 (study PRJEB31850, sample SAMEA3708769) | human gut metagenome | biome: human gut; feature: human-associated habitat; material: faeces | place: China | collected 2014 ... | reverse complement strand
AAATCAAACTCAATCAGATGATAAACGATAATTTAGCGGCTTAGAGCTGGATGTCAGAGACATCAATCTCACCGGACATCAGCTTTGGCAGCAAAGAATCTCTTAATGTAGCAAGTGACTGACTTTGTTCCTCCAAAATGCGTTGTTGTGCAAAGATGGGAGAACAAAACTCATTAAATCTTGCGAGAGTTTCAGCGTCAGGTATGACCGCCGGAATGTTTTTCATCGTGCTACCGGAGACTTCCTTGAAGGTAGAGCCGGATGCCATGCCTTCAATAACCGGGAGATTGTGTTTCAAGAAGAAATAAACAAATGGTGTTCCAATCTCCGGCTTAGGAACGACAGACTTGAAGCCCTGATTAGTGGTTATTTCTCCGGCAGCAATGGCGATGTAACCTATGGGCGCACGAGATGAGAACAAAACCGTTCCTTCAGGCATGATCGCAGCACTGCTATTCTTCAAACCAAGCTCGGTGATGTCATTCTCTCCGTGAGAGATGAACTTTGATTTGTTGATAGATAGATCTTTAGGTGTTATCCACGCTATCCCAGACTCGGTGTAATACTCCGGTTTGGCTTTTGAAGGTGTACTGCCCCCAACAACTGTACCGAGATCGCTGATTGTACCGGTAGCCCACTCTGGATCGACTCTATCAACGAACAACTCTTGAAAATAAGACTGAGCTTGCTGCTCTAAATTATCGTTTACCTTCATGTTTGTTTGGATAAGGGAATCCATCGCAACTAACGATGATACAATTTTTTTCTGTTCCTCAAGAGAGGGATAGAAAATCGGCATACGTTTGAAGTCTTTCAAAATAATACGAGGTATAGCTGATCCAGATCCGTAATTTTCCCTTACATCCTGCCTAAATGAAGGAGTGCGCAAAATGTAGTACAGAAATTCTGGTAAAATATTGTGCTGGTCGCACCTTAATATTGCAATCGAAGAGAGCAAAGCTGGCTGTTCCGGTTGTCGGTAAATAATTATGTCCTCAAAGTATCTTGCTCCGTCTTTGCCAATCAATATGTCATTTTGCTCAGGGATACAGCCATTTCGTTTCAAAGTCTCATAATCTCCACGGCTTATCTTTCGGCATGATGTGAAATCAAAGCCATATTCAGTGAAGTCTTTTACAGAAACCATGTATTCGCCGTTCTCAACACTTTTGGGACTGAAATGGGAGCCGTCTGTCACGAGAGAGCAGGCTTCACCTATTGTTGAAGCCTTCCAATCAGATTTCATACCCAATCGCCCCCAGTCTCTTCCTGATCTCAGCCTCAAGATCATGTGATTTTGCAAAAAGCTCAGACAACTCTGATGTCAGTCGGCTCATCTTTTCCTCGAAAGGCTCACCGTCATCCTCCTGTTCCTCGATGCCCACATAGCGTCCCGGCGTGAGGATGTAGTCCTGTTTGGCAATATCCTGTGTGGTCACGACGGCGCAGAAGCCCTTCTGATCCTCAAGCGTCCCATCAACAAAGGCGTTGTAGGTATCAGCGATTTTTTGAATGTCTTCATCAGTCAGTTCTCTCAGCTTTCGTGTAACCATCGTGCCGAGTTTCCTTGCGTCGATAAAGAGCGTCTTGCCTTTCTGCTTTTTGTTTTTGGCAAGGAACCATAGAGAAACCGGGATCTGCGTTGTGTAGAAGAGCTGTGTTGGCATAGCTACGATGCAGTCCACCAAATCGGCATTGATGATGTTCTTGCGAATTTCTCCTTCACCGCCGGACTGAGAGGAAAGGGAGCCGTTGGCCAAGACCATGCCAATCCGTCCATTGGGAGCAAGGTGCCAGATCATATGCTGCAACCAAGCGAAGTTTGCATTGCCGGACGGGGGTGTTCCGTACTGCCAGCGAACATCATCCAAGAGCTTATCCTGTCCCCAGCCGGAGAGGTTGAAGGGAGGGTTCGCCATAATGAAATCTGCTTTAAGCTGCGGATGGCAGTCATTGAAGAACGTGTCCGCATTGAATTTGCCAAGGTCAGCTTCAATTCCCCGGATAGCAAGATTCATCTGCGCCATCTTCCATGTTGTCGGGTTAGAATCCTGCCCGAATACGGAAATGCGATTGATGTTGCCTCCATGATTTTCGATGAATTTTGCAGACTGAACAAACATACCACCGGAGCCACAGCATGGGTCATATACGCGGCCATTGTACGGCTGCAAGACCTCAACGAGTGTGCGCACAACGCAGGATGGAGTATAAAATTCGCCAGCAAGTTTGCCTTCCTGCTCCGCAAATTTGGATAGACAATACTCATAGGTGCGCCCCAAAATATCCTTACTATTTCCATGTTCGATCATCTGGATATTTGTAAAGAGGTCAACGACTTCACCGAGTCTGCGTTTGTCCAACTCAGGACGGGCAAAGTTTTTGGGGAGAATATCCTTGAGCCGCTTATTCTCTTTTTCAATGCTGCGCATTGCATCATCAATAACAGCGCCGATTTCCGGTGTATGAGCTGCCGCAGAAATTACGCTCCACCGAGCGTTCTCTGGTACGAAGAAGATATTTTCAGCAGCATACTCATCCTTATCCTCTTCAAATCCGTCACCCTCATCAACCAGCTCTTGATACTTAGCCTCAAAGCGATCAGATATGTACTTCAGGAAGATCAAGCCAAGGACAACCGATTTATACTCGGATGCGTCAATGTTTCCCCGCAGGACGCAGGCTGCGTCCCAAATCTGTTTTTCAAAGCCAATGTTACTTGTGTTCGTCTCAGCCATTATCAATACCTCCAAAGGATAGTAGACTCGTTTTCACACACTTTCTATATATAGCAGAGTGATTCAATCATTGTTTTCCCTGACGGCTTCGCAGATGTCTCCAATATCGCAATCCAAATACGCACAGATGCGCAATAGGATGGAAAGGGCAACCTCTTCATTTTTGTTGAGTTTACTCATGGTTCCTGCGGATAGTTCAACTTCCCTGCGAAAAATTGCCTTGGGGATTTCCCTCTCAATCAGCATGATCCAAAGTTTTTTATAGCTTATTTTCATAGAATGCACCCCGTTCAAACCTTAACAGCGATTCTCACCTTATTATACATCGGATAGTGTAAGCTTTCAATTCATTCGTTCAAAATCGCAAAAATAATTTCAAGTTCTCGAACAATAATATAAGATAATAGCCTGAGTTGCAAAACTCAGGCTAACTGTTTCCCTACTTATGGTCGGAACTGTTTTCCGTGTCGAAAGAGGGCGTGTGTGTAGAAATCAAGTGACATGACTAATTCATATCCACCGATATTTGTGATAAAAGCGATGTCATCCGAGAGGCATATAGCTTGTTTCAGAAAACCCATGGCGGCTCCGCAGTTGAAATAGAATGTGGCAGTAATCGTACCGCTGCCTGTTTTTATTTCTGTGTCTATCTCGTATGACTCTGATATGTCCTTCACTGTTTCAATGAATTTCTTTGCCATTGCCTCTCTTTCTGGAAGAGGTACAAATACTGCGCCCTTGTGGAGCATTTTAAAAATGTCTTTTGATGATGGAGTGGGGGTGGAAGTATCGGATGATTCTTTTAATGAGTCTTCCATGATAGCCTCAAATTTCTCAACGGAAGGATCCAATGAAGCCTCAAATTCGTCTATTGTTGGCTTAGGGTATGTCTTATGATAAATCACCTTCTGAAACATTTTCTCTCCTTTTTGCGTGTGGATTTCTGGTTACAACGATTTTTCAATCATACATTCAATGTGTAGTTATCTTTATAGTTGTTTTGAATTTACTCATTTCTGATGTATCTCCTTTGTTTTCAATTTATCACACGTTGTCCGAATAAGCAATGTGATTTATTGTATCTTTTCGTTCCATTTTGGCACATAAATGATGATGGCCGCTACCTATCGAGCAGCAGCCATCACTTTACTCAAGTTCACTATTACGCTTCTTCTCTTGTTCCTGCGTACTTGCCGGACGCAAATAATCATCTACATTTGCTTTTATCGTATCAATCATTTTTGCCTCTCGCTTGAGCCTTGCACGTTCCTCATAAAGCCGTTGCTGTTCCTCAAGGAGCTTTCGTTGTTCTGCTTGAAGTGATTTAAGACTCGGCAGTTTTTCTTCTCCTTGAATTGCGAGAAGTGTACTGCGTGCCGCCTCGAATATCGTCAATTCTGCTTCATGCTGAGAGCGGAAGCCAGTCTTGTTTTTCGATTTTCGGAAAGTTTCATATACAGGCTTGAGACGCTGATAGTTACTGATGTTTTTGATAAGAGGCTGTACCTCGCGGAGTCTGGATTCTACCTGTTTCAAATCTGCGCCGGTTCGATCATAGGAGCTGTGAACATCGTCAACCTTTGCCGCTAGATCGGAGTATTGAAGCAAATTGTTTTCGGTTAGATAGTTGAGTGTACGAGCAGCCTCCTGTAAATTGTGAAGCTTTGCCCAGTGTTCATATCCTTTGCTTTCCTGCGCTTTGATGCTGTTCTGAATATCAATAATGAGCGAGATGCCCTTGCGATCAAGCTGCATTGCTTGCTTCCTAGGATTACGACCAGCAATACGTTCCTTGAGCCGATCTTCGGTATAGTTATCGCCTATGGTCTTTGCTCTTGTGAATCGTTCCTGTCCCGTTGCGCGGAAGGAAATATATTTTCCGGGCTTTATTTCATATCCTGCTTCCTGCATGAGTTTGAGAAATTCATCCCAGTCCTTTGCAGTGATTACGCAACGGTCAATGGTCTGTTTAAGCTTCTGTTTCCAACTCGTTCCTTTTTTCGCTTCTGTGTATTCCTTATAGTCCATTCCTTTACCCTGTGACGGGGGAATAACAGAAAGGCCATGCTCCTTACAGATGGAATCACTGAGCTGTCTCATTTCGCGGTACGTCCGTTTGTTGCTTCGATAAGCGTGATAATCCACAAAATTTATAGCGTTAAAAATGATGTGATTGTGGCAGTGATTTTTGTCTATATGGGTGGCTATCACATACTCGTATTTGCCTTTCAGCCACTCATCTGCAAATTGCTTACCGATCTCATGAGCCTGCTCTGGCGTGACCTCGCCTACGTCAAAAGACTGGATCAGATGACGGGCGATGACCTTGGGTGTCTGCATACCATGTTGGGCAGCAAGTGTTCGTGTCCATTCAAATTCTTTGGCTGCGCTGTCATTGGCAGCGCAGCCGAAGGAAGAAACAAGCAGTTCGTCATCCGTCTTCTTGGGATCGATGATGTAGGCAATCGCTTTATTTACAGTTCCTCGGATTGGTTTGATTTTAGTAATTGCCATATCTCTTTCTGCCTCTCTTTCAGCTCTGAAACATCCTCCTTGTAAAAGTGTCCAGTGGAGTTGATACGTCGGCATATTTGGTTGATGTTTGATGCTACCCGGCTGACAGCAGCCGCAAGTTTTTTCTGCTGTGTGTAGTCCACCTTGATAATGTACCCATCAATTAACATCTTCCTTGCATACGCTCCAAAATTCTTAGTCCCGATTTGCTCCATCTTTTTTTCAATAAGCTGCTTCTCATATTCGGTCACAGCAAGACGGAGGATAATCGGTCTGGTTCTGTTTACCATAGCCTGTCCGTCCCTTCGCAAAGATAGAGGGTTTGGGAGACATCCCAACAAGCATTTTCAGGGTTAAGGGGGGGGTTCCTTAACCGGAAATCGCCGTGTGTGGCAACACCGGCTGTGCTTGCTATTCTCTTATTTCGTAGTCTCTCGTTGGGTTCTCCCGTATTTCCTCTTCACTTTACAACGGACATTTTTGAGCCGTTTTTTAAGTATGCCATGAAAAAAAGACGCTCAGAAAAGCGTCTTTTTTTCAAAAGCATAGGTTTCTGTATCGCTTACATCATTACCTTTTACCTTTTTCCCGGCTCTTGAAGTCATCATCAATTTTACGCTTCCAATCTGCACTGAGTGGTGCGCTGCTCCGTACAATGCAGATCGCTTCATTCAAGACCTCATAGTTTAACTGTGTTCCATCGCTGTCTGCGTGGTAATTCACCGCACGATCCGCTCCAATTCCGAAATGCCTTGCCGTCTCCACGGCATCAATATTCGCTCCCAAGAAGAGAAATTCCCAACCGTAGCGATGCTTTTGACGTTCGATCATCTGACGGACGCGTTCTGCGGTGTAGTGATGGCTGGCGTTTTCCATTCCATCAGTAGTGATGACAAACAATGTATGCTCAGGAACATCCTCAGCCCTTGCATACTTATGGACATTGCCGATGTGATGAATTGCCCCACCGATAGCATCCAATAGGGCGGTGCATCCGCGAACAGTGTAGTCCCTATTTGTCATCGGCTTTATGCGCCGTACATCTATCCGGTCATGGATAACCTCGCTTGTGTTGTCAAAAAGCACCGTAGAGACAAGAGCCTCACCGTCCTCATGCTTCTGCTTTTCTATCATGGAATTAAAGCCGCCAATGGTGTCCGCTTCAAGGCCGCTCATGGATCCGCTACGGTCAAGGATAAAAACGATCTCCGTTAAATTCTTCTTCATTTCAATTCCTCCATTCTGATGATAAGTGGCTTTGTTCTTATGTCTGCATTATAGAATGAAGGGAGATATATATGGTCGCTTTCAATGCGACATTTCATTTCATCCGCTTATCCAACCCGTATTTGTTGATGATATATCTCATATGCGTTTCCAATTCGTAGACGGCGTTATTGTGAAGCTGCCGGATAGCAGTACAAAAGGAAGCTCACCTCAAAGATTGTTTGGTTGTTTTCCAAGGTTAATAATTGTCAGTCCCTTCTTGATGGCTCTTTCGTAGGTCTGTGCCGCGCCGCCCCATCCATGTGTCACATAACAAAGGGCATAAGATGAGTTATCTACAAGATATTTGTTCCTCGCCGGGATTGCCGCCTTGAAGTGATACTTCTCAAATCCTTCTGGATAGATAATGGAATCAAAATATTTTTCTTCGACGATAGTGAAGGAAAGGTATGGGATCACAAGGTAGTTGTTAATCTGCGGGAACGAGTTTTTGAGTTCGTAGACAATCCTTGCACACATCCAATCGAAGCCACCCATCCCACCGCTCAGGAAGTCCGTGACACCGGCATGGATCAGTTTGATTATTTCAGCGCGAACATCCTCGCTCTTCACTGAATGACATTCCTTATGCCCAATGAACGTGGCAGTTGTTTCCTTGCTCATAGGTCATCGCCTCCAAGAAAGCCTGTAAAAAGTTCACACTCTATATCTGCGATGTCCTCTAATGGAATTTTGTGAGCGTCTGTTAGGATCAGCATACGTTCGTACTCATCGAAGCGTTCCTGATATAGTCACATATTCGCCGCCCGCTTTTTTTGAGTCGGGGAGGAAATAGGAAACCGTGATCTCTGGCTGCTCATTTATAATTTCCATGAGATATGCTTGTTTCATATTGAGAAGAGTTTTCGTATCGTCATCGAGTTCCAGCTTATCAGTGGTCAGACGCCTAGTTTCCTTTATCGCTGCGTCATATCCAGTGAGTGCGGCAAAGGGAGAGAATTGAGCAGCACGATCCAGCATAGACATTTGCGGACGTGTTTTCGAGACATAGTGTGGATGATTGATTATATCGTCGTAACTGCCCATTTTTTCCTCCTATCTCAATCCCATAGTAGGGTATATTCTAAAACATGGCTTAGAAGCAAACGCGGTTCTACTTTGAATTTTGCTGCTACTTCAAGAAGATTTTCGTTGATTTGGTTGAGGTTTTCTTCTTCAATTTTTGCGAGTGATTCTTGGTCATGGATCCACAATTCAGAAATTCCGTTCGGCTTGGCACCCAGTCGCTCGAAGAGTTTTTGACTTGCGTAGTTGCTCGGCTCTATCCGCAACCTATATTCGGCTTGCCCCAATCGTTGTTTGATCTCATCAAGCATCGCTGCAATCGCTAAGCGGCCAATTCCTTTTCCCGTCCACTCTGGCTTCAACTCAATCGCGATCTCCCATGGAGACTGTGCCGTATTCTTGATACCACAATATCCCACATATTCACCGTCCCTTTCGATGGAAAACATGATGGATTTCTCTTCGTTCAATTCTTTCCATATCATGTCACGGAAGGCTTGCTCTTTAAGCATTCCTCGCATGGGACTATACGCTTTTTGAATATCAATGTATCCTTCGCGATCCGACTCCACCGGTTTTCTCAGTAGCATCTTTCCCTTGTCGAAGGAGATATTTCCGTAGCTCCAAAATAGATCTTTGATTTTACCGCCTTCTGATTCAGCAACAGCCAGGTCAACCAATGTGTCAGCCAATCTTGGTGCTGTTTCTGCACGAAGCCGTCTGACTGCCTCTTCTCGCTTTTCCTCAAAGGTCTTACCATCGTCAGCTTCAAGAAGCTCCAATACTTCTTCTAAGGTTTTATTCAAGCTTTCTTTCGATATATTTTGTGTTACTGTCTGATCGTTCACACTGGCACCTCCCATTAAGCCTTATGACCACCAATCTGTGCGTTGCGATCCTTTGCCGTAGCTCCTTCCTCAAGGTTCATGCCTCGTAGAATTGCGTTTTTTCCAAACTTCTTCTTGATGGTAAGCATTGCCTTCTGCATTTTCTGTTCCCGTTCAAGCTCCTTGGCTTCCATTTCCTGCGCAGCATCTCTTGCCGCATAATCCGTAAAAAGGTCAAGCTGTTCGTAGGTGGGCTTTCTTTGCGGCGCGTCCGCTTCAAGAACGACGTGGTTCGCCGTCACATTCAGCCTTCGGATCAGAAGAGTTTTATCAACAATTCGGTCAAACAATTCTGCCGCTGCACACATGATTTTTCTGGTAGAGGACGTATGCCCATCAAGATTGATAGTCCCATGGGCGTGTTTGGGAATCTCTCTGCCGTAGTGATCTTTGACGATAGTTCCATGGTAGTTTCTTCGTCGTGCCGGATCAGTCAAATTCTCTATGTCGTAGCCAACCGTTACCACAAGCTGATCAGTGACAAGCCCTTTGTCCACTAAGTCAAGCGATAGAAGGTCGGCCATTTCTCTAAGAACAAGTTTTGCTTTCTCTGCCTCATAGGGGCAATGAAGTACCTGTCCAGAGCCTAAGCTGTTGCTTCCCGGTCGGTACGCTTTGATGGCCTCGATAGTAGTAGGCTCCCATCCCCATGCGTGATCAATCAGCAGTTCAGCATTCTTCCCAAAGAGATCATAAAGCAAGTCTTCATTTTTCTCGGACATCCGCGCTACATCACCCATGGTGAACATACCATGAGTTTCCAGCTTTTTTGCATAGCCGCGCCCCACTCGCCAGAAGTCAGTGAGTGGCTGATGCGTCCAGAGGGTTCTGCGATAGCTCATCTCATCCAGTTCCGCAATGCGAACACCGTTCTCGTCAGCCGGGATGTGCTTTGCTACAATATCCATCGCCACTTTACAGAGGAATAGGTTTGTGCCGATACCGGCTGTGGCAGTTATCCCGGTAGTTTCGATGACATCCAGAATGATTTTTTGTGCCAGTTCATGCGCGGATAGCTGGTAGGTGTTCAGATAGGCAGTAACATCCATGAACACCTCATCAATGCTGTAGGGATAATGGAATAGACAACAATATCCTCCGGCGCAATATATTTGAGATAGACTTCATATATCTTCGTGCTGTATTCCATGTAGTAGGCCATGCGAGGCGGTGCAACAATGAAGTCAATCTCTAAGGAAGGATTAGCTTTCAGTTCAGAAAAGAAGTGAGACTTGCCTTCTAATCTATGACCGGGTGCATCGTGCCGCCTTCCATCGTTCGCTTCTCGTACACGCTGCTTGACTTCAAAAAGTCTTCCGCGTCCCGAAATACCGTAGCTCTTGAGGGAGGGCGTGACTGCAAGGCAGATTGTTTTGTCTGTTCGGCTCTCGTCAGCTACAACAAGATTTGTGTCCATGGGATCTAATCCGCGCTCTCTGCATTCCACCGAAGCATAAAAGCTTTTTAGGTCGATTGCGATATAGGTACGGTCTTTCATGCTCCGGCCTCCTCCTTCTTCGTTAAGTATCTCGTGTCTTCATAAAGGTTATGCCCTTTTTGTCTTGCGTATCTTTGGCGAAGTCAATTCATAGCTCATATCAAGAAGCATCTTTATTTTGTCTGCTGATACGCTCCCATCAAGTGCAACAGAAATCCAGTTGCTCTTGTTCATGTGGTAGGCAGGGAAAATACCTTTATCACTCCGAAGTGATCCTGTAAGAATCGGGTCACATTTGAGGTTTACTACATCAATCAGCTCGGTTCCCGGCAATCCAAACTTCTCCTTCGGAACATCCAAAATAACCGCAAACCATTTTCTGCTGAGTGCATGACGAAAAACCTCATAGTTCGGATATTTTATCCATGGCCTATCTGCATTTGCATTGTATGTTTCAAGAATGTATTGTTCTAATTCAAAACGGGTCATTGTATTTTCCTCCTGTTGAGCTTGCGCGATAAGGATTAAAGTCCAAACTTTTCGCGGTACTTCTGTGGATCTGCCATGTACTCCCGGTATTTTTCCCGGAGGCAATTCCCACAGGGACGATACCCCGCAGCAAGAGCAGTTTTCTCATCAGCAAAGAATACGCGGGATTTTTCGTAGCTTCCCGGAAATCGTCTGATTGTGGACAAGGCAGAAGGGCAATCCAATCGGCCATAAATTGTCAATCTTCTTTGGCATTTTCATTGGCTCACGCCTCGCTTGTAATAATTCCTGCATTCTGCAATCGTCTGACATCAGGAGAGCCTTCGTCAACGGCTCTTATCACGAGCTGGAGGTACAGCAGTAAATACTCTATATCCTTACGTCCCAGCGTCACGGAGAGATAATTTGCGGTAAGACCGTCATGCCAAAAGGTCACTCTCCATTCTGCGTCAATATCCACAATTTCACATCCTGGACGGATATAGGTAACTCGCGGATCCTCTCTCAAATCTTTCTTGGGATTAAGCATGAAAACGAAATCCGGTTCAATACAGCTAAACTCCGTCGGCTGCACAATTCGGTCATTTAACAGATCATCGAGGCTACCGGCAAGTTCCTCAATCTCTCGCGCAAGAAAAACTTCGTCATTTTCCTTATGATAGTTCAACCATTCATCGGAGCTGAAGGAGAAGTCTGTTTTGCACCATGTTGAGTCCCAGTCATCCTTCGGGGGCTTGATGTAGTTTCTAATCCGCATCGCCACTTTGATGCCGTCTAAATCAAGTTTTAACCACATAACTACACCTTCTCTCTGGAAGTTCTCGACATACTGGAATTTATCGTGTCAGCATTTCAACGGCTTCATCTTGCGTAGCAACGAAAAACACATCCTTGCCCTTGTTGCTTTCATAAATAAAGTCTTTTAGTGGCTTACTTGTATAATGAGAATAATCACCGTAAATTGCAATACGACCACCATAATTCACATATTTTTGCAGAATCTCACCTGCAAGGCCTTTGCTGAGAATGAAGAAATCCTCTGTAATCAATTTTTTATCGACAACAATATTTTTTGTACCAATATCATATTTTGCAGTCATAAGCACATCTAACGCAGATTGTGCATCTGTGATAACGATTTCGTTACTATTTACGATGGCACATGCAATGCCATTCTTCTCAATTTTTGTTAATTGCATTTTGCTATCTCCTTATGTATTCCAATCTGTCGTTCTGTTACGCTCCGAGTAAACTCTGGTCGAATGCAAATAACGCCTCGTTGATCTCGAAGATATTGTAGTTGCCCCTGCTGATAAAAAACTCGATGATGATGTCAAACTTATTGCTGTGGGAAAGAGCGAAGCCAGCCTTCATAAGCATATCCTTTGTCTCATCCAGAGGCAGCTCAAGCGCGATGGCAAAGGCGATTGCCGTGGGCTTGCTTGGTTTATATAGTTTATCGCTGCGGATCTTCGAGAAGAGTTTACGGTCTATGTTGGCCTTTTTATAGCACTGCGCATCCGTCATGCCCTTCTCATCAATCTTGCGTAGCAGCATCTCAGAAAAGCTCTCATCGATCTGTGCCACAGCCTCATCAAGAGACATTGCTGCCATCGGAGCTGACAGCATATCTACCGGCGGCTCTTCTAAAGGTGCTTCTGCGCGTATTGTGGAATTGAAGCGTTCAGCTTCATCCGGTAAAAGCATATTCAGCCTGCGTCTTCGCTCCGCAAAGCTGTCAGTGTGTGTCTCTACATAATGGTCATCAATGAAGGCTTCAATATCTGCAAATAGCTTTTCACTGATCCGATATGCTGCCTTATCGAAGATTACAAGATAGACAGTTAGGTCATGCTCAAGCAGGAAGTCGCTGATTGTGTCCATTGCTACCCGGAGTGCCTGATCTTTCGGATAGCCATATATACCGGAAGAAATCAGCGGAAAAGCAACCGTTTCACATTTTGCTTCCTTTGCCAGCAGGAGCGAGGTATGGTAACAGGAAACAAGCTTTTCCTTTTCCCCGTGTTTGCCGTCCCGCCAGCGCGGTCCTACGGCATGGATCACATACTTACAGGGAAGATGATACCCTCTCGTCATTTTTGCACTGCCCACATTACAGCCTCCAAGGGCTTTGCATTCTGCAAGCAGCTCTGGTCCTGCAGCCCGATGGATGCAGCCGTCTACACCGCCGCCTCCAAGAAGAGAGGTGTTGGCTGCATTCACGATTGCATCCACCTTCATTTTTGTGATGTCATTTCTGACAATATGCAGCGGCATAGGCCAGCCTCCTTTCCAGTCAGATTCCGAGATTTTCTTCCCAAGTCACCATATCGGCCTTGCTTACATTGGCATTGAAGACTTTGCCCTCAAGAATCCGGCTATTGGGACAGCTCGTTTGGAGCTTTTCGTTTGTTTTCCCCATACCACTGCCACCAGAAGTAGCGAAGGGAATGATCGTTTTGCCCGTCATATCGTGGCTTTCCAAAAAAGTACTGATAATGGTTGGCGCAACATACCACCAAATCGGAAATCCAACAAACACGGTATCGTACTCACCCATGTTGTCCCGCGTTCTTGCAATGGCAGGACGAGAGGAAGGATCGCTCATCTCAATACTGGTTCGAGACTTCTTATCCATCCAGTTCAGGTCGGCGTTTGTGTAGGGCGTTTCCGGTGCAATTTCAAAAATATCTGCGCCAATGGCCTCTGCCAATGTTTCGGCTACCTTAGCTGTAACTCCGCTTGCGGAGAAATATGCTACTAATTTCCTGCTCATCAGTTATCGTCTCCTTCCTGTTGCTCCAATTCGGCATTGAGCAATGCTTCAAGCTGTTCCATCATATAATCCATCGTTTGGTACTCGTCATCCAACTGCATCATATTGTGAAGGACAGTTGTGAAGGCAGTAGTACGATCCATTTTGGTTCCTGTATCAAACCGGTCAAACAGTTCCTTCATCTTTTGAAAGATGGCTTCTCCCTCCGGCGTAAGCTGCGGGATGCCAAGCATGGAAGCCAATTTCTCATCCTTCAAAAGCGCATCATAGCGGACCATATTTTCTTCTGCATCTGTCATGATTTCATCAAAGTAGTTAATCATGATATGGACGCAAAAACCACCATTAGGCTGTGCTGTGATCTCGACGTAATGTGCCTTTTCCCCTATATCCCGCAGCAAAGACATATCCTCTTCGTCGTCAAATTCCAGCATGGGCAGATACAATTCAATTTGTGAGTGCCACCGCTCAAAATCGACAACTCCACATATCTTTCCATAGTGCTTCTCGGCAAATTCGTCGCAGCGGGAAAGCAGATACTCGTAGTTTTCCTTGTCCTCCGGCACAATGACCTTTGGGATTTTATCCATCATTTTTCCATACGCCTCAAAGAAGCCGCCTTCTATGGCCTGTTCGAGTATAGAGCCGCAAGAATCATCAGCCTCTCGTAAATTTTCATAATTTCGCTCAAATACTATGTTTTCCATATGTATTACCTCATTTGCTGTTTTCAGGTTCCTCTTTAATCCCATAGTCAATCAGGATGTTTTCTTCTGCATAGGTCGGATAGACAATGCCACTCATTTCATACTGATACCGCTTCACTCGACGAAAAGGCTTAACCAGCTCCGGCGCATACGCAGAAGTCTCATATTTTTCATATTCCGGCATACCGGCGAGATCGTCCGAAACCGCCCTAATAAGTGCATCTGTCACTTCGTAAATATCGTTGCCATATTCAACGGCTACTAATTCGTGCTTTTTCACATCTCTGTCAAGATCACCAAAAGACCGGTAGAGTAGGTATTTCATCGTATTCACATCTCCTTAGAATCTCAATAAGTGATAAAGTTATCAGTTACTTCTTGCGAAGCTCGTTCATAAATTTGTCCGTCATCGCTGCGGAAAGGATTTCTAAGTACATTGTCCCCAGTGTATATATAAACTCAATGTCGATCTCAATAAACTTCCCGCGAAGTTGTTGGTAGACTACCTCCATCAAATCAAGCTCCTGCGGATACTCGAAAAGACCAAGCTCGTCAATGGCTGTTCTTGCCGCGTTCCAACTTTCAGATATTTCAACTTCACTGCTTGTCATGACTTCGACAAGGATCTGGCTCACAGCCAATTTCCCGTTTTGGGGTTCTATGTCCTTCCTCAACTGTTTCAGTAGCCTCTTTTTCTTTTTCAACGGCTCGATCATCCGGTTATCGTCAATCTCAATGGCAATGATTTCAGCAATACATTCCCGCCATACAGCATAACCGGCGTTGATGGCACCATCCTCGTAGGAGCTTTCAGCATAGCCGTCGCAGTAGGTGTCGTAAAAACTATTTCCATCCAGTTCGTTCCGGGTGTGATAAATGTGTGCCATTTCATGAAGAAACACATGAAGCAATTCCGCTGGATGGTATGGAATGTCTGTGCGCAGAAGAATCCCATCCCTGCCGTCAGTATCTTTGGAGACAAACGTGGATGCTTGGAAATCAAAATAGCCTTCATCCATATAACGGTCAGCCAACCGGGAAGGGAAATACTCCGAACAGAATTTCTCAAATACCGCTACCTGATTGTCCGATGTCAGGTAGTCTAAAAGGATGCGATCTTCGGAGAAGTCTGTTCCCATCTTCTCATTGAAAATTCTAATCGCATTTTGAAACACTCTGCGGTACTCCAAGTCCAATCCCTCAAATCATTTCAAGAAGTTCGTCCGATGCTCCTGATCACGGAAACGATACCCGCGAGTGTTCAGCTCCGCGACTTTCAGAGCAACTAAGTTGATGTCGGAACACATGGCTCTGGCGATTTGTCCCACATCATACCCCTGATAGATATATTCCAAAATCTCATCATCGGGCAGCGCAATCTGCGCGGCAAACATATTTGCCTCATACTCCATGCGCTGATCCCGCATATTAAAAATATTAAATTCCTTCAATCCACCGACTCGGATTGCCTCGGCTCTATGTAAGCAGTCATGTCCGATCTCGTGGAGTAAAACGATGTTGTGCATAACAGGGTGAAGATTTTTGTTGATAAATATGTACCTGTTACGTTCGATCACAATATATGCGCCTTTCTGACGCGAGAAGTCACGGGGCATTACGATAAGCCCCAGTTCTTGTGCAATCTTATCCGCATCTCGTGTCCCGCATAGGCGCACAATACGGTTTGCCTTCTTTATGGCTTCATCTGCTCCAATCAGCATGGTATCACCCCTTCCGGGTAGACTCGTTCATTCTCAGCATAGCAAATGTACTGTCCAATAGTTTGGACTTATTGCTCTGGCGGATCGTTCTTTCGATACTTTTTCGGTGTGTACTTCTTATTGCGGCGTTTTGCATCTATGTAGGCTTCCTGAATGGCAAGCATCAGTTCATCCATATCTTCCTCGGCCATCTCGCCACCGGCAAACAGCCCTCTTACTTCACTGACAAGGCGTTCTGCGCCCTTTTTGCCGCGATACCCATACTCTCTCTGAGCCATGGCTATAAAATCATCACCTTCATTGTGAAGGTAATCCACATCGCAGCCAAGAATATCGGCCAGAGTCGCATATACCTCTCTTTTTTTGGGGTATGTACTGCCTTTCTCATAATTCGTAATCGTCTTTAAGCCTAACCCGGCTCTTTTTGCGAGTTCAGCCTGAGTCAGTCCCTTTTCCTTACGCAATGCGCAGAGCTTTTCACCGAACCTCATAGCGATTCCTCCTAATTGTGTATTGCTAATGTGTAATTGAGTTACGTCTTTTTCAAAAAAGCTATTGACAAGCGTAACTTACTTGCTTATAATGGAATGCGTAATTAACTTACGCATTCATTCTATATCAACTTACGCATTCCGTCAAGTAGGAAAATGAAAAAAGGCAAAAAAGATTGGGATGGACGTTGATATGCGATAGGATGCAGCACAGATACGCCGGAATACTGTGGGTGTAAGACGTTTATCGTGCAATTCATTTGGAAGAAAGCAGTCATCAAGGAGGCGAGTGATGAGATGAGTTCACAATGCAGGAAAGCCTATGTTTCAGTCAATTTGGATGTGGATGAAGAAGGCGTTTTTCATCCACGGCTTATTCGATGGGAAAACGGCCTTGTTTTTCAGATTGAGGAAATTCTGTATAAGTGCCGAGCCTCATCTAACAAGGTAGGCGGCGGTGGTATTCGGTACACGGTTCAAATCCGGGGCAGAGAATCCTATCTGTTCCAGGAGGGGAACAAATGGTTCGTGGAAGCAAAGGAGAACAGACGATGATATTATCCCAAAAACAAATTGAAGAGATTGCCGCTGCTGTAACAAAAGATTTCAATGAATTTTTCTTCGGGAAGGGATTTGATGAGGATCGACGCGGACCGCAAGCGACACCGATTGACCAGTTCGCAAAGGACTATCTCGGTCTGCATATCCGCTTTGTGCGTCTCTCCCCCGATGGGAGTATCTGTGGCCTTACCTCGTATGTAGACACAGAGTACATCATAGAAGAGAAAGGAATCATGCGAACAATTCCTCTCAAAGAAAATGAAGTCCTGCTGGATGAGAGTTTTATTCAGCGAGGACAGGTACACAAGCTCTGCGGAAAGCGCCGGTTTACGCTTGCCCACGAATGCGCTCATCAAATTCTGTTTAGAATGGAGAGTTCGGAAACCCGTGAGTCGTGTAAAAGGGCATATTCTCCCCGAAGGGCATATTCGCTTAGAGATTTGAAAAGCCGCGAAGATTGGAACGAGTGGCAAGCGAATGTCTTAGGGGCAGCAATCTTGATGCCGCAAAGAGAAATTGATCTTTCTATGCGCAAATTTGCCGCGAACAGAAGATTGATAAACTATGAGGGTGTTTTCGCCTACATGGATAGGCTTGCGCTTTCCCTTTTGTGTCAGCAGCTTGGTGTGTCGAAGGCTGCTGCTATCATTCGGCTCAGGCAGCTTGGCTATATTGAAGATCGCCCATACCTTGAGTATTATGATCCTTTGGAGGTGGTATGATGGCAAAAAATATACGAGTATCTGAGCCTTCCTTGGAGATGCTTCAAAAAATACGAAGGGCGCGCCAAGCGACAGCTTCACAGAAAATGCGCATGGTGCAATGCCCATATTGTAAGCACAACGCAATCGCCGTATTCGAGGACACCCGCGGTCATGTTCAGACAAAATGCAAACGGTGTGGACGTGAAACCGTATTTGATGTTCTCAACATGAGACGGTTAAAACTTCGCATTCGCTAAGGCGATAACAAGCGGAGATTAACAAATAAATATTTACATAGCTGTGCTGTGGAGCCGCTGATTGGTGAGTCTTCCTAATGCCGCATGAACAGAGATTTCAAAGAACGAAGTCTCTGTTGTATCGGTATGGGATCTGGCTCACCGTCATGCGGCTCTTTTTTTGCCTCGTCCATCCGCTGCTTCGCGCCAGCGGAAAGGACGAAGCAATGAAAAGAACACCCAGAACACCTATCGAGTTCGACTATGACCTCTGGACAACGGAGGCCGGCAAGTGCATGGTGCGAGTGAAAAGCACCGGCGAGATCACGGAGGTTGACCGTGATGTGATGAAAGCCCTTCGTGCTGAAGAAAAACGGCTGCGCCGCTCCTTCACCGGAGAGGGTGACGATGGTGAGGAATCTGTTTCCACCACGATTCTCTCTCTTGACAGTGTTCCTGATGATGAGATAAACGCATCTGCATGGTTGAACGATGGGAGAGACTTTGTTCGTGAGATTGTACTTGCGGACATGGTGCAAGAGTTCCGATCCAAATTAACAAAAATTCAATGCGAAATTTATGAAGTTGTCCTCATTGGTGGGATGAAGCCCTATGACTTCTCCAAGCGGAAAGGGGTTTCTGCATCCAGCGTTACTCAGCATATCCGCGCTATTCAGAAGAAGGCAAAAAAATTTTTTGTTATTTGAAGCCGGTACTTAAAAAAAGGCTCAAAAATGTCCGTTGTAAAGTGAAGGGGGCAATCAGCCCGCCTTCGCGGTTCCTTGACAACTGAATAGTCAGTGCTGCGGATCTTTCCGTTTCTGCGTAGCAACGTGGCTTCTGCCGCCATGACCTCCCTAACCGGAGCGAGCGATCAACAGAGAGCCTGAACACCGTGTGGTGCGGCTGTTTGCGACGATGCAGATTCAGGGTACAATGATACTCCTGTCCTGATTTACTTGGGGCAGCTCGGAGCGTTCCTCGGAGGGGTGAGAGTCCCGTGATACCAATTTGCCGTTGGTAGTCCGTAGCATTCCCGGAACTGCAAAGTTCTTCTGGCAGGGGTGCGAGCTGCAAATATGCCGGAACATGAAACAAACCTATTAGCAACACACGATATATTAGTTTTCAGGATGAAAACTATGTGGCAGAGGATGGAGCATTTTGCAAAATACTCTGCCACATCCTTTTGTCCTGAAATGTCACATCACCAAGGAGGTGTTTTTCAATATGATGAGTGTGGAAGCAATGAAGAATGTCAATGTCAATACTGTGGACAGAAGCACTCTCGTTCAGCGTGACAACATCCGGTTGGATGAATCACGGCCAAGCCATGAACGGCTGAAAGATTTTGTTCGCCAGATGAAAAATCCCTACTGCTATATGGATGGCAAGATTGCTGTGAAAATCAGCTTCTCAAACACTGCTACCACGATTGAGGATTGTCTGGAAAATTACCTGAGAGGTCTTTGATTATGAACAAATTGAATCTTTTCACTCGGTTCTATCGACAAGAGAGAAGCCATGTGATATAATCTGATCAGGTCAAAAAAGAAAATACGGACAAGCCGCTTGCCCTGATGGTCATGTGGCTGTTTTGTGTTTCCTTCATATGTGAGAAGCAAAAGCCTTCGTCTTTCTGATTTGATGTATCACACCAAACAGAAAACGGAGGTTATTTTTATGTCAAAAAAGATATACCGGACGGCGATCTACTGCCGTCTCTCCCGCGAAGACGGGGATAAGGTCGAAAGCAATTCCATCGCAAGCCAAAGGGCAATCTGTGAGGACTACATTGCCAAGCATGATGATCTTGAGATGGTCTGTGAGCCGTTTATTGATGACGGGTATAGCGGGGTTTCCTTCAACCGTCCTAACTTCAAGAAGCTGGAAGAGGCAATTCGTAAAGGTGCGATTGACTGCATCGTGGTCAAGGATCTCAGCCGGTTTTCAAGAAACTATATCGACGGTGGACGCTATCTTGAAAAGATATTCCCCCAGCTTGGCATCCGCTTTATTGCAATCAACGATGCTTATGACAGTCTGACTGGCGATCCGCAGTCTGACTCATTTGTTATTCCCTTTAAGAATTTGATAAATGATTCTTACTGCAAGGATATTTCCATGAAAATCCGTTCCAGCTTGGATGTCAAACGGAAGAATGGAGAGTTTGTCGGAGCATTTGCGCCCTACGGCTACATGAAGTCCCCGGAGAACAAAAATCAGCTCATTGTAGATGAAGCCGTCAGCGAATATGTGCAGATGATTTTCTCCTTATATAAGGATGGAATCTCCATTGGAAGGATTGCAGACCGGCTCAATCAGATGGGCATTCTTTCTCCGATGGAATATAAGCACTCTGCCGGTGTCCGGTTTGATACAGTCTTCAAAACTGGCGAGACAGCAAAATGGACATACAAAGCTGTCCAGCGCATCCTCACCAATGAAGTCTATATTGGCGTTCTGGTGCAGGGTAAGCGCGGCACACCAAACTACAAAGTGCGGGTTGTGCAGAGTAAAGATGAGACTGAGTGGGTAAAGGTAGAGAATGCTCACGAAGCCCTTGTCTCTTATGAAGATTTCATGGCAGTCAAGGTCATGCTTCGTCGGGATATGCGCTGCTCTCCTGATCAGGATGAAGCGCATTTATTCTCTGGTTTTCTTTTCTGTGGCGATTGCCAGCAGACGATGATCCGCAAAACGGTTCCATCGAAGACAAAGAAGTATGTCTATTATGTCTGCTCTGAAAATAAGAGGAATCGGACCTGCAGCCCCCATAGCATCAGCGCAAAGGAAGTAGAAGAAAAGGTTTTCCATGCCATACATGATCAGATTGAACTTGTGGTGAACATGGAGAAAGCCCTTGCCATGATTGACCGGTTGCCGTCTCAGAGCCGCAAGGCTTTTAATTATGAAGCTCAGATCACGAAACTTGAGGAAGAGATTGAGCGGTACCAGAAGCTAAAACTCCGGCTATACGAGGATCTGTCTGACGGTATCATTGATAAATCAGAATACTTCGACTTTCGTAACAGCTATACCAGAATTATCGAGGAAAAGCAGGAAGCCCTTCTGCGGGTCAGGAAAGAAATGAAGCAGACAATCACCACCGGCACTACGGAGCGCAACTGGGTGAAACTTTTCAAGCAGTACGAAAATATTGAAGCTCTCAACCGGCGCGTACTGATGGCCTTGGTAGACCGCATCCTGATCCACGAAAATAACGCCATTGAGATTGTCTTCAAATACAGAGACGAATATCAACAGACGCTTGAATATGTTCTCGGCTATGCCGAAGAGCTTGCCATTGCCGTGTAAAGGAGGGATGAGTGAATGGCACGAAAAAGCAGAAAAGCTCTTGCTGTGGCGGAGCCGATTGTAGAAGCAACACCAGCGCAAACATTTCCAACTGCCATTTATGCCCGCCTTTCCGTGGAAAACAGCGGTAAGTCAGAAAAGGTGGATGTCATCACCAACCAGATTGAGATTTGCAAGTCCTATATTGCGGACTGTCCGTACCTTGATCTGATTGATACCTATGTAGACAACGGACGAACAGGTACGGTTTTTGACCGGCCTGAGTTTAACCGACTGATGACCGATATTAAAAGCGGCAGGATAAAATGCCTGGTAGTCCGTGATCTCAGCCGTTTTGGTAGAGATTACATTGAAACCGGCACATATCTTGAACGAATTTTCCCACAGATCGGTTTGAGGTTTATCGCAATCAAGGAACGCTATGACAGTTTCGATACAGACGGCTCTAATGAGAGTTTGATGATCCCCTTGCAGAACATGATCAATGCCCTTTATTCCAAGGACATATCTCGAAAGGTATCAACTGCTCTGAAAGCGCAGATGGAGCAAGGGACATTCCGAAAGAGGAATCTGCCCTACGGCTATCGGTGGGATGAAACGCGATCCAACATGGTTATCGACGAGGAAACCGCTGGATATGTGAAGCTCATGTTCCAATGGAAAATCGAAGGATGGTCAATTCCGAAAATTCTTGATGAGCTTGACCGTCGGGGTGCGCCCAATACAGAGCTTCGCAAGCGTCAAACCGGGACACGATCCGGTGACGGCTGTTCCTGCAAGGGTTGGCACAATTCTACCCTCTATGGCATACTTACGAATCCGCATTATGTAGGAGATACTGTACTTGGCCGCTCCATGAAGGCCATTTACAAGGGGATAAAATCCCATAATGTCAAGGATAAAGACGAGTGGATTGTGTTCCCCAATACGCACGAGCCGATTATTTCCCGCGAGGACTTCCAGAAGGTTCAGGATATTATCAACGCTGCATCAGAGGCCAGACAAAGTAAGATGAAGCAGTCTGCTGAAATCAGAGCAACGCTGGTTAATCTCTTTGAAGGAAAAATCGTATGCGCGGACTGTGGTAAGAAGATGTACTTCCATCGCAAGAGGATTGACAAGCACAAAGATGGCGCGTGGTACGCATATTACGAATGCAGCACCAGTGTTGGCCGTCGCTATGAGCATTGTACCCCTCACTATATCCGGCAGGACACGCTTGAAGCGAAAGTGCTTGCGGCGATACAGCTTCAGGTGAAAGCCGCCGTGGATTATGATCGGCTGCTGGATAAACTGAGGGGCAGCGAAGGGGAAAGAAACATCCGGGATCAGCTCAACGCGAAAATTACCAGCCTGAATCTCAAACTGACCGGTGTGGCACGAAAGCGTACCCAGTTGTATGAAGATTTTGCAGACGGTCTTCTGGATGAGGAAGAATATGCCTTTGCAAAGAAAAGTTACGATGAGCAGTACACAGGCCTGTCCCGCCGTCTGGAAGAAGCGATACAGCGAAAATCCAATTTTAGCGAGGCAATGTCGGTAGACAACAAGTGGATCACGCTGATGAAGTCAGTAAGCACCGCAACAAAACTCTCTCAGGAGTTGGTGGATAAGGCCATTGAACAAGTCAAAGTCCATGACGGCGGTGCCGTGGAGTTGGTTATGAAGTACAGCGATCTCTATGCGCTGACCATCAAGAGTATCAACGAAGTACAGGAGGCGATGTAAATGAGCAGTGATTATAAAATAGGCATCTACATCCGTCTCTCTCTGGCTGATGAAGATACCGGATATGGCAGTAAAACCGAAAGCGACAGCATTTCCAACCAGCGTATGTTGATTAACCGGTTTTTGGATGAATCGCCGACGCTATCAAAATGCCAACGCTTTGAGTTTGCTGATGACGGTTATACAGGCACGAATTTTCAACGTCCCCAGTTCGCTGCAATGATGGAGAAGGTTCGGAGAGGCGAGATTAACCTGATTTGCGTCAAAGATTTTTCTCGCTTTTCCAGAGACTATATTGAGACGGGAAACTATCTTGAATGCACCTTCCCATTTCTTGGTGTCCGCTTTATCTCAATCAACGATGGATATGACAGCGATGACTACAAAGGAACAACGGGTGGTCTTGAGGTTGTAATGCGTAGCATTATCTATGCGGCATATAGCAAAGACTTATCGGTTAAGACGACTACCGCCAAAATACAAATGATGAAAAAGGGGAAATATGTGGGCGGCTACGCTCCTTATGGTTATATCCTGCATCCCACCATCAGGAATAAGCTCAAACTGGATCCAGATGCGGCAGAGATCGTCCGTAGGATTTTTGATGAGGCTTTGGCCGGAAGAAATACTTCAAAGATAGCCCTTGCCCTAAATGATGATAAAATCCCAACACCGGGTCAGTATTTCAGAAGCAAGCATCCTGACAAGAAGAAATTCAGCAGGATGAGTGACAAGATGAGTTGGACAACTGCAATGGTTTATAAGGTACTTACCAACTATGTCTATACCGGCGCAACTGTTGGGCGCAAGCGAAAATCTTGCGGTGTTGGCTCCCGGAAGACCATAGCGCAGGATCACGAGGACTGGATCATTGTCGAGGGAATGCACGATGCCATTGTCACAAAAGAAGAATACGAGCTTGCTCAGACGGTCATCCGTGGTGGAGTAAAAAAACCTCAGCGTACACAAAGGGAATATCCCCTAAAAGGACTTGTCTGCTGTGGAAACTGTAAACGTGCTATGGCAAGGAGAACGCTCAAGAATGGCACCGCCTTCTATCAGTGTGGGTATTCTACCCATGATCGAGATACAGAATGCCGTGTTGGAGAACGGTTTTTCGAGGCCACGATTGAGGAAGTTGTTTACAATGCGATTACCCAATATCTATCCCTGATTGAAGAGAAGTCAGAACAAAACCGTAAAGTGAGTGATCTTCGGAAGACGGCTATCAAAGAATGTACAGACAACATTCGCGGTCTTCAAAAACAGGGCGAGCAGCTTAAAAGCCTCAAGCTCCGGCTCTATGAGAAGTACACTGCCGGTATCATTTCGAGAGATGAGTATATCAGGCAGAAATCCGAGATCGATGCGAGGCTGGCCGAAAATGATGAAGCAATCCGGTCAGGACATGAGCGGATGCAGCAGCTTGATTCGGATCAGCCATGCTCAGACAGACGGCTGGACGTAATGAGTGAAGATGCCAAGGACAAGGGACTGCTGACCTATGAGCTGGCTCACACCTTTGTCGATGCAATCTATGTTCATGACCATGATAGCGTCGAGATCGCATGGAAGTTCAAAGACATCTTTGAGGGATTGGAGGCAAAAGAATAATGAGAGTAGCACTGTATGCTCGCGTGGCGTGTCAAGATCAACTGTCTTTGGATTGTCAGGTTGCACACCTGATAGATCACGCTCGTTCACGTGGCTATGAGATTGAAGAGATCATAGCTGACAATGGTGTTTCTGGCTTCGAGAATCAAAAGAGCATTGATGCACTCATTAAGCTAAGTCGTGATGGCAAGATCGATACAATACTGTGTCACAACCTTACTCGGATATGCAGATGCTTCGATACAAGGGTGAATATCGAAAGAGAGTTTAGAAAGTATGGTGTCCGTATAGAGACATTGGCATACTGTAAGCGTGATAACTACGAAGACTCTTTACTTGAAATGATCGAAAAACTCCACACGACTTTGGCGATGTCATAAAGGAGATTAAGCAAGCCGTTCATGGGCGGTTGTCCACCTATGAACGGCTTGTGAAATCTCAAAAATTTTTTAGTCCCTACTTGACACAAGAAGACCTTTCCAGACTGGGCCGCAACTCCGCGCTGACCGGGCTTTACACCAACTTCACCTTTCCGCAGAACGGTGTTCGTTTCATCGCCATCAACGACAACTACGACACCATTGACCCTAACCGTGTGGACAACGATTTTGCGGGCATCAAAAACTGGTTCAACGAGTTCTATGCCCGGGACACCAGCCGCAAGATCAGAGCCGTCCAGAAAGCCAAGGGTGAGCGAGGCGTACCCCTGACCCCCAATGTGCCCTATGGCTATGTAAAAGACCTGGAGAACCCCCGCCGCTGGGTGGTTGACCCGGTAGCCGCTGATGTGGTGAAACGCATCTTCGACCTGTGTATGAAGGGCCGTGGTCCCATGCAGATCGCCAACCAACTGAAAGCGGACAAGGTGCTAACGCCCAGCGCATACAGGGCCTTGCAGGGCATCAAGACCCCAAACAAGAAACCGGAGGACCCCTGCGACTGGCACAGCAGTACCGTTGTGGCGATTCTGGAACGGCGGGAGTACACGGGCTGTACGGTGAACTTCAAGACCTATACCAACTCCATCTGGGACAAGAAGCAGCGGGACAATCCCCTTGAGAAGCAAGCCATCTTCCCCAATACACATGAGGCCATCATCGAGGAAGCCGTGTTTGAGAAGGTACAGCAGGTGCGCCAGCAGCGGCATCGCAATACCCGTACAGGCCGAAGCAGCATCTTTTCCGGGCTGGTGTACTGTGCCGACTGCGGTGAGAAGCTGTATTACGGGGCGACGAACAATTACCGACCGGAGGGCGCGTTCTTTGACTGTTCTCTCCATTAGAAGCACAAGGACAAGTGCGGTACTCATTACATCCGGGAAACCGTACTCAGCCACATAGTCCTGAAACACATTCAGGCTGTGACGGGCTACATTCTGCGGCATGAGGCACATTTCCGTGCAGTGATGGAGGAACAACTCCGGCTGGAAAGCAGTGAGCAGATCCGCATCCGAAGGAAACGGCTGGAACGGAACGAAAACAGCATCGCTGAACTGAAACGGCTGTTCATCCGGATTTACGAGGACAACGCCTGCGGACGGCTGAGTGATGAGCGCTTCGATATGCTGAGCCTGACCTATGAAACGGAGCAGAAGCAGTTGGAGACCGAGTGCGTAACTTTGCGACAGGAAATTGAAGTACAGGAACGACAGAACGAAAACGTTGAGAAGTTCATTCAGACGGCGCACAAGTATGTGGGCATCGATAAGCTGGACGGCTACGCTCTGCGGGAACTGGTGTCCGCCATCTATGTGGACGCACCGGACAAATCCAGCGGGAAGCGTGTGCAGCACATTCACATCCATTACGATGGGCTGGGCTTCATCCCGCTGAATGAGCTGATGAAAGAGGAAACGGCGTGACCGAAGTCACGCCGCACCCTTTGAAAACTCAAGGTTTTCACCATTTTTTTATTTTACTGTTTTACGACCACCCGGCCAATGATGTGACCATTATGAAAGAGGGGCACCCAGAAGCGGGTATCCCTCTTCTTGTTGGTGGGCCAGGTTGGAATTGAACCAACGATGTTTCTCATGTCACGGTTTTACAGACCGCTGCGCTCGCCAACTACGCGTACTGACCCATATGGCGGAGAGCGCAGAACTCGAATCTGACACCATGCGGTGCGATCCGCTTAGCGGGCGGTCCCCAGACCTTCTGGGTTCACTCTCCAAGTATGGCTGGGGTGGTTGGATTCGAACCAACAAATGCCGGTGTCAGAGACCGGTGCCTTGACCGCTTGGCGACACCCCAATAAAATGGCAGGGATAGGGCGACTTGAACACCCACGGACGGTTTTGGAGACCGCTGCTCTACCAGTTAAGCTATACCCCTATATGATGATGGTGATGCCTGCGGGACTCGAACCCAGCATTACAAGCTTGAGAGGCTTGCGTCCTAACCAATTAGACGAAGGCACCAGATGGAGATACGGGTCGGATTCGAACCGACGATTAACAGCTTTGCAGGCTGTCCTCTTCAACCTCTTGAGTACCGTATCATGGTTGGGATAGTTGGATTCGAACCAACGGTGCCGGCGTCAAAGGCCGGTGCCTTAGCCGCTTGGCCATATCCCATTATTTTGGAGATCCGCGCCGGACTCGAACCGGTCATTGCAGCCGTGAAAGGGCTGTGTCCTAACCATTTAGACGAGCGGACCGTATGGCGAGAAGCAGAGCTTCTCGCATTTAAGCGACGGCGTTGTCGGTAACGAGAATATCGTCGATGCGGACATGCAGCAGCGCCGCAAGAACGATTAGATTGTCTACCGTCGGCAACGCAGCTCCATTCTGCCATTTGTAAATAGCTTGCGGGGAATTGAAGCCGAACACCATTTGCAGGTCATGTACGGTGAGGCCTGCTGCTTTCCGTAGCCGCACAATATTTGCGCCAGTGCGCATTAAGTCGATCGTCGGGAACCCCATTTCGAATGACACCTCCTCTCCAAATCATTTGAGCTCATAGGCATGAAAAAGCCGCTTGTCTATACACAAGACAAGCGGCTTCAATGATTCAGGGAAGGAGTTACAGGCAAATGCTCTGCCAGTCTAACAGTTACTCATTCCAATCAAATTCTTCTGCTTATCTTGATATGGGCATGCTTCGCTGAAGCTATATTCCTCACACTGGAAGATAGCCTGCCATTCGCTCATATAGAAGATAGCGGAAGAAATGGTCTTCATGGTGCTGCGTCCTTTCTGTAAAGTAGTTGTTCTTGGTTTCTGACTGTACTATATCACAAGCTTTGGCATTTGTCATTCAACTTGTAGTTAAAAGACTGAAAATTCTGTACGCAATCCAACTATGAGGAACTATAAATCCTGCACGAGTCTAATACATACTTGAATTCTTCTGCCGTTTTGATTGTTCCATACTCATCACAGATTGTGTAGTCCGGGTGTGACTGGAGCCAACGCATGACTGAGTCAAGGTCATGGAAGCCATTCTCAGTGCGCCATGAAAAATGGCCCGCTCTTGCCGTTCCGATTACAATGGATGTCCCTTCTGGTTCCTCAACAGAGAATAGCGCACGTTCAGAAAGCTTGTCTATGAGATCCTCTTTGATCTCCTGCAAGTCAGCAGATACAGAGGCCTCACACATCATTCGGAGACATTCTGCTCGGATTGCTGAGACCTTTTTCTGGAATTCGGCGACTTCTTCGGTGATCCGTGTATTAACAACAGAATATTGTGTGCTCACAGCTCATCCTCCTGAACTCCTTCCGGCGCGGCATACTCCACCAGATAGTCATAGAGCGCACCAGGTTCTGTCAAGTCCACGCGGATTTCTTTACCGTCCTCATCATCCCACCAGACTGTGTATCCGGCATCCGGCGCTTCATATAGCCACCATCCGATGTAGTCATATTGATCTTGCATTGTGTATTTCAGCAGCTCCCGGAGCGCAATCAGGTACTGATTCTCCGAATCAAACACAGGGACCCCATCGCAGATCTTTGATAGCGCGGTATTAAACTCGTCAATGCGAGCTTCTTGCTTTTGAATCTTCTCTAGCGTGCTGAGGAATAGCTCTTTCGGTAACATAGGCCTTATTCCTTTCTTGCGTTCTGTGCGGAGAGAATTTCCTTGAGTGTTCTTGGCTCATAATTCATGTACGGCATCATGCAGCCGACATTGATGGCGCGAATGGGCTTTCCTTGTTGAACATTCAGCTTCTTATTCTCGTTGAGCTCTTTGACGCACTTCTGGAAGAATGCCTCTTCCACAGTATTGTGAGTATGGGCGTAGAGAAGGATTGATCCGCGATGCTGCCCATTCCACATCAGAATGGGATAGTGCATCAAACAGAGCTTATACGACTGTCCGTCGAAGCTTTCGCTGATCTCGCGATAATCGGTGATGTCAGCGAAGAGCTTCCGATACCTGTAATCAGACAGATCATCGTGATTCCCTCGGAACAAAATCTTCTGACCTTTAAGCTGCGCGACCAATGCGATGAGTGCTTCGTTTCTACCCCGCATGGCCATATCCCCAAGAATATAAACGGTATCGCCGTTGGTGATCTTGGCGTTCCAATGCTCAATGATATACTGGTTCATTTCAGCCACGGTGGCGAACGGTCTCCCGTCATAGTTCACACCCTCACCCGTCTGATTCCGGTTGAAGAGATGGAGGTCTCCAATGAAGTAGTTCATGTGATAGACCTCCTCATGAAATCCGGTAGATCACACGGACTTGCGAAGCCGCACGATCTCCATAGGATTGACCTGCCCCATAGGGAAGCGCTTCGTTGAAGCATTCTACCTGAAATCGCAGGCGATCTACCATCGAGCGGATCTTCTCTGCATTATCAAAGACATCATTCCAACGATATAGGACATACTCGCTGCGAGCCGTATAGGGAAGCTCAAGCACCTCATGAGCAGTTAAATAGTCACAGATGTCATCGATCTCATGGGACTCATATGCGGCAATCTGATTCCGCGTCACATAGTATTCGTTTTGGTATGGCGCCTTCAGGAGTTTCTCGAAATCCGCAAGATTACCGGCAACATAGAATTGCTCCAGTCGAACGCTATCTTCACACTCTGCAGGGATACTGGATAGGAGGAGATTCTGTGTACTTTCCGCTAGATCATCAAAACCGATCCTCCATGCGCCATCGATCAGGCTTTCCAATTGGCCAACAAAGCTGCGGGAGAAGGTTGCAAGGTATTGATGCCGCAGCTTTCCGTCAAAATCCTTTGTATGTAGGTCGATGTTGTGCCATTTGTCTTTATACTTGGCCTCGACCATAAAGTCGTAATATGTGCTCATGTAAAACCCTCTTATTTCTCCTCCTGAGCCTCATCCATCAGACCCAGAGCTTCGACAATTTCGGCCTGCCGCTGCATCCGTCGGATCATTTCTTTCTCTGCAGAAAGGGAAATCTGATGTGGCAGCATCGTATAATCCTGAAACATGAAACGGATCTTGTCGATCTCCTTGTCCGTATGATAGTGACCGCAGAACCAGCGCTCGTAGTGCAGCCTTGACTCAATCGTACCAAGCCATTGCTCAGTGCTCTTATCCACACTCGACTGGTCGATCATGGATAGGAATACTTCCGCCGGCTCGTACCTGAGCGGGCAGGTGTGCGACAGCACAACATCAATCTTCCAATCACGCTCAGATAGCACACGCTCAACTTTCTCTTTGATCTCATCGGACGGTTGTTCGTCTTCAAACCAGTTATAACCTCTTGCCAATCGGTAGTATTTATCGACGCTATACGCACCGCCGATGACAATACAGGAATGGCCAAAGAAATCATAGATCTCTCCGTCAATGGCAAATACGAGGTTTGGATACTCGGGCTGAACCCATACCTTCCCACCGTGGTACTCTTTCACCTGATAGCCCAACTCTTTAGATGGGCGCATTTCATGGTTGCCGTGAATGCAGAAGAAAGTGATCGGAATCTTCGTCAGATTATCTTTGCCTCGGTTGTCTCTCCGATCTCCGTAGTAGTTCAATCCGACGTCACCCAAGATAATGAAAGTGCTTTCGGGTTGGACCTGCTGCCTCTCACAGAAAGAGATGATCCGCTCAAACTGACCATGTGTATCACCTGTTAGATAGATCTGGTTTTTCGGATGCAGCAGCTCACGCATATAAGCGTCTACTTCTTCCATGGAGTATGAAGGGCCGCCCTCTGCTTCTTCCAGCATGGCAATCAGTTCTTTCTCCGCTTCTTCTCGCGTCATCATTTTTCACTCCTTTATTAGCTTCTGGGGATACACTCCCCAACGGTATTTACGGATAGAAGGAGTGGAAAACAACAATTATCCCATTTGAAGTTGTACTTCTTGGCTTGTCCCTTCAATCCGTTTCATGAGGGCATTATCATGTCGCATAATGTAATCGAATGTATCTTTCAGGGAGAGAAACAGACGAGGCTGTACATGATATTTCTTTGTGTTCTCTTGCTGAGAAACGAGGTTTATGTGTTCCAATCGGACTGGCCGCATGTCCATATCAATTTTCCACTTGCCAACCATCGTCTGCATCTCGAAATATCGATTGTCGTGGTGAAACGGCAGACAATGTTCCGTACAGAGTTGCACTAATGTTTCGACACTTTCTCCCGCACGCTTTTTGTTGGTGATAGGGATCGAATAGACGACATCTTGCTTCGGACTTGGCTTACAATGCCGGCATGGGCAGTAGCCGGCACGGACAGCGTCCTGATAACGAGGAAAGCCGACCAACTGGTTGAGCCCTGTGATTTGCGGGCAGTTTCTGCGGTGGAATGTCCGATACCCCTTACTTGCCCAGAATGCCAGCCCTGGCTGCGAGAGTGCCATAATGTTGCTTTTCTCGGCATCGGAAAGGGAGCCTTTCTTGAATGCAGCTTCACGCTCCTGTTTAGCACGATTAAAGCGTCCGATGGCACTTTGTTCGTCCTTGCTCAAAGAACGCTCCTGAGGGGATTGCGGCTTCTTTGGAAGAACTGGAAAAGCAATCGTCTTGCGCTCAATCGGCTCCGGATTGCAGTGCTTACAAGGCCGTCGCCCGCTTTTAAGGCAGGTGTCGTAGGAAACGGTTCCCTGAATATCATAGGCCAGTAGAACATGACTGCACTTTCTGGTGTGAAAGATTTTGGACTGCTTGGAGTATACATAGTTATATTCAGAGCGAGCGATAGAGTCCTGATTGCGGTCCCACAGCGCATCTAAGAATTCATCCCTACAGCAGCTACAAGGTTTGTACTTACGTCGAATTGGGAGCTTGAATGTGAGGAATGCCGGGAAATGCCGATTATCAGGTAGTAGCTCACAGTCGGATTGATGAAGAAGCTTGGCCTGCGGATCATAGAGCAGCTTATAGGCAGAAGAACCTTTCTGTGCCATTGCGTCTTTGCCCCATCCTTTCGGTGGCTCAAGTAAATACTTCTGCTCAAAGCCAATGTCCTGCGCAAGCAGTTGCATGGTTGCTACATCGTTGACGGAGCAGTGCGCTGGAGAAGGTGTGACGATATTGTGCGCTGCACAGATCTTATAAGGGCTACCAACAGATGCCTCTTGTCCTGCTAAGTAACCGTAAATGTAATCACAGAGCAACACGACGTGCTGAGTCATATCAGGAACACCGGATACCTTGGAGAACATATTGAACAGGTCACTTGCTTCCTGATGCCACCAGCATATCGTATCCTCTGGTTGCAGCCAAAGGCGGAAAGCGTCCAATCCAGCATAAAGGCTTTCTCCATCGAGGAACTGCTCCCTGCTCCAGCCGGAAAAAGCCATATGCCCCCATTGCTGCAAGGAGAAGTCTCTCGGGCGAAATAGCACGGAAAAAGTATCAACTGTATTCCATTGCGCATCTACACGGGCAGCGGCCAACTGTGTTGGCCAATGATTACCATGCTGATTCGAGATCCATTCCATATCAACGAGCACATACATCTTCGACACCTCCGTTAGTTCTTTCTTCAAATTCTACTGTAATCATACAAAAAGAGGTGTCCGAAAGAACGGACACCTCGCTGCCTTCAGTATTTTACTCGAAGCGAAAGACACACCAATCTATGGAATAGATCATTCCCGTAGATCGGTGTGCTTTTTCATGTTATTAGTGTGAAATCGTTGAGAACCTATTGAATCGATCCCTTTGTATTGTGCTACTGCCGTTGAACTACGCTACCTATCAATATGCTGCTGTTCCGTTTGGTCATAGGACTTCGTATATCCCAAGTGATATTCCAACAGCAAGGTGTGAGGAATCATGTCAAAGGCATTAACGCCATCAACAGCAGTAAGAACTTTGACCGCAGCACGATAACCGCAGTAGAAGCTGTGGCAGGCCGCCCAATGAACGCGTTGCTCCCACGCACACTCAATCGAGGTCAAATGCTTTCGTCGCTCTTCATCACCATCAATCTCGAGCTGTTCGATAAGCTTCTGGTTTTCGTCATGCATCTGCAAAAACAGAGTATGGCGCTGCATACCGGGCATCTCAAAGAGAGCCTGCATGAGATGCTTTTCAAATCCATCGACAACAAGATCTTGATTGGAAAAGTGCTGGACGAACCCAGAATACAGGCCGGCGTTGAAAGCATACCGGGATGCATACCGCAGTTTTGCCTCGTAATTGGTTTTGATCTGGCTTAGGATCTCGTTCTCGGACTGCTCCAATGTGGTGGTGAAATAGTACTCAGCCGCTGTGTAGTCCTTTTCCTCTTCGGAAAAATCTGTTTGCGCCAGTACCTTGTATGTATCGAACAAATACTTTTGAAAAGCAGGGGCAAATGCGCGTTCTTTCATTTCCTCTAATGCGTTTTGTACTGTCATGTCTTCATCCCTCCGTACAGATTTGATACAATCGTATCAAGTAAGTACATATTACATGAGTGAAAGCGCGAAAACAGTCGGATTAAGGGAGAATGAAAAATAAAATTGCACCTGCCAGATCGACAGGTGCATTGCTCAAATGTGTTTTTTGATGATCGGGATCGAATTTAATGCCAACTCAACAATGGCATCTTCTTGCTCCTTCGTTAGTCCAGAGTTTTCAAGTTCCTTGCGAACTCTATGCTCCAGAGGAGAATCCGTCTTCCCAGCTAAGTAGTCGAGTGAAACGTCTAGAATATCCGAGATGCGCTCAATGAGCTGGAAACTTGGTGATCTGACTCCATTTTCTATGTGTCGAAGTGAGTCTACAGCAATACCAATCTTCTCAGCGAGCTGTTCACCAGTTAGGCGGCGGAACTGCCGTGCAGTCCGAATCCGGCTGCCCATGATTTGCAATCTCGTACTCATTTGATCTTCTCCTACCTATTCTGTACTTTCTCACAGTATAGAGGGATGGCAGAAAATCAGAAATGAGCATTATGGTATTTACCGTACTGAAATGGTACGTAAACGAATGACCTCCGGTACGACACATACCGAAGGCCATTCGCTTTAAGTCACATTTACAAACTGAGCCTCAATCACTCTACTCGGCGGCACAGAAGCAAACTTGTTTGTTTTTGCCCATGTGTTGTCCCCCACAGGCATCAAGGTGCCAGATGCCGCCAGCTCGTAGGTGCGCAGCATATCTTCAACCGACAGATTAGGAGTACGGGTGCGCGGAGGGGCTGCACGGGTCAGATCGAACAGGATCGCATACTGCTCAGGCCAAGGTACACCGTAGAAGCGGCGAGGCGTCTTGCCGCTATCCCAACCGAGTTTTGTGCGGATGATGTGCATCAGCATTCGGTTACTCACAGTTGTCCACTTTTTCTGCCCTTTCAGATCCTCTGCGGTTCTTCCAGACATAAAGGGAACGGCGCATGGATCGTCTTTATCACACGCCTGAATAGCCAGAGTAGTGCCTTCGGAACTGATCAGGAGCCGAACATTTTCGGGGTATCCAAGTTCTGCCGCACTCAGATTATTAAAGCGAATAGACGATTGCGCAATGCGCGCCTCTGCTGCGCTGAATGTCCGCAGCGTCGGGTTCACAACACGAAAGTCAGAAAGGCAAGCGTTCATATATCGACATCCTCCTTGAACTGAATTGGGTGGAGTTCGGCTAAAACTCCTTCGCCCGTAATATCTTCCAAAATTACAGCCTCACGATCTGGCATAGAAACTCTGTTTTTTACCTCTCGCCAATCCTCTTTGGAAACCAGCGGCGTGTGAGCGTCCCTCACTCGAAACCGCTCAGCCTGACCTAAGTTGCGCACACGCTTATGAGCGAACAGATCTACGCAAATGCTCTTTTGCATGATGATATCGCCACAGTAGCGGTCATTGCCAAGAATATAGGTGACAGACGATACCGTCCAATGCGATTTCCCGGCTGGAGAGGGAATCCCTTCTGAAGTTAAAATCTTCGCGATTTCGTATGGCGTTTTCCCTCCAAGGTAGAATGCAAAGATCCGAATAACTACGCCGGCCTCATCTTCATCCACGATCAGCTTGTTGTCTTCAAGCTGATAGCCATAGGGCTTGACTAATTTCGGAATTCCCTTTGCAAAGCGCTGGCGGATGCCCCATGCTACGCTGATGGACTTATTGACGCTCTCGTCCTGCGCAAATGCCGCAAGAACGGTGAGAAGCAATTCGCCATTTTGAGAGAGTGTGTTGATGTTCTCCGTCTCGAAGTAGATAGAGACAGGCGGAGACAGGGACCTTAGCATACGGGCATATTTGATGCAGTCAACGACATTACGAGCAAATCGAGAGACAGACTTCGTGATGATCATGTCGATCTTTCCAGCTTGGCAATCTTCAATCATCTGATTGAATTCCTTGCGGTTTTTCACGGAAGTCGCCGAAATTCCCTCATCGGCATAGATCCGAACCAGCACCCAGTTTGGATGCTTTGCAATACACTCGGAGTAGTATTGCTGTTGAATTTCAAAACTCTCCGCTTGCATTTCAGACATGGTACTGACACGGCAATATGGAGCTACCCTCAGCTCAACATCTTCGGAGTTCTGAGGCTGCATGTCCTCGCGAGCTGGCATCCGTTCTACTGCTTGCCCCTCTTGGAAAGCGTCACGAATTCTTTGCTTTCGATCCTCATTTTTTGTTTCGCGAGCCAAATGCAGGACCTCCTTCTGTGCGATATCTAGAGTAGAAGGCATAAACAGGCGGAATCAGTTCAGCACGACCGGAAGGTGTGTAGACCGAAAGCCCGGCACTTGCGAATTTGCGGCCAACTTCGAGAATGGCCTCTCCACGGGCCAAACGTAACAAATTCTTTACCAGCACACATTCGTAAAGGCCATGCCGCCTATCCCGAGCCAGCGTCTTGATGCTTTGCCGGTTCCCATCAGTGCCATACTCAAAAACAGGGAGCTCTGCTACGACCTCCAAGCCGAGGCCTTTTGCGGTTGTGCGGAGTCCGGCCAGCTGTGCTTGCATGAGGCTGTTATTTACCTCCGAAGCTGGCCCTCCAATTCTTGCGTATATAATGCAGCGTTTCATCGTGCTTTTTCCTCCGACTCAAACTTATGCACCAACCGATAAAATGTCGATGCGCTGACGCCCAACTGCCTATAGCACTCGACAGCCGTGATTTCTCCTTGCTTCCACTTGGGGTAATAGATATCCCAATCCTTTACAGAACACTTTGGCCGCCCAAATTTGACACCCTTTAGATGCGCGGCGGCAATACCTTCCGCCTGTGCCTTCGACTTGGTATCAACTTCCAGCTGAGCGCCGAAAGATAGTACGGCGAGGACAATATCCGTGATTACACTACCGAGCAGATCTTTGTATCGGGTCGTATCCAAAATGGGCGTGTCCAGGACAACGATGTCCACACCAAGCGTTTTGGTAAGATATTCCCACTCGGTGCGAATTCCAGAGTAATTACGGCCAAAACGATCAATGCTTTTAACGACCAAGATATCACCATTACGCAAAATGCTATTTCGTAGCGACATGTAGTTTGTTCGCTCAAAACTACGGCCGCTCTGCTTGTCCACATAGATATCACGCTCTTCAATGCCGTACTCGAGCAATTCAAGGACCTGACGATCCTCATTTTGCTCAGCTGTGGATACACGAGCATATCCAAATTTCTTATTGCTCATGGCATTACTCCTTAGACCGGAACATACCCATGACACCACCGAGATCCGCAAGATCATCAGCCGCCAGCGTTGGACTCTCCGACTTTGGGGACGTGGGTTGTGATACAGCTTGGAGTTCTCCATTTGTGACCATATCGCGAACGACATCCTTGACGATGCTCACCACCCAGTCGCGGCCAAACTCGTTGGCCGCTTCTGGGCAGCTTGTGTAGTGCAGGATCGCATTGACGACCAATTCGGACATGCTGCGTGGTCGTTGCCGTAAAATATCGAGTGCGCGCCGGTGCCGAAAGTCCATTTCATTGAACTGGAGCACAACACGAGACTTACTATTACTGCCCATTCGACGCTACCTCACTCTGATAGAGGAGTTCATAGCCGTGTGCATTGGCATGAATATCTTCGATGAAAATGGGGAATGCTACTTTATTTCCCCTCTCAATCATTCCTCTCAGGAGAAGAGAGCCACCACCAGCAAACACGCATTTGCTGGTCGTTACATCGATTCCACGCTCACGCAGGAAGTTATAGAACTCCGAAAGGAACTCTCCAGTCATGCTGCGAATCAGCTGTTGCACTTCACCAGGAAGGACAGTAGGCTGATTGCGAATGACCTCATCAATATCGCAGTCCTCCAAGATCCGGGCATAGAGCGCATTGCATTTGCTTGTAATGCTGTTGTAGAGGGTGATGACCCCCTTTTCAAAACTTTCGACCACCGCCAGGTCAGGACGTCCGTTACGCAGCTTGAGAACGTCAATGGTAAAGCCGCCAATGTCGATGATGTAGGCAACAGAATAGGTCTTGAGCGTACTGTACTGTGTTACAGCAGCCGCAAATGCCTGAGGATAGCTGAGGACTTTGCTAATGCGGATCGAGTAGTATTTTCCATTGTACTCGAAGTCAATGGCCTCACGGCGCCGCAGAAAGTACTGCTCAAAGCGACTGTGGAGCTGTTCATAGTGCGCCGGGGGCAATCCAATCAGTAGTGTGATGTCAATCGGATCCAGCGTTTCAGCTGCCTTGCGCCGCTCCAGTTCCTTAGCGATAGCGAAGAGCGTCAGGACATAGAACCGCTCGTCTTCGGTTTTGTCGCGCAGATAAGAAATGCGCTGTTCTGTCAGCGTATAGTAGCGCCCGTTCCAGCAGATATAGTCCGTTTTGAAGCCTTGCAGCCCCTCAGACGAAATCAGGCCGGAGGTAAAAAGCGTGTTCGGGGTCTTGATCGATTTATTGCCGTGATCGACAGAGATAATCATGGATTGGAACCTCCTCATTTCGTTTAACAAAGTGCGTGTAATGTGCACTCGAAGCATCTAAAAGAAATTACGCATAGTGTTCTCATAGAACAACAACTACACTAAATGTTTTCCATTTAGGCATTTATGCCCAGTCTTTCAGAAGATCGTGGAGCTTTTTGAGCGCACCGTTGACAGATTTCAGCGCTGCGTTCATATGGCACCCTTCCTGACGGGCAATCTCACGGATCGTCATATTCTCCATCAGCATGTGGATCCTGCGCTGCTGGATCGGGGTGAGTTGCGCGATCGCTGCATACAGCGCAGCGACCTGCTCATCCCACAGCAACGTATCTTCCATCGGGTTCTGCTCATAAGACTTCGGCATTTCGAAAAGGTCCTCGATTGGTGTCCAATCACGGTGATATACTTCTTTGCGATGGACGCGCTGCGTTTCATTCTGAAGAGCGCGCCATTCTTCATACAGCTCATCGCTGACAGGAATTTCCTGATAAATGCCATAGTAGTCTTTGATTCTGATAGTTTTCATTTTTACCTCCAAGTCGTTTCGTTTGCGGATGCGGACGAACGACTTGAAGGCGGGCCACGAGCCCGATTGCCAGCGCCGGACATGGATCATGCTCCCAGTCAAGGCAACAAAAAAGCCGGCCACTCTCATTTTCGAGAATGGTCGGCTCTTTGTTCCGGTATTGGCTGGCGCACAAGGGTATGAAAAAAGCCCCTCGGATCATAGACCCGAGAGGCTATAGGTGCTCCAGCATAATCCATTATACCGGCTGAGTCTCTACACTACAATTTCGTTTGGCTCTCAATTTCCTCCCGATTTTCTATCATGTTTTCTCTCATCTGACTGCCACATTGTCTCTCATTTGTCTCTCACGAGACTTCCACCTGAGCGGTGACGCTACCGCTTTGCTGCAGGTGCTCCCTGATGATCAGATCGGGGATTACGACACACCAGAGGTTTGCTGCATAGGCACGGATAGCGGGCTTGATGTGCCGATAGTATGTAGATGAGGAGATTCCGAGGTTGAGATATGCTTCCTCATTTGAAGTGCAGTAGACATCAAAGTAGCGGGCCTGCAGGATGCTATAGTAGGTACCGCCGTTTGGCGGGGTGCCCTTCACCAATACCAAGGCCTCTTCCATAACGGAAAGCAGCTCCATGCAGTGTCCCATCTCCGCCAAACGGTCCGAAATGCGTTTGCGGTCGGTGTCGCGATCATAGTCGATGGCTAAATTGATGAAGTCTGAGATGGATTGCCGCCGGCTCTCATAGCACTCTTCCTCAAATTCGTCGATTCTTGCGGCTGTCCGTCTAACGGTGGGCCCATAGATTTGGAGCAATGCCATCGTCTTTTCAATATCTTCCTCGGTCAGCGTGCTGGTAATGTCAAATGTTTTCAGGTAGTTTTGGAATTTGCTCATGATCCGTCCTTTCTGCCAGACCTGATTACTCAAAGAAGTTGAACGAGCCAATCACTTTGGCGTAGGCCTTGGACTTGCTATGGAGAATGCGCTTATCGCCATCCTCCTTGATTTTGCGGTCTTTCAGATAGAGATAAATTGCAAAAGCTCCGTCTTCTTTCACGATGATGAGCTCTCCATCATTAATGGCGGCGCCACGCTGGCAGAGAAGGAGACTGCCGGTGGAGATGCCATACTCATGGTAGCGATGGCCGTCTGCCATAATGCAGAAGCACTTCTTATTTTCCACGTTGGCGAAGCCCGTGATAAGGATATCGCCCTTGTTGTTGCCCGAGACCGTATGCTTGTCCCGGAATTCCTCAACTTTGGTTATCAAAATCAGTCCCTCCTTAGTGGTACATAACAGAGGGCATCTTGTATTCAACCTCCCGATGGGCAGGCATCTTCAGCCCCGTGGTGAGTGCGGCGAAATTGATGGCATGGAGGCCATAGCGGCGACGGATGTCTTCCATGGTGCGCTCCAGGATGAGGCGCTTGTTGTGCTTGGTAAAGTCTGACCAGAGATTGAGCTGGATCGGCGTGTCAGACGGGATAAGGTCGATTGCGCTGATGGTCAGAGACCGGATATTGTTGTTCCAGGTATGCTTCTTGCAGAACAGCTCAAAGCCTGCCGCTGCAATTTCCGTGTAGCTCTGCGTTGGAAATGTCAGTTTTCCTTGGTATTCCCGTTGCGAGAGGGTGTTGTCGCGGACGCTGATGCGGACCCGTGTGGCAGCCAGCTTATTCTTCCGGAGCTTCAGCCCAACTTCCTGAGAAAGCTCCATGAAAACATGGCGCACTTCATCTTTCGAGAGCAAGTCATCCGTGCAGGTAATGCCGTGACCAACGCTTTTGATGGGGATTTCGTAGTCGCATGGCATAACGCGCGATTGATCCAGTCCATTGGCAAACACCCACAGCTTTTCACCATTGACGCCAAGCCGGCGAATTAGCATTGCCCGATCCGCTTGAGCCAGATCTCCGATGGTGCGGATCCCGTAGAGCCGAAGCTTTTCCGTCGTTGCTCGCCCCACATAGAGCAGGTCTGAAACGGGGAGCGGCCAGATTTGATCTTTGAAGGATTCCCACGTTATGACAGTTACGGCATCTGGCTTCTTCATGTCTGAGCCAAGTTTCGCAAAAATCTTATTGAAGCTGACGCCAATGGAAACGGTGAGTCCGACTTCTTCTTTCACAGTAGTCCGAATCTCGTTGGCGATTTCAAGCGGAGTTTTCTGCTGGAGAAGCGGAGACCCAGTCAGTTCAATCCAGCTCTCATCAATGCCAAATGACTCGACTTCCGGAGAGTATCGCAAATAGATAGAGCGGACAATTTTGGAGAATTTCAGATATTGTTCCATATGCGGTTCTACAATCGTCAGTTGCGGACATTTTTGCTTTGCCTCCCAAATCACTTCACCTGTCTTCACCCCACATTGCTTTGCCAATTGGTTCTTCGCAAGAACGATCCCATGTCGATCCTCTGTGCTGCCGCAAACCGCAATGTACTTTCCACGCAATTCCGGATGCAGCATACATTCAATACTCGCATAGCAGTTGTTGAGGTCACTATGCAATACAACTCGGCCTTCCATATTCGGCATACCTCCTGTCCATAACCTTCAAGAAATAGTTCCATCAAGTTCCTAAAAGTTCCTATTGACAAGTTCCAATTCGCAGAATATAATGAGCCTAAAGTTCCAACCGAGTTCTATTAAGTTCCAATAAGTTCTAATAACAAAATAGCAGGTCAGAAAATGGTTTGTCAATAGAACTTTCAAAAACTTTCCAAACCTGCGAGAGGAGACGGTTATGAAAACGACTGGTGAAAAGATTCGAGAGAGCCGCACGCATCTGGGCCTTACGCAAACAGAGCTGGCCGATAAGATTGGTGTCACGCTGCGCACGATTACCAAATACGAAAAACAAGGTGTAATGCCTCGCGGTGTAAATCTTCAGAGGTTGGCAGAGGTGCTGGGTGTTTCCACGGCATATCTAAGCAACGATGAGATCGTAGATCCCAACTATGGACTTGAAGAGGCACCATACATCGAGAGCGCAAGAGCAGCCTATGGCCGTAAAGGAGCAACTGATGTAGAGCAGCTGCTGACACAAACGCGTGCTCTCTTTGCTGGTGGAGATGTCCCTGAGCAGGATAAGGAGCTTTTCTTCCAAGCAGTCACTGAGGCGTATTTTGCTAATAAGCAGCGAGCCAGCGAGAAGTTCACCCGTAAAGACTACAAAAAGTAAGCAGGAATATTCTGAGTGTACGGATTTTTGGACAACCCTTGTGGTACTGTCAGGCTGTATAATAGAAAACTACTTTCTGAAGTGAGGCGAGTGGATTGCTGACGATGACGATTAGGCAGGAAGTAAGTCGATTGAAAATGAAATATCAGACAGATGACCCGTATGAGATCTGCGAGTATTTGGATATCCAGGTGATGGAACGTCCAATGGGAAAGAGTCCCCGTTCCTGCAAGGGTTTTTTCCTGGTTTCTTCTCGGTGCAAACTGATTGTAATCAACAGTGATTTGCCCGACAGCATTCAACGGATCATCATTGCGCACGAGCTGGGGCATGCAGTCCTCCACAGCGATTCTGCCATTAACACCTTCCATGAGTTTGCGATGTTTGAGGATACAAATCGAATGGAGTATGAGGCAAATGTGTTTGCTGCGGAGTTCATGCTCAGCGATGACACCGTCTTAGAAGCGCTGGAGATGCAAATGGACTTTTATCAGACAGCGAAGTGTTTGTATGTGCCACCTGAGTTACTGGACTTCAAGCTCCGGATTCTACAATGCCAAGGTGTAAGAATCATAGCTCCGTATATCGCGCATGGGGATTTCCTCAAGCGAGATCTGGAGCAGCCGTTGAGTTAAGTATGCTGTCAGGTGAGGCTTATAAGGTCTATGTGAGCGTTTTTGTAGAGCATCGTTCGGATGGGACAATGCTGCCTAGGGAAATCATCTGGGAGGATGGCCAGAAATATGAAATAGACCGCGTGATCGATATTCGCCCAGCCTATGCTGCAAAAGCCGGCGGGCAAGGCGATCGTTACACCATCCAAGTCAATGGTGCAAGAACATATCTCTATTTTGAACGATCCACCAATCTAACGGGTAATACGATAGGCCGTTGGTTTGTGGAACGAAAGGTGCCATTGAGGGATCTACTTTAGAGCCCATGACATTGGAGAAACTTGTGAGGAGGGAAAAAATGTATAGCGCTGCATTACAGAGGTACTATAACGAGCACGAGCATTTGCCATACACCTTTTATGCTCAGCCAAAACGCTTCACTCAGTATGCGATAGAAAAGAGAGGCGAGCTTTTGGCAACAGCGTATAACTATATCGAGCCGGATGCGAAAGGCACAAGAGACTTCGTTGAATATTCTTCTGCCGACTTTACTGTAACGGATTTCCATTCTGCTGACCGAGTCTGCGTGGTTATGAGGCTTCCGGAACCTACAATGCCATTGCACTGTAAGATGATCGGCTGCTCTATCAAGTTCGATGGCAGTTGCCCCATATGGCGTACAGTCGAGTTGACGGAGCGGGGTAGCTTTCTCCTATGCGGATGGAATGCGGATCATACGCATATGGTAATTAGTGAGGTAGCTTCAGAGATGGAGGAATGTACTCGCCATATGGAGGCCGAGCTTGCTTCCCCAATAGTGGTTGACTTGAAACTATTTAAGTTCAAATAATGTGATTTAGGCGCTAATCCAAATGGATTAGCGCCTTTTTGTCCAGAAAGCAGAAATGGGTATTCTGGCGAATGGATGGATCTAATGGTATCCTGTCTCCGTACTTATTAGATTTCATCTCCGATGCGGAGCTTCATAAGCTGTGAGCCAATTCATATTGGCACTTCTGGGCGAACAATATGTTTCGCCTCTCATTTTGCGCTTTGATTTGAATTTCAGATCAAGGTGCTCTTTTTTTGTCCAAATACCGCTTTAGCGGGTTTGAGAAATAATTATTTGAAAGGTGGAACAAGCAAATGACAGAAAGCAAAGTATTCACGGACAACTTCAGTCGTAGCTTTACGGAGCCTGGGGATTTTTTTCAATTCCTGAGTGACCGGAAAGCCCGCAGCAAATGGATGACCGCTCCATCCAGAGAACTACAGTTCGAACCGGTGGAACGAGGCTCCACGCTTGGGAATCTGTACATGCAGATCTATGACCACAATGGTGCCGCTGAGATTCTCGAAGACACAATGGAGAATACCAGCCTCCTGCTGAAGGTGGATGGTAAGGACTATCCGGTTCGTTCCTGCGCGATCAAAACAGTTCTCGAGCGAGCCCGCATCTCTGGGCATGCACTCAACAAAGTTTCCAAGACGGTATTCGCTGAGATCCTCAACTACTGCATGGGCGTCGCCTCCGGTGACAGCCTGATCAAAATCGCGGATGAGAAAGTATCGGCAGTACATGGTGGTGATCCGAAAGACTATACCGTCATGGAGATGCTGCCACTATTCAAAGCAACGAGCGACTTTCTCAACCGTGAGTATCCCGGAAACACTTTCATGACAGCCCACTTCGATCACTCCATTGCGACAGCAATCTGGCGTCTGGATGGGCAGGCAGACAAGCTTCTCGATACATATCATAGGGAGATTGCTGCCAAAGGCTTGCAAACTGAGAAAATGGTTCCTGCGCTGCGCTTTTCCACCTCCGATGTGGGCATGAGCGGTGCAAATCTCTATCCGATCTTTCTGGTTGGTGCCGAGAGTCGTATTGTTCCATTGGGATACTCCATTCGCACCGAACACAAGAATGGCGTGGATATGCAGTATTTTGAGGAACAGCTCGGATTGGTCTATGCGCAATTTGAAAAGGCACTGGACAAGCAAGTGCAGCTTATGAACATCGAGATCCGCTATCCCGTCACAACACTCATGCGTGTTCTGAAAAGAATCAAGGCCCCGAAGAAAGCCTCCTATGAAGCTATGGACTATTTCGTAGCAATTCATGGAGACAGTCCTTGCACGGCCTATGAACTCTTCATGCAGATGAGCGATGTGATCTTCTCTGCGCAGTGTGACGGTGCCTCTGGGCTGAGGATTGCTCAGTTGGAGGAGATTGTATCTCGTGCCTTGAATGTGAATTGGCATGAGTATGATCATCCCGGCGACTTTAAGTGGTAAGAGGTGGTGATCTCACATGAAGAATATAACCTTCGAAGGCATCAGCACCTTACAACGTCTACACCTTTGCTGGCAGATCAGAAAGCAGATTGGAAAGATACATCAACCTATCAAAGTTGAATTCCATCAGCCGATTTGCCGCAAGCAGTATTCTTCCCTCTGGTACGGCGGCCTGGTGGTATCTATCAAGGTGCGCGGGTGTGTTTTTGCCATTCACGCCTGCGGAGATATCTACGCCACACTTTACGATAAGAGTGATGGTACAGAATTACTCTATGTCAAAGATAAGAGTAACTCTGGACGTTTTGGCGTTGATGTTTTGCCATATCTGAAGACGGACCATGCCTTATATGCTGCCATGGGTGATACGCATAAACGGTATCGACTCGATATGGAACACAACAACTGGTGGGAGTGCTTTGTCTATACGCCAGAGGGCGAATTCCATGACATGATGTGGGCATTAGATAGTGACCACATCTTCGAGGGAGTTGAGGTAGTACTCTCCGCTATGGATTCAGTCATAAAAGATATCACCGAAAACAAGGAGCGGATTGAATATGGAAAAGACTCGGCATTTTATTGTTGATACGCCAGTAGGACAACTCGCGATTTACGCTAAGCACGATAAGACTGACTGCGCAGCAGACTATCCAGGCGTTTTCATCGACTATGTACGCAAGGATGGCGCTACAGCGATCCTGGCTTGCGTAGAATACGATCCAAACAAGGAAGCACTTCAGACTGTTGTCTACGGCAACTGTGCATCTGACGAGCCGACTGAGATCGTCGAGCACTACAATACTGATTTTGAAGAGTAAGGAGGATAGATTATGCCTAATTGGGCGTTTGGGTATGTAAATGTCACCGGTACACGGGATGGCATTAAGTCGTTCATTGAACGGTTTGTCAGCGAAGACGATCCTTCAACCATTCCAGGCAAGCGTTTCTTTGCACGGAGCTTCATCCAGTCGAAAAGACAGGCATTCATTGATGAGGCTATGAAAGAATTCTCCGAGCCTGCCGTCGATGCCAAAGCAAGTTACTCGTTTGTCGCGTCGTTCGCATGGTCAGCATACAGTTGCTTGATCGGTGGATATCCTCAGAATTCTCCTAGTGAGTGCCTGACTCTCTCAGAGGCCTGCGCAGAAGATGGCGTTTCTGTCATGATCCAGACCTCAGAGCCGGGAATATGTTTTGAGGAACACATTACCTGCGATGACACAGGGACGGTAGAGCACACCGAAAAAGATCTACTTGCTTATAAGTGTCGGCATTGCGGGGAGATAACAAGCTTTGCCTCGTTCGAGGATCCTGATGATCAGGAATGCCCAGAATGCGGCAATTGTGGGTTTGATTGCTGCGAGGAGGTGTAGGCTATGGGCCTGAACCTGAACTACACGCCAAACAGATTGGTGGACATCACAACTCTAACAGAGGATCAATGGCTCAGTTGGAGGCGAAAAGGAATTGGCGGCAGCGATGTAGCTGTCGCCCTTAATTCCTCCCCATATCGCACGGCACGAGACCTTTATTATGACAAAATCGGGGTCGTCATGTCAGATGATGGGCCGGACAGAAGCATCACATTCCAGATTGGGCATTTGCTCGAAGATGTGGTAGCTCAAATCTTCGCAAAGAAGACCGGACTATCTGTGTATGAAGACCACTGGATGTACCAACACCCGTTTTTCCCCTTCCTGATTGCCGATGTGGATCGTTTTGTAACCCTGCCGGATGGACGTAAGGCCATCTTAGAGTGCAAAACGGCGCACTATGACATGCAATTCAAGTGGGCGAACGGCGCAGTCCCTCGCCACTATGAATTGCAGGTTCGGCACTACATGTCGGTGATGAATATCGATGTTGCATTCATTGCCTGCCTGTTCTCAAATAATGAGAATGACTTTGTATGGCAAAAGATTGAGCGTGACCTCGAGGAAGAAGAGAACACGATCATGGAGCTGTCGGCATTCTGGAATAATCACGTCATGGCTCGTGTGGAGCCGCTCCTGGTCGAAAAGCCAGATGCGGTTCTGGAGTCTCTTCGTCGCTATTTCGGCCCTGCTGACAAGTCTGAACCGACTGTAGATCTTGACCGCAAGTTTGTGGTGAACCTCAAAGAGATTCTGACCCTCAAAGAGGAAAAGAGAGCTTTAGATGCTCAGGTAAAAGCACTTGAGACTCGCATCAAATCCCTCTATGCTCCCATCGTCGAAGAGATGGGTACTGCGTGCAAAGGAACCTGTGAACAGGGCGGCGAGTGCTTCAAAGTTTCCTACAACCCTCTGTATCGGGAAGGTATATCGAAAGATCGTTTATCTGCTCTACGAGCTCAGTATCCTGATATCTATGATGAGTTTGTGGATCAGACGGAATCAAGAATCTTTAAGGTGGTCAAATCGGCCATCGCATAAGGAGTGATCAAATGCTATGTCGATATGAAAGAACCATCTTTAAGTCCGATAAGGGCTTCTGCATTTTTGCCTACAGTACTTCTGATGAGTCTGTTCCAAAGGAAGCCCGTAATCGGTCTTACTACCATGACGACAAGATTCATTTCACGGCAATTGGCTATCATCTGATTGCTACAGATGCCGTGGAAGTGGAACTGGATGGCACATGGGAGAATTCCAAACACGGTTTACAGCTGTCGGTTTCAATGTGTAAGGAAGTCGTGCCGAGAGATCAAGCCGGCATCCTTGCTTACCTGAGCAGCGGTATCATCAAGGGAATTGGCCCTGAGACCGCAAAGGCCATTGTCGCTCGCTTTGGCGATAAGACGATGGAGGTTTTGGAGAAAGAGCCGGACAAGCTGCTTAGCGTCAAGGGGATTGCCCAGAAAAAACTCAAGGCTATCATCAAATCCTACGGGGAAACGAAAGCCTTGAGTGATCTCATGATATACTTGGCGCCTTTCGGTGTTTCGATGAAAAAGGTTGCGATGATCCGAGAAGAGTTCGGAGATAACAGCCTGAGAATCGTGAAGACGGATCCATTCCAACTCTGTAAGATCAAAGGCTTTGGCTTCATGACAGTCGATTCCGTTGCCCGTAAAACAAAAGTTAGCTTAAAGCACCCTTTGCGATACTCCGGTGCGATCAACTATGTGCTGGATGAGGCACGCGTATCTGGGCATCTTTTTCTATCCGTTGATGAGACGGTTGGCCAGTGCTATGAGCTTCTCAATATGGGCTGCGATGATGAAGTGGTTTCCGAAGAGGAAATCCGCCAAGCGATCTCAAATGAACGTGTGGAATCCCGTATCTATGTTGAGGGAAGCCGTGTATACCTGAGTTACGAGCGCATGTGCGAAGTTAAGTCAGCTAAGCGCATTGTGTCCATGATACTCCAAGAGGGCTTTACAAAGATCGACGATCTGGACAGCAAAATCGACAATGCGGAGAGGACCTTGCATCAAAGACTGGCTCCTTCGCAACGTAATGCTGTGAAGCTGTGCCTCTCGCATCCGATCTCCATCATGACCGGAGGCCCCGGCAGCGGAAAGACCACAACACTACGATTCATACTGGATATCTATAAAGCTGCGTTCCCTGCGAATGAAGTCCTCTTGGCTGCACCTACTGGCCGTGCCAGTCGGCGCATGGCAGAACAGACAGGAATGCACGCATCTACACTTCACTCGGCGCTTGGCCTTGTGACGGATGAAGACAGCCCGCTGAACGACAAAGAGTTACTATCAGCAGACTTGGTAGTCGTTGATGAGTTTTCAATGGTGGACATGCGCCTTGCGTATATCCTCCTTGATCGTATCAAGTCGGGCGCTCAGCTGATTATTGTCGGTGATGCTGACCAGCTCCCATCTGTTGGCGCGGGTAATGTGCTGCGAGAGATGATTCGAAGTGAAAAGGTTCCTACGGCAGTCTTAGAGACTGTTTTCCGCCAGGCATCTAATAGCCGTATCATCACAAACGCCTATGCCATCAACCACAACGACACACATCTTCAGTTCGGGGATGACTTTCAGTTTTTGGAAGTTCAGAACTCGGAAGAGGCTGCGCAGTTGGTCATCAAGAACTATCTGCAGGAAGTCTCTTTGCATGGTATTGAGGACGTGCAGATTCTCTCACCTCTCCGTAAGCGAGGTGCGGTTGCGGCAAATGCGTTGAATGAGACCATTCGAGACCTTGTCAACCCGCCAAACAACCTGAAGAAAGAGGTTAAGTGTGGCAGTCGAGTATTTCGTGTTGGTGACCGCATTATGCAGACGGCAAATCGAATCAATGTGTCAAATGGCGATGTCGGCGTCATAACCGACATGAAGAAAGAGGATGATGAGACGATCACATGCGTGAGGCTTTTGGATGGAAGGACACTACAGTACACGCAGGAAATGCTGGAGGATTTGGAGTTCTCCTACTGTACGACCATTCATAAGAGCCAAGGGCAAGAGTATCCTGTCATCATTGTTCCTCTTTTGAAAGAGCACTATATCATGCTGCGGCGGAATTTGCTCTATACTGCTGTGACCAGAGCCAAGGCGAAGGTCATCCTGATTGGGCAAAAGCAGGCAGTCTTTGTTGCGATCCATAAATGTGATGTGGGTCAAAGAAATACGGTGCTCGCGGATCGAATCGTGGCTTATTATAACCGCGAGCTGAGTCGGCGAGTAGCGTGATTATTTGGGAAACGGGGTGGTCAAAAGCTGCCTCGTTTCTACATTTATTGTGAAAGGACAATTACCATGAGTGAATCGAACTCTAATGTGATCCCTGCCATCAACGCTGTCGATGGTTTTAACCCCGCTGATTTCGTGCGTACTACCGTGGGTGAGGAAGGCGAAAACGATCTCTACCTTGATGTCAAATATCGCCTTCTTTGGTTCCGCCTGCACCATCCGAATGGAAAGATCGCCCCGGAGCTTATCCGAGTTGATGAGAAGAATGCAATCGTATGCTGCAGGATCTATGCCGATAAGGCTGACCCAGCTGACCAGTTCATTGGGAAGGCGTATTCTCAGCGTTTCTCAACGGAAGACCGCTTTGGCGATCGCTTCTTGGAGATCGCCGAAACAGTCGCAAAGGGCCGCGCTTTGGCTGATGCAGGTTATGGTACGCAGTTCTGTATGAATGGTGATGCGCTGGCCGGTATTATCGCGGATGCCCCAATCAAGATGCCACCTGATGAAGATGCAGGACACCCTGGTAGTGTCGTGGCGAGTTTTACCGCTCAACCGACAGCGGATCCTCCAGTCTTCTCTCAGACGGCGACAGCGCCTAAATCTACCCAGCCTGCTCAGCAGCAGGTTCACCCTCCTGTGCAGCAGTCTCATGCTCCTGCTCCGGAGCCCCCCAAAACGCTGGATGAGTACTTGCGTGTCATGACCATTGAACAGGCGAAAGCCGTCAAGGTTGATTTTGGCCGCTTTAGTGGATGGTCTCTTGGCGAAATCGCTATGAAGAGCCCAGGTGACCTCGCGTGGTATGTGAAGAACTATTCCGGCCATAATCTCGCACTGAAAGCAGGGGCTACAAAGCTTTTGGAAACGGTAGGCCAGATGGCCAGCTGATTCTTCCCCTAGCTAAGGGAGGTGGTTTAGATGGGCAGAATACCTGATCTGCCATGTGATATTGAGCAAGTGGTTGATCTTCTTGGCATCGAAGTCATACGAGATACCGGGACTCAACTGCATTGCAGGTGTCCATTCTGTGCAGATCGGAAAGCTCATATGAATGTCAAGATCCGCGATAATGTGTTTCGGTGTAATCGCTGTGGTAAAGGTGGAGGCATCCTCCATCTTTATGCAGAGTACTGTGATGTCAATCTCCATACGGCTTACGAAGAACTCTGCAAGATATTCGGGCCAGATGGGAGTGAACCAGTACACAAATATAATCGGAAGTCTCGCCCCATAGAAACGGTAGAACTCCCAATTGCCTCAGCTGAGGTGCGGGATAATACTTATTCCAATCTTCTCTCATTATTGACTCTATGCCCAACACATCAATCCGCTTTGAAAGAGCGCGGGCTAAAATCAGAGGAGATGGAGCGGCTATGCTATCGAACGACACCCACAACACGTTTGAAACGGATTGTTACAGAGCTGTTGGAGCGTGGCTGCATTCTTGATGGGGTTCCCGGATTTTACTGTCAGAAGGACTCTGGCCAATGGGTATTGGATATCCGAGGCTCAGGAATCATGCTACCCGACCGAAACCTGCTCGGCCAAATTGAAGCCATTCAGGTTCGGCTTGATAAGGTCTACAACCAGAAATTCTATAACCTGACGAGTGTTGACCAGTACTACGGAACACAGTCGAAGTGCTGCCCGCATTATGTCGGTGTTCATGAAGGCGATGAAGTGGTTTGCCTTACAGAGGGAGTTATGAAATCCGACCTTGCCTACAGCTTTGCGCAGGGTTCACCTTATGAGTGTGGTTTTGTGGGCCTTACAGGCATACCGAGCTATTCTCAGTACGAACGAGCCCTTGAAGAACTAGACTCCATTGGCGTGAAGAGGATCAACGTCATGGTTGATTCGGATTATCAGGTCAAAGAGGAAGTTCGGAAAGCACGCGACCGATATATTGAGATGGGGGCGGCTGCTGGTTTTGAAATGGCACCGATTACCTGGACACAAAAGCAAAAGGGTGTGGATGACCTTTACAGGCACCTTTTCCGAGACAAATGATTTGAGAGCTGCAGCGGGTTGCTGCAGCTCTCTCCATTAATTTGCAAAATCTTATATGGAGGACGACGCATGAGCGTTGAAATATATATTTGTGATCTTAAACCTGAGGTTCAGGAGCAGGTTCTATCTGAGCTCAATTTGAGTTCTGATAAGGATGGAAACTATGACCTATTCCCGCTTTTCGTTGTTGAAAAGCCGGAGCCGTAAAACACTCGGAGATTTGAGGATAACGAACGAGAGCTACAGCAATTTGCTACAGCACACACATAATTTGCTGAAAGGAACAATAGATATGGAAGTATTTTTGATTATGCCGACCACGCCGGAAGGAAAGGCAAAACTCAGCAAGGAACTGGCCAAGTTCCATGCGGAACAAGCACTAAAGATGGTGCAGAAGTTGCCCTGTCCCACGGAACAAAAGTTGGAGCTTATCGATGCAGTAGTTGAACATTTACGTTCCAAGCAATAGTGTCAACTTGTTTATCCGATTTGCTATAAACAAGTTTAAGCTGCCGCCCTGAGTGAAATCAGGGTGGCGGCTTTTTGCATTATAGCTTGACGTATGACAAGTAATGAAGTACGATAATGGGGAGTGAGAATGTACATATGCAGCTTATGAAGGAAAAACAGGAGTTGACCCATTTGTCATGGTCTGTCCACCGTAATTCTATCGAAATTGGTGGGTCTTTTCTGAAGGCGTATGGGAAATGATTTGGAAAAGGTGGAGCGCATATGAAGATTTTTGCAATTCGAGATGAATCGACGCAGGAGCAGAAGGATCTGGCGTACCTCCTGTATTACAAGCAGGAAAAGCAGTTCTATATTGAGCTGCCTGAAAATGCGGATGCATGGGAAACGCCGCTGTTGCTGGACTCCTTTGTGAAGCGTGGGGAAACCACAGTCAATTCCTATTGGAGCAAGATCTGGGTTCAGCAGCGGATCGTTCCGATCGACCGCCAGAACATCGGTGAGATTCTGCGCGACAATCATCTGAAGGAATATGATGAGTACGAGCTTCTGATGCTGGCAATGGGGCGATGCGCACAGGATGATTACTACCTTGTTCCCATTAACGAGAAGGAGCTTCCGGAAGAAATTACGCGGCGGCTCTCAAAGAGAATTGAAGATGTGCTGCCGCTGGAGAACCATTGCCTGCTGGTATTTTTCCGGGATGGCGTAGTGAAGAAGTGCGATTTGCAGAAGCATTTTGAAAAGACGAAGACATTTCAAGTTCTTCTCAAGAAGCCGGACTATTTTCAGTATGTACAGATGCAGACCGGCGGATACGGTGTTGCATGGGATGTGAACATGACCATTTCGGACACGATGCTCTACCGAATTGGCAAAAGTGTTCCGCTGACGATGGAAGACTTCCGGAACTTTGCCGCGCACAGAATCATCAACGCATCGGAAGCGGCGGAGATATTGGGTTGCTCCCGGCAGAACATCATTGACCTTACAAAACGCGGGAAGCTGCATCCAATCAAAACATCGGAGAAGAGCACGCTGTATCTCAAAAGTGAAGTCCTGAAACGAAACTGGCAGTGAGAATACGTTATACCCCTTTATACCCTTTTGAAAGGGGTATAAAGGGGTATAACGTTCTTTGGAGAACTTTTCAAAAAATCTTATTTGCACCTTTTCAAATGGGTTCCAATCCGTTACAATATATCTAACAACCTAACAATGTAATGCGAGGTGTTGCTATGAAAACAACAGACCAGCCGCAGGTGAAGCAATACGTCATCTATTCCCGCAAATCCAAATTTACCGGGAAAGGCGAAAGTATTGAGAACCAGATTGAGCTGTGCCGCCAATATATTGCAATGCACTTTGGCGAAGACGAGGCGGAGCATGCGCTTGTATATGAGGACGAGGGGTTTTCCGGCGGCAATCTGGAGCGTCCGCAGTTCAAGCAGATGATGAAGGATTCCCAGAAGATTGAGTTCGCTGCTATTGTCGTCTATCGCCTTGACCGTATCAGCCGCAATATTGGTGACTTTGCAAAGCTCATCGAGGATCTGGGTGACCGGCACATTGACTTCATTTCCATCCGGGAACAGTTCGACACGTCCTCTCCAATGGGGCGTGCAATGATGTATATCGCGTCAGTGTTCTCCCAGCTGGAGCGAGAAACCATAGCCGAGCGTATCCGCGACAACATGCATGAGCTGTCCAAGACCGGACGCTGGCTGGGTGGGACGACACCAACTGGCTACGCTTCGGAAAGCTTGTCCAGCGTAACAGTAGATGGCAAGGTAAAAAAAGCTTGTAAGCTCAAACCTATTCCGGAGGAGATTCAGCTGGTAAAGACAATTTTTTCTGTGTTCACGGAAAGTGGCTCCCTCAGTAAAACTGACCAGTACTTATTAGAGCACCGCTGTGTCACAAAGCGCGGCAAGCAGTTCACACGCTTTGCCATCCGGGGTATTCTGACAAATCCGGTTTATATGATTGCTGACGATACGGCGTATCAGTATCTCAAGGAGAACAACGTAGACCTTTTTGCTGAGCCATCGGAGTTTGACGGTGAGCACGGTATTATGGCCTACAACCGCACGCTCCAACGCCCTGGCAAGGCTACTCAGATTCGCCCGATGGAAGATTGGATTGTGGCAGTTGGGAAACATCCCGGCATTATCTCCGGTGCAAACTGGGTACGAGTACAGTCTATGCTGGACGTGAACAAATCCAAGAGCTATCGCAAACCGCGCAGCAATGTGGCGCTTTTGTCCGGCCTTCTGCGTTGTGGCGAGTGCGGTGACTATATGCGCCCGAAACTGACTGGTCGCACTAATGCTAATGGGGAGTTGATTTACACCTATATGTGCTCCACCAAAGAGCGCAGTCATGGTACTGTCTGTAGTATGAAAAACTGCAACGGCAACACTCTAGATGCTAAGATTGTTGAGGAAATACGTAAGGTTGCCACCGACAAAAAAGACTTTGGCCAGTTACTGTCAAAAACCAAGAAAGTAATCAATGACAACAAAGCAAGTTATGAAGCTGAGTTGACTTTATTAGTGAAGAACCATGCTGAAACAGAAGCCCGCATCAAACGACTGGTGGAATCTCTGTCCGTTGCCAGCGAGACCTCGGCCAAATACGTCATGGAGCAGATCGATGAGCTGCACCGGCAGAGCGAACAGGAGCAGACAAGAATTGCTGAATTGGAAAAGCTTGCTAGGCAGAGTAATGCTCTGAGCCAAAATCTATTTTTCTATAGAGATATGATTGAGTCATTCGCCGACACGGTGGATTCGACTACTATTGAAGAACGGCGTCGCCTGCTGCGTACTATCGTCAAAAAAGTGGTTTGGGACGGCAAAAACGTCTATGTATACCTCTTTGCGGAGGATGGAGAGCTGAATTTGCCGCCCATAGGGCAGCTTATGTGTCCGTCAGGAGAGGATAGCGAACGAAATTCTCATGTACTTCCGCAGCCAGAAAAAGCTCCAGGGAGAAGTCTCTCTGTCGGATTCCATTGAGACAGACAAGGAGGGCAATGCCCTCCAGCTGATGGATGTGGTGGGCGTGGATGACACCATGCTGGACGATATCCACGACCGGGACAGCGCGCTCCGGCTCCACCAGATCATCCGGGAGCGTCTGACCACCCGGGAGGCGGAGATCATTCGCCTGCGGTACGGGCTGGGCGGCACCATCCCCCTGACCCAGAGGGAAATTGCCGCCTCCTTCGGGATTTCCCGGTCCTATGTGTCCCGCATCGAAAAGCGGGCGCTGGAAAAGCTGCGCCAGGAGCTGCAGGACGGCCCTGCGCCCCAGCTGGTCCGGCGGAGGCCCCATTCCTCCGGGACGTGACCGCCGGATTTGGAAAACAGAGGGCGTGATGGAAAATTTCCATCACGCCCTTTCTTTGCGCGCTTCCGCGCCTTTCAATAGCGCCGCACCACGGCGGCCACCTTGCCCAATATCTGGGCATAGGTGCCGTCAATGGGGGAATATGCCTCATTCTCCGGCAGCAGCCATACCTGACCGCTTTTCAGAGACAGGCGCTTAACCGTCGCCTCGTCATCGATCAGAGCCACCACAATCTCACCGTGCTGCGCAGTGGGCTGGCTGTGAACCACCACCAGGTCGCCGGGCAGGATGCCTGCGTTCAGCATGGACTCGCCCCGGACCCGCAGGGCAAAATACTCCCCGGGCCGACCGGCGGTATCGAAGGTCAAATAGTCCTCGATACACTCCTCCGCCAGAATGGGGCTGCCGGCCGCCACATTGCCCACCACTGGGACCTGATTTTCAGGCTTAGGAGATTCCCGCAGCGTGATGGCGCGGCCCTTGCCGGCGCCCTTTTCAATGACGCCTGCCTCCTCAAGCCGTTTGAGGTGAAAATGGACTGTGGAGGGTGACTTCAGCCCCACGGCCTCCCCGATCTCCCGCACCGAGGGGGGGTAGCCCTGCTCCCGGATACAGGCGGCAATGTACTCGTAGATTTTCTGCTGCATCTTTGAGAGCTCCCGCATACGTGTCCACCTCCGCTGGATTTCTGGCTGTATTATACCACAACGCCGCAGGAAAAGCAAACATTTGTTCCATCATTTTCAAACTTTTTTGTCGTCTGTCCGTACGCTTCCGCATAGCTTTGATTTGTCTGCTTTTTTGCAAAATCCCCTTGAAATACAGAGAAAACTATGGTATCATTAACATCTGTGAAATCATGATCCATGCGCTGCATGGCTGAAAGTTTTGGAGGTTATCCTGTATGGACGCTTTAACGCTCGTCATCACGATCCTGCAGCTTCTCTGCGGTCTGGCAGTCATTGTCATCGTGCTCTTCCAGTCCGGCAAGAGCGCCGGCCTCTCCGGTGCCATCGGCGGTGTGGCCGACTCCTTCCTGTCCCGCAACAAGGCCAAGACTCTGGACGCCAAGCTGGCCCGCGCCACCAAATGGGTTGGGGCCATCTTCCTGATCCTGACGCTGGTCCTGCTGATCCTGCAGGGCTGATTTCGCGCTGAAAGCGCCCGGTGTGCCAGCACACCGGGCGCTTTTTTATATGTCGCCGGAGCAGTACAGCACACCGGCCTCCGGTTGGATACCGTTGGCTTCCAGCAGTTCCTGCACCGTCACGAAGCGGTAGCCTTCCCCTTGAAGCGTATCTACAATCTCCAGTGCCGCGTCCACAGAGGTATCGTAGATATCATGGAGCAGGATGATCTGATTGGGGGCCGCATTTTCCAGGACCGCCGCCTTCACCTGGGCTGTATTGAGCTTTTCCCAGTCCCTGGGATCGATGGACCACTTTATCATGGGCACCTGCAGCAGCTCCCGGTCCGCCGCATCCACGGCCCCGTATGGCGGGCGGAGCCAATATGGCCCCCCTCCCAGCAACGCTTCCAGCGTCTCCTCTGTACGGCCTACCTCCCGCTGCAGCGTCTCCCGGGAGATCCCCTGAAGCCGTACATGGTTCCAGGTGTGGCTACCCACCTGATGGCCCTCTGCCTGCATCCGCCGGACCAGGTCCTCATTGCCTTCGATCTGCTTGCCAATCAGGAAAAAGGTGGCGCTTGCCCCCCGCTCCTGCAGGCCGTCCAGTAGCCGCTCGGTAGTATTCCGGCGTGGGCCGTCGTCAAATGTAATGGCGATCAGCTTGTCCGCCGGGAGCTGGGCATCTGCCCCAGCCTCCGCCACAGGGCCGCCCGGCGCGCAGCCGGACAGCAGTGCCAGGGCAAGGCACAGAAAAAACAGGCGACCTCTCCACATCGCGCCCACACCTCCTCATTCATGCAGCGGTAGTTTGCGCGGCAGCTGAAAATTTACACCCGTTAAAATTTTCTCCTGTTTTTTCATAACACGAAAAAAGGAAGCGGGCCCCGCCCGCTTCCTTCATCTCATATTCCGTTCGGTGCTCTGCATAGACGGTCAGGAGAACAGGTCAGAAATGGCATCTCCCACCAGGTCCACTGCCAGATCTGACACCACTTCCAGTCCCAGAAGCAGTCCCCCCTCCTTGGCAGCTGAATGGGCTCTCTTTCGCCCGCGTGCTGCGGGCTTCTCCCTCTGCTGAAATTCCGGTTTCTTCTCGAGCTGCGGCGCGTCTCCGTCCCCTGCAGGCTGATTGAAGGCCCCGCACCGGGGGCAGAAGCCGTCTGCATCGCAATCATACCGTTTGCCGCACGAAGCGCAGGAAATCTTCTTCACAGATGTTCCCTCCTTTGCTCTGCTGCCGGGCGCTCACAAGTCCCCGCCGGGCAGCCGTCGACCGTGGGACTGCTCCTTCAGCAGCCGGCCCATGGCCATCTCTGCCTGACGGAGATTTTCTCCCAGTTCCCGCTGGAGCCTCCCTGTCCGCTTCTGCTGTGCCGCAGGGGACTCAGCGGCCGCGGCGGTCCCGCCGCTCCGGACCCAGACAGGCTGGTTGAAGGCCCCGCACCGGGGGCAGAAGCCATCCACATCGTAGTCATACCGCTTTCCGCAGTCCTCACAGTGAACCATGCGCATAGAGATCTCCCCCTTCGCTTCCATTGTATCACATCTCCTTCAGGTCCACAAGAACAATCAAAAGCCCTTTGTCACAGGTCCTAGGTTCCCATGACAAAGGGCTTTTTTGATTGCGGGTTCTTACTTCACCAGCTCGATGATGGCGGTCTCCGCGGCATCTCCGCGGCGCACGCCGGTGCGGATCACGCGGGTGTAGCCGCCGTTGCGCTCTGCATAGCTGGGAGCGATCTCCTTGAACAGCTTCTTGCAGACATCCTCGCGGGTGATGAAGCTCATAGCCTGCCGATAAGCGGCCAGGTCGCTCTTCTTGCCGAGGGTAATCATCTTCTCAGCCAGAGGCTTGATCTCCTTGGCGCGGGCAAGAGTGGTCTCCATCTTGCCGTTGTCCAGGAAATCCGTCACCTGCTGACGCAGCATCGCCATGCGCTGGTCAGTGGGCTTGCCAAGTTTCCGAGTTCCGGGCATTTTGGTTTCCTCCTTATCAGGATTTTGGTCAGCCGGGGAACGTCCGCCGGCATTGGAATCAGTTGTTGTTATCTTCGTCAGCCAGATGGAGTCCCATCATCGCCAGCTTGTTGATGACCTCTTCCAGGGACTTGCGGCCCAGGTTGCGGACCTTCATCATCTCGTCCTCCGTCTTGGAAATCAAATCCTCCACGGTGTTGATGTTGGCACGCTTGAGGCAGTTGAAGCTGCGGACGGAGAGATCCAGCTCTTCGATGGTCAGCTCCAGCACCTTGTCCCGCTGGGCCTCCGCCTTCTCCACTACGGTGGGCTTGCTGCCCACGTTCTCAGAGAGGTCGGTGAACAGCGTAAAGTGGTCGCACAGGATCTTCGCACCCAAGGACACGGCGTCCCGGGCAGAGATGGTCCCGTCGGTCCAGACCTCCAGCGTCAGCTTGTCGAAGTCGCTGGAAGCACCCACACGGGTGGGCTCCACGGTGTAGTTGACCTTATACACGGGGGTGTAGATGGAGTCCACGGCGATGACGCCGATCACGTTCTGCTGCGGCTTGTTGCGGTCCGCAGGCACATAGCCGCGTCCGTGGGACAGGGTGATCTCCATGTTCAGCGTCGCGCCGTTGTCCAGCGTGGCAATGTGCATGTCGGGATTCAGGACCTCCACCTCGCCGTCGGCCTTGATATCGCCGGCCTTGACCTCGCAGGGGCCCACCGCCTCGATGTAGACCGTCTTCACCGTCTCGCAGTGGAGCTTGGTGAGCAGGCCCTTCACATTCAGGACGATCTCCGTCACGTCTTCCTTGACACCTGGGATGGTGGAGAACTCATGCTGCACGCCGGCGATCTTGATGGTGGTCGGGGCCGTGCCGGGCAGAGAGGAAAGCATAATGCGGCGAAGCGCATTGCCCAAAGTGGTGCCGTAGCCGCGCTCCAGCGGTTCCACCACATACTTGCCGTATGTGGCGTCCCCCGGCGTCTCGATGCACTCAATCTGGGGCTTTTCAATTTCGATCATGCAGTAGTACCCTCCTTCATCTTCTTGTTGCGAGCACGCATGATTGCGCGCCGCCGGCAGTTCCTATCATTATTGAGGGTATCCTCCGCTTACTTGGAGTACAACTCAACGATGAGGTGCTCCTCGACGGGAACGTCGATGTCCTCCCGGGCGGGCAGACGGGTCACGGTGCCCTTCAGGGCGTTCTTCTCACGCTCCATCCAGGCGGGGATCAGGAACACGGGGGCATCCTGGCCCAGCAGGCGCTTGAAGATCTCAGAGGAGCGGCTGGACTCGGCAACCTCGATCACATCGCCGGCCTTGACCTGATAGGACGGAATGTCGACCTTCCGGCCGTTGACGGTGAAGTGGGCGTGGCTCACCAGCTGACGGGCCTGACGGCGGGTCATGGCGAAGCCCATGCGGTATACCACGTTGTCCAGACGGCGCTCCACAGCGATCAGCAGGTTGTCGCCGGTCTTGCCGGGGGTCTTGGCGGCCGCCTCGTAATAGGCGTGGAACTGCTTCTCCAGAATGCCATAGATGAACTTGACCTTCTGCTTCTCATTCAGCTGGATGCCATATTCGCTCTTCTTCTTTCTCATCTGGCCGCCGGGGTTGCGATTGGTCTCCTTCTTCGCATAGCCCATCACGGCAGGAGAAATGCCCAGAGCCTTGCAGCGCTTCGCGATCGGCTGCATATTCTTAGCCATTTGCTTGTTACCTCCTCTTCAAATCAGACACGGCGGCGCTTGGGGGGGCGGCAGCCATTGTGGGGGATGGGCGTGACGTCCTTGATCATGGTCACTTCCAGGCCCACGGCCTGCAGCGCCCGGATCGCGGCCTCACGGCCCTGGCCGGGGCCCTTGACGAAGACCTCGACGGTCTTCAGGCCATGCTCCATAGCGGCGCGGGCGGCCGTCTCAGCCGCGGTCTGTGCCGCGAAGGGGGTGGACTTCTTGCTGCCGCGGAAACCGAGGCCGCCGGAGGAAGCCCAGGAGATCGCGTTGCCCTGTGTATCGGTAACAGTTACCATGGTGTTGTTGAACGAAGAGCGGATATGGACCTGGCCCCGCTCAATGTTCTTCCGTTCACGCCGGCGGCGAATGACCTTCTTGCCGGCGGATGCCTTTGCAGTTGCCATCTTGGTTCTCCCTCCTTACTTCTTCTTGTTGGCAATGGTCTTCTTGGGACCTTTGCGGGTCCGCGCATTGGTCTTGCTGCGCTGGCCGCGCACGGGCAGACCCTTGCGGTGGCGAATGCCGCGATAGCAGCCGATCTCGGTCAGCCGCTTGATGTCCAGAGCGGTCTGGCGGCGCAGGTCGCCCTCAACGGTATAGCTGTCGATGGCGTCGCGCAGCTTCTGCTCGTCGGCGTCGGACAGATCCTTCACGCGGGTGTCGGGGTTGACGCCTGTCTGCGCCAGGATGTCCTTGGCGCTCTTTCTGCCAATGCCGTAGATATAAGTGAGGCCGATCTCGATACGCTTATCCTTCGGCAGGTCAATACCGGCAATACGTGCCATACTCTCAAAGCACCTCCAATTAAATGTTAGCCCTGTCTCTGCTTATGCTTGGGGTTCTCGCAAATGACCATGACACGGCCTTTGCGGCGAATGACCTTGCACTTCTCGCACATGGGCTTCACGGACGGTCTTACTTTCATAGTTTTTAACCATTCCTTTCAGCGGTTTGTGTCTTTTCAGCTCAAGTGGCGCTTACTTACTGCGCCAGGTGATCCGGCCGCGGGTCAGGTCATACGGGGACATCTCCACCGTCACCTTGTCGCCGGGCAGAATCCTGATGAAATTCATTCTGAGTTTTCCGGAAATATGTGCCAAAATCTTGTGTCCATTTCCAATGTCTACCTGGAACGTTGTGTTGGGCAGGGCTTCCACCACGACACCCTCCACTTCAATCATGTCGGATTTTGCCAAACGTTATCCCTCCTGGTCCGGATAAACCTCCTCGCGGTAAGCCGCAAGGGTTTTGCGAAGCTCGCTGTTGGTGATCCTGGCTTCGCCTCTGATCTTTTCAGAAAGCCGGTTCTCGTCCGCCGCTACAAACAGCACGTGTCTGCGCTTTTTGCGTTTGGGCGACTCCACCTTCCTGGATTTCCCGTCCGCCAGCAGCAGGTACTCCCCCTCCACCGCGAGAACGATGAAGAGCTTTCCCTGGTCCCGGCCGGCAACGGATCTTACGATGTTGGATGCTGCAATTTCCATGCGTTTCCTCTCAGATGGCGGGGGCCGTCAGGATCTCAGGCTCGCCGTCCGTGATCAGAATGGAATTTTCATAGTGGGCCGCCCATTTGCCGTCCAGCGTCTTGACGGTCCAGCCGTCGCTCATCTGCTGGATGGCCGCCGAGCCGGCGTTCACCATGGGTTCGATTGCAAGCGTCATGCCGCGGAGGAGCCTGGGCCCCCGGCCGGGATGGCCGTAATTGGGGATCTCCGGCGACTCGTGCATCTGGGCGCCGACACCGTGGCCGACGTATTCCCGGACGATGGAGTAGTCGTGACTCTCCACGTACTGCTGGATGGCTGCCGAGATATCGAACAGCCGGTAGCCCTCCTTGGCAAACCTGATTCCCTCAAAAAAGCTCTGTCTGGTCACGTCGATCAGATCCTGCGCCTCCGGGGAGATCCTGCCGCAGGGGAAGGTGGCCGCACAGTCGCCGTGAAACCCTCCAATGTACGCTCCCACATCCACACTGACGATATCGCCCTCCTGGAGGACCCGGGGTCCGGGAATTCCGTGGATGATCTCGTCGTTGACGCTGATGCAGGCGCTGGCCGGATAGCCGTTGTAATGCAGGAAGGAGGGGACTGCGCCTTGCTTGCGAATGAAATGCTCCACTGCACGGTCGATCTCATGGGTTGTGACGCCGGGCTTTACCAATTCCCCTGCATAAGCACGGGCAGCCGCGGTAATTTTTCCGGCCCGGCGCATCAATTCGATCTCATGGGGGGATTTGAGTGTAATCATACGCTCATCTCCCCAGTGCGTGGAGGATGGCCCGGGAGGTCTCTTCCACAGAGGGCTGATTCTCCACAGGCTTCAGGAGTCCCCGCTGGGCATAGAAGTCCTTCAGCGGCTCGGTCTCCTTATGATAGACCTCGAGCCGCGCCTTGACGGTCTCGGGGGCATCATCTTTCCGCTGGACCAGCTTACCGCCGCACTTGTCGCACACGCCCTCCTGCTTGGGGGGCACAGCTACCATGTGGTAGCTGGCCCCGCAGGATTCGCAGACACGGCGGCCGCTCATCCGCTCCATGATGGTCTCGTCAGAGATCTCAATAGAGATCACGTCGTCAAATGTGATCCCGGCCTTTTCCAGGGCCGCGGCCTGGGCGATGGTGCGGGGCACCCCGTCCAGGATATAGCCGTTCTTGCAGTCATCCTCTGCCAGCCGCTCCGTGACGATGCCGATGATGACGTCGTCCGGCACCAGCTGGCCGGCGTCCATATAGGACTTGGCCTTCAGGCCGGTGGGCGTGCCGTTTTTGATGGCCGCCCGGAGGATGTTGCCTGTGGAAATGGTGGGAATACTCAGTTCTCTGCACAGGATTTCCGCCTGTGTTCCCTTACCGGCGCCGGGGGCGCCCAACAGGATCAGCTTCAATTGAAACGCCTTCTCTCTTATTCCAGGAAGCCCTTGTACTGACGCATCAGCATCTGGGCCTCCAGCGCCTTGACAGTCTCCAGAGCCACGCCGACCACGATGATGACGGAGGTGCCGCCGATCGCCAGATAAGCGTTGCCGACAGCCTTACCCAGCAGCAGCGGGCAGATCGCCACGATGCCCAGATAAATGGCGCCGAACAGGGTGATCTTGCTCAGGACTTTCTTGATGAAGTCCACAGTGGGCTTGCCGGGACGGAATCCCGGGATAAAGCCGCCCTGCTTCTTCAGGTTGTTGGCGATCTCCACCGGATTGAACTGGATGGTGGAGTAGAAATAGCTGAAACCGATGATCATGATGAAATACACGATCATATAGATGAAGGACTGGGTATCGATGGCGTCGTAGATTGCCCGGGAAACCGTCTCCTCCTCGGGAATACCGATGAAGGTCCAGATCGTCACGGGCAGAGACGCGATGCTCTGGGCGAAGATGATGGGCAGAACGCCGGACATATTCACCTTCATGGGGAGGTGAGAGCTCTGGCCGCCGTACATCTTCCGGCCCACCTGCCGCTTGGCATACTGGACGGGAATGCGGCGCTCTGCGTCGCTGATGAACACGACGAACACAACCAGCGCCAGGACGCCCACCAGCAGCAACACCACCAGAGCCGGGTGCAGCGCACCGTCCGCGGCAGCGCCGCCGTTGGCCCAGCTCACCACGCCGCTGTACAGAGAGCTGACAGAGGTGGGGATCCGGGACAGGATGCCGGCGAACAGAATGATGGAAATGCCGTTGCCGATGCCGAACTCCGTCACCTGCTCGCCCATCCACATGACGAAGGAGGAGCCGGCGATGAAGGACACGACGATGACCAGTGCGGGCCAGATGCCGGTGGCATCAGATGCCAGCAGGTTGTAGTTGCGCATCATGAAATAGTAGCCGACCGCCTGCAGGATGGCGATGCCGACAGTGGTATAGCGGGTGATGGACTGGATCTTCTTCCGTCCCTCTTCACCGCCATCCTTGGCCAGCCGCTCCAGGGCCGGGATGGCCACAGTCAGCAGCTGGATGATGATGGATGCGTTGATATAGGGCTGGATGCTCAGGGCGAAGACCGTTGCCTGGGCAAAGGCGCCGCCGGACATCACGTTGTACAGGCCCAGAATGGTGCCGCCCATCTGATCCAGATAGGTCTCCAGCAGGCCGACATCCACGTAAGGCACCGTGATGGCGTTGCCGATCCGGAAGATCAACAGGATGAGGAGTGTAAAAATGATCTTCTTCCGCAGTTCGGGGATGCCCCACGCTTTGCGAATGGTTTGGATCACGTTACATCACCTCGGCCTTTCCGCCTGCTGCCTCGATAGCCTCCTTGGCAGAAGCGGAGAAAGCAGAAGCCTGGACAGTGAGCTTCTTGGACAGCTTGCCGCTGCCCAGAACCTTGTAGCCGTAGCGGCACTTGGAGAGGATACCCTTCTCCAGCAGCGCGTGGACCGTGACAGTATCGCCGTCCTGGAACTGATCCAGGGTGCTGAGATTCACGATCTCCAGGGGCTTTGCGAAGATGTTGTTGAAGCCGCGCTTGGGGATGCGGCGGGCCAGAGGCATCTGGCCGCCCTCGAAGCCCACGCGGACCTTGCCGCCGGAACG
>ERZ835051.195-NODE-195-length-66348-cov-7.698792_pt1 | contig 66348 bp, 59 predicted proteins | sample MGYA00519575_ERZ835051 | MGnify/ENA primary metagenome ERZ835051 (study PRJEB31850, sample SAMEA3708769) | human gut metagenome | biome: human gut; feature: human-associated habitat; material: faeces | place: China | collected 2014 ... | reverse complement strand
GCTGACACGGGCAAGGAAGCGCTCCAGATAGATATCCTCCTGCCCGCCGCGCACGATCCAATAGACGACGACGTCCTGATCGACTGTGCGCAGGAAGGTCTCGGCCTGCCCGGAAAGTTCCAGCACGGCCGTCTGTGACATGCTTTTCTGCGTCCAGGACGCCGGAAGCTTTTCGGCGATCAGATTCAGCAGAATCAGGATCACCAGACTCAGCGCGGTCAGCAGCAAATAAAACGTACCGTGCTGCACGGCGCGGCAGTTTTTCTCCTTCATTCGCTCCACCGCCTTTTTTCCAGACTCAAAACCGGCAGCAGCAGGAAAAAGACTGTTACAGAGAGCAGATAGCAGACGCCTGTCCAGTCAAAAATGCCGTCCAGAAAAACGTAATAGCGGTCAAAGACGGACAGCCGGCGCATCAGCGCGGGAAAGCCCCCGGAAAACCGCTCCGGCAGTAAAAAATAGCACACGGCGTTCGCCGTCTCCAGAACTGCCGCGCAGCAGGCACATGCACGCCAGCTTTTTGTCATGGCGTAGAGTGCCCCGGCCGGGAGCAGCAGCAAAATCGCGGCGGCAGCCAGCGTCGCGGACGAAGAATTGGACACGAGCTTTGCAAGCGTCGATAAAAAGAACAGCAGCAGTGTCGCGGCAAAGCTCATGCCGGCAGCGGTAGCCTGGCTATCCGTCTGCGCGGAAAGAAACAGGCCGATCGACGCGAGGCTGATCCCCAGCAGGTAAAAGCCGATGAGCGCGCAGTAGGCCGCTGGGAGATCCACGTTTCCATACAGCCGCAGCAGCGGCGGATACAGCGCCATGATCAGAACCGGCAGCGCGATCACGCCGCAAAGGCCCAGAAACTTTCCTGCCACGATCTGCGAGATGCGGACCGGCAGCGCGTAGAGCAGCAGCTCTGTTTTCTGGCGGCGCTCCTCGGCAAAAGTGCGCATGGTCAGGATTGGGATAGCGATCAGGAAAGTGAATGTCATGCTCCGGGGAACCTGCGTAAAGTCAGCAGAGCCGCCCTTCAGGCAGGAAAGAACCGTATAGATCCCCGCGGTGAGCAAAACGAACGTGGCAAAGGCATAGCCGTAAAAGGTCTGAAAGCAGGCGTTGAGCTCGCGCTCGAATATCCGCTGCGTCTTCATTGCGGCATCTCCTTTCCGGTCTGCGCGGTCAGCTTTAAAAACAGCTCCTCCAGCGTATTCTCCGTGACCGCCAGCCGCTGCAAGCAGACACCCGCGGTCACAAACGCCACAGACAGCGCCTCGGCCAGCTCCGCACCCGACGCGCAGTCCGCCTGAATCAGCACGTGCTGCTCGTCCGGCTGCGACATGCGCATATCGGTAAGCTGCGGCGCAAACGGCTGCAGGAGCTGCTCGGCCTGCTGTCTTCCGCACCGGGCGCACAGCTCCAGCCGGGCACGGCCGGAATAGCTCCGTTCAAGCTCCCGGAGTCCGCCGCAGGCGGCGAGCCGCCCCTGCACAATGACCAGCAGTTCCGTACACACGGCCTGAATTTCGCTGAGGATATGACTGCTGAGGATCACGGTGTGCGTTTTCCCAAGCTCTGTGATCAGCTGCCGGATCTGCAGAAGCTGTTCCGGGTCAAGGCCGACAGTCGGCTCGTCGAGGATCACAAGCTCCGGCTCCGCGAGCACCGCCTGCGAGATCCCGACACGCTGCCGGTAGCCCTTGGAGAGATTGCCGATCAGACGGTCGCGTACCGCAGTGATCTGCGTCGCCTCCAGCGCGCGGTCGACCGCCTGCGGGATCTGCTTTTTGGGCACAGCCTTCAGCGCGGCAACAAACGAGAGGTATTCCCGCGGCGTCATTTCCGGATAGACAGGCGGGATCTCTGGCAGATATCCGATCTTCTGCCGGACGGCGCTTCCTCCGTCCAGAATACTGACGCCGTCCAGCAGAACGTCGCCGGACGTAGGCGCCAGACAGCCCGTCAGCATATTCATGGTCGTGGATTTTCCCGCGCCGTTTACCCCCAGAAAGCCGCAGATCTGCCGCTCCCGAATGGTAAAACTCAGATGATCGACGACAGTACGGGAACCGTATTTCTTTGTCAGCTCTCGTGCCTCCAGCATAGCGGACACTCCTTTGGCTTCTGTAAGGTTGTTGGGAAGGGGGCACCGCGTTTCGCGGCGCCCTCTGTTTCACATATCAGTCTTCGTCTTCAATCACAAGATCCGGGTTCTCGCCGAAATGCTTCAGCATGACGATCGGGTCGGATTTGCTGGTGTTCGTGATCACGACGCCCTTCTTTGCAGCGTCGGCCGTGACGAAGTATTCGTCGTGCGTCAGCTGGCCAAAGCGGATCTGCGTCGGGGTCTCGATGTCCCATTTGCCCATGGTGCCGTGGCCCTGCAGCATGATCATGCCATAGGGCGCGCCGTCCCTGATCGTGACAGTCTGGCCGGGCAGGACCGTCAGACGCTTAGCGCAGGCGAGCTTGCACTTGTAGCAGATCCACTCCTCGATATAGCCTTCCTTCTGCATTTCCTCCATCGGACGGACAGGCTTCGGGGCCATGAAGCGGTGCTTGTGAAATTCGGGATCGACGTTCTTTTCCCAGTCGACCACGTCGACGAGATAATCGAAGTCGCCGAGCTTGTCCTGCGGCGTATCCTTCCACAGAAGTTCCTCCGGCGTGCAGTGGTCGCCCCACAGGACGGACTGGTACATTGCGAACACGTCGGACGCGAACTGCGGCTCATAGGTGCAGAGCGTACCGGGCGCGTGCAGAACGCCAGCGGGCACGTCGTAGCCGGTATCGACCTCCTGCTTGTAGGCACGGGAGAGCTCCAGGATCTTGTTGTCGCCCTTGGTGAAGTTCATCAGGCTCTGCTTGAGTTCTTCCTTTGTCGTGCCGGGGTTGAGGCCGAAATAGGTCTCGGCGCGCTCACCGCGGTAGTTGTTGACCTGCGCGGGGAAGAAGTACATTTCGGGCTTACCGGCCTGACCGGTCAGCGCGGCATGCTCGTCGCGCTGGTGGATATGATGCGGCAGCGGGCCGAGGTTATCGAAGAACTTGGAATAGGCGGGCCATCTGTGATATTTGTTCCAGAGGAACTCGCCAATCACGTCCGCGCCCAGCTCGGAAACCATCTCGCGCAGCAGCATTTTTTCGCTGTCGTCTGCGCTCACGACATAGGACAGACCCTCGTCGTCTGGGGTGCCGGGGCCGTTTTCCGCGTGCGTCGTGGAGGCGAACCAGCGCTCGTCGATGCCGCCGCGCGAAAGGCCCAGCGCATAATAGTCATCCGGATGCAGCTTAATCCTGCGGCCCGGACGGCAGAAGGAACGGGGAACCCATGTAGGAGTCAGACGGAGAATGCCTTCGCCCTCTTGCAGGAGCTTTTGTGCGATTTCTTTCCTTGTCATTTTAAATTCCTCCATTAAATGTAGTTGGGTATGTGAAATCAATATATGTGCCGCGGCATCAGGCTTTTTTTGTGCCGCTCTGGGTGACAAATGCATCAAAGGAAACGACCAATAGCAACACGATGCCTTTGACCATTGTATTCATGTATCCACCAAGGCCAAGGAATCCAAGACCCTTGTACATAACATAGAGCAGAAGAATACCAATGACTGTGCGGTGTACACCACCCCTGCCACCGGACAGAGAGGTACCGCCGACGACTGTAGCTGCAATGCAAGTCAGAGACAGGTCTGTTCCATAGAGTACGGAACCGGCGCGGATCTCGCAGACATACATACAGCCTGCTAGACCGGCCGCAAGACCAAGAATGACAAACGTTGCAAAGCGGTATGCATTGACCTTGATGCCGGATAGCTTTGCAGAAACAATATTTCCACCGGTTGCGTAGAAGTTCCGCCCGGCCTGTGTGTATTTCATAAACAGATGGCAGACGACTGCAACCAGGATGAAGATGTAAGTCAGGTAGGACTGGCCGAGGAAAGTGTCTTTGCCCAACTCGGCAATAAAGGTGTTGGATGTTGCGATCATATCACCACCGGTGAAGACCAGACAGCCGCCCTTGATCATATAGCTCATGCCCATGGTCGCGATAAAGGCCGGGATGTCTCCCTTCACGATCACAAGTCCGTTGATCGCGCCGATCGCCATCGTCGACAGAAGCGTGCACACAAACGCCAGCAGAATGCCGCCTGCCGTATCGCCCCATGTATTTAGCAGGAAGCAGAAGAAAATCTGCGCCCATGCAAAGTTTGCGGAAAGAGACAAATCAAACGCGCCGGTGATGATTGCAATAGTCATGGCCATTGCGGCGACACCGTAAATGGATGCATCCATCAGAACGTTTTTGATATTAGTGGGGGACACGAAACTGGGTCTGCTGATTGCAAGGAACACAATGAATAACGCCAGAAGGCAGAGGATTGCCTGCGATTTCAGAAACTTACCAACGCTTTTCATTATTTCGCGACCTCCTTCAGCTTGGCTTTTTTATTCCAGGTATCCAGAATGACTGCCAGAATTACGACCGCGCCGCGGACAATCAACTGCTCATTTGCCTGTACACCAAGCAGATTCAGCGCGTTGAGCAGCACACCGAGCACAACGACGCCGAGCACGACCTTCAGAATGCTGCCACTGCCGCCGTTCAGGGATGTACCGCCAACTGCGACGCAGGCCATTGCATCCATTTCATAGTTGAGGCCCTGCTGAATCGATGCGGAGTTGACGCGCGCAACGACCAGAACGCCGGCGATACCGGCGCAGATCCCGCAGATCACATGCGCCGCGAAACGAATACGCCGCGTACGGATACCGGCCATCTTGGCCGCCTCCATGTTAGCACCGAGGAAGTATAGGTTTCGGCCAAAGGCCGTCTTTACCAATATGAACTGCATGATGACGGCGATAATCAGGAAAAACAGAACTGGTACAACGCCGGAACCGAGCATCTTGAACATGCCGCTTTTATAGCTGGCGGACTGGAACTGTCCATTTACAACTGCATTTGCGACGGCTGCAACAATAATCTGAATCGCATATGTAATGATAAAGGATTCGCCCATTCGGCCGTTAACAGCCGCGAGGATACCGCCGCTGATGCAGCCAACTGTTGCGCCGACCACGATGCCAATCAGCAGAACAACAAACGATGCGTAATCCGGTGAAACGCGATCAACGGTTGTTGCGTTGATCACAAGCATCGTCAAAACTGCGGACAAAGAAACAGTGGAGCTGATGGACAAATCCATGCCGCCCGCGATGACTGTGTAGGCCATACCCAATGCTGCGATACCAATTGTCGAATACGAACGCAGAATGTTGATCAGGTTGCTGCCACTCAAGAATGCAGGCCGTTTTGCCGACGCGATGGCAATGATGATTAAAATAAAAAAGATGAGACCCCATTCTTTGAAAAAACTTTTGAAGTTAAATCCCTTTTTGATGCTCTTTTGCGATAGCTTCTCCATATCTGCACCTCCTCAGTTCTTGATCGCCAGATGCATGACAGCCTCGGCGGAAGCTTCTTCCTGGCTCAGCTCTCCAGCCTTTTCGCCGCCGGAGAGGACAACCAGCCGGTCGCTCATGCCAAGCACCTCCGGCAGCTCCGAGGAGATCATGATGATCGACTTTCCGCTCTCGACCAGCCGGTTCATCAGACAGTAGATATCATACTTCGCACCGACGTCGATGCCGCGCGTGGGCTCGTCGAGAATGAGGATGTCCACATCGGAGAACAGCCATTTTGCGAAGACGACCTTTTGCTGATTGCCGCCGGAGAGATTGCCCGCGATCTGCAGCATGGACGGCGTCTTTACGCCGAGCTCCTCCGCAAGCTCCGTCGCGGCGGCGCGTTCCTTTTTCTTATCGAGCACAAGCCCGGTCTTGATCTTCTTCAGATTTGTGATGGTGATGTTCCGGATCAGGTCGTAGGACAGGATCAGGCCGGTTTCCTTGCGGTCCTCCGTCAGAAGACCAACGCCGTTTTTCTTTCCGTCTGCGGTCGAGGATATCACAACCTTCTTCCCGCCGATCTCGATCACGCCGCCGTCGTAGTGCTCCGCACCGAAGATCGCCTCCGCGATCTCTGTCCGCCCGGAGCCGACCAGACCGGCAAGGCCGAGGATCTCACCCCTGTGCAGCTCAAAGGAGATCGGGCCGACGATGCCGCTGCGCACGACATTGTCCAGCTTCAATACGACCTCGCCCGGCTTGCAGCTGCGCTTCGGATATTCCGTATCCACGCTTCTGCCGACCATCCGCTCGACAATCTCATCGCGCGAAAAGTCCTTCGTCGGACGGGTCTCGATGACATTGCCGTCCCGGACCACGGTCGCCGTATCGCACATCTCGAAGATCTCATCCATTTTGTGCGAAATATACACTATGGTCGTTCCGTTTTCCTTCAGCGTGTGCATGATCTCGAACAGGTGCCGTGTCTCGCCCGTCGTCAGAGAGGACGTCGGCTCGTCCATAACGATGATGCGCGGCTTTTTGTACAGGACCTTGGCAATCTCCACCATCTGCTTCTGAGAGGCCGAAAGAGCCTCAATCTTTGCGGTCGCCCGGAAGTCAAAGCAGAGCGAGTCCAGAAATTCCTGCGTAGTCGCGTTGATCTGCTTCCAGTTTACAAGTCCCCTGCCGCCATTCAGCTTGTTCAGGAACATGTTTTCTGCAACAGAAAGTGAATTGACCAGATTGCACTCCTGAAACACGAGGCCGATCCCGAGCCGCTCGGCGTCGGTCGTGTTCCGGATCTTCACGGTCTGCCCGTCGATCAGGATCTCACCGCTGTCGGCCTGATAGACGCCGTTCAGAACCTTCATCAGCGTAGACTTTCCTGCGCCGTTTTCGCCGACCAGCGCGTGGATCTCGCCGCGCTTTACCTGAAGGCTGACATTGTTCAGGGCGATAACCCCCGGAAATGTCTTTGTGATGTTTTTCATCTCAAGAATGTACGCACTCATTTTCAACCACCTTCTTAAAGTAATAGGGTCTTTTTGTAAGAGCTTTTCTCGGGCGCATGCGCCCGGCATTCACAATGCGTATTATTTAATCGATTATATTTTAGCGAATTCCTGCAGCTCTATGCTTCACGTCAAAAAGTATAGTCTGTTCTCAGACTTCGTTTTTAAACGATTAACTTATAAAACTAATTATATATCACGCCATATTTATTTTCAATCTTCTTTTCATGAGTATAACAACCAAAAAACGCGCGTCCAAATTGTGTACTTTTTCTAATGCTGGCTTTTGCGAAAAGCGAAGCAAATACAGGGACAGCACGTACTTCCTCTGCTTTTTAACCGTTTAAAGATTTCTACGGATTTTGCAAGTTTGCTCTTGACTTTTACCGGAGACACCTCTTACAATAGTAAAATCATCTGCATCCTGTCCGGGGAGGATCAAGTATGGCGAGAATGAAAGACGTTGCGGATCGTGCAGGCGTATCTGTCGCGACCGTTTCGAACGTCCTGACAGGCAAACGCGCCGTCACGCCAGAAGTACGTGAAAATGTTCTGCGCGCGATCAAGGAGCTGGACTATCATGTCAACATGATTGCCCGCGGTCTGAAAACGCAGAGGACCAATACGATCGGCGTCGTGCTGCCTGACGTTACAAAGCTGTTTTTCAACGATGTGCTGCACGGAATGATGACGGCAGCCAGCGACTTCGGCTACTGCATCACGCTTTTGAGCAGCAACTATAATTTTGATACGGAGCGGCAGAGCATCGCCGCGCTGCGCGGCAACCACGTCGACGCCGTGATCCTCGACTCCTGCGTAAATTGCCGCGATGCCGAGCAGTGGGGCGCTGAGCTTGCGAACTCGCTTGCGCAGTCCGTCCCGATCGTCAGTCTGGAAACAACGCTGCACAAGGAGCGGATCTCCAGCATCCGCGTCGACTGCAAGCGCTGGAGCGGTCAGATGACACAGCACCTGATCGACCAGAACCGCCGCCGGATCCTGTATATTTCCGGCCCGTCCCAGCTGATGCACGAGATCGAGCGGCTGGAGGGCTATATCATGACGCTGAAGCGCAATGCGCTGCCGGTCTGCGACGAGCTGATCGCAAAGGGTGATTTTCTGTCGCATTCCGGCTACAGCATCGTCAAGCAGGCGATCGCAAACGGTCTGGAGTTCGACGCGGTGCAGGCCTCAAACGACCAAGCCGCCATCGGCGCGATCAAGGCGCTGAAGGAATCCAATATCCAGATCCCGGAGAAGGTCGCCGTGACCGGCTTTGACAATCTGTTCCCCTCCACGCTGATCTCGCCGTCCCTGACGACGCTCTCCGTACCCCGTTATTATATGGGCTATGAGGCCGTGAGTGAATGCGTCCGCCGGATCGAAACGCCGTCCGCAGCTGTCCGGCACGCCGTGCTTGAATCGCCGATCATCATCCGCAGCTCCTCCGTGCCGATCTCGGACACGGTGTGGGATCTGACCAACTGGTGATCCGCGCACGCTCCCGCACATTTCACGCCGCCCGCTCCGCCGGGCGGCGTTTTGCCTGTCCGCCGTGCAAAGGAAATGCGTATTTCCACCTCGTTTTTGTACATTCTGCACAATTCGAAAATCAATAATTTGAAAGAAACGTACGTTGCATTTTCCGCGGCAGGCGTTTATAATGTGAATATCAAGTAAATCGATTAAATTTCAAGAGGTTCTCTTTTTTTGCAACGCGATCTGAATATAATCCATGATCGCATTGTTTTTTTATTTGAATTTAAACGATTAAAACATGCTTCATTCGTTGTTCCATCCCGATCTTAACGCAGCTGCATGCGTGAAAGATAAATAAAACAGAAGGAGAACTACAATGAAAAAGATCCTTGCACTCCTGCTCGCAGCCGTCATGGTTTTCGCTCTGGTTGCCTGCGCAACCTCTGAGAAGCCCGCTGAGACAAAACCCGCAGAAACGGCCGCGGAAACCAAGGTCGAAGAAAAGACCGACGAAACTCCCGCAGATGCCGAGGTGACCAAAGAGGGCGGTTACCGCTTGATGCTCTCCAACGCATACTACACTGCTCCGTACTGCGCGGCGTACGATCCGTCCGCAGTTGCCGCCGCTGAAGCGCTCGGCTGCACGCTGGATGTTATGGACGGCGAAGGCAACCAGCAGAAGCAGCTTGAGCAGGCCAATCTGGCCATCTCCGAAGGCTATGATGGTTTCCTGTACTTCCCGGCTGACGTTGACGGCGCTCTGCCCGTTATCGAGGCTCTGAACGACAGCGGCATCGCATGGGTTGGTGTCAATGCCTACACCGGCGATAAAATTGATGAAGTCGGCATGAAATACTACGTTGGCCCGGATGCATATTCTCATGGCGAAACACAGGCCAATACGCTGATTGAGATGTTCCCGGACGGCTGCAACTATGTTGTAATTGCTGGTACTGCTGGCCATATGCAGACCATCTACATGGACAAGGCAATGGATGAAATCCTCGATCCTGCCAAGTATGTCCGTCTCGACTATCAGAACTGCGATTTCTCCGCCGAAACCGCGCTGACCAAGGCTGCTGACATGATCACCGCTTACGGTATCAAGAGCGCGGGCGGCCAGATCGACTGCATCATCGTGCAGGACGGCGGCATGTCCACTGGCGTTATCTCCGCACTGGAAGCGGCTGGCTTCAAGCCGGGCGACGTAAAGTTCATTGCTATGGGCTCCAACATGGTTCTGTATGATGCAATGGTTGATGGCTGGCTGTCTGCATGCTCCACGCAGGATCCCGTTGCCGAAGGCAAGCTGGCAGTTGAAACTCTGTACGCTGTCCTTCAGGGCACGGCAACTCCGGGCTGGACCAAGCTCCCGACTCCGGTTGCATATCCGGAAACGAAGGACAACTTCAGCTGGTTCGAATAATTTCCGTATAGGCTTACGGATACGAAACAGCAAAAGACTGAATTTGCGTTAAATCAATATGTAAAAGGCGATCGGCCAGATCCAAAAGGGCTGGCCGATTTTTCTTATCCAAATTAAGAAAAAAGAAGGAGAGGACATCATGTTTTTTGAAGAACACGCAAAGCTGCTGGCTGATTTCGCCCGCGTTTCCCAAGCGGCGGGCGCACGCGCCGACTATGTGCAGGGCGGCGGCGGGAACACGTCTGTTAAGCTCCCCGGTGGGCTGATGGCGATCAAGGCATCCGGCTTCTGTCTGTCCGATATCCACCCGGATCAGGCATATGCCGTGCTGGACGGCGCGGATCTGCGGAATTTCTATCTCACGACCGAACCGTCCGAGCTTGCGGACGTCGAAAAAGAGGGCTCTGCCCGTGCGAAAGCGGACGTGCGCCATATTGACGGTCTTGCCGACCTGCGGCCATCCGTCGAGGCGGGGTTCCACTCGATATTAAAGACCTTCGTTGTACACACGCACAGCGTCTATGCCAATCTGGCCGCCTGCTCCACCGCCTGCCGTCCGATCGCGGCGCAGGCATTTGCCGGGGCAAATTACACCTGGGGCTGGGTGCCCTACACCGACCCCGGCGCGAACCTGACCTTCGCCATCCGCGACGAGCTGCGGCGTGTGGAAGCTGAGACGGGTAAAGTCCCGTCTGTGATTCTGATGCAGAACCACGGCATCATCGTCCATGACGACGATCCGGATACCGCGCTTGCCATTCACACCGACGCAAACGAGCGGCTGGCCCGCATGTTTGGTCTGTCCGGCACGTCGTTCCCGAAGATCGCCGTGCGTGAAATGGCCGCGGGCATTCACGCCGCCGACGTACCGTATCTGGCAGAACAGTTCCGGACCGGCGGATACACGCAGGAATTCTTAATGACCCAGCCGCTGTATCCCGATCAGATGGTCTTCCTGACGGATACGTTCTATCTGGATCAGGAAATGCTCGAAGCCGGGCAGGCTGTCGCCAGCAGCAAAACGGGCGAGCTGCTCATGCAGATGGACGCGAAAAAGGCCCTGACGCTGACCGAAACACTCACGGCAGTCTTCTTCGTCATGGAGCACATCCGCAAGGCGGGTTACGAGCTTTCCACCATGGGCGAAGCCGCGAAGAAGTTCATTGCCAACTGGGAAAGCGAAAAATACCGCAAGTCTCTCGCCGGCAAAAAAGCCTGAACCGACAAAAAAGTCGCCTCCCCTTGCGTAAGGGGAGGCGATATGCGTCCGTCGCTGTTCGTTTGCGGTGTAAAGCTTCAGAGGCTGCGGGCCGGTAGGGGAGACGTCGGGCGCTGTCGCGCCGGTGCGTCAGTCTATTCCCATGAAAGCCCTTCAGCACGGCATTTTTCAAGTGCCTCATCCTGTCCCTGCCGGGCAGCAGCGATATACCAGCGTTTTGCCTGCTCTGCATCGCGCGCGGTGCCGATCCCCGCTTCGTAGAACGTTCCGAGATTATACTGCGCGTCCCAGTCGCCATGCTCTGCGGCGCGCTTTGTCCAATAGAACGCGTTCGCGTCGTCCTGCGGAACACCCTGCTCCTTCAGATAGAACCAGCCGACCTGACACTCGGCCAGCGGATAGCCCTGTTCGGCCAATTCCAGATGCCCCTTGAAGCAGGCTTCATATTCTCCGGCTTCCCAGTATCGGTCAATCAGCTCGCAGCAGCGGTCGTATTCCGGGCAGGGCTTATAATAATCGATTTCCATCGGTATCTCCTTGTTTTTATTTCTCCCACCTGTCGATGAGCGCCTGGATCTGCGCGGTAAAGCGGGTCAGATCGCGGTTCGGGCGCTCCCTGCAGCTCTGCGCCACAAGAAGCAGGCGCTGCGCCGCTGCGATGAGCGCGTCGAAGACGCCCTTCTTCCGTGCCGCGCCGCGCTTGGCAATCGGGCGGCCGGCCGGGAACGCGAGGAATTTGCCGGAAAGCAGGTCAAATTCCGCGCCTGAGAACGGCGCGACAGCGACATACCCCTTTTCCTGCAAAAGCGCCTGAAACGCTTCGCAGGCCTCGGTATCGCCGTGGTTGACGAAAATTGTCTCCGGCTTTTTTGCAAATGCCTCGACCCAATTGAAAAGGCCCTTCTGGTCTGCGTGACCGCTTGTGCCGTGCAGGACGGCGATCTCGGCGTTTACGGCGATATCCTCGCCGAACAGCCGGACCTCCTTCACGCCGTCCAGCAATGCCCGTCCCAGCGTGCCCTTGGACTGATAGCCCGCGATAAGAATGATGTTCTCCGCTATCCAGAGGTTGTGCTTCAGGTGGTGCCGGATGCGGCCCGCGTCGCACATACCGCTGGCAGACAGGATGACCTTGGAGCGCGGATCGCTGTTGATCGCCTTTGAGTCCTCTGCTGTGATCGCAAACTGCAGTCCGGGGCACCAGATGGGGTTCTGCCCGCTTTTCAGGACAGCCTGCGTCTCCGGGTCAAAGCAGTCGGTATCGCACTGTAAAAAGACGCTGGTGGCCTCCTCGGCCAGCGGGCTGTCAAGGTAGACCGGGAAACCGTCGTGTCCATGCACAAGCTTTTTCTGCTTGATCTCGCGCAGCAGGTACAGAAGCTCCTGCGTCCGGCCCACGGCGAAGGCCGGGATGATGACGCTGCCGCCGCGGTCGAACGCCCGCTGCAGAACCTCTGTCAGCTCCGCGCGCACGTCCTTGGGCTTGTCGTGCAGGCGGTTGCCGTAGGTCGACTCGACAACGAGATAGTCCGTCTCGGCGACGGGCAGGGGATCGTTCAGGATCGGCTGGTCAATGTTGCCGACGTCGCCGGAGAACACAATTTTTTTCTCGGTGCCGTCCTCCCACAGCCAGAACTCAATGCAGGCCGAGCCCAGCAGATGGCCGATATCGGAAAAGCGCACGCGCAGGCCGTCGGCAATCGTCACGCATTCGCCATACCGGCAGGGACGGAAGCACGCCGCCGCGCCCTTCGCATCGTCAACGGTGTACAGCGGTTCGACCGGCGGCTCGCCCGCACGCTCAGCCTTGCGCGTTTTCCACGCGGCCTCGGATTCCTGAATGTTCGCCGAGTCGCGCAGCATAACGTCGGCCAGACTGCACGTGGCAGGCGTAGCGTAGATTTTTCCCCGGAAGCCGTCCTTATAGAGCTGCGGCAGAAGCCCCGCGTGGTCGATATGCGCATGGGTCAGAAAGACGGCGCTGACGTCCTTCGCCGCGACGGGCAGCGGGATATTCTCGTAAATGTCCACGCCCTGCTCCATGCCCCGGTCGATCAGGTAGTTCTCTCCTGCCAGCTCCAGCAGCGTACAGCTCCCCGTGACCTCATGGGCCGCGCCGACGAATGTGATCTTCATAGGCAGATCCCTCCTTTTTATATTCAGTATAGCATAAATCACCGGTTCTGCAATCGCCCGCCGGCACGCGAAAATAATTTTTGCCTTTCCGAAAAAAGTTCTTGACTTTTTGACACACTTCAGCTATAATCAGCCTTGCTGTTTGAGTTGCTGGTATAGCTCAGCCGGTAGAGCAGCTGATTTGTAATCAGCAGGTCGGGGGTTCGAATCCGTCTACCAGCTCCACCGACAAGCAAACAATTTCATATGGGGGAATTCCCGAGTGGCCAAAGGGGGCAGACTGTAAATCTGTTGTCAGTGACTTCGGTGGTTCGAATCCACCTTCCCCCACCAAGAACGAGTTGATGAAAGTCAGCTCGTTTTTTTGTTGCATGAAACGAAAAATATCGAGCAGCCCGCGGGCTGGCTCGATATTTTCTTTCTCTCTATTTTTTGCGCGTCCGTCCTCTTTCGGGGCGGCGCGTTTTCTTTTTCTGCTGCGGGGATCAGCCGCCGTACCGGTATCGGCGGCGTGCGCCGCGGGCAAACTGAGGAGAACGATTGCCGCGGCATGCTGGCAAGTACAAAGAACTTGTCAGCAAAATCAAGATATCACAAGAATCTTGCTATGTCAAGAATAAATTTACAAGATTCTTGTTATAATTGATTGACAGTTACAAGCTTCTGCGATAGAATACAGTCAAATCTTGTCGCAGCTTGCGTTTTCTGGGGGAATCTTGATGAGTTTTGGCAAACAAATGCGTCTGCGGCGTGAGGAGCTTCATCTCTCGCGCGCGGCACTGGCGGAGGAGCTTGGCGTTTCGCCCTCTGCCATCAGCAACTATGAAAACGGCGTCAGCTCGCCGAAGGAGGAGGTGCTGCTCCGGCTGTTCGATGCGCTTGAGATCGACCCGAACTACCTTTACCGCGATTCGTTCCGCTCAGGCAGCTTCGTCTGCTCGCGCGCAGAGCAGGATTTGATCGAAAAGTGCCGCTCGCTCTCGCCGCTCGAGCGCGAGACGGTAGGCAGCCTCGTCAGCGCCCTGTGCACGATGCATACAGGGCGGGAGGAAACGAGCGCGCCGCGCCGCATCCCGCTCTACCGCTCGATCGAGGCAGCGGGCTACGCCGCCCCCGTGCCAGGCGAGGATTTTGACTACATCGTCGACCACGGCGATGTGCCGCCGGGAGCGGAATTCGCCGTGCGCATCCGCGACGACAGTTTAGAACCCGTGCTGCACGGCGGCAGCGTCGCCTACCTCAATCACGACCCGCTGCATGCGGGCGACGTGGGCATCTTCTGCGTCGGGGGCGACATGCTCTGCAAGCAGTATTACCGCGACCCGCTCGGCGTTTCGTACCTCTTTTCTCTGGGGCGGGACCGCAGCGCGGACGTCGTCTGCGGCCCTGAGAGCGGAAAGCGCTTTATCTGCTTCGGACACGTGATCTTAGATCATCGTGTGCCGCTGCCCGGTATGGGCCTGTGAGCGGGAAAAAGGCGAATTTTGCGCGGAAAAAGACTTGAATCGTTCACAAATTCTGCTTATAATATAGGTTTGGAAATTAATAAAAAAGAAGGAAGCGTATTTCTTATGACGAAAATTGACATTTTCTCCGGCTTTCTGGGCGCCGGCAAGACCACGCTCATCAAAAAGCTGATCGCGGAAGCCTACAGCGGCGAAAAGCTCGTGCTGATCGAGAACGAATTCGGCGAGATCAACATCGACGGCGGCTTTCTGAAGGAGTCCGGCATCGAGATCTCCGAGATGTCCGCGGGCTGCATCTGCTGCTCCCTCGTCGGCGACTTCAACAAGGCGCTCAAAGAGGTCGTGGCGCAGTTCCACCCCGACCGCATCCTCATTGAGCCGAGCGGCGTCGGCAAGCTCTCCGACGTCATCGTCGCCGTCGAGCGCACCGTCGACGAGTGCCCGGGCGAGCTCAAGCTCAACAGCTATGTCACCGTGGCCGACGCCAGCAAGGTCAAGGTCTATATGAAGAACTTCGGTGAGTTCTACAACAACCAGATCGAGGCCGCCGGCACGATCATTCTTTCCCGCACGCAGAAGCTCTCGCAGGAAAAGCTCGAGGCTGCCGCCGCGATGCTGCGCGAGAAGAACCCCGACGCCGCCATTCTGACGACTCCGTGGGACGAGCTGGACGGCAAGACCATCCTCTCCGCCATCGAGAAGGTGTCGCTCAGCGACGAGCTTCTTGAAAAGATGCGCCGCGAGCACGAGATCGAAGAGGCCGAGCACGAGCATGAGCATCACCATCATCACGATCACGATGAACATGACGAGCACGACTATGAACACGAGCACCATCATGACCACGATGAGGATGAGCATGACCACGAGCATGGGCATCATCACGACCATGACCATGACGAGCACGACGAGCACGAGCATCACCACCATCACCACGACGGTGAGGAGTGCGACGATCCCGAGTGCGAGTGCCACCATCACCATCATCACCACGCCGACGATGTCTTCTCCTCCTGGGGCAAGGAGACGCCGAAGAAGTTCAGCAAGGAAGCTCTTGAGGACATGCTCCACAAGCTGGACAGCGGCGACTACGGCCACATTCTGCGTGCCAAGGGCATCGTGAACGGCGAGGACGGCTGGCTCGAATTCGACTACGTGCCCGAAGAGCATGAGGTCCGCGCGGGCCATCCCGACTACACGGGCCGTCTGTGCGTTATCGGCGCGGAGCTCAAGGAAGACGGCCTTGCAGAACTGTTTGGAGTGTAATTCATGGATATTCCTGTTTATCTGGTCGCCGGATTCCTCGATTCCGGCAAAACGAGCTTTATCAACGGCATTTTAGAGGACGGCTTTGCCCGCGAGGACAGGACGCTTCTGATTTGCTGCGAAGAGGGCGACGAAGAATACGAGAAGAAGGCGCTCGACAACGTCACCGTCGTCACGGTGGACGATGAAGAGGAGCTGACGCTCGCTTTCTGCAAGGAGCTTGAAAAGAAGCACCGCCCCAAGCAGGTACTCATTGAGTACAACGGCATGTGGCAGATGGAAAAGCTCTACCGCGAGGTGCTGCCTGCCAACTGGGTGCTCTATCAGATCATGACGTTCGTGCAGGCGCCGACGTTCGAGCTGTTCGTCAAGAACATGGGTCAGCTCATGATGGAAAAGATCACGAACGCGGACATGATCGTCTTCAACCGCTGCGACGACAAGCTCAAAGAGAGCCTGCGCGCGCGCAATCTGCGCATGGTCAACCGCCGCGCGGACATCTACCTTGAGGACAACGACGGCAACAGCGAGGACTACCTGACCGGCGACGAGTGCCCGTTCGACATGACGCCCGACCTCATCGACATTCCCGACGACGACTACGGCGTGTGGTACGTCGACGCGATGGACCATCCCGACCGCTGGGATGGCAAAAAGGTCCACATGAAGCTCATCATGTGCCACTCGAAGAAGTTCCCGGGCATCCACTGCCCCGGCCGCTTCGTGATGACCTGCTGCGAAAACGACATCCAGTTCGTCGGCATCGTCGCCAAGGGCGACAGCCTGAAGGCCTACAAGAATCGCGACTGGGTCGATATCACTGCCACGGTCAAAAAGGAGCACCTCGACGCCTACGAGGGCGAGGGCCCCGTGCTGTACGTCGAGCGCATCACCACCACGTCGAAGCCCGCGCAGGAAGTCGTGTCGTTCTGACGACGCGATTTGCGGAGGTAAGGTGAATCAGCATCGCTGCGGAGTTTTCTCCTGCTAACCCGCAGGGGAGAGCGAATAAAGGGGACATTCTCTTCTCGAAGAGAATGTCCCCTTTTGAATCCCAAGGGAAGGATGAGGGGGAACCCCCTCGCCCCCCGACATTGCGGTTTTGAGGCTTGAAGAGCTGCTCAGCCTGCGGAATCGGGTACCTGCCGGGTGATGGTTCTAAACGATTTGACTTTTTCTATCTTCGCTGTCGCTCCCTGATCTGAATGCAGTCTTGGTAGGATCCCCTGCCGTCGCTAGATTTTGCCAACCTTGCTGCCCCCCCAAAGCGGCATCGCTGCGCTCGCCGCACTTTTAAGTTATCGTATATTTTTCACGATGGCCATGTGGTCATATCCGCGGTGCGCCGCTTGCGCTGTGCGCCTTGCCGTCACCAAGCTTTACACGCAGCGGCGGTAAGTCGATGCCGAGCATCAGCTTGACGAGCCAGGCAAAAAACAGCAGCACTAAAATCGGGATCAGGCACGATGTGACGAGCATGACGGCGAGAGCCTCGATAAAGCGGTTCAGGACCGTTTTGAGCTGCCCGACCGCGGCGGTCGCCGCTCCGGTGATGCCCTCAGTCACCTTGGAAAAGAGGCCGGAAAGGCCGCTCTTTTCCCCCTCGTCCGTCCCGCCCGAGGTGGCGGACTGGATATCCTCGGTCGTCTGCTCGGCGTTTGCGATGGTCTCTTCGATCGAGGCGCGGTATGTGTCCTCGATCATGCTCGAGACTTTGACACCCGCGGGAATGGCAAACGCGATGGCGAGCGCGAAGAGCAGCAAATGCCACGCGAGCTTCCCCAGTGCGGCGCGCAGCTTTTCGGAAAAGAGCGCAGCGATGCCAAGCGCGCAGGCTGCGGGGATCAGGATCGTGAACGACACGTAGGATGTGATCGTCAGCAGATACTTTTCCAAAAAGATGGCGCAGAGCACGATGAGGAAATAGCCGCTCAGGTCGGCGAGCTTTTCGGCGATGGGCGTCGCGGTGTCGCCCGGCAGGAGCGTGATGGCTGCGCTCGCGGCGGTGGACGCCGCCGTCAGCTCGAGCACCGTCTCCTGCTTTTCCGCGAGCGCGTCGATGGACGCTTGATGGTACGCGGGGTCGGACGCTCTCTTCCCTACCGCGAAGATGGAAAGGAGCGCCGCCAGAACGAGAAGCGCCGCGAGCGCGGCCTTCTTAGTTGTCACTGAATGCATAGTCGCCTCCAAAAAACGGGATGGCTCTATCATACCGAAACGGCGGAAGATGTCAAGAAAACGCGGTTTCGGTCGCGTCGCCGTGCACGGTTTCTATCCTCCTGATCGCGTCAAAAACATAGAGAATCAGCATGAAAACGCTAATATTCCGCTAATTTCTTTCAGATTTTTCCAAATTTTATATCACTTTTCCGAATTCTGTCTTGTCACCTGCCTTGTTTTACGGAAAGTTCGTGATAGAATACAGATTTAGCAGGATCGGCGAATCTTTTTTCATTGATTCTGCCAAAACGGAAGTTTTTTCTTCCCCGTTTCCGGCGCGAAAGCGCCTGTACTGATCTGACAAGCAAATCAAGCAATGTTTGGCAAACCTGCTGAAAAGCAGGGACGCAAAGCCAGAGGGGTCTAAGGCCGCCGTGTGCGGTTATGACAGCCGGTTGCAAATCATTCGAAAGGGCATCGCCCTTCCTGCACCGCCTGACCCTCTCTGAAAGCAAGGTACAGGCGGGAAAGCTTTTTTGCCGAAAAGAGGGGGATGAACATGCGACAAACATTTTATGAGTTCTGCATGCTGCATGAAAGGACAAACTTACTGAAAGAATGGGACGAATCGCGCAATTTTCCGCTCACGCCGGACACCGTTTCCTACGGCAGCAAGAAAAAAGTCTGGTGGACGTGTGAAAACGGCCATTCGTGGCAGACGACGGTGCATGTGCGCTCCGAGGGGAGCGGCTGTCCGTACTGCGCAGGGCGAAAGGTCCTGCCCGGCTTCAACGATCTGAAAACGCTCTGTCCCGGCGTTGCCGCGCAGTGGCACCCGTCGCTCAACGGCGCGCTGACACCGGAGATGGTCACGCCCGGCAGCAACAAAAAGGTCTGGTGGCAGTGCTCCATGGGACACGTGTGGAAATCCGTCATCTATCCGCGCACCGGCGCGCAGCAGTGCGGCTGCCCCGTCTGCGCCGGAACGGTGAGCACAACACACGCGCGGCGTTACGCCCAGCTCGACGAAATTCGCACCTTTACCGAGCTGTGACAAGACCAATTCTATAAAAACGATCAAGGCCGTGGGAAGCGATGTGCTTTCCGCGGCCTTACTTTTTGTCTGATTTGGACGCACTGTCAGCACTATGTTTAGTGCTGACGCGTTTTCTTTCCCGCTTTCGCCAAAAAGCAGCGCCCCTCTCTATTACGGCGAGGGGCGGTACAATCTGTTCAACGAGTCAACTTGTTGCCGCAGGCAAAACAAATGATTGTTATATGTGGACACTTGCGCCTGATTTTTCCCTGTGCTATAATGCAGTTACTTTAATCGGATAAATTACCTGTAAAGGAGAATCATCATGGATTATATGGCTCTTTCCGCTGCCGAGTGGCAGCAGGAATACGACAAGGTGTCCGCTGAATATGAGGGCTGGAAGGCCAAGGGCCTCAAGCTCAACATGGCGCGCGGCAAGCCGAGCAAGCAGCAGCTCGACCTTGTCAGCGGCATCCTGACCGCGCTGACCAGCGCCGAGGAGTGCGTGGACAGCGGCGTAGACGCCCGCAACTACGGCGAGCTCAAGGGTCTTGAGAGCGCGCGTAAGCTGTTCGCCGAGATCCTCGGCTGCAAGACCTCTCAGGTCTTCGCCGGCGGCAATTCGAGCCTCCAGCTCATGTACGACACGGTCTCCAAGGCCTACACCCACGGCCTGCTGCACAGCGAAAAGCCGTGGTGCAAGGAAGAGAGCGTCAAGTGGCTCTGCCCTGCGCCGGGCTATGACCGCCACTTCAAGGTGACCGAGAGCTTCGGCTTTGAGCTCATCACCATCCCGATGACCGAAAACGGCCCCGACATGGACATTGTCGAAAACCTCATCAAGGACCCGAGCGTCAAGGGCATGTGGAACGTGCCGAAGTACTCGAACCCCGACGGCATCATCTACTCCGACGAGACCATCGAGCGCATCGCAAAGATGAAGCCTGCCGCGCCGGACTTCCTGCTGATGTGGGACAACGCCTACTGCATCCACGAGTTCGACGGCGAGTTCGTCCCGTTCAAGGATATTCTGAGCGAGTGCGAGAAGTACGGCAACGCCGACATGGTCTTCGAGTTCGCTTCCACGAGCAAGGTGACGCTCCCCGGCGCGGGCATTGCGTGCTTTGCGTGCAGCGAAGCCAACATGGAGTACATGACCAAGCTCATCGGCATTCAGGCCATCAGCTTCGACAAGATGAACCAGCTGCGCCACGTGAAGTATCTCCAGAACAAAGAGCACACCCTCGCGCTGATGAAGGAGCACGCCAAGATCTTAAAGCCGAAGTTCGACATGGTCGTCGAAACGCTCGAGCGCGAGATCAAGCCGCTCGGCATTGCGAGCTGGCACACGCCCAAGGGCGGCTACTTTGTCTCCGTGAACACGGCTCCCGGCCTTGCCAAGCGTACGCTGGCGCTCGCCAAGGATGCGGGCGTCGTGATGACGAGCGCGGGCGCGACCTATCCCTACGGCCACGACCCTGCCGACAGCAACATCCGCGTCGCTCCGTCGCTGCCGCCGGTCGAGGAGCTTGAGCAGGCGATGGCCGTCTTCTGCTGCTGCCTCAAGCTTGCCGCGCTGGAGAAGAGCAAGAAGTAAGGCATATTTGCATCAAAAAAGCGGACCGCAGTGCGGTCCGCTTTTTCTTATCCCTATTCAGATCTTTGCTTTCTTCTCTTCCCGCTTCAAGCGCCAGACGGCGAGCGTGCGCACAAGCAGGATGTTGACGAGCGCAAGGCGCGCGTAGCTGTAGACGACATTCAGAAGGAAGTACGGCGAAATGTTGCTGTAATTGCCGAGATCGTCGAGCAGCAGCGGCATAACGCCGTAGCTCATCAGAAGCGGCAGCGCGACAAGCGCGGCAAGCCAGCCGGCAGCGAGCCATTTGAGTTCCTTTTTTGTCGCGGACAGCTTCATTTTTCGGTAAGCGAGCACCGTCCAGACGGTCATCAGGACCATGGCGGCGAACTGCACCCATGCGATCGCAAGGCGCATATAGTTCATCTGCGGCGTCCAGAGGTGCGTCATGAAGATGGTCGTCCACGAAAGGCCGGTCGCAAAGCGGAGGTAGAGATCAATACAGAGATAGGCCGCCCAGCCGCACCACAGGCCCGTGCGATGCTTCACCGTAAAGCAGATGATGCCGCAGAGGAAAAACGGCAGTCCGTAAATCAGCCCCGCCAGCAGATCGCCGGCGAGTATCAGGCAGGTGAGCAGAAGAACCGCGCCGATACACAATAAAATCGTACCCGCAATGGTGTGACGCTTTTCCCGCTCAGACGAAGTCTGCGGTGTGAAAGAGGCGGGTACTGCCTGTGCCGCGGGCGCGGCCGTTTCCGCCTTCGGCGCGTCCTCGCCGCGCACCAGCTCGTCAAGCGTCACACCGAAGAGCTCGGAGAGCTTTAATAGCTTGTCAAGCTCGGGGATGGAGGCGTCGGTCTCCCATTTGGATACGCTCTGGCGCGAGATGTCCAGCGCGTCGGCAAGGTCGCCCTGCGACCAGTTTTTCTGTGTGCGCAGGCGCACGATGTTCTCTCCAAGTGTCATGTGATAGGGTTCTCCTTTGCAGATTTTCTGCGTTCAGCTTACCAAAAGGCGCGCAAAAAGTCCACCAAGCGGGGTTGAAAAGTTAGCAACCAGCGGTTGCAGCTCAAAAAAGAGGCCTTCAGCGCGGCCAGCGCAGTCCCTTCGGCAGGCCAAGAATATAGTCAGCGCTGACATTGTAATAAGCGCATAATGTTTGCAGGTGATGCAGCGGCAGCTCGTTGATCCCTTTTTCGTAGCGGTAATAAACCTGCTGCGTTGTTCCGATGACAGCGGCAACCTGCGCCTGTGTCAGATCATGATCCTCTCTTAGCTCGCGCAGAATATCCCAATAGGCCTTCATTTTGCCTCTCCCCCTCGTAGTTTTGGATGGGGAGTATTATTCCATACATCAGAAATAGTGTATTGACGATACATCACTTATGATGTAAAATGAAATCAGAAGGACGGATCAGCGTCTCAAACTCAAGAGGTGGAGGAATATCTTCATGAGGAAACTGACCTGGCTATTAGGGGCAATGCTGCTTTTGCTCAGTCTGACCGGCTGCGGAAACAAAGTGGACAGCGAAAGCATCCGCAGCTATCTGGAAAGCTCTTACTACAACGAAAGTGATGCGTCTGTGGATGAGATCAAGGATATTTCTCAAGAACAGGGAAATAATGACAAGGAATTCATCGTAAGCTGTACGGTAAAGGCGAGCAACCGCTACGCCGTACAGACGGCCAACTGGGTCATAACCTTTGAGCGGTTTGAGAACAGTTGGGTCGGCACCGGGCGTGAAATGACGTATTATGAGACGGAACTGCAAAACGGGATGTCGGAAGAGGAGATGAAAGACCTTGTTGATCTCGAGGGGCTTTACTGGCAAAAGGAATTTGAAAGCTGGCTGACCTACGACATCAGCGACTGGTACTGTACAGCGGATCTTGAAAACGGAGAATGCGAGGTCAGCTATCTTCTGACAACAGACTACGGCGGCTTTCAGTTTTTTCGGGTGTATCGAACGACCGCTGAATGGAATGACCGTTCAATGCAATGGTTCCGAAAGGAATCCAACGAGTATGCAACGAGCGGAGAGGTGGTCGTAACGCTCGACATAACGGGTCACTATGATTTCTATATCAATGGCAAGCAGCACTACACTTTTGATATTGAGAAGGATTCGGGGCAATATTACATGCGGAATTTTACCTACTATAACAGGCCCTACTCCACTGATCGTCTTGAGGCTTCCTTTGAAGAAAAGCAGCTGTCATTTGATTGGCCGGAATATTCCGTAACTGCGCCCTATTGGGTAGGCGTTTATGATGAAAATATCAAGCTGGAGATCATGAACGGGAGACTGTATTTCAGCCGGGAGTTGATCTCACCGGTATCATGATTGCCTGATTCAGGCGGAAAAGGAGAAGAAATATGAACATCAAATTCAAACGTTTCCTTCGCATGGCGCTGTGTCTGCTGCTGTGCGCAGCATTTTTTACCGGCGGCGTATTCGCGGCAGGAAAACTGCAAAAACGGACGATCACAGTCTATTCCGGTGTGGACATTTACGTTGATGACGCAAGGCTTGACGCCAGAGACGCCAACGGAAATCCGGTCGAAGTATTTATTTACAACGGAACGACCTATCTTCCCGTGCGCGCTGTTGGCGAGGCGGTCGGCAAGGCGGTGCAGTGGGAAGCAAAGACCAGTTCAGTCTATATCGGCCAGCATAAGAGCGACAAGCCCGCCGTCTGGCTGGACGAATTTGATTACTTCTCTTCGACTAATCATGCGCTGGAGAAATATTCGCGTGACATCTCCGATAACCTAGGGACTGCATATGAGCATGTGCTCTATCAAAAGGTCGCAGGATACGGCTATGCCAGCACCGGAGACACGGTGTATCAGCTTAACGGACAGTACAGCGCACTGAGCGGAACGTTTTTCCAGTCTTACCGTTACAGGGACGACAAGTCGGAAAAGGAACTGAAAATTTATGGTGACGGCGAACTACTGTATTCAGCCAAAATGTCAGGCGGCATTCGTCCGGTCGACTTCTATGTGGATCTCACCGGCGTGCTGGAGCTGAAGATCTGCTACAATGAGTGGGGCGGAGCGTCTGTCAAGGCCGCTCTCGGCAATTGCGGCCTGTGGGCCTGAACAGCAAAAAGAGGGAGCACTGCAAATGCAGTGCTCCCTCTTTTTGAGTTTACATTTCGTAGTCCACGGCCACGCGGTCGGCGCGGATGGACTTGCAGATATCGCTCACGGCGACATGGCGGGGATCGACCTTGTAGGCGTTCAGGTCATCCATCGTCTCAAACTCGGAGACGAGCACGGCGTCGTAGTTGTCCTTGCCGATGTTGCGCGCGACCTCGCTCTTTTTGAGCTGCGGGATCACGCCGTCGAGCGCGGCGAGCTTCGTCAGAAACTCGTTGGCTTTTTCCTCAGTGCCCTCGCGGAACTTCCACATTACGATATGACGGATCATAGGTATTTTCTCCTTTTTATCTGGCGTTATAGGCCTCGATGGCCTTCTTGAGAATTTCCATGGCGCGCTCGAGCTTGTCGCTTTCGAGGACGTAGGCCATGCGGACCTCGTTTTTGCCCTTGCCGGGGGTAGCGTACATCGAGCCGCCGGGGGCCATCATCACGGTCTCGCCGTTGTCGCTGTACTCCTCGAGCAGCCACTGCTGGAACTTGTCGGCGTCGTCGACCGGCAGCGCGGCCATCACATAGAACGCACCACCCGGCACGTCGAACACGACGCCGGGGATCTCGCCGAGCTTGCGGCAGAGCGTGTCGCGGCGCTTCTTATACTCGTCGCGCACGGCGGCAAAATACTCTGGGCCGACGGTGTAGAGCGCGGCAGACGCGATCTGGTCGAGCGTCGCGACCGACAATCTTGCCTGGCAGTATTTCATCGCGTGGTTCATGAACTCCTTATTCTTGGAGATCAGGCAGCCGATACGCGCGCCGCAGGCGGAAAAGCGCTTGGAGACCGTGTCGATGACGATGATGTTGTCACCCGCCCTGTCGGCAAACTCGCCAAACGACTGGAGCTTCTCCCCGCCGTAGACGAATTCGCGGTACGCCTCGTCGCCGATGAGGAAGAGGTCGTGTTTCTGTGCGACATCGACGAGCATCTCCATCTCCTCGTGGCTCAGCACAACGCCGGTGGGGTTGCCGGGATTCGTGACCATGATGGCGCGCGTGTGCTCGTTGATGAGAGATTCGATCTTCTCGCGCTCAGCGTAGCGATACCCCTCCTCCGGGCAGGTCGGGATCGGGCGAATCGATGCACCGCAGGTGCGGGTCATCGTGTTGTAGTTGGGGTAGAACGGCTCGGGAATCAAAATTTCGTCGCCGTCGTCAAGAATGCACTGCAGCGCGATCTGAAGCGCCTCACTGCCGCCGACGGTGACGTAGATCTCGCTCTTGTCGAAGTGCATGTCGAGCTTGTCATAGTAGTTCTGGATCGCGTCGATCAGCTCGGGGATGCCGGGCGAGGGCGCGTAGGCCAGCACCGGCTGCTCGAAGTGACGGACCGCCTCGAAAAACGCGGGAGGAGTCTGTACGTCGGGCTGGCCGATGTTGAGGTGATAGATGTTGACGCCGCGTGCCTTTGCCGCCACCGCGTACGGGTGGAACTTGCGCATCGGAGACAGGCCGCATTTTTCAACTTTGCTGGAAAATTTCATGTTGTGCTCCTCCTTTTTTATTATGATGACCGCCGGTCATCCGCCGGTCATATTCAATACACGTATGATATCCGTCCAATGCTGGTTATATAGTATAACGGCTGCACTTTTCAAAGACAACTAAAATTTTGTCGGTAAACTGCATAAAATATCACGGGCATATCGTCAGCGTTCACAGCTTCTCCACATCGCTCTCGCCGCAGACGACTATGCCGTGCGCCTTGAACAACTCCACCGTCACGCCGTCGCCCTCGGTCAGGCGGCGGGAAAAAGTTCCGTCGTAAATCTGCCCGCAGCCGCAGCTCGGGCTCTTTTCCTTGAGCACGGCAGCCTCGCAGCCGTTTTGCTGGCACAGCGCGAGAGCTGCCTCCGCACCGCGGCGGTACGCCTCTGTCACATCGCGGCCACCCGCTGTGACGACACGCTCGCCCCGCCGTTCGCTGGGCACACGCGGCGTCGGGAGACCGCCGAGCTGTTCGGGGCAGACAGGAACAATTTCATATTTTCCCACCAACGCCTGCACGCGCGCGTCCGCTTTACTTTTTCCGTCGTAGCGGCAGGGCGTGCCGAGAAGGCAGGCCGACACGAGCAGCTTATCCATGCCGCACCTCCAACGCTTTCCCGTTGAGCTTCGCCTCCGCGAGCGTTTCGCCCTCGTAGCGCAGCTTGAGCGAGAAAAACGGTACGTTTTCGTCGAGCAGGCGCAAAAAGATCTTGTCGCCCTCCCACGCGGGCAGCGCCAGCAGATCTTTCTTTTTGATCCACGCAAGCTCGCCCTCATCGCAGTCCTTGAGCGTTCCCTCAAAGCCGTCGGCAGTGAAAAGGTGCATGTACTCGCTCTCCCACTTGTCCGACACGAATGTCACGATGCCGCGATAGCGGTAAGAGGTCAGGGCGAGGCCGGTCTCCTCCTTCGTTTCGCGCAGAGCGCACTCCTCCGGGCTCTCGCCCTCTTCAAACTTGCCGCCGATGCCGATCCACTTGTCGCGATTGCAGTCATTCTCCTTTTTCGTGCGGTGCAGCATCAGGTATTCGCCGCCGCATTCGATATAAATGAGCGTCGTGTTCACGGCGCGATAGATGCTACTGCTCATGATACTCCCTCCCCAAAGGGTCTTTTTGTCAGTATAAAAGATGGCGGCAAAAATTGCAAGTGAAGGCGCCGCTCAGAAAATCGCGCATTTTTCGAATTTGTGCTTGACTTTGCTGTGATTTTTGGTATAATCATTTTTGCTGTCGAGCGCACGATACGCAGCAGTATCGAAGCGGTCATAACGAGCACGACTGGAAATCGTGTGTACGCCAAAAGCGTACCGAGAGTTCGAATCTCTCCTGCTGCGCCAAAGCGAAAAGCCTTGGTATTACTGGAAAAACCAGTGATGCCAAGGCTTTTTTGCGTTTTCTGAACGCTTTGTTACTGCCAGTTACAACCAGTTATAACCAGTTGTGTGAACACAGCCGCGAACACAGTCACGCGCCGCGATACATGTCCTGCAGGCGTCTGACGTCGGCAGCTCTCTCAATCTGTTTCTCGTGCAGATAGTCATAGATGGCTTTCATTTTCTCGGGCGGCTCGCCGTGCTCTTGCCGGTACTTCTGGATGACCGCCTCGACCTCTGCATGCAGCATGGTCATGTGCCGCATTTCTTCGCCGGAAAGATCGTAAAACATCTTCGCCAGCGCCGGACGCTCGTCCTTGTACTTGAGCGCGCATTTCGCCGCTTTCCGTGTCGCGGTGTGGTAACACCGCGAGCGAATCTCTCCTGCTGCGCCAAATAAAACCACCATCTTTCGATGGTGGTTTTATTTTTTACTCAGCGCTCTCAGCGAACGGGGCTTTTCTCCCTTTACTCCCCCAGCATCTCTCCTGCGGCGAGGACGGCGTTGCGAACGCACTGCGCGCAGGGACAGAGGACCTTGCCGGTCTCCACGCCCTTTAAGTCCTTGCAGATCGTCGCGCCGCTCTTTTCCTGAAAGCTCGTAAGGATGCTGCGGGCCGTGCGCGGCGTGCCCTTGCCGTCCGTCACGCTGCCCGCGGCCATCACCGCGCCGATCAGCGCGCCGCAGGTGGCCTGCATGCAGCCCATGCCCGCGCCGTAACCCGCGCCGAGCTTCATCAACGTATCGTGGTCGACGGGAATTTTATCCTCCCACGCGCACAGCACCGACTGGGTGCAGTTGCCCTTTCCCGCGGCAAATGTTTCCACCGCCAGCTCGGCGCGCTCTTCAATCGTCATTGTTTCTATCTCCTTTGCTTTTTGATCCATTCCGACTTGCCGGTCGTTTCCCCTATCGTACGCACAACGGCGCGCAAAGTCAACCGCCGCGCGTGCTGGATTTTTGCCCGCAGCCGTGCTATGATGGAGAAAATCACCACAGGAGGATTCCCAATGAAGAAGCAACTGACCGCATGGCTGCTCGCGCTCGTGATGCTCTTCTCGCTCGTCGGCTGTGGCGCGGATGCGCCGGTGCAGGACGATTCCAGCCTGCCGCAGCAGGAGCAGCAGGATGCGCAGAACGCACCGTCTGAAGACGCCGACATGCCGGACGAAACAGCGCAGATCGACGAGGACGGCTCCTACACGACCAAGGACGACGTCGCGCTCTATATCCACACCTACGGACATTTACCGGACAACTTCATCACCAAGAAAGATGCCCAGGCCCTCGGCTGGCCGGGCGAGTCGCTCGAGCCCTACGCGCCGGGCAAATGCATTGGCGGCAGCCGGTTCGGCAACTACGAAGGTCTCTTGCCCGAGGCGGACGGACGCACCTACACCGAATACGACATCGACACGCTGGGCGCGGATTCGCGCGGGGCCAAACGCATCGTCTTCTCAAACGACGGCCTCATTTATTACACCGAAGACCACTACAAGTCCTTTGAACTGCTGTACGGGGAGGAGTGAGCACCATGCGCTTTGTATTAGACGTCTCCGCCTGCGAAAGTGTCGAAGACCTACACCGCGCGCTCGCAGAGGGGCTGCGTTTTCCCGCGTGGTACAGCGGCAATCTCGATGCCCTGCACGACTGCCTGACGGACTTGCATGAGCCGACGGAGCTGATCGTCCGCGGCACTTCGGCGCTTGACGAGCTGCTCGGTCGCCGCGCCAACGCCTTCCGCCGCGTGCTCGATGACAGCGCGGAGGAAAATCCGAATCTCACTGTGCGGTTTGAGGACGCTGTTGAAGACGATACCTATTAGCTTCTACACATAAAGAGAACCATTCCGCTTCATCGCCGATTTGGGCTTGCAATCACGTCCCGAGAGCTTCTGCAAAATGGTTCTAAGTGTAGTATATTCCATACAAGCGATACTGTAAAGCCGTAAAAAGGAGCGCTGATGACAGCGCTCCTTTTTCATTTCGCGGAGAATTTACAAAAACTTCTCCCATTTCCGCCGCTTTCCATGGTATGATGAAAATAACCGATTATTCCTGATAGAAAGAGGAGACCGCCATGTCACAGGTGACCAAACGCGCGCTCGAGGCGTCGCTCAAAAATCTGCTGCTGCAAAAGCCCCTGAGCAAGATCACCATCAGCGATATCACGGAGGACTGCGGCATCAACCGCATGACGTTTTACTACCACTTCAAGGACATTTACGACCTTGTCGAATGGTCGTGTCAGGAGGACGCCAGCAAGGCGCTCGCAGGCAACAAGACCTACGAGACGTGGCAGCAGGGTTTTTTGCAGCTCTTTAAGGCCGTGCAGGACAACAAGCCATTCATTATGAATGTCTACCACTCCGTCAGCCGCGAGCAGGTGGAAAACTACCTCTACAAGGTCACCTACGACCTGCTTGAGGGCGTAGTCGAGGAGCAGGCACAGGGCATGAGCGTGCGTGACGAGGACAAGGCCTTCATCGCAACGGTCTACAAGTACGCCTTTGTCGGTCTGATGCTCGACTGGATCAAAAACGATATGAAGGGCGACTCCCAGCTGCTTGTCGACCGGCTCGAACTCGTCATCCACGGCAATGTCCGTGCCGCGCTCGAGCGGCTGCGCATCGATAAGGCGTGACGGTTTCCCTGCTTTCATCAAAAGCGGCAGAATGATAAGAATTTTTACAGCTTTTCGGGCGGTGATAAGAAACTTATCACCGCCCGATTTCTGCTGATTGTTCTTTTCGCAAAACCGCGGTATGCTTTCACCATCGAAAGGAAAACATACCGTTGATTCCCAAGGTTGAATGTGTTTCGTGGATCAGCGGTTTCACAGACAGTTTGAAAGGAGAAATGATTTATGTATTATTCCAGCGGTAACTATGAAGCGTTCGCCCGTCCCAAGAAGCCCGAAGGCGTGGACAACAAGTCCGCCTATATCATCGGCAGCGGCCTCGCCGCGCTGACTGCCGCCTGCTACCTCGTGCGTGACGGCCAGATGAAGGGTGAGCACGTGCACGTGCTCGAAAAGGGTGATCTGCCCGGCGGCGCGTGCGACGGCTACAAGTTCGAAAACCTCGGCTACGTGATGCGCGGCGGCCGCGAGATGGACAACCATTTCGAGGTCATGTGGGACCTGTTCCGCTCCATCCCCTCCATCGAGACCGAGGGTGTGAGCGTGCTCGATGAGTACTACTGGCTCAACAAGGAAGACCCCAACTACTCCCTCTGCCGCGCGACCGTCAACCGCGGTCAGGACGCGCACACCGACGGCAAGTTCGACATCTCCGACAAGGGCGCGATGGAGATCATGAAGCTCTTCTTCACCCCCAACGAGCAGCTGCAGGACAAGAAGATCACCGACTTCTTCGATGACGAGGTCCTTTCTTCCAACTTCTGGCTCTACTGGCGCACGATGTTCGCCTTTGAAAACTGGCACAGCGCGCTTGAGATGAAGCTCTATATCCAGCGCTATATCCACCACATCGGCGGTCTTCCCGACTTCACAGCGCTTCGCTTTACGAAGTACAACCAGTATGAGTCCATGATCCTCCCGATGGTCAAGTACCTCGAGAGCCACAACGTCCAGTTCCACTACGGCGTGCAGGTCGCAAACGTCGAGTTCGACTGCTCTGACCCCAAGCACAAGCTGGCTAAGCGCATCGACGTCATCCGCGACGGCAAGAAGGAGGCCATCGACCTCACGGAAAACGACCTCGTCTTCATCACGAACGGCGGCTGCGTCGAAAACTCCTCCATGGGCAGCCAGAACACCCCCGCCCAGTTCAACACCGAGCTCAAAGAGGGCGGCGGCTGGGATATGTGGCGCAAGATCGCCGCGCAGGATCCGTCCTTCGGTCATCCCGACAAGTTCTGCCACGACCCCGAGCAGACCAACTGGATGAGCGCTACCGTCGAGACCCTCGACCAGAAGATCATCCCCTATATCAAAAATATCTGCAAGCGCGACCCGTTCACCGGCCATGTCGTCACCGGCGGCATCGTCACCGTGAAGGATTCCTCCTGGCTGATGAGCTGGACCATCAACCGCCAGCCGCAGTTCCGCACGCAGCCCAAGGACCACTGCCTTGTCTGGGTCTACTCCCTCTTCACCGACAAGCCGGGCGATTATATCAAAAAGCCCATGCGCGAGTGCACCGGCAAGGAGATCTGCATGGAGTGGCTCTACCACATCGGCGTGCCCGAGGACCAGATCGAAGAGCTCGCGACGAACAGCGCCAACACCGTGCCCGTCATGATGCCGTATATCGACGCGTTCTTCATGCCGCGCGCCTATGGCGACCGCCCGAACGTCGTGCCCGAGGGCAGCGTCAACTTCGCCTTCCTCGGCCAGTTCGCCGAGACCCCGCGCGACACGATCTTCACCACTGAGTATTCCATGCGCACCGGCATGGAGGCCGTCTATACGCTGCTGAACGTCGACCGCGGCGTGCCCGAGGTCTGGGGCAGCGTGTATGATGTGCGTGACCTGCTCAACGCAACTGTCAAGCTGCGCGACGGCAAGAAGGCCACCGACATGGACATGGGCTTCATGGAAAAGATGGCCGTCAAGAAGGCCCTCGGCAAAATCGAAGGCACCGACATTGAAAAGCTCCTCAAGGAGTACGGCGTCATCTAAGGATAAAAGCAAGCAGGATAGCAGGAAAATAATGAGAAAGGGCGGGAGCTGTGCTCCCGCCCTTACCCTATTCCGAAAAGATTCAGTTCTTTGTCAGCACGCATTTGTCGCAGGGAGTGAGGCCTCTGCCCATCGCCTCAGCGAGCGTTGCTTCGTAATAAGTACCGCCGTTGCAGGTACCGGAATAGTGATAACGCTTGCCCGTCTTTGTCACATAGATGTGCTCGCCCTTCGTCTTATTCGCAACTGCCGCCGTCTGCGTCTCATTATACCATGTGACGACGCAGCCAAGCGATTCCGAAACGAAGCGTGCCGGAACCATTGTCCGGTTTCCGATGATTTGCGCAGGCACATCCAGCGTGTACGGCACACCGTTGACGTAAGCTGTTGTATTATCGATCTGGATGATCACGACTGTGTCATCCAGCGTACCAGTCGCCGTTCGAGTGTCATTGTCCCACGTGACCTCCGCGCCCAGATACTCAAAAATCGCCCGCATGGGCACAAGCGTGCGGCCGCCCACCAACTGCGGCGGCACATCGGTCTGCACCAACTCTGTGTCGACATACAGCTCGACTGCGTTGACAGACAGGCAGAGCAGTAGTGTGCAGGACAGCAGACCAAGCATCAATGCAAATAGCTTTTTCATCGTTTCTCTCCTCTCTCGTTATACAAATAATTTAATCAGGGGATTCCTGTTATTTTCATTATATCCGTCGTTGCATATAAGTCAACAAAGAAAGGGCGGGAGCTATGCTCCCACCCTTTCTTTGCGCTCTCGCGTCTATTTCACCGGTGCATTAAGTCGCTCAGCGCGCCGTCCACGGCGGTACCCATCTGCTGCATGGTGCGGCCCACGCAGGTCTTCATGGCTTTGCGCTTTTCTGCGACGGTCATGCCGATGATCGCGCCGGCGGCCATGCCGGCAGCCATACCGCGCCAGAATGCGGTATCACACATATCGATCACTCCTTTGCTCACGCGCTTAGTCTGTCCACACAAGATCGCGTCATACGCGGCAATTTTTGCCGCAAATCGCCCTTGCTGAATGCCTCTTTTCGGCCTATAATGAAAATGAGAAAAAGTAAGCATGAAGGAGAACCATATGACCACGATTTATCTCATCCGCCACGCCGAGGCCGAGGGCAACCTCTATCGCCGCGCGCATGGCTGGTACAACAGCACCATCACCGACCGCGGCTACCGCCAGATCGCCGCGCTCACCAAGCGCTTTACCGACACGAAATTTGACGCCGTTTATTCAAGCGACCGTTTCCGCACGATGATCACGGCGCTTTCCATCTTTAAAACGCACGGTCTGCCGCTGCGCACCGTCCGCGCGCTGCGCGAGATCGACGTGGGCTATTGGGAGGATACCCCGTGGGCGGAGCTTGAGCGCATCGACCCTGAACAGCTCGCGAATTTCAGCAGCGACTCGCAGAACTGGCACGTCCCCGGCTGTGAAAGCTTTGCCGAGGTGCGCGAGCGGATGCGCAAGGCGCTCACAGAGATCGCCGAGGCGCACCCGAACGGCACGGTCGCCGTCTTTTCCCACGGCATGGCCATGCGCATCATCGTCGGCACGCTTCAGGGCATGACACTGCACGAAATCGACAAGACCGGCCACGCGGAAAACACCGCCGTTGCAAAGCTCGAGTACGAAAATGGCACGTTCAATGTCATCTTCCGCGACGACGCCTCCCACCTCGGCGACAACATTGCCACCGTGCGCAAGCAGCCTTGGGTCAACGACCCGAAAGGCTTCGAGGGCGGCATCTACTACCGCGCTTCGGGCGAAGCGGGGCATTTCGACGTGATGCACGGCGGCGATGTCATCGGTGCGGTCAGCGTTGTCTCCTGCCGCGGCGGTGTGGGCACGATCGGCGAATTCTGGCTCGAGGAGGACGTGCAGAAGCGCAACCTCGGCGAAAAGCTCGTCGGTCAGGCTCTCTCCTATGCGCGCTCGCGCGGCTGCTCCATTCTCTCGACCGGCCGCATCCCGAAGAGCAATGCAGTCGGCCTCCACTGCGCGGAAAAGTGGGGCTTCCACCCCGTCTGCGAGGACGCGGAAAGCGTCACATTTGAAAAGAATTTCGAATACGATGAGGAATCCTGCTGGAAGAGATTGCAGGAAGTTATCGAAAAATGAAGAAAAAGAAGATCGAAAAGGCTTTTCTGCCGGTCTCGAAGGACGAGATGGTCGAGCGCGGCTGGTACTACTATGACTTCCTCGTCGTCACGGCGGACGCGTATATCGACCACCCGAGCTTCGGCACGGCGATCATCGCACGCGTACTGGAGCACGAGGGCTACCGCGTGGCCGTGCTCGCCCAGCCAGACTGGCACAGCGCGGACGCCTTCCGCGCGATGGGCCGCCCGCGCTACGGCGTGATGATCGGCGGCGGCAACATTGACTCGATGGTCGCGCACTACACGGCGGCGAAAAAACGCCGCACGCAGGACCTCTACTCCCCCGGCAGCCGCATGGGTCTTCGCCCCGACCGCCCGACCATCGTGTACGCCAACCGCTGCCGCGAGGCCTTCGGCAATATCCCCATCGTCGTCGGCGGACTGGAGGCGAGCCTGCGCCGCTTTGCGCACTACGACTACTGGGACGATAAGGTCCGCCGCGCGCTGATCTTTGACGCACAGGCCGACCTGCTCGTTTACGGCATGGGCGAATATGCCACGCGCGAGATCGCGCGCCGGCTCTCCAATGGTGAAAAGGCAGATGCCTTGACAGATATTCGCGGCACGGCGTTTGTGACGCGCACGCCCGAAGTCTGCGCCTTCGACCATGTCGAGTGCCCGTCATATGAAGAGGTGTGCGGGGACAAGCACGCCTACGCGCTCGCGACAAAGCTCGAATACGAGGAGCACGACCCCATTCGCGGCAAAGCGCTCTGGCAGGCGCACGGGCGTGACACGCTCGTCGTCAATCCACCCGCGATGCCGCTTTCGCGTGAGGAGCTCGACGAGGTCGCCGAGCTCCCCTACATGCGCGAGGTGCACCCGATGTACGACGCTCTCGGCGGTGTCGCCGCCATCGAGGAGGTGCGCTTTTCCGTCGCGCACAACCGCGGGTGCTTCGGCGGATGCAACTTCTGCTCGCTGGCGTTCCATCAGGGGCGCATGATCACCTCGCGCTCGATCGAATCCTGCGTGCGCGAGGTCGAGGGCTTCACCCGCGACCCGAAGTTCAAGGGCTACGTCCACGACGTCGGCGGTCCGAGCGCCAACTTCCGCCATCCGTCGTGCAAGGATCAGTTGAAGCGCGGCATGTGCCGCAATAAAAACTGCCTCGCTCCCTACCCCTGCAAAAATCTCGATCCCGACCACTCGGAATATGTCGAGCTGCTGCGTCGTCTTCGCGCGATCCCCGGCGTAAAGAAGGTCTTCGTCCGCTCGGGCATCCGGTATGACTATCTGCTCGAGGACAAGGGAAGTCCCTTTTTGTCCGAGCTCGTCAAATACCACATCTCCGGCCAGCTCAAGGTCGCGCCCGAGCACTGCGTGGCGGGCGTGCTCGACTACATGGGAAAGCCGCACTTCGACGTGTTTGAAAAATTCTGGGACAAATACCGCTCCGTGAACGAGAAGAACGGGCGCGAGCAGTATCTCGTTCCCTACCTCATGTCGTCCCACCCCGGCTGTACACTCGAGGACGCCGTGCAGCTCGCGGAATTTCTGCACTCCACGGGTCACAAGCCCGAGCAGGTGCAGGACTTCTACCCCACGCCCGGTACGCTCTCGACCTGCATGTACTACACCGGCATCGACCCGCGCGATATGACACCTGTCTTCGCCGAGACGACGCCGCACGGCAAGGAATTGCAGCGTGCGCTGCTCCAGTGGTTCCGCCCCGACAAGAAAAAGCTCGTCATCGAGGCGCTCAAAAAGGCCGGACGCGAGGATCTCATCGGCTACGGGCCGAAGTGCCTTGTCCGCCCGTACGGCGATGACCGCGCGATGCCGCACGGCAAATCCGGCGGCGGCAAAAAGCCCTCCGCCGCTCAGACCGGCGGCCGCAGAAACGACGCGCCCCGCGGCGGGCAGAGCCCGAAGAACAGCGGCGCTGACAAGCCGAAAAACTTTAAGCGCAAATCCGGCTGGGCCAAGCCAAAGCCCACGGCAAAGAGCAAAAAGAGATAAAAAATGCTTGCAAAGCGATCGCTTTGCAAGCATTTTTCTTTTACCGCTCTTATATTCACTTGCCAGGCGACAGAAAAAAGCCCATGGGTTTGCAAAATCCATGGGCTTTTTGACGAAATGAATCAATATCCGCTCACTGATAATCGCTCAGCAGGAACATCGACTTGATCGCGACGACCTCGTCGTATTCCTCCTGCGAGACCTGCACGTCGGCGTTGAGCGCCTTGAGGTCAGATTTCAGCACCTCGAGCGCCTCATCTGCGCTCTGGGCGCGGCCCTCGCGCAGGATGCGGATCATGCGCGTGAGCACGACAGGGTGCGCATAGCGCGCCGGCAGCGGAAAATCGTCCGGCAGGACGTGGGCAAGGTTGGCCTGCGCCTCTTCCCAGGCGCGGGCGACGGCCTTTTTGTTGTTCTTCGCCGTGGGCAGCACGTGCGCGCCGGAAAAAAAGAAGATCGCCGCAAAGCCGAAGAGGGCGAAATACATGCCGAAATCTCCGCCGTTGCGCCACGAGATGATGCCGTACACCAGCGCCGCTGCGCCCGCCAGCACGATGGCCAGCGCGACCCAGCGGTAGGCGGGGTTCGTATGCTGGTTCACACGCTTGGCTCTGGCTGCCTTGGAGAGCCGGTCTGTCAGCTCGGGGTAGCCGGAGAGGAACTTCTGCGCCTTTTCCAGCTCTTCTTTCGCGCTCTGCGCGTCGCTCGTCAGCTCGGAAAGATAGCGCGCAGCCTCTTCCTTTGCCTTCTGCTCCAAGCGCTGCTCGCCGCCTTCGCTCAGCGTCGGGATCTCGGGATGCACTTCCCCGATATAGGCGAGCATCGCGTCCACGTCTTCCTCGCGCTTGAAGGTACACTGCTTTTCCTTCCCGCCGTCATACTGCACCACGAGATAGGGGATCGCGCCGAACACGCCCTTGCCCGAAAAGCCGCCCTGGCTCATCGCCACGCGCTTAAAGACGCGGCGCACCGACGAAAAGGCGACGTAATAGCGCCGGTCGATAAAATAGCTATTCAAAAACAGCGCCTCTTTCCCCACGCCGCAGGGGCCGAAACGCTTGCAGGACTTTTTATCCGCGACGAGAACTTCATCCGCAATGCTCGTCTCGCCAAGGCGCACAGGTGCAAAAATCATAAAGCTCCTCCAAAATTTGAAAAAAGCGGTGGGAGAGCATTCTCCCACCGCTCTACGAATGGTTTACTTGTGCAGCGTCTCGTAGTGAGGCTGGGTGTGGCGCTTCTTGATGGTGTACAGGAAGATGCCAAGGAACACGATAGCGGCGATGATACCGACGGGGTAAGCGAGCGCAGTGTTGTAAACGGTAGCGCCGTCAGCAGTCTTGGTATTCAGGAACTGGCCAAGGCACTCGTTGCCCAGCAGGAAGTACGTCACGGACACAGCGCTCATGAAGGTAGCGGGAACAGCGGTGATCCAGTAGTTCTTCTTATCATAGAAGAGGTACATGGAAGCGGCCCACAGAACGATCATGGCGAGGGTCTGGTTCGTCCAGCTGAAGTAACGCCAAATGATGGTGTAGTCGATCTTGCCGAGGGCGTTGCCGATACCGAGGATCGCGCCGACGCCGAGAACGGGCACGCAGAGGATCAGACGGTTCTTCCAGCTCTTCTGCTCCATGTGGAACCAGTCGGCCAGAACAAGACGTGCGGAACGGAACGCGGTATCGCCGGAGGTGATGGGGCAGGCGATAACGCCGAGCATGGCGAGCGCGATGCCCACGCCGCCCATGGTCTTGGAGCAGACATCGTAAACAGCGGTAGAGCCGCCGCCGCCGAGAGCGAGGAGCTCTTCGCCGGTGTAGAGAGCGCAGCCGGCAGCAGCCCAGATCAGAGCGATGATACCCTCAGAGACCATTGCGCCGTAGAAGACGAAGTGGCCCTGCTTCTCGCTCTTCATGCAGCGAGCCATCAGGGGGCTCTGCGTGGCATGGAAGCCGGAGATCGCGCCGCAGGCGACGGTGATGAACATGAAGCTCCAGATCGGAGTGCCCTGCGGGTGGAGGTTGGCGAAGTTGTTCCAGATCTCGGGGATCTCATAGCCCTTGGTGAAGATGCCCAGAGCCACGCCGAGCGCCATAATGATCAGGCAGATACCGAACAGGGGGTAAATCTTACCGATGATCTTGTCGATGGACAGGAACGTTGCGATGAAGTAGTAGATCAGGATCAGAACCAGCCAGAAGAGCTTGCTGGCAAAGATGCCGGTGCTGCCGCCCTTGGTGCACAGCAGCTGGATCAGACCGGCAGGGCCGACCGCAAAGACCGTACCGACCATGACGAGCAGCACCACGCTGAACACGCGCATGACGTTCTTCATCGCGCCGCCGAGGTAGATACCGGAGATCTCGGAGATGGAAGCGCCTTCATTACGCTCGCTCATCATACCGGAGAAATAGTCGTGGACCGCACCGGCAAAAATCGTACCGAAGGTGATCCACAGGAAAACCACAGGGCCCCACAGAGCGCCGCTCAGAGCGCCGAAGATGGGGCCGAGGCCCGCAATGTTCAGAAGCTGGATCATAAACAGCTTCCACTGCGGCAGAACCATGTAGTCCACGCCATCGTTGATCTTGACAGCCGGCGTTTCACGGTCGTCAGGGCCGAAGGTCTTTTCGACGATGCCACCGTAAACGAAGTAGCCGCCGATCAGCAATGCGAGGCAGATCAGAAAGCTAAACATTTTTCTCCTCCTATTTTATTACAAATGTTTGCCTTGCAGGAGAATTTCCCCTGCGTTTCGCCTGATTATAATAATTTTTTGGAGAAAAAAGTCAATCGTCAAAATGAACAAATTTTGAATGAATATTATTTTATTCGAGTTGGATATTTGTTTTTCCCTTATGCGCGGATGACCTGCTCGATGGCCGCTAAAAGCTCGTCGTAGCCCTCAAAAGCGGGCAGATGCGGGTAGTCGTGCTTGATCTTTTCCGTCGTGCGGAACAGGAAGCCCGCCTTGGACGCTTCGATCATTTCGAGGTCGTTGTAGCTGTCGCCGCTGGCGATGGTCTCAAAGCCGATGGACTGAAGGCCGCGCACGGTCGTAAGCTTGGAATGCTCGCATCTCATCTTGATGCCGCTGATGAATCCGTCGGCGTCCACCTCGAGAGAGTTGCAGAAAATGGTCGGCCAGCCGAGTTTTTTCATCAGCGGTTGTGCAAATTCCTCAAAGGTGTCGCTCAAAATGATGGCCTGCGTCTCAGATCTCAGCTTGTCGAGGAATTCTTTCGCCCCCGGCAGCGGGTCGATGCGCGCGATCGTCTCCTGAATTTCCTTGAGTCCCAGGCCGTGCTCGCGGAGCACGCCCAGGCGCCATTTCATCAGCTTGTCGTAGTCCGGCTCGTCGCGCGTGGTGCGCGTCAGCTCGGGAATGCCGCTCTCACGGGCAAATTCGATCCAAATTTCGGGGACGAGCACGCCCTCCATATCAAGGCAGGTAATATACATGTTTATTCTCCTTTATCACTTTTCCGCCGCGGCCTTGCCGAGCACGTAGTCGAGCATCTCGCCGCGGTCGATCACGTCGCGGTGACGCACCGCGCGGGAGCGTAGGTCGGCAAGATTCTTCGGCACGGGCACGCCCGTGACCTTGTGGAGCTGCTCCATCACGTCGAACTCGTCGCCCTCGGCCTTTTCGCCGATGCCCTCGAGCACGGCGGCGGGGAATTTATAAGGAGAGGCAGTGGAGAGCACGACGACGGCGTTGTGCTCGGGGTTTGCCTGCTTGTACTGCTGCGCCACGTCCCAGGCGACCGCCGTGTGCGTGTCGCAGAGGTAATGGTCGTCCTTCCAGACCTTGCCGATGGCGGTTTTCGCACCCTCGTCGTCGCAGAAGCCTGCCCAGAAGAGCTCGTGCAGCTTTTCGAGCATGTCCGCGGGCACCTCGTACTCACCGTTTTCGCTGAGCTGCTTCATTAAATCCGCGATGAGCTTGTCGTCGCCGGAGAGGAGATAGAGCAGGCGCTCCAAGTTACTGGAGACGAGAATGTCCATCGAGGGGGACACTGTCTTGTAGAAGGGGCGGCGGCGGTCATAGCGGCCCGTGCGCAGGAAGTCGGTCAGCACATTGTTGGCGTTGGACGCGCACACGAGCCTGCCGACGGGAAGGCCCATCTCCTTGGCAAAATAGCCCGCGAGGATATCGCCGAAGTTGCCGGTCGGCACGACGTAGTCGACCTTGTCGCCCGGCTGGATGCGGCCCGCCTGCACGAGGTCGGCGTACGCTCTATAATAATAGACGACCTGCGGGGCGAGGCGGCCGATGTTGATGGAGTTGGCCGAGGACAGGCGAACGCCCTTACCCTCGAGCAGCTGATCCTTGCTGACGGCGGAGAAGATTTTCTTCACGCCGGTCTGCGCATCGTCGAAGTTGCCGCGTACCGCGCACACGCAGACGTTTTCGCCCGCCTGCGTCGCCATCTGCGCCTGCTGCACGGCGCTCACGCCGCCGTGGGGGTAGAAGACGATGATCTTCGTGCCCGGCACATCGCAGAAGCCCTCCATCGCCGCCTTGCCGGTGTCGCCGGACGTGGCGGTCAGGATCATGATCTCGTCGTCCACACCGAGCTTTTCTTTCGACGCGGTCATCAGGCGCGGCAGCATCGAGAGCGCCACATCCTTAAAAGCGCTCGTCGGCCCGCGGAAAAGCTCGAGGATGAAGTCCTCACCGACGGGGACGGTCGGGGTCAGGTGGTCGGTCTCAAACTTGCCGGTATAGCCGTCGTGGACGAGTTTTGCCATCTCCGCTTCTGAAAAGTCGGGCAGGAGCTTGGATAAGATCTTCGTCGACATGGACATCGTGTCCATATTTAATACAGTAGTATAGTCGAACTTGACCTCGTCAAACGACGGCATCGTGTAGAGGCCGCCGTCGGGGGCAAGGCCGTTTAAGATGGCCTGCGCGCTGCTGGCCTTTAAATTTTTGTCACGGGTGCTCTGATACTGCATGGATGTTTCCTCCTGTATCTCACGGGAAAAGTTTTTTTGTTTTCCCTATTGTATTTTCACAAACGCTATGTTATATTGTTTCCATCAAAAAGTCAAGTGTTTTTCTTATGCGGACAGTTTCGGCGTAAGTCACAAATTCGTCCGCACTTGACGGAGTATCCAAAAAAGAAAGAAGGTCATTCCCCGTGAATATTTCGCTGCTGGGCTTCGGCACCGTCGGTTCCCATTTTTATAAGCTGTGCGAGGGGCGAACCGATCTGCATGTTGCAGCTGTTCTCTCCCGCCGTCCCCGCCCGGAGCTCACATGCACCGTGACCGCCGATTACGACGAGATCGTGCGTGATCCCTCGATTGATATTGTGGTGGAAGTCATGGGCGGCATCGAGCCGGCGTACAGCTACCTCTGCGCGGCCATGCGTGCGGGCAAGCACGTCGTCACCGCGAACAAGCAGCTCATGTGCGCCCACTTTGAAGAGCTCACCTCCCTTGCAAAAGAAAAAGGCGTGGCGCTGCGCTGCACTGCCGCCGCGGGCGGCGGCATCCCCTGGCTCACCTCCCTCTCCCGCGCGTCTGAGCTTGATGAGATCAAGGCTGTCGAGGGCATTCTGAACGGCACAACGAATTACATGCTTTCCGCCATGACGAATTCCGGCGCGGATTACGCGCCCGCGCTGCAAAAGGCGCAGGAGCTCGGCTACGCCGAGGCCGACCCCACCGCGGATGTTGAGGGTCTGGACGCGCGCCGCAAGATCGTCCTCTCCGCCGACCTTGCCTTCGGCGTGAACATCAGGGAAGAGGACATCCCCTGTGTCGGTATCTCGTCCATCACCGCGGGCGACATCGCCAAGGCGAAGGACGAGGGCCTGACCTACAAGCTCATTGCCCGAGCGGAGAAAAACGGCCATGCCGTGGCCGCGTTCGTCTGCCCGACGCTTTTCCCCTCCTCCGCGCCCGAGGCGCACACCGACGGCACCGGCAACCTCGTCACGCTGTTCGCATCGCGTTTTGGCAAGCAGAGCTTTTCCGGCGCGGGCGCAGGCGGCTACCCGACCGGCTCGAACGTGCTGCGCGACTGTCTCGACGTCGCCGACGGCTGCCGCAGCTTCTATGCTGACTCCTTCACCCCCTGCTCGGTGAACCTCTCCGGCACGCAGTGCAAGTGGCTGTTCCGCTGCATGGGCGAATACTTTACCCGCGAGTGCAGCGCCCGCGAGGCGTTCGACGCCTATGAATCTTACCGAAAGGACGACCCGCACGCGCTGCTTGCGCGCTACGCGGCCGAAGAGGAATAAACTCCATGCTCAAAGTTTTGAAATTCGGCGGTTCGTCGCTTGCCGACGCCCGCCAGTTCGCCAAGGTCAAGTCCATCGTGGAAGCCGACCCCGCCCGCCGCGTGGTCATCGTCTCCGCGCCGGGCAAGCGCTTCTCCGGCGACCATAAGATCACCGATCTTCTCTATCTCTGCGCCGCGCACATCAAATACGGCGTTTCGTGCGAGGACATCTTCGCCATGATCCGCGACCGCTACAACGAGATCATCGCCGAGTGCAGCCTGCACATCAGCCTCGACAAGGAATTTGACGCGCTGTGGGACAAGATGAAAAATGGCATCAGCCAGGATGAGCTCGCCTCGCGCGGCGAATACTTCTCCGCACGGCTGATGGCCGAATACCTCGGCTATGAGTTCGTCGACGCGGCCCGCTGGATCAAGTTCAAGTTCGACGGCACCGTCGATCAGGACGCATCCTACGCGGCGCTGCGCTCCCTCGCCGAGGACCGCAAGGTCGTCATCCCCGGTTTCTATGGCGTGATGCCCGACGGGCACATCCGCACGTTCTCCCGCGGCGGCAGCGACATCACCGGCGCGCTCGCGGCAGCGGCGCTCGGCGCGGACGTGTATGAGAACTGGACGGACGTCTCCGGCATCCTGATGGCCGACCCGCGCATCGTCGACGATCCCGAGCCCATCCGCCGCGTGACCTACAGCGAGCTGCGCGAGCTGAGCTACATCGGCGCGCAGGTCCTGCACGAGGGCACGATCTTCCCCGTGCGCGAGAAAAACATCCCGCTCAACATCCGCAATACCAACGCGCCCGACCATCCCGGTACGATGATCTTGGAGTCCATCGGCGACGAGATGGAAGAGGGCGGCTTCATCACCGGCATCGCCGGCAAGAAGGGCTTTTCCATCATCACCATCGCCAAGACCGGCATGTCGAGCGAACCGGGCTCTCTCCTGAAAATTCTCAACGTGCTCGCCAAGCACGAGGTCAACGTCGAGTACCTCCCGTCCGGCATCGACAACGTCTCGCTCGTCGTCTCGTCCGACAAGGTGTCCCGCTCGCTCTACGAAATGCTGGGCGAGCTGCAAAAAGAGGTGCAGCCGAATAAGATAACCGTAACGGAGCATATCGCCATCGTCGCCGCCGTCGGCCGCAAGATGGCGTACCGTCCCGGCGTTTCCGGTAAAATTTTCGCCAAGCTCGGCGAAAACGGCGTGAACATCCGCATGATCACGCAGGGCCCCGAAGAGCTCAACATCATCGTGGGCGTGGAAGAAAAAGATTTCGAACAGGCCATCCGTGTCCTGTACAATAGTTTTGTGAAGGAGAATGTAGTATGAAACAGGTCAATGTCGGTATTCTCGGTGCCACCGGCGCCGTCGGTCAGGAAATGATCAAAATTCTCGAAGAGCGCAACTTCCCCGTTGCGTCCCTTCGTCCCATCGCAAGCGCCAGAAGCGCGGGCAGCAAAATCATGTTCCGCGGTCAGGAGTGCACCATCGTCGAGGCGTCTGACGACGCGTTTGAGGGCCTTGATATCGTCCTCGGCGCGGCCGAGAACGACATCGCCGAGCGTTTTGCCCCTTCGATCGTCAAGGCGGGCGCGGTGTTCGTCGACAATTCGAGCGCGTTCCGCCTCGACCCCAACGTCCCCCTTGTCATCCCCGAGATCAACCCCGAGGACGTGAAGTGGCACAAGGGCATCATCTCGAACCCCAACTGCACCACTATCGTGACCCTCGTGGCCATTAACGCCCTCGCCAAGGAGAGCCCCATCGAGACGATCATCGCCTCTTCCTACCAGGCCGTCAGCGGCGCGGGCAAGGGCGGCATCGACGAACTCAACAATGAGGTCAAGGCCCTTTCCGAGGGCAAACACCTTGCGCCCAAGGTCTTCCAGTATCAGATCGCGTACAACATCATCCCCCAGATCGGCGGCGAGGCCTTTGAGGGCTACACCAGCGAGGAGATGAAGATGCAGAACGAGGGCCGCAAGATCCTCCACCTGCCCGAGATGAAGGTCAGCTGCACCTGCGCGCGCGTGCCCGTCATCCGCAGCCACAGCGTATCCGTCGTGCTGCGCACGAAGGAGAAGATCAGCGTCGAGCGTGCCAAGGAGCTCATCGCAAACGCCCCGGGCTGCAAGCTCGTCGACGACCTCAAGAACAAGGTCTACCCCATGCCGCTCGACACGTCCGATCAGGACATCGTCTATGTCGGCCGCATTCGTGAGGACCTGACCGACGAGCGCGGTCTGAACCTCTGGTGCTGCGGCGACCAGGTCCGCAAGGGCGCTGCCACCAACACCATCCAGATCGCGGAGCTGCTGCTCAAGTAAGGCTTTTTTAGCCACAGATCGTTCCCCGTTTTCTGCCGCATAGCGGTGGAAAACGGGGAATTTTTTCGTTTCTGCACAGAAACGCCGATTTTGGCCCGCATTTTGCTATAAGCCGCTCATAAAGTGGTACAGGCACGTCATAAGCTGAACGTTAAGAGAGCTATTCTCTGATCCTTTGGCTGTTTCGTCAATGATCGGTGCACATTTCTTGTATGTTTTCCCCATTTTTACCACAAACGGCAAGTTTCATTTGACTTTGCCCGCTGTGGGGACTATGCTGTAAGCAAGGATTAGAAACGTTACCGGTAAGGTTTCCGGAATCATCGCAGGGGGCGCGTCGGCATGACCATCAAGGATATTGCAAAGCTCGCAGACGTGAGCGTCAGCACCGTCTCCCGCGTGCTCAACGACCGTCCGGACGTGAGTGAGGATTCCCGCAGACGGGTCCGCGCCGTCATTGAGGCACACCGGTATGTGCCGAACAACAGCGCGCGCGACCTCGTCAAAATTCGTTCTGACGCGGTCGGCCTTGTGGTGCGCGGCGTGCAGAACCCCTTCTACACCGACATCATCCACGCCATCGAGCAGAAGCTCGACGCCTCGGGCTACACGATGGTCATGCGCCAGATCCCATCGGGCGACGACGAGATTCAGTGCGGTGCGGTGATGGAAAAGGAAAAGCGCCTGCGCGGTATTATCTTCCTCGGCGGGCGCAGCGATTATTCGCCCGAAGAGGTTTCGCTTCTCGGCGTGCCCTATGTCTGTTGCTCCTACACCAACTCCTACGGTATACTTCCGCCGGAGTCGTACTCCTCCGTCTCCATCGCCGACGAGCAGGAGGCCTACCGCGCGGTCAGCGAGCTTTACAAAAACGGTCACCGCCGCATCGCCGTGCTGACCGCCGCCCCCGACGACAGTTCGATCTCCCAGCTCCGTTACCTTGGCTATCAGCGCGCGCTGCGCGACTTCGGCTTAACAGAGCATCCGGAAGACCTGATCTGCGCCGAAGATTTCACCATTGCCAACGCCTATGCCGCCATGCAAAAGCGTCTGCGCTCCCCCGCCGATTTTACGGCTGTCTTCGCCATTGCGGACGACATGGCCATCGGCGCGATGCGCGCCCTGCGCGAAAGCGGCCGCTCCATCCCCGAGGACTGCTCCGTCATCGCCATCGACGGCATCAGCGTCTCGGAATACATTCATCCCATGCTCACCACCCTCTGCCAGCCCATGACCGCCATGGGAGAGGCGAGCGTCGAGATTCTGCTCGACATCATCGAGGGACGCGGCGTTCATCGCCATGTCACTCTGCCGACCGCGCTGCGCGAGGGTGCGTCCGTGCGGCAGCTCAAGCACTGATTTTCCCGCGGGAACCGCGTGAAAATAAATTTAAAAAGGAGTATTGATGAAATGAAAAAGTATCTTGCAATGATCCTTGCTCTTGTCATGGCGCTTTCTCTTGTCGCCTGCGGCGATAAGAAGGATGACTCCGCTGACAACAGCGACGGCGATACTGCCTCCGGCCGCGTCTACTGGCTGAACTTCAAGCCCGAAGCCGACGAGACCCTGCAGAAGGTCGCCGCCATGTACACCGAGAAGACCGGCGTGCCCGTCACCGTCGTGACCGCCGCTTCCGGCACCTACAACGAGACCCTGACTGCCGAGATGGACAAGTCCGCTCCCCCGACGCTGTTCGTCGTGGGCAACCAGGCCGCTGTCGACACCTGGGGCGACTACTGCTATGACCTGAGCGGCACCGCCGTTGCCAATGAGCTCAACACCGACGCCTACAACCTCTATGACGCCGACGGCAAGCTCTGCTCCATCGGCTACTGCTACGAGTGCTACGGCATCATCGTCAATGAAGACCTGCTCGAAAAGGCCGGCTACACGCTTGGCGACATCACGAACTTTGAGACTCTCAAGGCCGTCGCTGAGGACATCCACGCTCGTGCTTCCGAGCTCGGCTTCGACGCCTTCACCTCCTCTTCCATGAGCGACGATTCCAGCTGGCGCTTCACCGGCCACCTCGCGAACCTCGAGTATTACTACGAGTCCGTGGACGATCCCGACGCCTGGAAGGAATGCCCGTCTTCCATCAAGGGTACCTACATGCAGAACTACAAGAACCTGTGGGATCTGTACATCAACAACAGCGCCGTGAATCCTGCTGATCTCGCTGCCGGCGGCTTTGACGCGGCGGACGAGTTCGGCAAGGAGCAGGCCGTGTTCTATCAGAACGGCTCCTGGGAGTGGGCCAAGCTCACCGGTACCGGCGACGGTCAGTACGGTCTTGACAACCTGTCCATGATCCCGTTCTACTGCGGTGTTGCGGGCGAAGAGAACGCGGGTCTCAACTGCGGCACCGAGAACTGCTGGGCTGTCAACGCCAAGGCTTCTGAGGAAGACATTCAGGCCACGCTCGAATTCATGAACTGGATGGTCACCGATCCCGAGGTCTCCCGTATGCTGGTCGATGAATTCGCCGCCATGCCCTATAAGCAGGCTGCCGAATCCACCAACGGTTTCCTCGCCGACGCCAACGACTACACCACCAACGGCAACTACATCATGCCCTGGGTCACCAACTTCCAGCCGAACGTTGATGCTTACCGCGCTGCGCTCGTCTCCGCGATGAACCAGTACGACGCCGACCAGAGCGATGCCAACTGGGAGCTCGTCAAGACCGCGTTTGTCGACGGCTGGGCCACGCAGTACGCTGCCGCCAACGGCTAAGCCGCTTTTAAAAAAGCAAACGCATCTGAAAAGCACAAATGAGAGGGGCGGGCGATTTCGCCCGTCCCTCCCTGCATATCACGGCGAGCGCCGCATGAAGCGCCCGCCGTGCAGAAACAAAAGCAATATTCTATCTTTGGCTGGGAGTTGATCGAATTGAAACATAAGCACAGCAACGCTGCGGTCAACAGCTCGATGATCCGCCGCCCGATCCGCCGCTGGTTCCCGCTCTTTATGGGGCCGATGGTCTGCGCGTTCATCATCGGCTTTGTCTATCCGTTCTGCAAGGGCATCTATCTCTCCTTCTGCAAATTCAAGGTCACGAGCGACGCGCATTTTGTCGGCCTTGAAAACTACCGCCGCGCGTTCCAGGATGCGAGCTTTGTGCATTCGTTCTGGTTCACGGCGCTGTTTGCCGTCATATCGCTCGTGCTCATCAACGTGCTGGCCTTCGCCGTGGCCTATGCGCTCACGCAGGGCATCAAGGGCAGCAACCTGTACCGCACGGTGTTCTTCATGCCGAACCTCATCGGCGGCATCGTGCTCGGCTACATCTGGTCGATGATCTTCGACGGCATTCTCTCGCGCTACGGCACGTCGATCCTGCTCAACACGAAGTTCGGCTTCTGGGGTCTCATCATCCTGATGTGCTGGCAGCAGATCGGCTACATGATGATCATTTACATCGCGGGCCTGCAAGCCGTGCCCGAGGACATGCTCGAGGCCGCGAAGATCGACGGCGCGAGCCGCTGGCAGACGCTTTGGAAAGTCACGATCCCGAATGTGATGCCCTCCATCACCATCTGCACGTTCCTCTCTCTTACGAATGGCTTCAAGCTCTTCGACCAGAACCTCGCCCTCACGGGCGGCCAGCCCTATACCATCCTGTCCGACGGCAGCTCGATCAAAGAGACCGAAATGCTCGCGCTGAACATCCTCAACACGTTCTACGGGCAGAATGCCAACTCGCGCGGCACCGCGCAGGCCAAGGCCGTGCTGTTCTTCATTCTCGTCGCGACCATCGGTCTTCTCCAGCTCAGTGCCAACCGCAAAAAGGAGGTGCAGCAGTAATGAACAAGCACTCTCTTTCCGCAGAAGCCCGCCGCAAGACGATCCTCTCCATCGTGCTCGGCGTCATCTGCGTCATCTATGTGCTGCCGGTCCTCACGGTGGTCATCAACTCCTTCAAGCTCAACACCTATGTCAAGACCGACACGTTCGCCCTCCCGAACGCGGAGAGCTTTGCCGGCTGGGCGAACTTCATCAAGGGCCTGACGTTCGGCAACTACCCGTTCTTAAAATCCGCCGGCTACAGTTTATTTATCACCATCGTCTCGACCGCGCTGATTTTGCTCTGCACGTCGATGGCCGCGTGGTACATCGCGCGTGTGGACAGCAAATTCTGCCGCATGGTCTATTATCTCTGCATCTTTTCGATGGTCGTGCCGTTCCAGATGGTGATGTTCACACTGTCGAAGACGGCCGATACTCTCAAGCTCAACACCCCCTGGACCATCCCCATCATCTACCTCGGCTTTGGCGCGGGGCTTGCGATTTTCATGTTCGTCGGCTTTGTCAAATCCATCCCGCTTGAAATTGAGGAGGCGGCCGCCATCGACGGCTGCGGCCCGCTGCGCACGTACTTCTCCGTCGTGCTGCCGATGCTGCGGCCCACGATGATCTCTGTCGGCATTCTCGAGATCATGTGGGTGTGGAACGACTATCTGCTGCCCTATCTCGTGCTCGACCGCACGAAGTACATGACCATCCCCATCCACATCCAGTACCTCAAGGGCAGCTACGGCACCGTCGACCTCGGCGCGACGATGGCGCTGATCCTGCTGAGCATCATCCCTGTCATCGTGTTCTACCTGCTGTGCCAGAAGTACATCATCAAGGGCGTGGCCGCAGGCGCGGTAAAGGGTTAACGCCTTTCATCCTTCATTTTCCAGAAAGAAGTGGTTCCATTGATCGAACGTTCCTCCGGCATTCTGATGCCGATCTCGTCCCTTCCCTCGCCCCACGGCATCGGCACGATGGGCAAGGCCGCCTATGACTTTGCCGACTTTCTCGCCGCCGCGGGACAGAAATACTGGCAGCTCTTGCCGCTCGGCCCGACGAGCTACGGCGACTCGCCGTATCAGAGCTTTTCGTCCTTTGCGGGTAACCCGTATTTCATCGACTTGGACTTGCTCGTCAAAGATAAGCTCCTGACGCGCGCGGAGGTCAACGCCTGCGACTGGGGCGACGATCCCCGCTATGTCGACTACGGCAAAATCTACGCGAGCCGCTTCACGCTGCTCGAAAAGGCCAAGGCGCGCGGCTTTACACGCGACCGCGAGGCCGTCGCGGCATTTGAGCGGGAAAATGAGCGCTGGCTGCCGAACTACGCCCTCTTCATGGCGCTCAAGCGCCACTTCGGCATGAAGTCTTGGACGGAATGGGACGACGAGGACATCCGCTGCCGCACAAGCAGCGAGGTCATCGAGCGCTACCGCGCCGAGCTGCGCGAGGATGTGGAGCTTTTCACTTACATTCAGTTTCTCTTCTTCCGCCAGTGGGAAGCGCTCAAGGCGTACATCCACTCGCTCGGCATCCGCATCATCGGCGACCTGCCCATCTATGTGGCGATGGACTCCGCCGACGTGTGGGCAGAACCCGAAATGTTCCAACTCGACGAGCACAACGTGCCCACCGAGGTCTCCGGCGTCCCGCCTGACTGCTTCAGCGAGGACGGGCAGCTCTGGGGCAACCCGCTCTACAACTACGAGGCCATGGCGAAGGACGGCTTCGGCTGGTGGATCCGCCGCATCGGCGGCGCGCAGAAGCTCTACGATGTCATCCGCATCGACCATTTCCGCGGCTTCGAGAGCTACTGGGCCATTCCCTACGGCGAGACGACCGCCAAAAACGGCCGCTGGGTCAAGGGCCCCGGCATGTCGCTCGTCGGCGTGCTGACCGGCTGGTTCCGCGACCTCGATTTCATCGCTGAGGACCTCGGCTATCCCTCGCCCGAGGTCGTGCAGCTGCTCTCCGATTCCGGTCTTCCCGGCATGAAGGTCCTCGAGTTTGCGTTCGACTCGCGCGACCCGAGCGACTACCTGCCGCATAGCTGCAACTTCAACAGCATTTGCTACACCGGCACGCACGACAACGCGCCCCTCGCCCTCTGGCGCACGGAGGCGGATAAGGCGGACATCGCGTTTGCGAAGAAGTACCTCGGTCTCAATGACGAGGAGGGCTTCAACGCCGGCATCATCCGCGGCGGCATGAGCTGCCAGAGCAGGTTGTTTGTCGCACAGATGCAGGACTATCTGGGCCTTGGCAAGGGCTGCCGCATGAACACCCCCGGCACGAGCAGCGGCAACTGGCAGTGGCGCATGCTGAGCGGCGAGGCGAGCAAAAAGCTCGCAAAGTCCATCCACGAGACGACCCGCATCTACGGGCGCCTGTAAGGAAAATATGGCACGGCGGTTTTGGGCATACGCCCAAAACCGCCGCGTTTCGTTATATTTCGGCAGAATATTACGAATTGTATTTATATTTTGACGGAAAAAGAGAGCTGGGTATTGCCCTGCTCTCACTTTTTCAATTCACAGGAGTAACAGTTTGCTGTAGTCCAGTGCAACGCGGACGGCTACCCCCGCTTGCAGATCACTTTCATGTCCAACAGTGATACGCAGCATCGGCGCGCCTTCGGCGCTGCCCTCCGGACGCAGCAGGAGAATGTTCTCCTCCACGCCGAGGATCATGCGGCAGACGGTGCAGCTCATGGCGCCGTTCTCGCTCATGGTGACGGCATTGTCTGGAATGCCAATCGTCGTAAAGGTATTTTCCATGCCAGCAAGCGGCAGCGCCACGTTCCACTCGGGCAGGTAGACTTTGCCGTCTCTCGCCTCGGCGGCGAAGAAGTTCTTGCAGCCCGCGAGGCGCGCCGCGCTGACGCTGCCCGGATGGCGGATCATCTCGTCCATCGGCGTGACCTCGCCGGTCCGGCCGTCTTCCATCACGCAGATGCTGCGGCAGTTGCGGTAACACTCATCGCGGTCGTGGCTGACCCAGAGGATGGGGCCGTTGAACGTCGCGAGCAGGTCGGCAAGCTCGATCTCAAGATTCCACTTTAAGTAGCTGTCCAGCGCGGAGAACGGCTCGTCGAGCAAAATCGCCTCCGGCTCGGAACACAAAATGCGCGCGAGCGCCACGCGCTGCTGCTGACCGCCGGAGAGCTGCGCGGGATGCTTTTTCTCAAGCCCCTCAAGGCGGAACATACGGATCTTCTCCGCCAGCACACGGCGCTTTTCCGCCTTATCTCCGCTGCGGATGCCGCAGAGGATATTCTGCTCCACGCTCATGTTCGGGAACAGCGCGTACTGCTGGAAAAGATACCCGACCCTGCGCTGCTGCGGCGGCAGATTGATCTTCTTTTCGCTGTCAAACAGCACGCGGCCGCCGAGCACGATGCGCCCGCGGTCGGGCGTCACGATGCCTGCGATGCACTTTAATGTCATGCTCTTGCCGCAGCCCGAGGCGCCGAGCAGCGCCATCGTCTCGTCCGGCGCTTCAAACTGTGAGCGCAGATGAAACGCGCCAAGCTTTTTTTCAATATCGACAGACAAACTCATCTTCTCGCCCTCCTCGCCTTGCTCGCATCCGTGAGGAAGTCACGCCGCTCGAGCATGTTGACCGCCAGCAGCACGACGGCGGAGATCGCAATATTGACCAAGACCCACTTCGTCGCCAGCACATCGTTGTTCGTCTGCCAGAGCTGATAGACCGTGGTGGAGATCGTCGCGGTCTTGCCGGGTGTGTAGCCCGCGATCATGCTCGTCGCGCCGTATTCGCCAAGTGCTCTGGCAAAGGCCAGCACTGTGCCGGCCAGCACGCCCTGACGGCAGTACGGCATGCGGATACGCCAGAAAATGTAGGTATTCGACAGGCCCAGCGTCTGTCCAGAATAGGCCAGCGTCTCGTCAAAAGACTCGAACGCGCCGCGCACCGTGCGGTACATCAGCGGGAAGATGACGACCACCGTGGCAAAGATGGCCGACCACCAGGTCATGACCATCTTGACGCCGAACGTTTCGAGCACCCACGCGCCGATGACGCGCTTGGGGCCGAACACGCGCAGCAGTAGATAGCCCACGACCGTCGGCGGCAGCACGAGCGGCAGCGTCAGAAGCACATCGAGCACACCTTTGACCAGGCGCGGAAGCTTTGCGATATAATAGGCGGCAAAAATGCCGGCAAAGAAAATAACGACCGTAGAGATCGCCGCAATGCGCAGCGAGTTCCATAAGGGGTACCAATCCATAGAGCACCTGCCTTTTGCCGCCAGCGGCGGCAGATTTGCAAAGGGGACCATTCTTAGCGTAAGAATGGCCCCCTTTGTATCCCCCAAGAAGCGCAAGGGGCTTTTAGCCCCTTGACCCCAAGGGTGCCGTGGATATCGCACTTTTCAGTAAAGTGTGATACTGCTTTTTCTAAACGATTTGGTCTGCTTCTATCTCCGCTGTCGCTGCTGCCCGTTTTATCGGGTCAAATCAGTCTGCGGTATGTAGAAGTCTCAGCCAATTTTAGTTAGCGGCGCTGAAGCCGACGCTCTCGAACACGGACATGGCGTCAGCGGTCTGGAGGTAGTCGAGGAAGGCCTGGGCGGCTTCTTCCTTCTCGCCCTTCAGGACGGCGGCGGGATAGATGACCTGGCCGCACATCTCGGTGGTGGCGCTGTCGACGACTGTGAGGCCGGCGGAGCAAGCGTCGGTGGCGTAGATGATGCCGCAGTCAGCGCTGGCCTCGCTCACCTGAGTGGTCACTTCCTTGACGTTGTTGCCGTAGGTCAAAGAGTCGGCGAGAGCCGCTTCGTCAAGGCCATAGTAGGCGAAGATCTTCTCGGTGTACTGGCCGACGGGCACGTCGCTGTTGCCGATGGCGAGCATGACGTCGCCGCTCTTGAGGAGTTCAGCAAGCTGGTCGAAGCTCTCGATGCCCTTGGGGTTGCCCTCGGGAACGGCGAGCGTGACCTTGTTCTCAAGCAGGTCGATGCGGCTGTCGGTCACGATGAGGTCAAGACCGTCGGGGTTCTTGTCCTTGTCGTCAATGAGGCTGCCGTCCATGGCGTTCATCTGCTTGGGGGCGGCGGAGATGAACAGGTCACAGTCAGCACCCTCGCTGATCTGGGTGAGGAGCTTGCCCGAGGAGTCAAAGTTGTAGGTGATGTTGACGTTGGGGGCAACTTCCTTGTACATCTCGGCGATCTGAGTCAGGGTCTCGGTCATGGAGGCGGCGGCGAAGACAACGAGATCAACGCTCTCGGCATTCGCATCGCCTTGGGTGTCGTCGGTGGTTGTGTCGTCAGTCTTGCTGCTGCAGGCGGCCAGAGAGAACACGAGCGCAAGCGCAAGGAGCAGAGACAAAAGCTTTTTCATGTTTGGATACCTCCTTTCAAATTTTTTCTTTTTCGCGCGTTCATTGAAAAGCGCGGCGATACAGGAACGCGCAAGAACACGCCGCACGCAATTTATTTCCAATTCCCATCGGGAAACTCGGGCAGCATCATTTCGCTATTCTTAAAATAGATAACGTTCCCCAACATTTCGCGCCCGCAGGCGCAAAGCGTTAAAGTTGTCAAACAGCACCGACTCATTCGGTTCAAAAATCCACCAGTCCTGCTCCCCTAACCCCGCGCCCCTGGGGCGCGAAACAGCGTCGCAGCCTTTTCCCCGCAAGGGGGATGCGGCATCCGTAAAGCGGCAAAGCCGCTAACGGCTGCCCAAGCCGCCGCGCACGGCGGCAAATAATCTTGATCCGTTTTTTGCCGCGACTGGCGCGTGGCAAAAAACACCTCTCAGCCTGCAAGTGTGCGAGCGCAAGCGAGTGCGCGCAGCAGGCTGTACCCCCCCCTCAAAACGATGGCTTCGCCATCGTTTTGAAGTTTTATTTTCCAAACGGGCAGATCGGATAGTGGCACGGCTTGCACCCAAGGCATAGCCCGCCTTCACCGAGCGCCACGAGATCCGCGCGTGTGACGGGCACATCCGCCGCGATCTTCGGCAGCACCAGATCAAAGACCGTCGCGCCCGCATACATCACGCAGCCGGGCAGGCCCATGACGGGCATACCGTCGTCAAAATAGCCGAGCAGGAACATAGCCCCCGGCAGAACCGGCGCGCCGTAGGCGATGATATTCGCGCCCGCGGCCTTGATACCGCCCGGCGTGTTATCGTCGGGGTCGACGCTCATACCGCCGGTACAGAGGATCATGTCGGGCTTCTTTTCGCGCATCGTGAGCACCGCGTCGCGCACATTCTCCACCCCGTCGCCGGAGTAGATGACCTCGAGCGTTTCGATGCCGTAGGTCTTGAGCTTGTCGATGACGACCGGCGTGAACGTATCCTTGATGAGGCCCTTTTTGACCTCACCGCCGGTAGCGACGATGCAGGCAGTCTTGCGCACATAGGGCTTGAGAGACAGCAGCGGCTCATCGCCCGCGGCCTGCTCGGCCTTTCGGAGCTTTTCTTCCTCGATGATGAGTGGGATGACGCGCATGCCCGCGAGCTTGTCGCCCTCGCGTACAGCCATGCCGCCCTTGCGCGTGGCGATCATCACCTCGTCCTGGCTATTCACGGCGACAAGGCGCGCGGAATCGACCAGAAACACGCCGTCACAGGCGGCCTTGAGCTCGATCTTGCCCTCTTTCACGCCGCTGCGGATCATATTCTCCTGCCCGCAGAGGGCCAGAAGCCGCTCCGCCGCGTCGTTTTCGTGCACCATGCCGGACGTCATTTCCCAGACATAGAGGTGCTCCTTACCCATGCTCAAAAGCACGGGGATGTCCTCTTCCGTCACGACGTGGCCCTTGCGGAAGCGCGCGTCCTTATACTGGTCCTTGATGATCTGCGTCATGTCGTGGCAGAGCACATGGCCCACCGCGTCCTCGGTTTTGATAAGTCTCATTTCTTCAGCACCTCGATCTCGTCTCCGGCCTGAATGCGGCCCTCTTTGATCACAATGGCAAAGATGCCTTCGGTCGGCATCACGCATTTGCCCGTCGTGCGCTTGATCTCGCAGTCGTTGTGGCACTGCTTGCCGATCTGCGTGACCTCAAGCTCCGTCTCGCCCACGCGCAGGCGCGTGCCGACGGGGAGCGTCTTGAGCTCGATGCCTCGGGTGTTGATGTTTTCGGCAAAGATACCCGCATCCAGCTCAAGCTGGCAGATAGCGCGCATCGTGTCCACGCTCTCGTCGGCCAGCAGGCTGATCTGGCGGTGCCAGTCACCCGCGTGGGCGTCGCCCACAATGCCGTGGCGGTATTTTACGTCGATATAGGGCACCTCGTGCTTGCGCACGCCCTTTTTTTCGCTGATGTTCACAGCGGTCACCTGTGCCATTTCTTCATTCCTCCGCTTCATAAACGCCGCTCTTGCCGCCCTCTTTATAGAGAAGGTGGATACCGTCGATGCGCATATCGCGCTGCACGGCCTTGCACATGTCGTACACCGTGAGCGCGGCGACGCTGACAGCTGTCAGCGCTTCCATTTCAACGCCCGTTTCGCCGTGGCAGCGGACCTCGCTGCGGATGTGCAGGGCGGTTTCTTCGATTTCAAATGAGATGTCCACCTTCGTGAGCAGCAGCGGGTGGCACATCGGGATCAGTTCACTGTTTTTCTTCGCGGCCATGATGCCCGCGACCTGCGCGACCGCCAACACATCGCCCTTGCCGATGGAGCCCTCTTTGATCTTGTCCATCGTCGCTTTTGCCATGCGGACCGTCGCGGCGGCGCGCGCCACGCGATAGGTCTGCACCTTTTCGCTCACGTCCACCATGCGGGCGCGGCCCTGTTCGTTAAAATGCGTCAGTTCCATCCTCAGCCTCCGATCGCAAACATGCCGCGGTGCGTCTCCGTAACGCCAGTCTCGTCCATGTGGTGGCGCTCCGGCTTCATCAGAATGCCGCGGCGGATGGCCTGCTCCAATTCCTCGCCGGACAAGCCCCGCAGCGTGATCTCTGCGTCCGAATGCAGGCACGGCTTTAATTTCCCGTCCGCCGTGATGCGGATGCGGCTGCACTCTGCGCAGAACGCATGACTCATCGGCGCGATGAGGCCGACGGTCCCCTTTGCATCCGGCAGACGGTAGCACGCGGCCACGCCGTCGTGCGAAACGGCCTCCAACTCCGGACAGCGGTTCAGAACCGCCTGCGAGGGAAGATACATGCCAAAATCCTTTCCGCAGCCCATCGGCATGCGCTCAATGAAGCGCACCTGCCACGGATGCTCGCGCGTCAAAGCGACAAAATCGGTAATCTCGTCGTCGTTGACGCCGCCGAGCAGCACACAGTTGAGCTTGATCTTCGCAAAGCCCGCGCGCTCCGCCGCCTCGATACCGTCCAAGGTATCCTGCAGCGTGCTAAGGCGCGTGATGGCGCAAAAGCGCTCCTCGTTCAGCGTGTCGAGGCTGATGTTGAGGTGCGTGACGCCCGCGTCGCGCAGCGGCTGGGCAAACTCCTTGAGCAGGCTGCCGTTTGTCGTGACGCAGAGCTCTTCAACGCCGGGAATTTCTGATAACATGCGGCAGAAGTCCACCGCACCGCGGCGCACGAGCGGCTCGCCACCGGTGACGCGGATCTTTTTGACGCCGCACCTGACCGCCGCGGCGGCCATGTCGCGCAGCCCTTCCAAAGAACAGATGTCCTCGTGCGCGCACTTTTCAATGCCGCCGTCCGGCATGCAGTAGCGGCAGCGGTAATTGCAGCGGTCCGTGATGCTGATGCGCAGGTATGTAATTGATCTTGCAAAGCCGTCCAGCATCTGAAACGCCTCTTTCTTCCATGGTACTGCATGATATTTTAGCAAATATCACGCTCTTACGCAACACAGTTGTCCGATAATATCGAACTCTATTTTTATATTATCGTAATCTTGACTTTTTCCGCAGTATTTTTTAGAATACAAGCAGCGATTTTTGACCGGGAGGGCCGATTTATGACTGACGGCAACACCATCCGCTCCGTGGCGAAGGCGATGGAGCTTTTGCAGCTCCTCAGCGACGCGGGCGAGGCGATGACGCTCACGGCCATCAGCGAGCGCGCAGGGCTGCCCAAGAGCACAGTGTTCGGCCTTTTGACCACCATGCGCGACTATGACGTTATCACACAGCACGCAGACGGCAAATACGCCCTCGGCCTGCGCCTTTTTGAATACGGCTGCCGCGCCAGCGCGTTCTGGAACATCTCGTCCCTCGCGCGGCCTTACCTCGAGCATCTGGCAGAAGCGACCGGTGCCTCCGCCATGCTCTCCACCTATGAAAACGGGCACATCGTCGCCCTCGACCAGGCCGAGGGGCGCGACTCCCTTCGCATCGTCACCGCGCCGGGGGCGCGGCTGCCGCTGCACTGCACCTCGCAGGGCAAGATCGTCCTCGCCTGCATGAGTGAGAGCGAGGCGGCGACTCTCCTTGCCCGTGTGCCGCTCACGCCCTACACCCCGCACACGGAGACGGACGCAAACGCGCTGCTCGCATCGCTCCCCGCCTGCCGCGAAGCGGGCTTCGCCGTGGAAAACGGTGAGTATAAGATCGGTCTTCGCTCCATCTCCGCGCCGGTGTTCACCGGCGGCGGCGCGCTCAAGTACGTCGTCAGCGTACTGGGGATGTTCCGCTCCGTGCACTCGGACGAGTTCGCGCACGCCGAGCGCGCGGTCGTCGCCGCAGGGCAGATGCTTTCCGCCGCACTGGGCTATCCGGGAAAGTGAGACTTTTTTCCGCGCGGAAAAATCTACGCTTGACTCTACCATTGTTATAGAGTTTATGATGACTCCATGCTATACTGATAAGGAGTCCTTTCCGATGCAAAACGATCTCACCACCGGCAGCGTCTTTCGCAACGTTTTGTCCTTTTCGCTGCCGTATCTGCTCTCTTACTTTTTGCAGACGCTCTACGGCATGGCCGACCTCTTCATCATCGGCCAGTTTGAGGGCGTCGCCAGCACGACCGCCGGCTCCATCGGCTCGCAGGTGATGCACATGCTCACAGTCATGCTCGTCGGCCTTGCGATGGGCGCGACGGTCAGCATCGCGCAGGCCGCCGGCGGCGGCGACAAAAAGCGCACCGCCTCTGCCATCGGCAACACGGTCACGCTCTTCATGCTGCTGTCTCTTGCGCTGACGGTACTGCTGCTCGCGCTGCGCGGGGGTATCGTCTCCATCATGTCCACACCGGAGGAGGCCGTGCAGGGCACGCTCGCCTATCTCACGGTCTGCTTTATCGGTATTCCGTTCATCACGGCGTACAACATCATCGCCTCGATCTTCCGCGGCCTTGGCGACAGCAAGAGCCCCATGTACTTCATCGCCGTGGCCTGCGTCGTCAACATCGCGCTCGACTACTACTTCATGGGCACGCTGCACCTCGGCCTCGCGTGCGCTTCCGCGAACACCACGCCGAGTCGCCCGCGCAGTACCGTCGCTTGATGCAGTTCATCCGCGAGGAAGGCTACACCGCCGCCGGATTTTCGCGCGAGATTACAGTCATCGACTACGGCTTCACGACCGACACGGAAAAGTTCGTCACTGAAATCATGATCCCCCTGCAAAAGGTATAAAAAAAGTTCCCGCGTTCATAGCTGGGTGTACGTAAGACAGTATTGCGTCGAGATTGACGAAGCGGCACGAAACCGCATGGAGCTGATCGTGCGGTCACTGGCAGAGCAAAACGGCGTGACCGAGCAACTGAAAGCTGAAAACCAAATGGAATGGGTGCGGCAGATGAACGCTTGCAAGGCACAGGCAGAGGAAGTTGTGAAAGCGGAATTGATTTATGATTGAGCGAGAAAGTCCGGGCAGAAAACTGTTCGGACTTTTCTCATATAGTCCAAAGTTGCGGTAGAAATGTTCACAAGTTTTATGGTATAATTTGAATACGAAAAGTGAGCAACAAATCGGAATTTGATGAGGTGATTGGGTGAAAACTTATACAATTTGTGGAAGCATGAAATTTGCCGAAGATATGAAAAAAATTGCTTATGACCTTGAAATAAGCAAAGGATATAAGATATAATATATTACAATGTGTTTATTGTGAAGATAATATTGTTCCAACTGAAGATGAACTTTTAAAACTTGAAGATGCTCATTACAGAAAAATAGATTTAAGTGATGGAATATATGTTGTAAATATGGATGGTTATATTGGAACATCTGTGAAAAAAGAAATTGAGTATGCTGAAAGGCATGGAAAAGAAGTGTTGTATCATTACAATCAGTAGATTTTAATTCATAAAACAGTTAGATAAATTTGAATTTGAAAACCACAATTTTATAAGTGGTTATTAACCCTCACAGGGTTTTAATAAAATCCTCCAAAAGCCTTGAAAATAAAGGGTTTATCGCAAAATGCTCACCTTAACTTATTATACGATTTCACACTGTTTTATTCTTCCCTTGGAAGCTGATAAGGGCAAACACAAGGGCAAGAAAATCTGATAACAAGATATAACAGAATGTGGCAATCGGAGAACTGTGACGTATGTGCGAATATATTATACTGGAGGATTTATTATATGGACAAGTACATTTTGAAAGTATGGAGTGGATTACGGAATGAGATTACTTTTATTCTTAGTCCGACAGAGAAATGGGGAACCAAAACAGAGTATACAAAGCTTAAAAAGTTTTTACATAAAGATGGCTATTTGCGAATTGCACCGGAAGTGTATATGCGGATAGTGCAAAACCGGAAAGCATCCGAAAAACATTTCAGACGAATAGAAGAATATGCACCTAAAACCGGAACGGTGAGACTTTTACGCTTAACAGAGAAGCAATATAATAATATATATTTGGTGACGGGTGAACCGGATTATCAAAAAAAAATAGTTGGAACAAACAGTCATATTATGCAAAAATATGATTTGTAACAGAGCACTTATCTATGTTTAGAAAATAAATAAAACATTGCACTAAATATAGTGGTTGAATGCCCCTCCAAAAATGGTGTATCGTTCAACTAGACTAAAATATTAATAAAAAATGATATGGTGTTAGTAATATTTATGTGGTACACTAGAAAAAAAGAGGTGATAAAAATGGAAGGCAAGTTTAATATTTGGCAAAAATGCTTAGAAATTGTATGTTTTGTATTGATTCTGGCATCTAGTATATATAAAGGACTTTTTTGTGATGGAGATATGGGTGTAGTAATTACTTTGTCCTTTGTTGCAATTTTATTATTTATAATTTTTTCAATTGCAGCGTTATTTCCAGCAACATGGAGAATGACTGATCGAGAGAAAGAGAAAATTAGTGATTTAAAACGATACCAAGAGAAATATACTAGTATATTTGTTATTGTAAATTTAGTGTTGAGTATTTTTATGGCTTGGCTAATGTTAGTAATAGGATGATGCGTTGTTATAAAAATAGAAAATAGAGGAAATGATGAGATATTATTGTATAAAACAGCTCGACATTACTGATTGTGGTGTCGCATGTCTTGCGACCATTTGTAAACAGAATGGTTACAAGATAGGTATTACCCAGATTCGTGAAGTTGCAGGAACAGATAAACAGGGAACTAATGCATATGGTGTAATTAAAGCAGCAGAGCACTTGGGTTTTAGTGCAAAGGGAGTAAAAGGGAATAAGGAATCATTCTTTTCAGAGTTTCCCTTGCTCTGCATTGCTGTTGAATGCCCCTCCAAAAATGGTGTATCTTCAACTTTCATGAACAGAATAATGAAGACAATAAATAAATCAAATTTAAGTGGAAAATATATAAGATAGTAAAATGTTACTCTCGTTTCTTTTGTTTTTCTCCCCCCAATATATTATAATTGGGAGAAAGATGTAACGTTTGGGAGAAACACGCAACAAAAACAGGAAAGAAGAGCAGTGCTTACGATATTGTAAAATCATTCACGGAAAATACGCTTGGAAAATTTTCAAAACAGGATGCCTTACTTTCATGTCCCAGCCTTGGCAGCTCCTCTGTTGAATCTGCACTTAAAAAACTTGTAGAAGAAGGAGCTATTATAAAAACCGGAGCCGGACGCAAAACCATGTATATGAGAAACATCAATTAATACATTTATTATATTCTTGTGTTTAGTTTATACCCATGATAACTTCATATTATATCAGTAATTCCTATTTATTCTCTTGTTGAGAATTTGTTATTTGTATGGACTTGTGACATACAAATCAGGAGCTATTTATTCAGCATGTATTAGCACGGATTTTTCCGTGCTTTTTTTATTGCTTAAATCCACGCTGATATCAGGCATTTTAAAACTTGAAGATTACAAATTCAAAGAAGATACCACCCATCAGGCTTAGCAGCGTGCTTAATAACGATATTATTTTTGTATGCAATACATACTACCAAAAGTGGTTTGAATATAGAAAAATATGAAAAAAGTACTAAAAAACTTATGGGGAGGGTGAAACTTTTGTAAAAAAAATAGAATATAAAAATAGTGTCTGAAAACTGTTGACTAAAAAAATATATTCTGTTATAAACATCTGAAATAAGTATAACAATTAAAGAAAGGAAATAACAATCTATGACACCACATATAAATATGATGAAAAAGAAATTGGAAGATATGCATTTGCAGGAAAGAATAAATTATGGCTACAGAAAAGTTATCATTATGATGCTGGTTTCCGGGCTGTTTTCTATAATAGTTATAGGTGTGTTATTTGCTAATATGTTTAACTATGCAGAAAATGTTTCGGCTGCAGATAAGGCGGTTAAAATGTGCAGAATAAATGTTAATGCTGCTGCAATAAATATAAGAGAAATGGCATTAAATAATGATACATCTTCTTATAATGACTATGAACTTACAGTAGAAAAATTGCTTACGGATGTTGATTCCCAGCTTCAGATTATAAAGAAAAGCGGGGTTCTTTCGGAGGCAGATTATAATGAATATTCATCTTATCTTTCTCAGTGGGGAAACATAGGTTATTCGATTATAGAAAATATTAAAAAAGGAAACAAGGATAAAGCAACTGAAGAAATTCTTAATAAATGTACTCCTGCATTGAATAAGGTTGTTGAAAAAGCAATAAGCTTAGATGATATTGCAGATAAGGAGAGCCGTAAGGCAGCTATAGTTACATTTATATTTGCGGTTGCAGGAGTTGTATGTATTATTGTCTGTCTATCGACTGCGTGGGTACTGGCAAAGAGGATAAGTAAGAAAGTGCTGGCAACGATTATTGCACCATTAAAGTCAGTAGAAAATACTGCAGATGAACTGATGAAGGGAAATCTACACAGCACATTAGACTATAAGTCTGATGATGAGCTTGGCAGACTGGCACACAGCCTGCGTAACTCTATTGCTATTCTTGGAAGCTATGTAGATGATATAGACCGTGCAATGAAATTGTTTGCAGAAGGCAATTTCGATGTCAAACCGGAAGTAGAGTGGAAGGGTGATTTTGTCGGAATACTGAATTCTTTCATGTTGTTTGAGGAAAGCATGGCAGAAACTATTAAAGGAATCCAGAGAGTTTCAGATGAAGTATCAAGTGCAGCAGAGCAGGTTGCTTCAAGCTCTAATGAATTGGCAGATGGAGCAACGAATCAGGCATCTGTTGTAGAGGAGCTTACAGCAACTGTTGAAGGTGTTGCGGAGCAGGTAGAAAGAAATTCACAGTCTGCAAAGCAAATCAGCAACAGAGTTGGAAACCTTGGAGAAGCTATTTCTGAGAGCAACAGTAAGATGCAGGAAATGGTTGCCTCTATGAAAGATATTAATGAGGCATCAGAAGAGATTGACAAGATTATTTCAACAATTAATGAAATTGCCTCACAGACTAATCTGCTTGCCTTGAATGCATCTATAGAAGCAGCAAGGGCAGGAGAGGCCGGAAAAGGCTTTGCAGTTGTAGCCAATCAGGTAAATCTTTTAGCAGACCAGAGTGCTAAGGCAGCAAAGGAATCTGCTGTACTTATTGAAACATCGGTAAGGGCTGTTAAGAAGGGTATGACGATTGCAGATGAGACTGCAACACAGTTAGAAGAGGTTGCTGGTAATTCTAAGATGATTACAGAGGAAGTTGCTGATATTGCTGATACATTAGAGAAGCAGACGGTAGAAATCCAGCAGATTAATGAAGGAATTGAGCAGATTAATGATGTTGTACAGACGAATTCAGCAACATCACAGGAATGTGCAGCAGCTAGCGAGCAGATGAGCAGCGAAGCAGAGAATCTGCGTGAAATGATACGAAGATTTAAGGTTGCAGACTTTAAGAAGAAATAACAGAGCAGATGACTTGATTATTTCTGAAAAGTATAAGACTGTATTTACAATCTCTAACGGAAAATGTGGATAACTAAATCGCATATACAGATGCATTGTTTATTGTATTCTGTATATGCTTTTTTTAAATTGATTATCCACATTTTTTCTTGTTTTATAGTTGTTACAATCGGCCAAGAACTTTTTACAATTTTTTAAGTTAGTATTTATTTTCGCCAGAAAAAGATGTAATATAGTTAGAAAGAACTAACATATGATAGATACATGAAATTGCTTTTGGCGAAAGGAACAGGATATGATTGTAGAGTTTAAGAATGTTGTAAAGGAATATGGAAGCAAAGAGGCAGTTTTTAAGGCTGTCGATAATGTGAGTTTTGGAATAGAAGAAGGGGAGTTTGTCGTGATTCTCGGTCAGTCAGGAGCGGGAAAATCGACTGTACTTAATATGCTTGGAGGGATGGATGTGCCAACAAGCGGAAGTGTAATTGTAGACGGAGCAGACATATCTGGCATGAATGACAAGCAGCTTGGTAATTACCGTGCAGAGAAAATCGGCTTTATTTTCCAGTTTTACAACTTGATTCCAAGTCTTACTTCTTATGAGAATATCGCGCTGGTTAAAAGTATTGTGAAGGGCGCGAGGGATGCGGACGAGCTTTTGAAGCTGGTGGGACTTAGTGAGAGCAGAAATAAATTTCCAGCCCAGATGTCAGGCGGAGAACAGCAGCGTGTCTCAATTGCGCGGGCACTTGCAAAGAATCCAAAGATTCTTCTCGGTGACGAGCCGACAGGCGCACTTGATTCAGAGACAGGTGTAATTGTTCTTGAACTGCTGCAGAAGCTCTGTAAAGAAGAAAAACGCACAGTTATTCTGGTAACGCATAATGCTGACATAGCAAAATGCGCTGACAAAGTAATCCGGATGAAAAACGGTAAGATTCGTGAGATTTACAGGAACGAGAATCCACTTTCTGTTAAGGAGGTGGAGTGGTAATGCTTGCAAGAAAAATGTTTCGTGACATGAAGCATAACTTTGGACAGTTCTTTTCGGTATTCATTCTCGCAATGCTTGCAATGGCAATGTATGTAACATTTGAAGGACATGTGTTAAGTGAGGAGAATGCAAGAAAAGTATTTCATAAAGAATGTAATACCGCAGATCTGTGGGTGTATGGCGAAAGTTTCAGTAAAGAACAGTTAGAAGACATAAGAAATTTACCATTTGTAGAAGATGCACAGCTTCGTACGAAGTTAAGCGGAAGTGCTCCGGATTGCGGTGATGCACAGGTGGATATCTATCTGACTGATGAGAATACTGTCAATAAAGCATACAGGATTTCAGGGGAGGAATTCAATCCGTCTGATAAGGATGGTGTATGGCTTACAGACGCATTTGCACAGAAACGAGGCATCAAAGTCGGAGATGATTTTACGGTTAAATATGCAGGCGGGACATTTACCAAAAAGGTAAAAGGTCTTATCGAATCGTGTGAATATGAGTACCGTCAGGCTGATGGCGATGCCGATGTTTACATAGAAAATATTGCATTTGTATATATGTCGTATGGTGCAATAGATATACCAGTTCCACACACAGAGATGGATATTGTGACTAAAGATGCTGGGGCACTGGCACATGAGGAAGCAGTTGCAGAAGCACTGAACCATAAATATTCTGCAATTATAGACCGTAAATCAGTACAGGGACTGGCACGTTTTGACAGTGAGCTTAAACAGCATGAGAGTTTTTCGTATGTATTTGCACTTATATTTATAGGTATTGCTGTATTAGTAATAGCTACATCGATGAGCAGAATGGTTGAAAAGCAGCGTACACAGATTGGAACCATGAATGCTCTTGGAATGAAGCGTTCAAAAATATTATTTCATTATATAAGCTTCAGCCTTATCACATCGGGACTTGGAGCAGTTGCAGGTATGCTTTTGGGTGTATTTTTAGGAGCGCCGTACATGCTTGATTTATTTGGAGCATACTATATTGTGCCGGGAAGAAAAAGCGAATTTAATATGATTTACTTAGTAATCCTGCTGGCAATTGTTGTGATATGTGCATTTGCAGCATATGTAAGCTGCAGGAAGCTGTTGAAGATAAAGCCGGCGGAAGCACTGCGTCCGGCAGCACCAAGAGCGGGGAAAAAATGTCTTGCCGAGAGACTGCCATTCTGGGAAAAATTATCATTTTCAGTACAGTACAATCTGCGTGATATCTCAAGAGGCAAAATGAGGGCATTTATGAGTATCGCAGGAACTGCATTTGGGATGCTTCTTATGGTGTATGGAGCAGGCTGCAACGGACTTCTCGCAGAGATGGAGGCTATTGTATTCGACAAGACAACACCAGCACAGTACCAGATTAAACTTGCCGAGGATGCAGATGCTGATGAAGTTAAGAAACTTGCCAGTTCGCTTGATGGTGAACTTATCATGACAAGTGCATTGGAAGTATCAGCGGTTAAGAATGCAGCATCCAGTGAGAAGCAGAAAGGCGTGCTGACGGTTACGGAAGGAAAGAAGCTGTATAATATTCTGGACCTGGACAATGAAGTAACGGATATAGAGCCCGGAACGGTTGCGCTTTCAAGAAAATTTGCTGATGAGCTGAATCTGAAGGTCGGAGACACTGTTTACTGGCATCTGTATACAAGAAATGAATGGCATGAGGCAAAGATAGGCGTAATCTACCGCAGTTCTGAAACACAGGGAATGACTATGCTGTATGATGATTATAAGAACACCCATGAAACCTATCAGCCAACAATGCTTATGTCAGATAAGACACGGGATAATCTTAAGTCAGATGCATACGTAACCTCAGTAAATACTAAAGACCAGATGAGGGAAGCGTATGAAAACAGCATGGAAGTTGTCAATATGCTTGTGTATATGATGATGATTTTTTCTGCAACATGTGTGGTTGTTGTTCTTTACAATTCAGGTTCACTTTCATTTAACGAGCGTGTCAAAGAACTTGCTACGTTAAAGGTTCTTGGATTCCAGAGTGGTGCAATCCGTAAAATGATGTCGCAGCAGAATGTGTGGGTTTCAGTCATAGGAATCATACTCGGAGCACCATTTGGAAGGGCTTCATTTAACATGATGATGAACAGTAACGGTGAGAATTTTGATTATAACCTGTCGATAAGACCAATTGCATATCTGGAAGCCGGAATATTTGTACTTGTTGTATCGGTATTGGTAAGCTTTATGTTCTCTAAGCGGATTAAGAAGCTTGA
>ERZ835051.169-NODE-169-length-70094-cov-18.435829_pt1 | contig 70094 bp, 52 predicted proteins | sample MGYA00519575_ERZ835051 | MGnify/ENA primary metagenome ERZ835051 (study PRJEB31850, sample SAMEA3708769) | human gut metagenome | biome: human gut; feature: human-associated habitat; material: faeces | place: China | collected 2014 ... | reverse complement strand
CTAGGTTATGTCAACACTTTTTTCGGCACTTTTTTAAGATTTTTTCGTGAAACACCAGGATTAGTGGGAAAAGAAACATGTTTGATTATCGCCTTTATCGGCATTAAAATTTCTTCAAAAAATCTCAAAAGAAGTGCTTTTTTCAGCTGTTTTTTCCATAAAAACCGCCGAAAATCAGTAAAATTTTTCTTTATTCCGCAGATTTTTTTCTTAAAATCATGTAGGTTTTTTCTTCTATCTTCATTATCCGCAAGCTGCCGATTCAATACATATCCTTCCGGAGCATACTTTTACATACTTTCCTTTAAAATAAATACGCTGAGTTTTCAATAATTCTATGACAAAGTTGGCTTAAAATGCTATAATAAGATGACTTCTATTTGCAGCCTTTGGTATTGGCTGCGCAGTCAATATAATGAAGAAGAGGTAGAAAATGTTTAAAGTACTAAAATTCATTGTCATCAGTGTTGTTTGCCTCATTATAATGGGAGCATCAGTGCTTTATGGCTTCTCCAGTCTTTTTGCACCTCCTAATATGGATGAAACACTGATTCCGGACGCTGCTTCACAGTTCTACGATATCAATGGTAACGCAATCTATACTACGCTTTCGGAAGAACGCAGAGTACCTGTTACTATTGATAAGATTCCTAAGCATGTGCAGCGTGCCTTTATTGCTATTGAAGATAATCGCTTCTATGAACACGGTGGTATTGACTACCGCGGCACAGCACGTGCTCTGCTTTCTACATTAAGCGGTCACGAAGTACAGGGCGGCAGTACCATTACCCAACAGCTGGCAAAAAATGCTTTCCTTACCCAGGAACGTTCCATCATCCGTAAAATTAAGGAAGCTTTTATTGCCAAGGAACTGGAGCACAAATATACTAAGGATGAAATCCTCACTATGTATCTGAACCAGATTTATTTCGGTCAGGGCGCATACGGTATTGAAAGTGCTTCCATGTATTACTTCAATAAGCATGTTCAGAATCTGGATATCGCTGAAGCTGCTACTCTGGCAGCTATTCCCAAAAGCCCTAACTACTTTAATCCTTTTGAAAATCCGCAGGAAAGTAAAAAACGTCAGGAGCTTGTTATCGACCAGATGGTTAAATACGGTTTTATCTCTGCTGCCGACGGTAATGCTGCCAAAGCAGAAAAGCTTGTCTTCAGCACAACACATAAAACCAATTCCGATCCTCGCTCCTATTTCTTCGATATGATTACCCAAAAGGTTATCGAAGAGGTTGGTGCAGACGCTCTCTATAAGGGCGGTCTTAAGATTTACACCACTTTAGACCCGGATATGCAAAAGGCTGCTGAAAATGCTATGAAGCATCTGCCGGGCTATTATACAGACGGCAAGAAGCTGACTCAGCCGCAAATGGCTCTGGTTGCCGTTGACCCGCATAACGGTTATGTTAAAGCTATGATCGGCGGCCGCGGCCAGGATAAGTTCAACCGTGCTACTCTTGCAGTACGTCAGCCCGGTTCTGCCTTCAAGCCTTTTGTCTATCTGACCGCTATGCAGAACGGTTATTCTCCGGCCAGTGTCATTGAAGATAAGGAAGAAGAATTCTCTCCCGGCTGGAAACCGCAGAACTCCGACAGAGCATGGCATGGTAATGTAAGCCTGCGTACTGCTCTGGTACGTTCTATGAACGTGCCTACCGTTAAGCTGGCCCAAGAGGTTGGTGTAAGCAAAATTATTAACAATGCCGAAAAAATGGGTATTACTACTCTGGTTGATTCCGGTGCTTACAGCGATGCAAACCTCGCTATGGCACTTGGTGGTCTCAGCAAGGGCGTTAATCCCTTGGAAATGGCTGCAGCCTACGGCGTTCTGGCAAGCAACGGTATGTATTGCAAGCCTATTGCTCTGCTCAAGATCGTTGACCGCGAGGGCAAAGTTCTGTACGAAGCTAAGCCTGAACCCAAACGTGTTATTGATGCCGAAGCAGCATACCTGACTACTAATATGCTGCAGGATGCTCTTATCAGCGGCACTGCAGGCGGCATGGGAATCGGCCGTCCGGCAGCAGGTAAAACCGGTACTACCGATACCTACATTGATGCCTGGTTCGTTGGTTACACTCCCGACCTCAGTACTGCCGTATGGGTTGGCGATGATAACAACAAATCTATGAACCGTATGTACGGCAGCGGCGCTCCGCTTTCTATCTGGCATGATTTCATGGTCAACGCTCTGGCCTCTACTCCGCGCACCGGCTTCAGTAATCCGGGCGTAGCTGTTCCGCCGGAACCGGAAATCAAGCAGGATGATAAGGACAAAGATAAAGACAAGGATAAAGATAAGGACAAAGACAAGCAGGCTCCCGCTACGGTAACAACTGAAGGCAATGCCAACCAGGCACCTGTAGTAAGCAACCAGCCCACTAAAAAGAAACGCAGCATTAAGGACCGCGTTAACGAAATCATGGGCAAGCCTGTTGTCAGCAATCAGCCTACTCCGCGTAACTAATTCACTTTTATGGTGGTCACCGAGTGTGACCGCCATTTTTTATTGCCTGTAAAGCCAGTATATTGTATACATGAATACAGATTTATGCTATAATAATGACAGCTATAAATCAGCGTTAATTAACGAACTATACTAATAAAAGGAGTACTGCCATGGAGAAGAAACCCGTAAAAATAGTTGAAACCGTCCTGCGTGACGGCCACCAGTCCCTTGCTGCCACCAGAATGCGCATCAGCGACATGCTGCCGGCACTGGAACAGCTGGATAACGCCGGCTACTATGCTTTGGAGGCTTGGGGCGGCGCCACCTTTGACTCCTGCCTGCGCTTCCTTAACGAGGATCCCTGGCAACGTCTACGCACGCTCAAAAAGCATCTGCGCAAAACCCCAATTCAAATGCTGCTGCGCGGTCAGAACATTTTGGGTTATAACCATTATGCCGATGACGTTGTACGCGAATTTGTAAACCGTTCTGTTGATAACGGCGTATCTATTATCCGTATTTTCGATGCTCTTAACGATACTCGCAACCTGGAATGCGCAATGCGTGCCGCTAAGGAAGCAGGCGCACATGTTCAGGGCTGTATTGTATATACCATCAGCCCCTACCATCAGGACAAGGACTTCGTTCAATTAGGTAAAGAGCTGGCACAGATGGGCGCAGATTCTATCTGCATCAAGGATATGGCCGGCCTGCTGCGTCCCTACGCTGCCGAAAGCCTTATCCGCAGCCTGAAGGCGGAGCTTGACCTGCCTATCGACCTGCACACTCACTTCACCAGCGGTATGGGTGATATGACTTACCTGAAGGCTGTTGAAGCCGGTGCGGACATGATTGATACTGCGCTTTCTCCGTTCTCTGAATCTACCAGCCAGCCCTGCACCGAAGCTCTGGTAGCAACGCTGGAGGGCACTCCCTACGATACAGGCATCAACCTTTCCGAGCTTAATGCATTGGCTGACTATTTCAAGGATGTACGCAAGAACCTTATCCACGATTTCAACCTGAACGCCAACATCCCCATTGATCCCAAGGTGCTCACCTTCCAGATTCCGGGCGGTATGCTTTCCAACCTGCTGAACCAGATGAAGGAAATGGGCGTTGCCGACAAATATCCGCAGCTGCTTGAGGAAATGCCGCGCGTGCGTGCCGAGCTTGGCTATCCGCCGCTAGTTACTCCTACAAGCCAGATTGTAGGTTCTATGTCCGTATTGAACGTTGCACTTGGACGCTATAAGATGATTCCCCGCGAGGTTAAGGATTTAATCCTTGGCAAATACGGCCGCACTCCGGGACCGATTGACCCTGAGGTTAAACGCCTGGCCATCGGTGACGCGCCGCAAATCGACCACCGTCCTGCCGACGATATTCCGCCGCAAATGAAAAAGCTGCGTGAAAAGCTGGCTGAGGAAGGCTTCCCCAACGCACCGATTGAAGACGTTTTAAGCTACGCCTCCTTCCCCGAGGTAACTCTTAACTTCCTGCGTCACAGCAACATCGGTATGAAATTCCACGATTTATAAGCACAACGCTAGAGAGCACGCTGAGAAATCAATCTCAGCGTGCTCTCTTTTTATGCAGATATTATTTTACATCCTCCAGGTGCTCCTCCTGAAGCTCCTCGTGAATCTTTTCCGGCTCATGCAAAAGCTGGATGCCGACACGCACAATACGCATCTTATCAATCTCTTCTACCGTAAAGGCAGCAGCAGGTGTCTGCACCTTCTGCCCTACCTTAGGCGGATAATCAAGCTGAGAATAAACCCAGCCGCCGATAGTATCACAGTTTTCGGTATCCAAGGCCAGCTCAAAGGTATCGTTAACATCCTCCAACAGCATTTTGCCGTCGACAGAATAGGTTTTGCTGCCCTTTTCCTCTACTTCCGGACGTTCCTCGTCAAACTCGTCCTGAATCTCGCCTACGATTTCCTCCAGGATATCCTCAACGGTAACCATACCTGCGGTACCGCCGTATTCGTCAACGAGGATTGCCAGCTGACTGCGATGCTTCTGCAGAATACGCAGCAGCTTGCTGATAGGCAGAGATTCCGGCACCAGCAGCACCTTACGCGCCAGACTGCGCAGATCAGGACGCTCGCCGGCATTTAAGCTGCGCAGCAAATCCTTGATATGCAAAAAGCCGATAATGTGATCCTTGTCCTCATCACAGATAGGATAACGCGTCATGCGCTCTTCCAGCGCCGTCTTGATATTATCCTCCCAGGAATCCTCCAGATACAGGCAGATCATATCGGTACGCGGTACCATGATATCGCTGGCACGACGGTCGGAAAAGTCAAAGACGTTATCCAGATAAGTAAGCTCTGTTTTATCAATATAGCCATGCTTGTGGCTTTCTTCCATCAGTATGCGGATTTCGTCCTCGTTGTGTGCCTCTTCTGCTTCGCTTGCAGCCTCAACGCCTATACGACGCAGCGTCCAGTTAGCAACATGATTTAAAAACCACACCGCCGGATACATCAGCTTATCAAACAGAATCAGCGGAGCTGCCACAAACAGAACAATCTGCTCAGTCTTTTGAATAGACAATGATTTAGGCACCAGCTCGCCCAAAACGATATGCAAAGCAGTGATAACACCGAAGCCGACAACAAAAGCTATTGTATGCTCAACCTGCGGCGGCAGCTGCAGCAGATTAAATACAGGATGCATCAACTTCGCCACCGTCGGCTCACCAATCCAGCCAAGGCCCAGAGATGCCAGCGTGATACCCAGCTGTGTCACCGAAAGATAGGCATCGAGATGCTCCGTTACCTGCTTAGCGCTTTCTGCCCGAGTATTGCCTTCCTTAATCAGTGCATCAAGACGCGAAGGACGTACCTTGACGATAGAAAACTCCGACGCTACAAAAAAGCCGTTCAGCGCTACTAAAAATAAAATCGCTATAACATTAAACAAACATATGAGATAGTCCAAAAATCTCTGTAATCCTGCAGATTGCAGAAAAACAGTTTCACCTCCGTAAAATATATAATATTAACAGTATTGTACCATAGATAGACAATAAAGCAAAATAATTTTTTGTAAAATTTGTAGCAAAAAAGCCGCCGTATCAGCAAAAATTTACATGATACGACGGCTTTAAGCTTTTATTTGAGGTCGGCTACAGCTTTATGCAAAGATGATGCCTTATACTCAAGCTTTAACTGCTTCAGCGCAACGTTTGCACAGAGTCGGATGCTCAGCGTCCTGACCAACCTCATCGCTGTAAATCCAGCAACGCTCGCACTTGTGGCCTTCGGCAGCAGCAACGGTAACCTTCAGGTCCTCACGACCGGTTGCTTCGGCACCTTCTGCAGCGCCTTCAACAACAACTGCCTGAGAAACGATGAGCAGAGTTGCCAGGTCTTTTTCTACGGATTTCAGGATAGCCAGAGCTTCGCCTTCGGCGTGCAACTCAACCTTAGCGTCCAGGGAGTGACCAATTTGTTTGTTACGACGAGCCAGCTCCAGCACCTTGGTGATTTCGCTGCGGATTTCAATGAAGTTATCCCATTTAGTTTCCAGCTCTTCGTTGATGTATTCTTCCTTAACCTCCGGCCAAGGCAGCATTTGTACGGATTCCGGAGCATTAGCAGGTTTCTTCATGAACTGCCATACCTCTTCCATAGTGAAGCTCAGTACCGGGGACAGCATAACGATGAGATCCATAAGGATTTCATGCATAGCGGTTTGTGCGCTGCGACGCTCTTTGCTGTCAGCCTTATAAGCATACAGGCGGTCCTTGATGATATCCAGATAGAAGCTGGACATTTCAACGGTGCAGAAGTTGTGGATTGCATGATACAGTACATGGAAATCATAGCTTTCGTAAGCAGCGGTAACTTCCTTCTTCAGCAGCTGCAGATGCATCAGAGCCCATTGGTCAAGCTCCAGCATTTCGTTGAACGGAACTGCATCGGTTTCGTAGTTGAAATCGTTGGTGTTGCCCAGGATGTAACGGATGGTGTTACGGATTTTGCGGTATACCTCAGCCAGCTGCTTCAGAATTTTCGGGGAGATACGGATATCTGCCTTGTAATCGGAGGAAGCAGTCCACAAGCGGATGATATCAGCGCCGTATTGCTTGATTACATCCTGCGGAACGATAACGTTACCTACGGATTTGGACATCTTGCGGCCATCGCCGTCAACTACATAACCATGAGTCAGTACGGATTCGTACGGAGCACGGCCTGCAACAGCAACGGAGGTCAGCAGAGAGGACTGGAACCAGCCACGATGCTGGTCACTGCCTTCGAGGTACATAGCAACCGGCCAGGACAGCTCCGGACGCTTTGCGGCAACAGCCATGTGAGAAGAACCGCTGTCGAACCATACGTCCATGATGTCGCTTTCCTTGTGGAAGTGCTTGCCGCCGCATTTCGGGCAGACAGTGCCTTCCGGCAGCAGCTCTTCTGCAGTGTGAGCCCACCATGCATCGCTGCCTTCTTTTTCGAACCAGTTGGCAACGGAGTCGATGGTAGCTTCGTTAATCAGATGCTCACCGCAGTTATCGCAGTAGAATACCGGGATAGGTACGCCCCATACGCGCTGACGGCTGATGCACCAGTCGTGACGGTCGCTTACCATGTTATGGATACGTTGTTGGCCCCAGGAAGGAATCCACTGTACATCGTCGATAGATTTCAGTGCTTCATCACGGAAGCCGTCGATAGAAGCGAACCATTGAGAGGTTGCGCGGAAGATAATCGGGTTTTTGCAGCGCCAGCAGTGTGCATATTGGTGCTTAATGTTTTCTTTGCCCAGCAGGCAGTTCAGCTCAGCCAGATATTTCAGTACCGGGATATTAGCGTCGAATACAAACATACCCTTGAAGCGTTCGCCAGCTTCTTCGGTCAGCTTGCCTTGGGAATCAACAGGGCAGAGAATCGGCAGCTTGTATTTCAGGCCGGTTTCAAAGTCGACATCGCCGTGACCGGGAGCGGTATGTACGCAACCGGTACCTGCTTCGGTAGTTACATAGTCAGCCATAACTACGAGAGAACGGCGGTTGTTGTATTCAGGGAACGGATGCACGCATTCAGCGAATTCCATATCTTTACCAAGAGTAGTGCCGAGGATATTGCTGAGATCCTTGTGGCAGACAGCGCCAACCTGAGCCAGCAGGTCTTTAGCCATGAAGAGAACTTCGCCTTCGCATTCAACCCAAGCATATTCCAGAGCAGGGTTCAGAGCAACAGCAACGTTGGCAGGCATAGTCCACGGAGTGGTGGTCCAAATTACCATGTAAGCTTTTTTGCCTTTAGCAGCTTCCGGAGTTTGGCCGTTGTCTTTTACCAGCGGCATTTTTACGAAGATAGTCGGAGTTTTTTGTTCGCCGTATTCGATTTCTGCTTCAGCCAGAGCGGTTTCGCAGTGCGGGCACCAGTAAACGGTCTTTTTGCCTTTATAGATATAGCCTTTGTTAGCCATAGTACCGAATACACGGATCTGCTCAGCTTCAAAACTGTGATGCAGAGTGATGTACGGATTTTCCCAATCACCCAGAACGCCCAGACGTTTGAAGTCTTCGCGTTGGATATCAACCCATTGCAGAGCGAAGTCGTGGCATTTGCGGCGCAGAGTCAGCGGATCCAGCTCATTGCGGTTCAGGCCCAGCTCTTTGATAGCAGCGTGCTCAATCGGCATGCCGTGGGTATCCCAGCCGGGAACATACGGGGTGTCGAAGCCGCGAGCATATTTGTATTTCATGATGATATCTTTTAAGATTTTGTTCAGGGCATGACCCATGTGGATTTTGCCGTTTGCATACGGAGGGCCGTCATGCAGAACAAATTTCTTGTGGCCTGCATGCAGAGCCTGCTTTTTGCCATAAATATCGTTTTCTTCCCAGAATTTCAGAAAATCAGGTTCGCGTTGCGGCAGACCGGCACGCATAGGGAACTCTGTTTCGGGCAGATTCAGTGTTTTACCATAGTCCATTACTAATAACCTCCAATTTTATTAAACAAAAAAATATAGCAATAATAAAAAAAGCTTCGTCCCTCAGATAAGGGACGAAGCTGTAGACTAACAACGATCAATACGCTTACGTATCATACATCATTAACAAAACGTGTACTCCGTGGTACCACCCTCATGACGACAGCCTTTGCCGCACGCCACTCGTGTGCGCAATATCGGGCGCTCCCGTATGCAGCTACTAAGGTTCGCCGCACCCGCTCCAAAGTGATTTTCACCTGCTTTACTTCGTCCGGGCTTGCACCATCCCCCGGCTCGCTTAACCTGCGCCGCAAGCTACTGTCTTTTTCATCGCGTTAACAAATATCAATAAACGATATTATTATACATTAGCTGTAGCAAGAAGTCAATGAGTTTTTGACAAAGCAAAATGTGAATCCGCAATTCTGGCAAGCTGTTGCTTGATTTCGGAAAAATCCTTATTCAAATCCAGCGTTTTTACAGATATCTGATTGCCATGCATTTGATATACGTTATCCGGCTGAATTTCTTCATCGGTTTTTGCGTAAAGCAGCATACCGGAAACTTTATTCTCATACTCGCCAAAGCTATAAGAATAATTCTTTACATAAGTAAAAATTTGATATAAATTGTGGGAAATCAAGCTCCGTTTAGAAAAATTTGTCTGCATCGTATGACTGTAATACTTAGCATCAATAATAAGCACCGTATTTCCTTTTCGTAAGGTTATATCACTTTGCATTTTAGGCAGCATATAGCTTACACCGTCATCTAACCACCAAGGTATCTGTGCTGCTTTGACAGAAAGAACAGGATAATGCTTTTTATAATACTCCAAAATGAATTTTTCGTACAAATGGCACATTCTCTGCTCATCTATCCAAGATTGTAATCTGTAGACACCACTCTCCGTCGTAAGCAACAGTCCTTCGATAATAAGCTGACAAATCCCCACCAACAATTGATAATTGCGATTGTTACGCTGAAACGTCAAATTTGACCACTTAATTGATTTTGCTTCCAATGTATCAACATTGTTGAAAAACAAAAGCTCCTTGCGCAGTTCATTTTTATATTTTTCCTTCACATTCGCAATTCTTATCAACAACACAATTGTGGTTTTGATAATTTGATTGAGCAAATTATTTTCAGAAAGCAAATCATAATCACAGGTCAGAAGCTGCTTGCGCATGATTTTATTCTTAATACTGCCATGAATATTTATTTTTCCGCGCAACAGCATCAGATTATCCTGATGATTGACATACTCTCTGTACAATCCCTGTTTAAGCTGTAAAGCTACACCTTTAGCCAAAATTGCCGCTAAGAGATTATGCACATTATCAAACTTCTCTGTAGCAATATCCTTATAATTTTCTTGCTGCAGACTTTGATATGCATAGGCAAGCATATAATAAATGTTTTTGATGAAGATGCTTTTATCCTTAATCATTTAAAGCACCGTATAGTTTTTCACTCCAAGGAGCAACTTTTTCTGTAAGATTATCAAACCAATACTCACTTAACATCGGTAAAATATCATACTCTACTATACCTTCAAGCAATTCCTGCGTACACTCATCTGCTTGCAAGCCACAGAAATAGCTATGTCCGATACAAAAACCTTTTCCCAAAGACGGATCATCAGCTATTTCATTATTAAGCTCCTTAATGCACTCTATCAAAGCATTAAATTTATCACTGGCAAGTTTTTCCTGATATTCCTTAAAGCCCTCAGTATCAAAACCGGGCTCCATATCAAAAAAGCTGAAGCGTCTTCGCAAAGCATAGTCAATCATCGCAAGGCTTCTGTCAGCAGTGTTCATCATACCAATGATATAAAGATTTTCCGGAACGGAAAAATTCAAATTCTGATATGCCAGCTTGGAAGAAGTACCGCGATAATCCTTTTCAATCAAAAGCAGCAGCTCACCAAAAATTTTACTCATATTGCCACGGTTAATTTCGTCAATGATAAAGAAGTAATCTTTCTCGGGATTATTTTCAGCCTTTTTGCAGAAACGATAAAATACGCCATACTGCATTTCAAAGCCGCCATTTTCAGTAGGTTTATATCCCATCATAAAATCTTCATAGGAATAATTCTGGTGGAATTGTATAAATTCAACGCGCTCTTTATCTTTTTCGCCCATCATTGCATACGCTAATCTTTTGGCAGCAAAGGTTTTTCCTACACCGGGCGCACCTTGAAGAATTATATTTTTCTTTCGCTTAAGGACATTGAGCAAACGGTCATATTTAGCACCGGTCATATAAACCTCGGCAAGAAAATCATCTTTGGAATATGCCTTGTTAACCGGCTTACTATTATCTGACGGATTATCTTCACGAATTAAATCCATTACATTCTTAAATTCATCACTGGTAAGTTTGAATAAGCTGCCTAATGGATTTTTTAAATATTCCATTTCAGATAATTCTTTGACAGATTTTAAAACAGAATACTCTATAGGAACATCTAAGTTCTCAGTTTTTTCAACAAAGATACTCTTGCCATCCTGCTTATCTGCTATTTTACAAATACATACTATCTGCTTAACCGGATTGGACTCATAGCCAATAACAATATCGCCTACTTTAGCATCCTCAAAATTTTTAAAGATACGTCTTTTATTACCGGAGCTGTTAAAAAAAGTCCACTCAACCTTTTCGCCAATATGAATATCGGAAAAGCTCCAAACCTTAGGATTGGCATTCAACCACCAATATTGTTTTTCGGCCTGCGTAGTTGTATCAGACTCAACAGCAGGAACAGAAGCTATTTCCGGTTGTGCTTCTTGTGCTAGTTCTTGTTTTTCATTTTCCTTTTCAGTACATTTTCTGCTAATATAAAAGCCAAAATCCATAGTTAATGTTCTCAGCTCTTTATCAGGATAACAATCTTCCGTCAGATTATCTGCCAAGAGCTTTTTCATTTCGGCATCACCCTGTAAATTAACACAGAGCTCATTGTAAAACGAATAAAAATTTCTCAGATTATCTTCATAAGCGCCCTTTTTAAACTTATAGCTGCTTTGCAAGACTTCCGCACATGACTTTATCTCACCAAATTTATATATATAATACTTATCGGGATACATCAGCCATAAATATGTGCTGATTGAATTTTCGTTTTGGTAGTGATTCTTTGCATCATTACCATGATCTTTCAATAATTGCTCAGCTTGCTCTTTAAAATTCAAAATGCGCTCAACGATATTCTTATTTTCATCGAATAGAGCAACAAACATCATTTTTACCTTATCAGGAGCTTCTTCAGCAAATATTTCTATCATTTGTCTGGGAAAATTGTTCATTGACGCTAATAAACCATACGTTTTTGCCAAAGAGCGTTTAAGCATCTCTGCAAAATCCTCTGCATCTATATTCCAATTATCCTGAAAACACTTTACAGCTTCCCATTTAAAGTTTTCATCTGCCCACCAGCCGGCAACAAAATCCTTTTTATAATTTGCAAGCGCATCTGAAAAAGCCTTTTTATCAATCATTACCATTCACCTCTATAGCAAATTATTAATTTTAAAACATCTGCTATTATTCTAGCATCATTAACTTTCTCCAGCAAGCAAAACCTCCACCTTTGCTGAATTACTGCTGTTTTATTCTCTCAAAGTGTCCATACTTCTGGGTACAGTATATACAGTATAAAATTCCCCCTACACCCTACGCTCTACTTCTACCGTACTTTACGTCTATGCTTTAGGTAGTACTCTAAAGAACAAGGTTACTACTAGCTTACGCTAGTAGCTTTTATCACAGCCAAAAGAAATAAAGACAGAAAGAAAAAATTATAAAAAAGAAAGAGAGAAAAAAGAAAACTCATTATACTAATGGCTAAAAAACGCAAATTATTCACCCCCTTTAAAAATTTTTTTATTTTTTTGCTTTAGGGGGTGAATAAAACGACAAAAAAAGCCATTAGTATAGTGAGAACACAAAAACAACCGCTTAAGCGCTTTTCCCCAAGCACCCAAGCGGTCATTCACAGCCTTATTCACTTCTCGTACTTAAACTCAAACACGCCAAAGCCCTTTCCCTGCGTCAGATGACTTACGTCATTCAAGCGGAAAACAGCATGCTCATGCCATTTGTTAATCCCCAGAACAGTTACGCTGGCAGGCTGCACATCAACCGAAAAGTTAAACGCCGCCACCTGCTGCATATCCATTCCCAGCCAACGGAAAATAATATTCTGAATCGTGCCCTTATGCGCAACAATCAGCAGATTTTCCTTGTCGACATCCGCACAATGCCACAAGCCGTGTACATTACGGCGATAAAATTCATTGCGCGTTTCACCGCCGGGATAGTTGCGGTGATCCAGCTCCTGTTCGGAAGCAGGCTTGCAAAAATGCTTCTTGGCCTCTTCCTCTGTCATGCCGGCAGCAATGCCGTTATTCTTTTCCCTCAGGAAACGGCAATGCTCTATTTCGCCCTTAAAGCCAAGCTCATCGGCAATAATCTGCGCCGATGCGGAAGCGCGCTGCAAATCACTTGCCAGAATCCGCAGCTTGCAATTACGTCCGGCAAAATCCTTCGCCAGCTTTACCGCAGCAGCCTTTATCTGCGCCCTTCCCTTTTCGGTCAGCTGCGAATCCGTCCAGCCGCCGGTCAATCTTTGCGTATGATGCGTTGCTTCACCATGCCTCACTAAGATAATCATCATTCAGCCTCCGACTATTCTTCGTTATGACTGGCATAGTTTTTGAGCAGCTCAACCTGCGTTTCCAACAGATGCAGCATATTTTTTCGATGCAGCGCCGCCTTTTTCACCTGCTCGTTATAAGCCTGTTCGGCCATAGCAGCCTTGGCATCAGCCTCAAAAATAATTTTACGGCTGCGTTCCTCTGCATCTCCCACCAGTTTACGATATTTAGTATTTGCATCCAGCATCATTCTGCCGGCTTCGCTACGTGCATCCTCCAGCAGCTTGTTAGCCTCACTGGCAGCGCTGTTGGCGCGTTTTTTGCAGACATCCTCGGTAGTAATGCGCAGTTTATCGGCATCTACCTCGGCACTGCTGCGCAGCTTTTCGGCATAAGCCTTAGCCTCTTCGCGCAGCTTATTGCATTCAGCCATCGCTGCCTGCAGCATGTTGTCGGTTTTGTTCTTTGTCTGATTATACAAATCCTCGGCATGCGCCATGGTATCGTCGTGCAGCTTCTGCGCCGCAGCCTTCGCTTCGCTCAGCTGCTGCTCGCATTTCACTGCCGTTTCCTTCTCCAGCAGCGCCGCCTTCTTTTCGCTGGCGTTCTTTACCTCGTCAGCAGTTTCCTGCGCCACAGCCAAAGTGCTCTGCATGGTAGCCTCCATCTGCTGATAATATTCCAGTTTGGAGCTGACGCGCTCGATAGTTTCCTTCTGCTCCAGGTTATCCAGATATAGGTATTCGTATTCCTTAATCAGCTTGGCAAGAAACTTGTCTACCTCTTCTACCTCATAGCCACGAAAACCCTTGGTAAAAGTTTTTTTCTTTAAATCCTCCGGATTAAGCATGGTTTATCCTCCTAGATATAACGCTTCAGCGTTACGCTGATGCGTCCTTTTTTAGTAGTGCCGCGGATTTCCTCAATCTCTACTCGTCCACGGCCGCGGAAGGAAATTACATCGCCTTCGTTCACCGGCTGTGCCGCCTTCTTGGCCTCTTTCCAGTTTACCTTGACATTCAGGCTTTTGATTTCATCCGCCATACGGCTGCGGCTTACGCCATAGCCTGCCGCTGCCACGGCATCAAGGCGCAAATCAGCGACTGTCGCGTTAATCAGCTTAACCTTTTCTTCCTTCTGCAGCAATTCCTCGCGGGGCATTTCCGTAAGCGTTACCGGCGCAGAACCGATTTGCGTCAGATTACCGGTAAGATAATTTACCAGCGATTTTTCTACTACGAACTGCGCTCCCTCGGGCACAAAAACGATATCGCCCAAGGCCTCGCGCTTGCAGCCCGTGCCCATAAACGCACCGAGAATATCGCGATGCGACAAATCATAATAGCGCTTATCCCAGGCCGCCAGAAAATAGGCCATGCCAAAATCCGGCTGACCGTAAAAATCATCGGCAACAAAGGCAGCCTTCACCCTTTCGGCATTACTGAAGCCGCCGTCGCTTTCCAGACGCACATTTTCGTAGTTCGCCGCAATAATTTCCGCAACATTATAGGCATGAGGATCAAGAAACTCGCTCACACGGAACTTGCGTGATTTATTGGCGCCCTCGGCCAAATCCAGCAGCTTGGCCGCCAGCTGTTCGTCACCGCCGGCTTTAAAGTAACGCAGAATTTTTTCTCTGTCTGCCATAAATTATTTCCCCTGTAATTCCTTATCTCTTTGCAGCACTGCCTGTACCGCATCATAAAAAGCACCGCGCACGCAATGGTTTTCCAAAGCATGGATACCGGCAATAGTTGTGCCGCCGGGGCTTGTTACCTGGTCGCGCAGCTGTGCCGGATGCAGGCCGCTTTCTACGCACAGCTTGCCGCTGCCTGCCAATGTCTGTGCCGCCAGCTTGATAGCCAGCGCGCGTGGCAGACCGGCACGCACGCCTGCGTCAGCCAGTGCATCAATAATCACAAAGCAATATCCCGGTCCGCAGCCGGAAATTGCGGTAATCGCCTGCAATGCTTTTTCATCTACAAATTCTATTTCGCCGCAGCTGCTGAAAATTGCTGCCGCAGTCTGCTTCATCGGCTCGGTTACGGCCTCATCGCAGCAGATGGCAGTCATGCCGGCGCCTGCTGCCAGCGGAGTGTTGGGCATCGTGCGGATTACCGGGAACCCCGGAGCATAGGCATGCAGCTGCTCCAGCGTAACACTGCCCATGATAGAAAGCACCCAGGCATCTTTTTTCATCGCAGCCATCAGCTCAGGCACCAGCGCCACCGGTGCAACCTGAGGCTTAACGGCAAAGATTACCAGGTCAGCATCCTTTACTGCCTCTTTATTATCCGTAGTAACATTTACACCATAGGCTTCATGCAAACTGTGCGCATGTGCCTCAGTCGGCTCGCCTACGGTAATCATCTCCGGCGCAATCAGGCCGCCGCCTATAATTCCCTTGATAATAGCTTTGGCCATAGCGCCGCCGCCGATAAATGCAATCTTCTTTACTGCTATTTGTCCCATGGATTATTTCCCCTCTCGTCAAGCTCGTGCTCTTCGCCCGCATCTATATCTACGTTTTTCGGGGCGCAGATAACAATATTGCGGCCCAGCTTTTTCATGCTGCCGCCGATAGCATAAACAGTACCGCTGATAAAATCGGTCATACGCTTGGCAACAACATTATCTGTCTTATCGTAATTAACAACTACAGCCTGATTATCACGCAGATAATCGGCAATCTTAGGAGAATCATTGAAATCGACAGGCTCCAACAGCACAACTGTCATCAGCTTGTCGGCAATAGGCAGGTTAATGGTTTTGCTGCCCATTTTTTCATTTTTAACCGGCTCCGGCTTTGCTGCCGAACCCTTAAAGTTCAAAATGGATTTGCGTTCACGCTTAGGCTCCTCTGCCGGTGCTGCAGCAGCAGGCTCCTTGCTGCCGAAGAAACGTTTCTTGGGTTTAGCCGGCTCCTGCTCGGTCTTGGCAGGCTTTTGCTCTACTTCTTCCTCGATGATTTCTTCCTCGTCATAAAGACTTAATGCATTCATGATTTTATCAATAATATTCATTACGTCACCAACCTTATCTATGTCTTAAAATTTCAGACTATAATCACGCTGTCCGAACAAGGCTGTGCCTACACGCACAATATTGGCACCTTCTTCTATTGCAACTGTGTAATCATTGCTCATACCCATAGACAGAATATCTGCCTGCGGATACTGCTGCTTTAAACGGGCAAATGCGCGGTAGCCTGCCGAAAACACCGGTCTTGTCTGCTCAATATCTTCGCATTTTTGGGCTATAACCATCAGTCCGCGCAGACGCACATGCTTATATTCGGGCAGCTTCGGCAGCAGCGCCAGATAATCCTCCTTGTCTAAGCCGGACTTTTGCTCCTCATGGGCAATATTCAGCTGCAAAAGGATATCCTGCACCTTACCGATGCGTTCTGCCTCCTTATCAACCGCAGCCAGCAAATGCTCGCTGTCTACCGATTCAATAAGGTCAAACAAAGCAACTGCCTGACGTGCCTTATTTGTCTGCAGATGGCCGATAAGATGCCAGTAGCCGTATTTGCCCAAGGCCTCCTGCTTATGCTTAGCCTCCTGCACGCGGTTTTCGCCTACGTTGGCAATGCCCAAGGCTTCGATATCCGTAATAATTTCGGGCGGATGATTTTTCGTCACCGCCACCAACGTTACCTTATCTCCTGTGAGCAGGTATTTATTTTTACGCTTGTCCAAAGCAGTCGCTATCTGCTCCTGAACCTGCTTTAAATTATCAGCTAACAATTTATTTGCCCCCCAATTCTCAGCAAAATGATTTGTGGCAAAGATTCTGCTTTTTATTATGCTTTAAAAGCTCTTTATCCTTATATTTTAGCATACGTGTAAACCATTGTCACGAATAAAAACAACAAAGAGCTGCCACACAAAAGTGCAGCAGCTCTCAATAAAATTATCTTTGTTATGATAGCTATTAGTATAACAGCTTGTTGGCAATAACCAGACGTTGAATTTGGTTGGTGCCTTCGTAGATTTGCATGATTTTAGCGTCACGCATCATCTTCTCTACAGGATACTCTTTAGTGTAGCCGTAGCCACCCATTACCTGAACAGCGTCGGTAGTTACCTGCATAGCGGTATCGGCAGCATAGCATTTAGCCATAGCAGCCTCTTTGGAGAATTCCATGCCCTGGTCACGCATCCAGCAAGCCTTTTGAACCATGAGGCGAGCAGTTTCAACCTTCATAGCCATGTCAGCCAGCATGCCTTGAACCATTTGGAAGGAAGCAATCGGTTGGCCGAACTGACGGCGCTCCTTAGCGTATTTAACAGCGCAATCCAGAGCAGCCTGAGCGATACCTACGGAAACAGCGCCAACGAACGGACGAGCGCTGTCTAAGGTATTCATAGCAATACGGAAGCCTTCGCCTTCGCGGCCTACGCGATAGGCCTCAGGAATAACAACGTCTTGCAGAACCAGCTCGGTAGTATTGGAAGGACGGATGCCCATTTTGTTTTCTTTTTTGCCAACGGAGAAGCCCGGGGTGTCTTTCGGAACGATGAAAGCAGTCAAACCACGGATACCGCCGGTTTTACGGGTGTTAGCGAACACCAGGAAAATTTCTGCCAGGCCACCGTTGGTGATGAACATTTTGGTACCGTTCAGAGTGTAGGTACCCTCTTCCTTGTTGTGTACAGCACGGGTAGAAACACCGCCTGCATCACTGCCTGCACCGGGTTCGGTCAGAGCGAAAGCAGCCAGACCGCCGTTGTTCAGGATATCGCAATACATTTTCTTTTGCTCATCGGTGCCTGCCAGCAGAACAGGTACAGTTGCCAGGCTGTTGGCAGCCAAAGAGGTTGCAACACCTGCGCAGCCTTTGCCCAGCTCTTCATAAATGGTAGCAACAGAAATACTGTCTAAGCCGGGGCCATCTAATTCTTCTGGAACAATAACGTTCAGCAAGCCCATTTCGTTAGCCTTGTCAATCAGGCCGTCACGCATATGGTTTTCTGCATCCATTTCAGCAGCGTAAGGGGTAATTTCTTTTTCAACAAACTCCCTTACCATTTCCTGTAATTCTAATTGTTCCTCGTTTAATGCAAAATCCATCATATCCTCCTTGATATTAAGCGGTCTTCCGCGTCATTTCCCTTCCAAATCAACTCGGCTAAGCTCACCATTTGGCGGGTATTTCTTTAAATCTGTCGACGACAAACATCGTTGTTAAAATCGTCCCAATTAAATGCTTTTCGCTGTCTGTCATTTCAGCCTCAATAACCATCGTAGAATGTCCCGAATGCTTGATATGGCTTCTTACAGTCAATGTAGTCGGCTCATGGACACCTTTGATAAAATTCATGCTGAAATTGAGAGTTGCCACTACTGCGCCCACACTTGCACCGGTAACGCCCAAAACAGAGTCAGCCAAACCAAGCATAACTCCGCCGTGACAAATATCCCGATGATTAAAATGCTTTGCCGGATCAACATCAATGCTGACTTCAGCACTGCCACACTTTATCTCACCAATATGCACACCGAACTTAGTCATGAAATGATTATCGGTATACATTTGGCGAATATAGTTAGGAACATCTCTGACCTGCTCCACAGCTATCATCGCCTTTCTTTTGACAACCGAAAAATACTGTCAATATATCTTTGATATTTTACCACAAAACAGCATTTAACTCAACAGTTTCATGCAAAAAAATAAGCTGATAGGAAAGTTTTCGGGGTTAATTTTGCCATAATCGCACTCTAAAGGAAGCAGGAAGAAAAAATGGCTGCCGCACTTTGAGTACAGCAGCCATGCAAGAAGCAGATAAATTAATCGATAATATTTTGCTTGTAATCGTGATACAGAGTCTTGAGCTCTTCCATAGTTGCCCCCATCTCAACCTTGAGCTTGGAAACAGTATCGTAATCGCCATCGGCAACAGCTCTGCGGATACTGGTAAAGATGCTCTTCTCTTCGAAGGAATCCTTAGCCAGCTTAGCACGCAGGTTCTGGATTTTACGCCACATTGCCAAATCACAGTCGGTGCAGGTTTCCTGGTTATGCAGGCGTTTCATGTCGATAACAGCCTGATAGTTTTCCGGAATCAGACGAGTCAAAAGCTCGGTTTTCCAGCGAATCAGCGCGCCCTGCATGAAGGAGTCGATATATTCCTTTTTCAGGATATTGCCTTGAGTAAGCACGGCAACCTTTTCCGGATATTTTTCGAAGGCGCAGAGATTTTCCCAAACGGTAGCAGGCGGTTCACCGAACAGCTTGCTGCGTTCTTCAGCACTGAAATCTTCAAACACGTCTTCCTCAGTGCGGTATTGACGGTCGGTATCCAGATAGAAGCCCTCTTCGCCGGCCTTCTTGGAAATTTCCTTTTCCAAAGCCTTCAGGTCCTTGCCGGATTCTACGCAAGCCTTGATGCCGTCGAGGCAGGACAGATAGAAGGCAGCAATAGCAATGTAGGTATTGGTGTACGGGTTCGGAGAACGCATTTCGATACGGGTAGCTTTATCGTTGTCCAGATCGCGGATCAGGCCTGCCAGAATGGTTCTGTTACGGGACGGGTTATCCGGGCTCAGGCCCAGGCTGGTAACAATGCAGACAGGAGCTTCAAAGCCGGGTTTCAGACGGTTCAGAGAGTCAATGGTGCAGGAGATAAACGGATTGGTTACCTCGTAGTTTTTCAAAAGGCCCATGAGAGCGCCGTAGCCGATAGCGGACAGGAAGTCCTCATGCATATCCTTCGGCGAGAACAGGTTGACAATCTTGCCGTTTTTCATTTTTGCGGCAATGCCTACATGTGTATGCTCACCGCTGCCTGCAACACCGGGAATCGGTTTAGCCTGGAAGGAAACCTCCAAGCCGTTCATGCGGAAAACTTCTTTAACGATGATACGTGCCAAAAGCTCGTTATCCGCAGTCTGAACGCCGCTGCTGAACTTCCAGTCAACCTCCAGCTGCTCCATAACGTGAGTCATATGACCTGCGGCATCAATCTGACCTTTAACGCCGCCACATTCCTTGTGGCCCATTTCAGGCTCCAGGCCGTACAGCTCCAAAGTCTGAATCGTCTGCTCCAATGCAGTACGCACGTTGCCGCGGGTACGCTGCCAGTATTGCTCCTGCATTACCTGAGAAGAGCTCAAAGCCTCCAGCGGTGCGTCCTCACGCGGAGTTTTTACCCAAAATTCCAGCTCGGTAGCACTGGTGAAGAGCAACTTTTCAATCTCAGCAGGATTTACATGCTCCAGGCCGGCAATTACCGGATGCTTAGCAAACAAATCCATGATTTCTTTTTCTACATAAGCCAGAGTATCATTCAAAATAGAACGGGAATCAACATGATTGCCGTTGTGAATCAGATAGCAGGGAATGCGCAGAGTACCGATCATGCGGCCGCTTTCTGCGTCAAAATGCTCATAGTTATAATCAACAAACCAGTTAACGGTTTTATCAACCTTCATATCAACACGGGCATCGTTCAGAGTAGCGATACCGGTCAGCACAACGGAGGAGCCGTCAGTCTGTGCTGCGCTGCCTGCCAAAAAGCCATCGATATCCTCGAGGAAAATCTTCATCGGGATTTTTTCGTCGGTATCATTACCGGCAAAATCCACACCCATCAGAGATACAAACTGAATCTCCGGATGCAGAGTCAGAAGCTCACGCAGAGTGCTTTCGTTTTGTTCTTCAGGTTTAATTACGTACAGTAAATCTTTGTTGTTCATGATCAGTGCAGCCATAAGGCTGCCTCCTTTCTCAATACTCCCTAATTATCATGCTGCAGAAAAATGCTCCCTACATATTTTCTGCAAGATAAACGAAAAAGGACCTTTTTAAGCATGGACACACTACTTCCTTACTCAAAAAAGTCCTCGTTGACTGTCTCACTATTATAGCAGATATTAAGTGCTTTTGTCCAGCTTTAATTTCTGATAATGAACTGTCAGGCAAGCAGGCGGACAAGAATTTCCTCCAGCTTTTCATATCCGCGTCCGCCCTGACGCAGTTTGATATTCATATCAGATAGTCCCAGCAAAGCTTCTGTCAGACGCTTTTCATCAAAGCGCCTGCTGTCGCGCTCCAAAAATCTGTAGGCGTATGGGCTGCGCATCCCCAGCTCTTCCATAATGCCCTTCTGGTCGTAGCCTCTGCGCTTCAGCTCCAGATAACGCAACACCTGACGCAGCTTGAAAGCAACAGTTGCACTGAGCGGCAGGATATAGGTTCCGTGCTTGCGTTCGCTCGCCAACAGCTCCAGGCACTGCTTCAGCTTGCCTGCCATAATATAATTGGTCAGCGCAAAAGATGACGCGTTTGGCAGCAGTGCAAAAACATTCAGCACATCCTCTTCCGTCCATTCTCTGCGTCCTGCGGCATAAATTGCCAGCTTGCCGATTTCCTGCTGCAGCAAATCCAAGGGAATTTCTTCCTTTACCGGCTCGATATATTCGCTGATAGCAGCCAGCGCATCTCTGGTAAAATGCGCGCCGTATACTGCTGCCTGCGCGTACAGCCAGTCATCAAGATCTCTTTCCTTAATGCGCTCGCACGGACAAATCAGCGCACTTGCTTTAAGCTGCTTATACAGCTTGGTCCGCTTATCCATTTTCTTACTGCTGATTACAAGCAGACAGTAATCAGGCACGTCGCTGACAATCGCCGCTAGCTGCTCCATTTTCTTGGAATCGGTATCATCCTGCGCATCTGCAGCACTGTTTGCTTTGGCAGGCTTTGCTGCCCACAGCTTTTCGTCCTTCAGGAAAATCAGCGATTTGCCGCAGAAGAAGGGATAGCTGTTGACGGCCGCCTGCAGTCCGGATAAATTGGTGTCCTTGTCAAAGACCGTTATTTCGCGGTCAGCCTCCGGTGTATCGCCAAAAACATATTCCGGCAGCGCGGCAATAATGCTGTTGCGGTAGTAATCCTCCTCGCCGCACAAAAGCAGTACCTGCGCCTGCGGCAGCGGCTTATGCTGTTGTAATTTGGCAAGCAATTCTTCTGCTTTAATGTCCATGAGTATATTCGCACTCCTAAAAAACATTTTTATGATATACATAACTATAGCATTTTATTCTCTCTGCGTCAAAAACAACTTTAATGCACCCCAGCTCATCCGTTCTGACAACATTGCTGCCTATTGTCTGCAAGCGCTCCAGCGTTTCCTGATGCGGATGGCCGTAGCGGTTGCCGCGCCCGCAGGAAATAACCGTCAGCCTCGGGCGCACCTGCTCCAGAAATTCCATACTGCTGCTGTAATGCGAACCGTGGTGTCCTGCCTTCAGCACAGTGTACTGCTGCAGCTGCAGCCCTCGCTCGCGTTCTTCCCCCATGTCGCCTGTAAACAGCACGCTGCCCTGCGCGCTATGCAGCGCCGCCAACGTGCTGGCTTCGTTTCCCGGCACGGCCTGCTGCGGCACATCAACCAAAACAAGCTCTGCAGCAGCGTCCAACGCATATCGTTCACCGCTCTGCACAACATGCGCCTGCGTCCTGCCGGCCTGCGCCAAAATTGCCTGCTGCACCCTTTGCCTTTCCTCTGTAAGTGCTTCATTGGGCAGGAGCAGCTTTTTTACCCGCAGCTGTCGCAATAAATCCGCCGCAGCACCGACATGGTCAAAATCATAATGGCTTAAAAGCAGGATATCCGCCTCACGCTTGCCAAGATAGCGCAGAAATGGTGTTATCACGCGCGTTGCAGTCGAAAGATTTTTTAAGCCGCCGGTATCAATAATTGCCACCCGCTGCGACGGCGTGACGATAACAGCACAGTCACCCTGTCCAACATCCAGAAAATAGCAAGCCAGCGGCAGCGTGCGATACTGCTGATAGGCAAGCGTCCCGGCAAGCAGCAAGGCATGCAAAAGCAGGATACAGCGACGCTCCCTATTACTCCAAAATTGCAGCCAGGGGAAATCTGCCCACACAAAGAGCGCTACATAATAGATTACAAAGCAATAAGCAGGAAGCTTGCCGATAACTACAGTGCTGTACGGCAGTTCGGCAAAAAAACGCGCTTGCGTCAGCACCTGCGCCGCAAGCCAGGCAGCAAGCTGCAACAGATAATCACCGCAGGCAGGCAACAGTGCGCCCACGAGTGCCATCTGCGCGGCAATTTCCAACACCGGCACCAGCACGATATTGCTTACCAGAGCAATGAGCGAAAATTGGTGAAAATAATAAACCTCCAGCGGCAGTACAGCCAGCTGTGCTGCCAGTGAAACTGCTGCCGCTTCGCCTATCGGCGCAGGCAAGGCCTGCGGCAGCAGCCTTTTGCATGCAGGCAACAGCCACAAAAGTCCGGCCGCCGCCCCGAACGATAACTGAAAACCGATATCGGCCAGCCATAACGGCTGCAGGCACAACAGCAGTGACGCCACCAGGCACAGCAAGCGCCCGCGCTCCGCACCGCTGCCGCCAAGCAGCAGAACGCTGCTCATAGCCAGTGCTCGCAGCACCGGAGGACGCAAGCCGCAGAGCAAAGCATAGGCAGCCAGCAAAATGATAACAATAACCTTACGCCAGGGCAGCGGTACCCACTGCAGCAAAGCAAGCAGCAGGCCTGTGAGCAGCACAATATGCGTGCCCGAAACAGAAAGCAGATGCGCCAGGCCGTTATCCGTAAACAGCTCACGAGTTTCCTCGTCCAGCCTGCCGCTGCCGCCAAGCACCATACCGCTCAACAGCGCCCCATATTCAGCACCGGCAGCTGCTTCCATGCGTTCGCTCAGCTGCCTGTTCCATAAGGCAAAGCGTTGCCACCACAAGACCTGCGGTTCTGTATTCAGCAGCTGCGCCTTGCGCAAACGTCCGCCCAGCTCCTGCACCCTGTTATAGCTGGCAGCGTCAAAGCCTCCGGGGTTACGCAGACTGTCCAGCTGCTCCAACGTACCTTTGAGAACCACACAGCCTGCCTGCGGCAGCTCACCTTTCACGCTCACACGCAAGCGTCCGCTGTAAGCAAGCTCCGTATCGCTATACACCCTTTGGCAGCGCAGAACGGCGCTGCTGAAGCCTTCCTGCCTGCGCACGCTCAAGGGCTCCACCGCGCCCTGCACTACAACCTGCCGTCCAAAGCAGACAGCAAGCTGCTGCTCGGCGGAGGGTGGAACTGTTAGCAGGCGAAAGGATAATATACAAAGCAGCATGAACGGTAAAAATAAGCGTAGATAACGTATTTTCTGCTGCACTAGTCTACCTCCACATAATCACGCAGCTTCGCCAGCTTGGCTTTACCGATTCCCGGCACACGCAGCAAATCATCCGCGCTGGTAAAACGCCCGCTGTTTCTTGTTTCCACAATGCGCTGCGCCAACGCCGGGCCGATGCCCGGCAGCTGCTGCAGCTCACTGGCGCTTGCGCTGTTGATGCGCACAATCTGCACTGCAGAGTTATTTTTTTCTGCGCCTGCTCTGGTACTACCAACCTTCTTCGTGCTACTTGCACTATAACCGGCAGTTGCCTGAGCGCTTTTCCTCTGCGTTCTGCTTGTCCGTGCAGCCTTCTTCACAGGTACTCGTATCTGCATACCGTCGCGCACCTTACGCACCAGATTAACGCGTTCACTGTCGGCATTTTCCGTCAGACCGCCAGCAGCAGCAATGGCCTCTTCCACTCTGCAGCTGGCAGGCACATCGTAAATTCCCGGCTCCAGCACGGCGCCGCTCACCTGCACGCGTACTGTTTTTGCCTGCGCTGCTTTGGATGCGACCGCACCTTGCGCGGACTGAGGCAGGCTACTGCCGCCAGGCAACGTTTTTGCTTTGTCATTGGTACTTATAAGACTGGTGATGATGCAGCCTGTGAGGAGAACGGCGATGAAGATCAGTTTTTTAGATTTTGCTTGCATGGGGATACCTCCTTATGGTGTTGGGGAAAATATTGCGTATGACTTCGATACTCAACCCTTCCGTCTGCTCGCTAAAGCTCGCAGCCACCTCCCCTTTCAGGGGAGATATATTGTATAGAGAAGTTTTAACATTCGTTTCTTGCGAACTTTATATGCTCCCTGAAAGGGAGCTGGCAAAATCACGCAGTGATTTTGACTGAGGGTTGTGCTTGCGACAAACCGGGTCTTAGCGTCAAGAGAGCTGGCATCGCCGCAGGCGATGACTGAGGGTACTCCCCCAAAAACAAAAAGAGCCCCCAAGAATAACAATTACGTTATTCTCAGAGACTCTGAAAATGTAAGCGTTATTTAGTACTACTAAATAATGTCATTGCTGACATGCACTGCTTATTTTTTTGTCCGCGCTACAGTCTGTGGGAACTGCCTGCTGCAGAACAGCTGTAACTGCGGTGGTCGCGGTTAGCAATTAGTAGTTAGTGGCCAGTAATACTAAAGCTAGCGACAAATTTTATTTCCCCCCTCTTCTTGCTCCCTATTCGGTCGCAACGGGGATTCGTTCCACCATTTCACTTTCTCGCTTCGCTATTGCTCGCGACAAATCGGGTGTCACTTCGCTACGATGTTTACCAGACGGCCGGGTACGCAGATAACCTTGCGTACGGTTGCATCGCCGATGTGAGCCTGAACGTTAGCGTCAGCCATAGCAATTTTCTCCAGCTCTTCTTTGGTAGCTTCAGCCGGAACAGTCAGACGACCGCGAACCTTGCCGTTAACCTGCAGAACGATTTCTACATTGTCAACCTTCAGGGCTTCTTCATCGCACTCAGGCCAGCTTTGTTCATGTACGCTGCTGTTGGCATCAATAGCACCGCGCCACAGCTCTTCGGTGATATGCGGAACAAACGGGCTCATCATCTTGATGAGGTCGGAAATTGCTTCGTAAATCAGACCTGCATTCGGCTCTTTGGCAGCTTCTTTATAAGCATAGAGAGCGTTAACCAGTTCCATCATAGTGGAAATAGCCGTGTTGAAGTTGAAGCGGGTTTCGATATCGTTGGTAACCTTCTTAATGCTGCTATGCAGTACACGGCGCAGGTCCTTGTCTGCTTCGCTCAGGTTGCTGTGATCGTATTCGGTAACCTTTTGTGCCAGAACAGCTTCAAAAGCTTGTACAATACGCCAGATACGGTTCAGGAAGCGGAAGGAGCCTTCAACGCCCTGATCACTCCACTCCAGCTCTCTTTCAGGCGGAGCAGCAAAAAGGATGAACAGACGCGCAGTATCAGCACCGTATTTGGAAAGAATTTCTTCAGGAGAAACAACGTTGCCCAGAGATTTACTCATCTTAGCACCGTCTTTGATTACCATGCCCTGAGTCAGCAGGTTGCTGAACGGTTCATCATAATCAACCAGGCCTGCGTCACGCAGAACCTTTACAAAGAAGCGGGAATACAGCAGATGCAGAATAGCATGCTCAATACCGCCGATATATTGGTCTACAGGACCCCAATAGTTATTGAGTTCCTTGTCAAACGGCATCTTGTCATTGTGTGCGTCGGTATAACGCAGATAGTACCAGGAGGAGCACAGGAAGGTGTCCATGGTATCGGTTTCACGGGTTGCGTCAGCACCGCATTTCGGGCATTTGCAGTGAAGGAATTCTTCAGAGGTTGCCAGCGGAGATTTAGCACCGGCAGTAAAGCTTACGTCCTCAGGCAGGCGAACCGGCAGCTGGTCTTCCGGAACCAGAACCTCGCCGCAGTGTGGGCAGTAAATGATAGGAATCGGAGCGCCCCAATAACGCTGACGGCTGATCAGCCAATCGCGTAAACGATAGTTTACACGGCGTTTACCAAAGCCTTCAGCTTCAGCCTTGTCCATGATAGCGCTCATAGCCTTGTGCATTTCCATGCCGGTGAATTCGCCGGAGTTAACCAGCATGCCTTCTTTTTCTTCGTAAGCGTAGGTCATTTCTTCCAGCTTCAGCTCTTTGCCGATTGGGCAGATGGTAACGATCTTTTCAATGCCGTATTTGTCAGCAAACATCCAGTCACGTTGGTCACCGGTAGGAACGCCCATTACAGCACCGGTACCGTAATCATACAGTACATAGTTGGTTACCCAGATTTCTACCTTGCGGCCGGTGAACGGGTTGATGCAGTATACGCCGGTGAATACGCCCTCTTTTTCGGATTCGCTGGAGGTACGTTCAATTTCGGACTGATTACGAACACGCTCGCAGAAAGCGTTGATTTCGTCAGCCTTCGGATTGTTTTCGCAAATCTTTTTCAGCAGCGGATGCTCAGCAGCCAGAGCCATAAAGGTTACGCCGTAAGCAGTATCCGGACGGGTGGTGTAAACAGCAACAGTATCGTTAAGTGCCGGGATTTCAAAGGAGAATTCCAAGCCTTCGCTGCGGCCGATCCAGTTGTGCTGCATGGTTTTTACGCGCTCGGGCCAGCCCGGCAGCAGGTCAAGATCCTTCAGCAGCTCATCAGCATAATCGGTGATTTTAAAGAACCATTGGCTCAAATCCTTTTTAACAACCTCATGGTCGCAGCGCCAGCATTTGCCGTCGATAACCTGCTCGTTAGCCAATACGGTGTTACAGGTGTCGCACCAGTTTACGGCAGATTCCTTTTTTACTGCCAGACCGCGTTTGTAGAACAGCTCAAAGAACCATTGAGTCCATTTGTAATAATCTTCCTTACAGGTGGTAACCTCGCGGTCCCAATCGTAGGACAGACCGAGAGCCTTCAGTTGGCGAGTCATGTTAGCGATGTTTTCCAGAGTCCATTTTTTAGGCGGAATGTTGTGTTTGATAGCAGCGTTTTCAGCAGGCATACCAAAGGAGTCCCAGCCCATCGGATGCAGCACATTAAAGCCCTTCATGGTGCGGAAACGTGCGATTACGTCGCCGATGGAATAGTTACGAACGTGGCCCATGTGCAGGTTGCCGGACGGATAGGGGAACATTTCCAGAACGTAGGATTTAGGCTTATCCTTATCCATCTCTACTTTAAAGGTTTTGTTTTCTTCCCAGTATTTTTGCCATTTAGCTTCAATATCATGGGGAGCATACTTTTCTTGAATCATTTCATTACCTCCCAGGTATTATTGTTGGTCGAAAATAAAAAATCCCCGACCTTAAAGAAGGTCAGGGACGAAAAATTCGCGGTACCACCCTGATTGCGGCTACAGCCGCCACTCAATTAGCCTTAACGCAGCATCACGTCCGCACATTTCCTTGCGGCTTCTTCACGGTGAGTTCATCTGCCCTAACTGCCGGCTCGCATCAACCGCCGGCTTTCTGAAAGATACTGCAGACTACTGCTCCGCTTCACAGAATTTTAATAAAAATATCTTGTATATTATATAACGCCAAACAGGAAAAGTCAAACTTCTGTGTCAGCGTTTATTTTTTCTTTTTCTTCGGCACCAGCTTCTGTCCCAGCTGTCCCTTGACGATAATCAACTGGTCACGCAGCTCGGCCGCCGCCTCGAAGTCCAGCGCCTTGGCCGCCTCCTGCATCCGCCTTTCCAGCTCGCGGGCCAGCGTGTTCAGCTCCTTAGTTGATTTCTGCTTCAGCTTCTTGCTGCTGCCATAGGCTTCTGCTTCTTCCGTATCCGCAACCTTCGTCAGCTTAATCAGCTGGCGCTGCTCCTTGTAAATCGTTTTCGGCGTAATGTGGTGCTCCTCGTTGTACGCCTGCTGCTTTTCACGACGGCGATTGGTTTCATCTATCGCCCGCTGCATGCTGTCGGTGATACGGTCGGCATACATAATAACGCGCCCATGCGCATTACGCGCTGCACGGCCGATAGTCTGAATCATCGCCGTATCACTGCGCAGAAAGCCTTCCTTGTCCGCATCCAGAATCGCAATCAGCGACACCTCCGGCAAATCAAGTCCTTCGCGCAGCAGGTTGATGCCTACCAGCACATCAAACTTACCGGCACGCAGGCTGTCAATAATTTCCGCTCTCTCAATCGTAGCGATTTCCGAATGCAGATAGCGCACACGCACACCTGCCTGCTTCAGATATTCCGTCAGGTCCTCTGCCATGCGCTTCGTCAGTGTAGTCACCAGCACACGCTCGCCCGCGGCGGCAACCTTATTGATTTCGCCCAGTAAATCATCAATCTGTCCCTTAATCGGGCGAATTTCAATCTGCGGGTCCAACAGGCCTGTCGGGCGGATAATCTGCTCGACTACATTGTCTGCCTGCTCCAGCTCATACTTCGCCGGCGTAGCAGAAACATAAATCGCCTGCTTAATCTGCGCCTGAAACTCGTCAAAGGTCAGCGGTCTGTTATCATAGGCCGACGGCAGACGGAAGCCATGCTCCACCAGCATCTCCTTACGCGAGCGGTCACCGGCATACATAGCGCGAATCTGCGGCAGCGTCACGTGCGACTCATCTACCACCAGCAAAAAATCCTTGGGAAAATAATTTACCAGCGTAAACGGCGGCTCACCGGCCTTGCGGCCAGCAAGATGGCGCGAATAGTTTTCGATGCCGGAGCAGTAGCCCATCTCCTGCATCATCTCCAAATCGTAATTCGTGCGCTGCTCCAGACGCTGTGCTTCCAACAGCCTGCCATGCTTATTCAGCTCATCAAGGCGCTCGTCCAGCTCCTCGCGGATATCATTCATAGCGCGTTCAAGATTCTCACGACTCGTAACATAGTGGCTCGCCGGGAAAATTGCCACATGATTGCGCTGCGCCAGAATCTCGCCTGTCAGCACATCAAATTCCACAATGCGGTCAACCTCGTCATCGAACATTTCAATGCGCACAGCCTTTTCACCGTACGCCGCCGGAATAACCTCAATCACATCACCGCGCACACGGAAGGTGCCACGCTTAAAATCAATATCATTGCGTGTATATTGAATCTCCACCAGCTTATGCAAAATCTTCTGGCGGTCGATAATCTGCCCCAAGCGCAACGACAGCACCATATCATAATATTCCTGCGGCGCGCCTAAGCCGTAAATGCAGGAAACACTGGCTACGATAATAACGTCCCTGCGCTCAAACAAAGCACTGGTCGCACTATGGCGCAGCTTATCAATCTCGTCGTTAATCGAAGCATCCTTCTCAATATACGTATCCGACTGGGGAATATAGGCCTCCGGCTGATAATAATCGTAATACGAAACAAAATATTCCACCGCATTCTCCGGGAAGAACGCCTTCAGCTCACTCGCCAGCTGTGCCGCCAGCGTCTTATTATGCGCAATCACCAGCGTCGGCTTGCGCACCTTATTGATTACCTGCGCAATCGTATACGTCTTGCCCGTACCTGTTGCGCCCAGCAGCACCTGCGTGCGCAGGCCCTGCTCTACGCCCTCCGCCAGCTTGGCAATCGCCTGCGGCTGGTCGCCGGCAGGCTCAAACGGAGCCTGAATTTTAAAATCCATGTTCATCACCAACTAAAAAACAAACCGTAAAAAATAAGTATAAAACGAGCAATTGTTATATCGTGTAATGAATAGCAATTTTAGCAAATGAGTGTCTGGAACCACAGAAGGGGCGCAATGTCTGAGCGCTATGCCTAATTTTTATAGTAGCATTTGTCAGCATAGCGCGAGTTTTGCGCCGCTTCGTCTTGGTTCCACATGAAATTTGCGTTAAGAAATTGCTCTGATTGAAACGATATACAATTGCGACGCCAGAAATTCACACATCCAGCTCAACACTTACCGGACAATGGTCGCTGCCGAAAACCTCATTGTGAATCTCCGCGCTCCGCAGCTTAGCCGCAATTCTGTCCGACACCACAAAATAATCAATACGCCAACCCGCATTCTTCTCGCGCGCCTTAAAGCGGTAGCTCCACCAGCTGTACTTAACCTCCTCCGGATGCAGATAACGGAAGCTGTCCGTAAAGCCCGCAGCCTTCAGCTCACGGAACTTAGCGCGCTCCTCATCCGTAAAGCCAGCATTCTTGCGGTTAGTCTTAGGATTCTTCAAATCAATCTCCTCAGCCGCCACATTCAAATCACCGCAGACAACAACAGGCTTCTTAGCATCCAGCTCCTGCAGATAAGCACGGAACACATCCTCCCACACCATGCGGTAATCAAGACGCGCCAGGCCATCCTTGGAATTAGGCGTATACACCGTCACCAGATAAAAGCTCTCAAACTCCAGCGTAATCACACGCCCTTCCTTATCGTGCTCCTCCTGGCCCAGGCCATAGGTAACAGCCAAAGGCTTAACCTTCGTAAAAACAGCAGTACCGCTGTAGCCCTTGCGCTCCGCACTGTTCCAATACTCCTCATAGCCGGGGAACACAAAATCCGCCTGCTCGCGCTGCATCTTCGTTTCCTGCAGACAAATAATATCCGGTGCTGCCTCCTGCAAAAATTCGGCAAAGCCCTTCGTCATGCAGGCACGCAAACCGTTAACATTCCAGGAATATAATTTCATAAGTTCAACCTCTTTTCCGTAAATTTATCTGTTACTGCAGCGGCTAAATCACCGTGCGGTTTTTATACTCTATTTGATTATTGTAACATTCAACGACCAAAAATAAAAGAGCTGTCCTCAGCACAGCCTCGTCATCACCGATGACAAAATGCGCACGGCAGCCCTTAAATTTTAGAATTTGATTTGCGACGGCTCGTAATCAACCGTTGTCTTGATGAAAGCAATCTCATTGCAGTACGGATACTGCGGACAATACACGCATTCCTTCCATACCTTCTGCGGCAGCTTATCCTTCGCCGTTTCAATATAATCACACTTGGCAAAAAATCCCGGCTGATAGGTCAGAGTGAAAAACATCGTCACTCCGCGCTCAATGCCCTCCTTTTCCAAATGCTCCACCAGCTGACGGCCTATGCCTGTTTTCTGCAGGCTTGGTTCCACCGCCAGCGAGCGGATTTCCGCAAAGCGGTCCCAGACAAAATGCAGCGCACCGCAGCCCAACAGACGGTTATTTTCCACCGCTAAAATATAATCACGCAGATTCTCGTAAATCGCATTGCGCGCACGTGGCAGCATCAAGCCTTCCTTTGCATAATAATTCAGCAATTTGTGTATATGTTCTACATCGCCGAAAGTTGCCGGTCTAAAAACAATCATTTTTCAAACCCCCTCATTTGTATTCCCCATATCAGTTTATCGAACGTAACTGATTTTCTATATATTATCACGTATTACAGCAGAGTACAAGTATAAAAATGCAAAAAAAGAATTAATCAGTGTAATAAAATACTGATTAATTCTTTTTTAAAACAAGGTTACATTCTTTCCTTCAGCATATCTGCCGCAGCACACAAAGCCACAATAATCGCAGCCGGTCGTGGCGGGCATCCGGGCACAGCAATATCAACCGGCACCACATCAGCTGCACGTCCCACAACAGCATAAGTGCTGCCATAGGTTTCGCCGCCGCAGGCACAGGCACCGCAGGCCATCACCATTTTCGGCTCAGGCATTGCGTCATAGGTCATACGCAGCGCCTGCTCCAGATTGCGCGTAACAACGCCGGTCACCATCAGCATATCCGCATGACGCGGAGAAGCAACGAAAGCGATACCATAACGGTGCAAGTCATAAACAGGATTACTCATCGCACCCAGCTCAAAATCGCAAGCATTGCAGCTGCCAGCGTCAAGATGACGTACATGCAGAGAGCGTCCCAGCTTCGCTGTGACTGCTTCGCTTACCTGCACGGCACTGTCAGCCAGAATCTGCGCCAAAGCATCATGGTTCGTGTGCACCAGCGCCTTATGCGCGCAGGCCTCTACACAGCGGCCGCAGAAAACGCACTTACTGTAATCTATTTTTGCTTTACCTTCAGCCACACTCACAGCTCCTACCGGGCAGGCAGCGGCACAGGCACCGCAGCCGTCGCAGCTGCCGTCACACTGCAGCTGACCGCGCAGACGCTTGTGGCCCGTAGTATCAATATTTTCGGTAGCAATCTTTCCGTGAAGAATTGCCTCCAGCATTTTTAACATCTTGCCACCTCCTTAGCGGTCTATGCAGGCATAGCATAACTCAAAGCTCTTATTTATTAACGGGAAGTCCGGAATGATGTCGCCCTGTACAGCCACAGTCAGCGCCAGCCAGTTAGGATAGGAGGCACTGCGCACAAACAGGCGGTCTATGCGGCCTTCCTTGTCCAGCAGCAGGCAGTGCAGATTATCACCGCGGGCAGATTCGCTGATGCCCCAGGTAAAATGACCTTCCTCCTGCTGCAGCTCGCCCAGCTCTGCCGCCAGCTGCGTTTCTGCGTTGCGGCGCAGCTTGCTGATGAGCTGACGCACCAGCTTCAGGCTCTGGGCAACCTCACCGATACGCACCTTAATACGTGCTTCGACATCACCCGCTGTTTCCGTAATAACCTCAAAATCAAGCTCATCATAAATACCGTAGCCGATATCCTTACGGCTGTCACGGGTACTGCCGCTGGCACGCGCACCCACGCCTACCATAGCCAGATCAAAGGCAGTTTCCTGACGTACTCTGCCGGTGGTACGGATACGGTTGACGAAGTTCGCCTGCTCCCACATGATATGTACCATATCGGCATAAACAGCTTCTACCTCACGCAGAACCTCTTCGATTTCCTCCAGCATAGCGTCGGTAACATCGTACTGCACACCGCCGGGGATAATCAGACCGCGCAGGAAGCGGTTGCCTGCTATCATTTCGTTGAGCTGCATCAGATACTCCTTCAGACGTGTGCCCATGCTGATTACAGGCGAGAAGCCGACACCGGCGCAAATATTGCCAGTATCGCCCACATGGTTATACAAGCGCTCCATCTCCGCAGCCAAGGTACGGATTAACCACGCACGATAAGGCACCTCTGCCTCCGAGCATTTTTCTACCGCCTGACAGAAGCTCAGCGTATTAGCCACACTGCAGGCACCGCAAATGCGTTCTACAATCGGCAGTGCCTCCATCGGTGTCAATCCTTCGACAGCCTTTTCAATACCACGGTGGGTAAAAAACAGCTTGGCATCCAGCTGCAGCATAGCCTCACCTGCCTGACTGAAGCGGAAATGACCGGGCTCAATGATGCCTGCGTGAATAGGGCCTACAGGAACCTCAAAGAGGCCTTCGCCTTGCGAGGTAAGCATTTCGTATTCACGATGTCCGCGTGCATCGTAATCCTTGGGGTATTTTTTCAGCAGCGGATGAAAGCCCTCGGGAAAGCTTTCATGCAGCACCAGCGGACGCATATCGGGATGTCCCTGCGGCTCAAAGCCGAACATATCATGCAGCTCGCGCTCATACCAGGCAGCAGCCGGCAGCAGCGTAGTCAGTGACTGATATTCCAGCGGACCGTCCGCGGGGAACGGAGCCTTCAAAACATCTATATCACGTTTTTCAGCATTATAGAACAGGCAGTAGATGGCCAGACCGCCGCCCTGCAGCGTTTCGTCTGCACCGAACATAGCAGCTAGCGGACGCTTGCCGCTGTCGCTGCAGATATTGGCAGCACCACGCAAATTTTCCGGTTTAACTAGCATTATCTCAGCCTCCTATAATCCGCACAGCCTGGTTCAGCAGATTGTTGAGCCAGGGAATATTTTCAAAGCCTGCTCCCACTACGCAGGTCAAAAGCAGCAGCGCTGCCAGCACAGGCACGTCGGTTGCTCCCAGCAAATCGCCCAAGGGCTGACGCTTGGATTTATCGCACAGCATACGCATGCCGTGGTACAAAATACCGATTAAAACGCCGGCCAGCAATATAATCAGCAGACTGCCTGCTACCCAATGTCCCTCACGGAACATAGACGCCATAATGTAAAACTTACTGAAGAAAAGTCCCATCGGCGGCAGGCCCAAAATACCCAGCATACCGGTAAGCCAAAAGGTTGCGGTATGCGGTACATCCTTAATCATACCGTGAATACGCATCATATTACGTGTCTGGTATTCCTGAATAATCGTACCGGCAATATAGAACAGCACAAACTTAATCATCGCATGACTGTACATATGCAGCATAACTGCCTTCAGAGAAAAGGCAGAAAACACACCGATACCGGCAACCATAATACCGATGTTTTCCATAGAGGAATACGCCAGAATACGCTTAACGTCACGCTGCACTACAACGAACGGCACAGCAATCGCCACAGTCAGCACGGCAAAGAACAGCAGCATGCTGCTCATCATCGCAGCGCCTGCTGTCGGCAGCAGGATAACCAGATTACGCAGCAATACATAAATAGCACAGCTGCAGAGCGCACCGCTCAGCATACCGCTGGTCAGTGACGGAGCCTCGGCATAGGCATCGGGCAGCCAGGTATGCATCGGCGCCATGCCTGCCTTGGTACCGTAGCCGATAACGATAAACAGCAGTGCCAGCTTGGTCATCGCCGGGTTCAGGCTGTTGGCATGCTCATGCAGATACAGCCAGCTGAGCGCCTTTTCTCCGCCCAAAGCATCAAGCTGCGCATAATACAGCACCAGTGTACCCAAAAGTGCCAAGCAGATGCCGACGGTACAAACCATGATATATTTCCACGTTGCTTCCAAAGCAGCGCGGGTAAATTTAAAGGAAATAAGCAGCGCACTGATTAAGGTTGTTGCTTCGATAGCTACCCACATCAGGCCCAGATTTTTTACCAGCAGTACGATAAACATTGTCCAGCAGAAAAGCTGCATCAGCGCAAAGTAACGGCCGGTCTGCAGCTGCTCGCCCTTGAGCACGCCGCAGCGCTCCTCACGCGTAAGATAATTACGCGCAGTCCAGGTTGCTGCCAGATAAAGTGTGGTAATAATAATAATTACCCACATATTCAGCGCATCAATGTAAAAATAATCGTCTACATAGGGCACAGCAGGATTAAAGGACTTTGCCATCAGCGCCACGCACACACCTACCGCAGTTGCCGTCAGGCGGTGCAGCCAATGCAGGACATTATTGCCGAAGCCCGCAGCCAGTGCCAGCACCGCGCACAAGGGTGGCAGGCATAACAGTATCAAAATATATGTTAACATTACATCCCCTACCCTTTCAGCTTGTCCAGCACATTTGTATCCGTCGTTTTAAACGACAGACGCAGACGCGAGGTTAAAATAACAAGAATAACAACAGCAATCAGCACATCAAGGAAAATGCCCAGTTCGATAATAAGCGGCAAGCCTTCGGTCATAATCAGACCGAGCAGATAAATGCCGTTTTCCAAGGTAATCAGGCCAATCATCTGCATAATGGCACGGCTGCGCATAACAATCAGCGCGAGGCCTGTCATAATCATAAACATAGAGGTTGCCAGGATATCGCGGCCCTCTGCCTGCGGCAGCAGACCGTCAATTACCATGTAGCCGAGTGCCAGACTGCAGGCTGCAAAGGCAGTAGAATAATTTACATTGATATCGCTGACAATTTCACGCTCGTCGCGCAGCTGATTTACCACTCGTAAAATAGCGTAAGGAATAAAGAGCACCTTAACGGCAATCGTCAGCACACCGGGCAGCCAGGCATGCAGGCCGCTGCCATGGCTCATACCTACGACGAGGCAGGCTGCAGCAATCAAGGCAGACTGCAGCGCCAGGCACAAAGTTGCACGGCGCAGCTCCACAAAGCGCGTCTGCAGGAAAACGATAAACATTAAACTTACAACCAAATATTCCATCGTTACCTCCTTACTGTGCCACTACTGCCAACAGCAGCATCAGGCCTGCTGCGGCCAGATATACACGCACCTTGAAAAGGCGCATCTTATTGTTCAAGGTTTCAACCACGCCTACAGCTACCGCACCGATAAGCACCTTCAGCACTACCGGCAAATCCAGCGGCAGATACAGCATAGCGAAAAGCACCAAAAATACCAGCAGCTTGAGCTGGCTTGCCCAATGAATGAGCGCCAGCAGACGGCCGGAATATTCCAGTGTCATACATTCATGGATCATCGTCAGCTCCAGATGCGTATCAGGGTTATCAACTGGGATACGGCTGTTTTCGGCCAGCAGCACCAGGAAGAAGGCAATACAGGTCAGTACACCTGCTACCGTCAGGTTGACCTCATCCATACGCAGGCTCATGCCTGCCAGCGAGGTGCTGTTGGTGTGCAGTACGTTGGAAAGCACAGCCAGCATTACCACAGGCTCAACGAAGGCTGCCACATAAACCTCACGGCTGCCGCCCATACCGCCGAAGGCGGTAGCTGCATCCATCGAGGAAACTGCCATAAAGAAGCGTCCCAAAGCCAACAGATATACAAACACAAAAACATCGCCAAAGCCGGCCTGCCCGCCTAAGAAGCCCGGCAGCATGCAGGCTGCAGCAAAGGTCGTCAGAAAATATACGCAGGGTGCCAGACGGAAGGTGATGCTGGTATAAGGAGTAAGCATAGTAGGCTTGCCCCACCATTTGCGGATATCGTAATATTCCTGCCAGATGCTGCTGCCGATACGGTTCTGCATCCAGGCCTTTACCTTTTTAACAATGCCGGTTACCAGCGGAGCGCACAAAAGCAGCAAAACTGCCTGCGCCATACCGAGGGCCAGCTGTAATAATTCATTCTCTAAAATCATTTATAAAGCGCCCCCCATACCAGTACCAACATCATTGCCACCATAACATAGGCAACATATAAACGCACACTGCCCTGCTGCAGACGGCGCAGGAAATTAGAAATACTTACAAAATGCTTCTGCAGCGGCTGATAAAGCTTTTCCGTAATCATATCGGGAATTTCCAGCTTGTAGGAAAGCTGACGGCCGAAGTAAGCATGCTCCTTGCGCATGTAAGTTACCTGACGTTTTGGCTTCAGCAGATAATCAAACGCACGGCGTACAGGCTTACTGAAGCCGGTTGCGGAATACTGCTGACGCTGCGTCGGATAGGTACCGCAGTTCCAGGTAACATCCTCCACCACAAAGCAATTCTTAACAGCAAGCCACAGCAATGCGCCCAGCACTAGCAGCAAAGCCAAGAGCAGCAGCGGCTTGTAGCAGACAGCAGTACCAACACCGGCCCACGCCAGATTCATGCCGAAGGCATCAAGAGCAACAGGCATGCCCAACGCCAACAGCGCTGCGCGTACTACCGGCAGCGGATAAAGACCGCAAGCAACAACTAAAACAGCTGCAACGCCCATAGCAGCGAGCATAAATTTATCGGATTCGTGCGCATGCTCCACAATTTCACTGCGAGCACGGCCCAGGAAGGTGATGCCGAAGAAGCGTACAAAGCAGCCGAGAGCCAGTGCTCCGGTAAAGCCCAGCAGAATAAAGGATACCGCAGTCCACAGGCGGATATCCTGACCGGCGCAGCTTGTACCCAGGCTGATAAAGCTCTGTAGCACCAGCCATTCACCGGTAAAGCCGTTCGTCAGCGGAATAGCGGCAAGCGCCAGCGAGCCGACGAAAGCAAAGACAGCGGTATACGGCATTTTGCGTGCGAGGTCACCGAACAGCTCCAGGTTTTTGCTGCCGGTGCCGTGCATAATGCTGCCGGCACACATAAACATCAGCACCTTCATAATGCTGTGGTTAAAGGCATGCACCAACGCAGCCACAAAGCCAAGCATATAAAAGCTGCTGCCGGAAGCCTTCATCAGCATACCACAGCCGAAGGCAGCAAAAATTACGCCCATATTTTCCACAGAGGAGTAAGCAAGCACGCGCTTGATATCCGTTTCCATCTGAGCATAGAGTACGCCCAAAAATGCGGATACTACGCCTGCCAGCAGTACAACAACACACCACCAGTAATTCCAGGCAGGCAAAAAGCTGAACATAAAACGACCGAAACCGTAGAGAGCAATCTTCAGCATAACACCGCTCATCAGCGCGGAAACGTGGCTGGGAGCCGCAGGATGCGCCTTAGGCAGCCACACATGCAGCGGCACCAGACCGGCCTTCAAAGCAAAGCCGGCAAAGGCACAGACAAAAACAAGATGCTGCCAGCTGCCATCCAACGTATTCTTGGCCATAGCAGCAAAGCTGAAGCCCTCGCTGGCAGAGCCTGTCAGCAAAAAGGCAATCATAATCGCCGCCGTACCGACGCTGGTCATAACCAAATACTGATAGGCAGCATTCCAGGTAGCACGCTTTTCGGATTCATGGTTAACCAGCATAAAGGAGGCTACAGCCATAATCTCCCAGAAAAGTAGGAAGCTGAAGGCATCGCCGGCCAACAGCACCAGTACCATAGACATGATGAACAGGCACCACATGCCGCCCAAAAGACGCAGACGGCTGCCCTCATAGCTACGCGCATAACCGAGTGCGTACAGGCTGGTAACAACACCGGCGATACCGGTCAAAAGCAGAAAGACTGCGCTCCAGCCATCGCAGCCTAAAGAATACGAGCCCCAGGTCAGGGGTGCGGGGCTCACGCCACCAAAGAGCTGCAGGCCTGCCGCATAAGCGCAGACAGCGCTGCCAAAAAGGGCAGCGCTGTTAGCAAGCCAGTGTGCAGCACGCTGCATGCCGTGGGGAAGCAGCATGGTTAATACGCCGATGCCATAGAAGCCCACAGCCACCAAAAACATTTCCATTTCATCACCTACACATAAAAATTTCAACTTCTTCACAAAAATGACATGTATCGTTAATTATAACACATTTGTTGACTGCGTAAAAGCAAATTACTGTTAAGAATACAAAAAAATACACCGGGCCTGCAGAAAATCCACAGGTCCGGTGGTTTTATAATAAGGCTTCGGCATCAAATAAGCTTCCGGCAGATTATATTTTTGCTTTTACTTATCTGCCCGCAGCGCCAGCTGCTTACACAGCCTGCAGCGCAGCAGCTCAATAAAGCCTGAAGGCTCCTGCACCCGCAGCAACGGTCCGAAGGATAAAATACGGATAACCATTTCCGTTTCATCACTTTTGTTATACATCAGCTGCAGCCTGTAATGCTTTTCATCCAAGCGCTCCGTTATCTTTTCCAGATGCGAAAAATGCAGCATCGCCCGCTCCAGAGCATTGCGCTCATCCGTCAGCAGGACGGTAACCGCACAGCGCTCCGGCTCCAGCAGCATACAGGCTTCTTCTTCCGTCTGCTCCAGCATTTTGCAGCTTTTAATGCGCCCCACATTGACATAATGCAGATGACGCTCGCACACCGCCTTCAGGCGGAACTTGTCATCCTTCGCCGAATATTCCAGCTGCAGCGGCAGATATTCCTTCTGCACACTCTCGTTTTTGCCGCTGATAAAGCTTATTTCTACCCTGCGCTTTTCCGTTATCGCCTGCAGCAGCAAGCGAAAATGCTGTTTGTACTCATCACTGTAACGGTCAAAATAGACAAACTGCTCCTCGCAAAACAGCGGCTCCACATCCTCCAGTCCGCTGCAGTCCACATCAAAAAGCTGTATCCGCTTATCTGTCAGCAGGCTTTTCAGCCAACGCCGCTGCAGTGTTGTCAACGGCATCGCCGGTGCATGCCGCAGCGGCGTAGTCATATCCTTCTGCAGCAGCGGCCAGCTTCCGTCCTGCAGTGCCTTGGGAATGGTCAGGCAGCTGTCGGCAAAGGCCTGCTCCCGCACCAACAGCTCCAAGCTGTCCTTCGTCAGCTGCTTTTCCTGAGCCTGCCGCAGAATACTGCTCACAACATTAAAATAGGTGCCGTATATTTCGTTAAAAAAGCTGTCATTTTTCGCCATCCGCTTGCACCTCCTGCAGATAATAGGCCGCCGTCTGCTCCAGATCATCATAAAAAATGCGCTCTATTTCCTCGTTACTGCAGCTAAAAGCAGTAATACGCCCGATAAAGGTGCGTACCCACGGCAGCAGCTCACGCGCATCATACACGGTAGCACTGAAGCGATAATGCTCCGCATCCAGCTGCCGCACCGTTCCGCAGCGCTTTTCACGCTCCAGGCGCTGCACAATAAACTGCTCGTCAGCTGCCGCTTCCACCGTAAAGCTGATTTCCTCTAACCGGTCTGTCCTAAACATGCCTGCGCCCCAGATGTGCGGCGCCACCTCCTGTGCCAACCGTAGAAACTCCTCATAGCGTCCTTCGGCGCGTTTAACCTCAATACTTTCGATATGATCCAGACGGTTGAACAGCAGCTTTTGCGCAGCATAGCTGTAGCTCAAAAGATACTGACGTCCGGTCCTCGTGCTGCAGTAAATTTTCAAAGGGCAAACATATTGCGGTATGCTGCTGCCGTCCTTGTCACAGCGGTAAAGCGTTACGGACTGCCTGCTGTTCATCGCCTCCAGCAGTTCGTACAGCAGCTTGCTGTCCATCGTATATAAAATAAAATGATGCTTAAAGGCAAAAGCTTCGCATTCCTCGGCAAATTTATCCAGCAAATAGGAGCCTGCCTCTCCCAAAGGCGCCGCCTCGGAAAAGAAGGCGCAGGCAAGCTGCCAGCTGCGCCAGTTCACCTCATCCTGCGCCAAACAGTAAAGATTACGCCGTCCCTGCTTCACCAGCCGCAGCATTCCCAGCGCAGTATATTCATTCAGCTTGTTGCGCACCGTCGATTCATCGGGCTGACGCAGCTGATTGTCAAAGCAGTTGAAATAACGGCCGCTCAGCAGCTCCAACAGCTCTGCCGCTGAATACGCCTTGCCGTCGGCAAGAATATCCAGCAGATAAAAATGCAGTGTAATATCCATGGACGTAAAGCTTTTGGCTTTCCAGCTTTTATACAAGGGATTATGACTGATACTGCTGCTGTCGAAGGAAATGCGGTAGGCTCTGCCGTCCGCTTCGCTTTTGAAGCTCATGTAATCCTCCAGCCAGCTGTCCAGACGCCGGCGATTATCATCGTAGCTTCTGGAGCTTTTGGCGGTAAAATCCTGCCGCTTTTCAAAGCCGTATACATAAAAGCGCCGCATAAAATTGCGGATATCACTGTAATTTTTTAAAAGCTCGCTATAAGCCATCTGCTTTATTTCCCCTTCCGCTTCAAATTAATATTAGTATAACATAAGCAGCGTATCTCTGTAATTACAAAAACGGCGCAGCAGATTTTTGCATCTGTTACGCCGTTAATTTTATTTTTTATTCAACTGTTACGCTCTTGGCGAGATTACGCGGTTTATCAACATCACAGCCGCGAGTCAGAGCCGCATAGTAGGCCAGCAGCTGCAAGGGCAGCACTGCCATCAGCGGTGCCAGATATTTGTCTGTACGCGGGATGTAAATAACATGGTCCGCATATTTTTCCAGAGAGGTGTCGCCCTCAAAGCCGATGGCAATAACCACAGCCTCACGCGCCTTAACCTCCTGCAGGTTGCTGACAGTCTTATCATATACGTCCATTTGCGTTGCCAGCACAATTACCGGTACACCGGAAACAATCAGCGCCAAGGTGCCGTGCTTCAGCTCGCCTGCCGCATAAGCCTCCGCATGAATGTAGGAAATTTCCTTCAGCTTCAGCGCCCCCTCCAACGCTACAGCATAATCAAGGCTGCGTCCCAGGAAGAAGGCATCCTCACTGCTGCCGTATTCACGCGCAAACACCTTAATCTGGTCCACGTTTTCCAGCATTTTATGAATCTGCTCGGGCACAAAGGTCAGGCCCTGCACCAGCTCCTGCTCACGCTCGGCACTCATGCTGCCGCGCAGACGGCCTACATAAATCGCCAGCATCAGCATTGCCAAAAGCTGTGTGGTGTAAGCCTTGGTAGATGCCACGGCAATTTCCGGACCGGCATAGGTATAAACAACCTGGTCTGCCTCACGCGCAATAGAGCTGCCGACAACATTTGTAACCGCCAGAGTACGGGAGCCAAGACGCTTAGCCTCGCGCAGTGCTGCCAGCGTATCACTTGTTTCACCGCTCTGGCTGATAACAATCGTCAGGCTGTTGCCGTCAACAAGCGGGTCGCGGTAACGGAACTCGCTGGCAATATCCACCTCAACCGGCACACGCGCCAGCTGCTCCAGATAATATTTGCCGACAATGCCTGCATGATAAGCGGTACCGCAGGCCACGATAAAGATTTTATTGATTTCGCGCAGCTCCTCGGCTGTCCAGTTCAGCTCGGGGAAGCCGATGGTTTTTGCTTCCGCGTCCAGACGGCTGGTCATGGTGTCGCGCAAAGCCTTAGGCTGTTCATAGATTTCCTTCAGCATGAAATGCTCAAAGCCGCCTTTTTCCGCTGCTTCGGCATTCCAGTTAACGACAAACACCTTCTTGCTGATGGGAGTGCCGTTGATATCCTGCACCCAAACACCGTCTGCCGTTACCGTAGCGATTTCTCCGTCACTCATAATAAAGGTACGGCGCGTATGGTTGATAATCGCCGGAATATCGGAAGCGATAAAATTTTCACCCTCGCCCAGACCGATAATCAGCGGATTATCCTTTTTGGTGCAGATGATTTTATCAGGCTCGTATTCGCACATAAATACCAGACTGTAGGAGCCTTTGATAAGCTTCAGCACCTTTTTGACGGTTTCTTCGAAATCTCCGTCATATTGGTCCGACATCAAATGAGCTACAACCTCGCTGTCCGTTTCGGACAGGAATTCATGTCCCTTGGCAATCAGTTCTTCCTTCAGGCCAAGATAATTTTCAATAATACCGTTATGGACAACGACAAACTTACCGCTGCTGTCCGTATGGGGATGCGCGTTGCGATCCGACGGACGGCCATGTGTTGCCCAGCGTGTGTGACCGATACCTACATTGCCCACAGGCATATTGCCTGCCAATTTCTGACGCAGTGCATCCAGACGGCCTACACATTTTTCTACACGAATGCTGTTGTTTTCATAAACAGCAATACCGGCAGAATCATAACCGCGATACTCCAGCTTGCTCATACCATCAAGCAAAAAGGGGGCTGCTTCGTGATTACCGATATAACCTACAATTCCGCACATAAGTAGTAATCCTCCTCTACGCTGCAAGGTGTAAGGCATCATCTGCTTCGTCAAGTTTTCTCGTATCTGATACCTTCTCCCTTGCGAGCCTGTATTATATTCTTTGCCCTTTCTGCCACCGTGTTTTTCTCTCCCCCGTTACCGGAGGGCTTTGTACATGGTTTGCGGCCTGCAGCCGGCCGTGAGGCATCCGCTGACTGATCGATAACCTCATTCCTCGTCCACCGCCTGAGCGGTACATGCGCTTACATCCTTCACTGTCTGCATTTGGCAGCAAAAACAAGGCTCTGCTGATTTATGAGCAAACAGACAATGAGCCGCGCAGGCAGGCAGTCCCACGCGGCACATCCTCAGACTAATTTAATTTTACAATATGATGACTGGCAGGTCAAGAAAACATTCCTTGAACTTTTCTTGCCTGATGCTTGTCTGCAGGCGTTTCATATAGTATAATCCCATCTTAGACAATTGAATTTTGTTTTTTATATTCGTAAGTTCTAGATGTGATAAGGGTTTGAGCAGCTAAAAACAGCTTTTTTATGTGGAAAGTTTAAGTAATAGTATAAGACATGATGGATTTGTGAATTTAATAAGAACGGTTGTCAAACGCTTTACTTTGTGCTATCATAGAAGTAGAAAAGGTGCCGCCGATAGACGGTTGTCCTTGAACATTTAGGTATAAAAAATAACCGCTTGTTTTGCAGACTGGGCGGTTATTTTTTTGCGTGAATTTGACCTAGCGCATAACCTAGAGCGAATCCTAGAGCTACTGAAGTCAGACATAAGCCGAGAACAGAGATAAGATTATCTAAAGTCATCATTGGTCTCACCCCCTCTTGCCATTAGATTTGCAGTAATACAGAATCTTGCTGCCAGAGGGACAACCGCCTACCGTTATGGAAGCACCATAAAAATATTTTAGCATAAAAAGCGAACATATACAACGAACAAGCTGTGAAAGTTTCTCTGCTCAAAAATACCGCACATAGCGTACAAACGCCCAACTATTACTGTTTTGTAGTAGTTGGGCGTTCTCTTTTTTTGATAGCTGTTGTTGTATACTTATTTTATCAGGAGTACAAATATACTCCACCTGTTTTTTCCAGAATAAGGTTTTCGATGTCATAAACGTCGTAATATCGCTTACTTATGCAATAGCTGACAATTTTGTCGGCGATGATGTCGTCAGATAAAGAGTAGCCTGCGATATTGAGCATTTCTTCTGTCTCTTTGTTATTCAGTTCCAAAGCCAGGCATAAGCAGAGAATCGTACTTTTGCTAGGCTTGTAGCCGGTATCCTTCATGCTGCGGATTTTGGAAAAAACAGTTTTAGAGACGTGCGCTTTTTTATAGAGTTTGTTTTCTGCGATATCTTTTTCTTCGCAGTATTTGATGATGGAAGGATAAAGGTCGCAGGAAGTGTTGGGAAAACTTTTGACGATGTTTTTGATGACGTTTAGTGATAACAATGGCGGCGCACACACGGCGCCACTGACTAAAACATGACGAGACGTAGCATAGGCTATAATGACATAGTTGGACATTATTTCCTGATAGTTTTCTCTTAAATTCTCTATTACGCGTTTGTCGTTCGTCATAGTGCGGACCTCCATAAAGTTTCTTGCAAAGAAACCGAAAAGTGCTGCTTATAGTGTAACATATAAGCAAGGAAAGATAAAGTGAGAAAAAATAACAGTGTTAAAAAGTAACTGTACATTTCGTGAAGATAAAAAAGACATTTGCTTGACGGGGGGGCAGATAGGTATAATGAAGAAAAGCTTTATCTTTTTGATAGATTTATAAGCAGAATGGAGGATTTCAAATGAGTAATGTTGTTCCTTTTGATTTTGAAGAAGTATTGGCAGTAGCAGTAAAAGCTCCAATGGTAAAAATAGATCGTGCAGAGTTTTTGAAAAATAATTTCTCACGTGAAGTTGAACCTAAGATGGTAGATAAAATTGTACAGACAAGTCCTATTAAAGCAGGAGTAAGTGAGCATATTTTGAAAAAAATAGCTAGAGAGTGCATTAAGTACGAGACATACAACGTATCAGCTTTGTCATTTGGTACAGGCTTTGGAGGGTTGATTGGTATTCCTGCTGATTTAGCACAATATTTAGTTCACGTATTGAGAATATCACAGAAATTAGCATATATTTATGGTTATCCTAGTATGATTTCCATTGATGGTGGTATGGATGACGCAACTAAAAGTATAATCCTTCTGTTTATTGGAATGATGTATGGAGTAAGAAAAACTGACGAAGTTATTGCTAAACTATCAGTAACCTTAGCTGAACAAATCGCTAAAAATATAAGCAGAGAGGCGTTGACAAAAACTGCGTGGTATCCACTATTAAAACAAATTTGCAAACAAGTGGGCATTAAAGTGACAAAAGATACTTTGGGTAAAGCTGCTGGCAAATCGATACCGGTACTTGCCAGTATAGTAAGTGCTACTTTGAGTTATATTTGTTTTGAAAAAAATGCAGAACGCTTGCATAAAACTTTGAGAGAAAATCCCGTAAGATAACGAGGGTGAAGAACTGTGAGGTGATATCTTATGCCAGACAACAAAATTTTAATCATGATTGGTGGTATGGCCTTCTTGCTCCCTGCGGCACCTTTTCTCGCATTAGCAGGGATCGGGCTGATTGTTGTTGGTTGTATAATTTATTCCGTAATCAAGAGTTTTGATGAGTAATAGTATAAGACGTGAGGGATTTGTGAATTTAATCAGAACGGTTGTCAAACGCTTTACTTTGTGCTATCATAGAAATAGAAAGAGTGCTACCGATAGACGGTTGCCCTTCAAAATTAACTGTTAAAAATAACCGCTAGTGTAGGAGCTGGGCGGTTATTTTTTTGCGTTTTTACCGAGTTCATAACCAAATTTAGTGCATCCAAGCCCAAAACCAAGCAATGCAAGAACTTCCAGTATATTCATCAGTACCACCCTCTTCCTTGTAGATTTCTATAAAAATATAGATGTCGGCAAATCGAGGGCCGCAAACCCTCCGTAGAGGGCAACCGCCTACCGTATTCTGGTAGCACAAATATATTTTAACATATGTTCGTCAAAAAGAAAATATGCAAAGTACAAAAGCAGACCATTTCATCCGAAAATGATGTAATGATCTGCTTTTAATCTTCATTCAGCAAGGAAGCCTGCTTATGCCAGCTCCTTGGTTACAACGTCGGCAATAGCGTTGGCAATCTGTTCCAGTCGCTCCTGCTTCGGTCCTTCGGCCATAATACGAATCAAAGGCTCGGTGCCGGAAGCACGTACCAGAATCTGGCCGTTTTCGCCCAGCTCCTCCTGATATTTTTTGATTATTTCCTGAATAGCAGCCTTTTCTTCCCAGCCGTTTTTATTCTTCACGCGTACATTCAGCAGAATCTGCGGGAATTTAGTCATCACACCGCTCATCTCAGACAGGGACTTGTTGTTGCGAACCATTGCACACAGCAACTGTACTGCAGTCAGAATGCCATCGCCGGTTTTAGCGAATTCGGAGAAAATGATATGACCGGATTGCTCGCCGCCGATAGAATAATTGTGCTTGAGCATCTCTTCCAGTACATAGCGGTCACCAACAGCAGTTTTGACAGTCTTGCCGCCATGAGCCTTCATCGCCTGATGCAGGCCGACGTTACTCATAACAGTGGTTACCAGCATATTGTCATGCAGCTTGTTGCGCTTCATCAGCTCCAGCGCGCAAATCAGCATAATCTGGTCGCCGTCCATAGCCTCGCCGTTTTCGTCAACTGCCAGGCAACGGTCAGCGTCACCGTCATTAGCAATACCTACATTAGCGCCAACCTCACGAACCTTTTTCTGCAATGCTTCCAGGTGAGTAGAACCACAGCCATTGTTGATATTGATACCGTTAGGCTCGTTGAAAATTGCCACAACCTCAGCACCCAGACTGCGCAGGATAACCGGTGCAATTTCACTGTTGGCACCATTGGAGCAGTCCATAACAATCTTCAGGCCGTTCAGCTTAGCATAAGCGGTGCTCAGAATATGCTTAATGTACAGTGCAGACAAATCCTTTTCGTAAATAATTTGGCCTACGCTGCTGCCGCTTACTGCCTGAGTGTAATCAATCGGTGCAGCAACGATAGCTGCAATTTCGTCCTCTACTGCGTCAGGCAACTTGTGGCCTGTCTGAGAGAAAAATTTGATGCCGTTGTCTTCAAACGGATTGTGAGAAGCAGAAATTACTACACCGGCGTTAGCCTTAACCTCACTGGTCAAAAAGGAAACTGCCGGAGTAGGCATAACGCCCAGAAGATGTGCATTGCCGCCAGCGCTGCAGATACCTGCTGCCAAAGCGCTTTCCAGCATTTGTCCGCTGCGGCGTGTATCTCTTCCGATAATAATTTTCGGGCAGGAAACCTCGCGGCCAAAGTATTTTGCGGCAGCATAGCCCAGCTTAAAGGCCAGCTCCGGAGTAAGCTCTACGTTCGCCACACCGCGAACACCATCAGTACCAAATAATCTTGCCATTTTTTGTAATAACCTCCCTAATGTTAATTCGTTTATATGTGAGTTGGGAATTGTTGACGAAAAAATAAAATTAAGAGCCTCTCCTTGGGGAGAGGTGTCATCGCATAGCGATGACGGAGAGGGGTAACACATAACATAACGCTATGCGTAAAAGTAAATGCTGCAAAATCCCCTCTCAGTCGCCCTACGGGCGCCAGCTCCCCCCAAGGGGAGCCTAATTCTCAGTATTGCTCCAACCTAAATCACTTCACCGGCGCAAATCTTTCCATAATCGCACGCGCCACATGATAGCCGTCAAGCGCTGCGCTCATAATACCGCCGGCATAGCCTGCGCCTTCGCCGCAGGGATAAAGCAAATCATGTGTCAGCGATACATAGCTCTGTCTGTCGCGCTCGATGCGAACCGGTGCCGAGGTGCGTGTTTCCACGCCCGTCAGCAGTGCACCGCCGTCGGCATAGCCTGCCAGCTTGCGGCCGAAGCTCGTAATGCCCTCGCGCAGAGTATCCGTAACGTAAGCAGGCAGCACCTTGTCTAAGCTGCAGGCCGCAAGTCCCGGACGATAGCTTGGCTGTACCAAACATTCCAAGGACGGAGTGCTGCGCTTCAAAAAGCTGTCCAGATTCTGCGCAGGCGCATAATAGCTGCTGCCTGCCGCCGCATAAGCAAGCTGCTCATAGCGGCGCTGGAATTCTACGCCTGCCAGCGCACCCTCGCCGAAATCCCTGCTGTCTACATTCACCACCAGCGCACTGTTGGCAATGCCGCTGTCACGCTTAAACATGCTCATGCCGTTGACAACCACGCCACCGGCCTCCGAAGCAGCGGCAACTACCTGACCGCCCGGGCACATGCAGAAAGAATATGCTGTGCGTGTTTTATCCTGCGTATGGTAAACAAGTGCGTAATCCGCTGCGCCCAGCAGATGATGTCCGGCAAAGCTGCCGTACTGCGCCCTGTCAATCAGCTCCTGCGGATGCTCGATGCGCACACCGATGGCAAAGGGCTTCGCCACAATGCCTACGCCCCTGCGTGCCAGCATAGCGTAGGTATCGCGCGCGCTGTGACCGCAGGCCAGTACCACGGCTCCTGCCGCCAGTCTTTCACCGCCGTCAAGGATTACGCCCTGCACCGCATTATTTTTGATATCCAGATCAACCACATGCGCATCGTAACGCACGCTGCCGCCCAGCTCCGCAATACGGTGGCTGAGTCCCTGTACCATCGCACGCAACTTATCCGTGCCTACATGCGGTTTATGCTCGTACAAAATATTTTCCGGCGCCCCTGCATCCACAAAGAGCTGCAGGATTTCGGCCATCATAGGATCATTGACGCGCGTAGTCAGCTTGCCGTCCGAAAAGGTGCCTGCACCGCCCTCGCCAAACTGTACGTTGGACGCGGGGTTAAATTCTCCCGTCTGCCAAAAGCGCTGTACATCCTGCACACGCTGCGCTACCGGCTTGCCGCGCTCCAAAAGCAGCGGCTTATAGCCATGCTCTGCCAGCTGCAGTGCCGCCAAAAGGCCTGCAGGACCGGCACCGATAACCACCGGCGGTGCGCTCAGCGGCAGTGTGCCAAGCTCCAGCGTCGGCTGCTGCTGCTCCTGATATTGCGTAATATCACGGTCCGCCAGCAGGCGTTTTGCCTGTCTGCCGCCTGTTTCTACCTCTGCCAGTACATGGTAGTTGAGGCAGATATCATTTTTCTTGCGCGCATCCACTGCCTTGCGTACTATCCGCACACTGCCCAAAGCATCACGCGGAATGCCGCATTTACGGCACACCGCCTGCTCAAGCGTCTGCTCCTGTCGCAGGCTGATACGCACATTATTTATTTTCAGCTTCATCTATAAATCAGTTCTGCCTTTCTACCGATATTTTTATCTGCACCGTACGTCTTTCTGGAATAACCTTTTCCGGCAAATCCAGCTCAGCCGCAACAACGGTGCTGCCGGTCAGCTTGCTTACATCCACCGGCTTGGTCTTGACATCCTTCAGCTCCTTCAGCACGGAAGGCGGTGCGGTAACGCGAACGCTTGTCGGCACAATCTCTGTTTTGGTAACAATAATACCGGCAGGCAAATCACCGCTCATAACCAGCTTAACCGGAATATCCAGCGAATGCATCTGGCTTACCATATTGGCCTGCACCATTACACGCTCAGGGATAATTCTCATATTAGGAATATCGTAACCGTCGTCACTCACGGCAACCAGCTCGCTTTCCGTCTGGAAGCTGCCGCTATGGTTGCTGATATCAATAGGAGCAACAACACGGTTTACCTTATCTATACGATGCGTTGCACCGCGCAAAGTAACCTCCGCCGGAGTAATTATACTGCTGCCGATGGTCATATCACCGTTCACAGCGCCCACGATACGCGTAGTAACGGGAACCTTTTTCTCGCTTACCGTATCCACATATACGGAAACCTCCTTAGGCGTTACGGATACAATCTCGCCGCCGGAGTAGGTTACCGTAATCGGCAGGCTCTGCTGACCTTCGGTTATATTTTTTAAATTGATAGAAGCATTGATTTCGGCACTCAGATTATCGGAACTGAGTTTGGCACGCGAGCCGCGCACCTTAACCAGAATTTTATCGGGAGCATTAAAGACCATCATATTTTGCGGCAGATTTCTCTGCTGCAGGCGCACCTCGATATTACGCTCGATTATCGGGTTCTGGTCGGTCATTACATATACCCACAGGCCGCAAGCCATGAGCAGGCAGATAATCCTTGCCAACAGGTTTTCCTTCCGCGCCAGCCTTTGCAAAAATCTCATTTTTTCTCACCGCCCCACAAGCTCTTGATTTTATCAACCAAAGAATTCTTAACTGCTGCATGCGGACGGAAAATTGCCGTGCGCAAAATTTCCTTCACATCATCCACCGTCAGATAACGCATCAGCTCGCCGTTGCGGGCAATGGAAATCGTACCGGTTTCCTCGCTGACAACAAGAATCATCGCATCGGACTGCTCGGACATACCGATAGCTGCACGATGGCGGGTACCAAGCTCCTGGCTCAAATTACGGTTTTCCGTAAGCGGCAGCAGGCAGCAGGCAGCAACAACGCGGTTGCCGCGGATAATAACAGCGCCGTCATGCAGCGGTGTATCCTTAACAAAAATGTTCTGCAGCAAGCCAGAGCTCACCAGACCGTCAATCGGCACACCGGTTTCGATGCGCTCTGCCAGACCGGTAGCACGCTCAAAAACCATCAGCGCACCTACCTTGTTTTTGCTCATCACCTTCGTGGCATGGGCAACGGCATCCAGCATTTCCTCCAGCTCCTGCTCATCCAGCTCGCTGCCCTTGTGGAACAGCTTGCCGCGGCCGATTTGCTCCAAAGCACGTCGCAGCTCCGGCTGAAAGACAACAGGCAGGGCGACCATAATCACCGTCATGCTCTTTTCCAGCAGCCAGCTGATAACATGCAGGTTCAGCCAACGGCAGATAAGCGTGAAGCCTATCAGCACCATGAGACCCTTGCCCAGTGTTGCGGCACGAGTGTTTTTCAGCATCAGGAACAAACGGTAAAGAAAATAGGCAACGACGACAATATCTATAACATCCAAAAATGTGATTGTCGAAAGCAAGCCTTGCAGTTGTATCATCATAATTGCATTGCTCCTATCTATCAGACACTATCGACTAAGCGCTAAGCCTTAGTCCATTTTCAGAATCGCCATGAATGCCTCCTGCGGCAGCTCCACACTGCCAACCTGCTTCATGCGCTTTTTACCTTCCTTCTGTTTTTCCAACAGCTTACGCTTACGGCTGATATCGCCGCCGTAGCATTTCGCCAGTACATCCTTACGCATAGCGCGGACGTTTTCGCGGGCAATAACCTTGTTGCCGATTGCTGCCTGTACCGGAATTTCGAACATCTGACGCGGAATCAGGCTGCGCAGCTTTTCAACCAGCTGACGGCCGCGGACGGTAGCAAATTCCTTATGCACAATCGCGGAAAGCGCATCGACAGGCTCGCCGTTCAGCAGGATATCTACCTTCACCAGATCGGAATAACGGTAGCCGGACAGCTCGTAGTCCAGGGAAGCATAACCGCGGGTAGCGGATTTCAGACGGTCAAAATAGTCAAAGATTATCTCGCTCAGCGGTAATGCGTAGTGAATCATAACACGGGTATCATCAAGATAGGTCATGTTATCGTATTCACCGCGTTTTTCCTGGCTCAGCTCCATAACAGCGCCTACATAATCCTTCGGCACAATGATGGTTGCATTAACGAAAGGCTCCTCAACATGGTCGATAACAGTCGGGTCCGGGAACAGGGACGGGTTATCTACCATTTCAACGTCGCCGTTGGTGCGGAACACCTCATAAATAACGTTCGGTGCGGTAGTAATCAGGCTCAGATTATATTCGCGCTCCAGACGCTCCTTGATAACGTCCATATGCAGCAGGCCCAAGAAGCCGCAGCGGAAGCCAAAGCCCAGCGCGGTAGATGTCTCCGGCTCAAATACCAGAGAAGCATCGTTCAGCTGCAGCTTTTCCAAAGCATCACGCAGGTTATCGTAATCGGAATTCTCTACCGGATACAAACCGCAGTATACCATCGGTGTAGCCTTGCGGTAACCGGGCAACGCTTTTTCGGCAGGATTATCGGCATCTGTTACGGTATCGCCTACGCGTGCATCCTTAACGTTTTTGATGCTGGCAGCAAAGAAGCCTACCTGGCCCTCCTCCAGCTCATCAACATTGACAATGCCCGGTTTGAAGTAACCGACCTCGGTAACATCAAATTCCGCACCGGTTGCCATCATGCGAATCTTCATGCCCTTGCGCAGACGGCCCTGCATAATGCGTATATATAAAACTACGCCCTTGTAAGCGTCAAATTTGGAGTCAAATACCAACGCCTTCAGCGGTGCTTCCGCATCGCCCTGCGGCGCCGGCACGCGCGCTACGATTGCTTCCAGTACGTCCTCGATGCCAATGCCGGTTTTGGCACTGCACAGAACTGCGTCGGACGCATCAATACCGATAACGTCCTCGATTTCCCTTTTAACATGCTCAGGGTCGGCACTCGGCAAATCAATTTTGTTGATAACCGGGATAATCTCCAGATCGTTATCCAGCGCCAGATACACGTTAGCCAAAGTCTGCGCTTCAATGCCCTGAGTAGCGTCGATAACCAGCAGTGCACCCTCACATGCTGCCAATGCACGCGAAACCTCGTAGGTAAAGTCTACGTGGCCCGGAGTGTCGATAAAGTTCAGCATATACTCCTCGCCGTTGCGCGCCTTGTAAATGCTGCGCACAGCTTGCGCCTTGATAGTGATGCCGCGTTCACGCTCCAAATCCATGGAATCGAGAATCTGCTCCTCCATCTCACGCTTGCTCAGCGTTCCTGTATATTCAATCAATCTGTCCGCCAGGGTAGACTTGCCATGATCTATATGGGCGATAATAGAAAAGTTGCGAATGTGATTTTGTTCAATCATAAATTACTCTTCCTGCTCCTTCATTAAAATGTATTATTTCAGGCCAATATTGGCTTGAGCCTGTTTTATTAGTACTAATTATTATACCATTATACGGCAAAGCCTGTAAACTAAAAAGAGAGACAGCTCGGCGCCATCTCTCTTCGTGCTGCGTTTTATTTCAGCTTCGTGTCCTCAAATTCAACGCACTTGTAGTAATTGTCAATTTTATAATTTAGCTTTTCAAGCGTTTCCTGCATCTGCGCCATGCGCTCGAGCAGCTTGGCACGCTCCTCAATTAAAATTTCCTTGCGTGCCGCCCGCGTTTTGTCGCCCTGCTGAAACAGCGCCACATATTCAATCAGGCTTTCTACCGAAATGCCTGCTGTGCGCATGCATTTGGCGAAGTTTACCCAGTTACAGTCCGTTTCGGTGTAGTCGCGAATACCGCTTTCGTTGCGGTTGACAGCCGGAATCAACCCGATACGCTCATAATAACGCAGCGTGTCCGCTGTAATGTCATACATTTTGCTTACTTCGTTTATTTTCATCCCGCTTACCTCCTGCCAGGATTGTTTTCCTGCTTTCTGCTTATATTTTAGCATTTAGAGTCAGCTCCAGGTCAAGCGTCCGCAAAATATTTTTTACAGGAACAGGCAGGCATATTTGTGATTTTCTCTTGCATAATGCTCGCATTCGTGGTAGAATAATGCAGTACAAGAAAATTCAGGAGGTGAAATTCGTTGCCGAACATTAAATCTTCCATCCGCAGTGTAAAGACCGACGCAGAACGTCGTGCTAAAAACGCTCCGATTAAAGCAGCTCTCCGTAATGCTTCCCGCAAAGTAGAGGCTCTGGCTAAAACCGGCGCTAAAGAAGACGCTCAAGCTACTATGGCTACTGCTTCCGGTTTGCTCGATAAAGCAGCTCGCAAAGGCATTATCCATAAGAATGCTGCAGCTCGCAAAAAATCCAGACTTGCAAAGAGAATCAACGCTATGGCTTAATTCTTACAAGCTGACCTGCTCTGAAAAGAGCAGGTTTTTTGCATTTCAGGGATAAATTTTTGCAGGCAGGCTAATCAAGATCATAATTGATGTAAGTAAAGCTCTCAATCACGTCATTATCATTCAGCGTAATAATCAACTGCTTGGCAGGTCTGTCAAAGCCATCCGCATCAAGCACAGATTTTTCCCACACGATACTGTTTGTCGGCTCCTCAGCATCAACAGCAGACTCGTGCCAGCCGATTCTCCGCATCATATCGTAAAAATTATTCCGCTCTTTCTGATCAAAATGCTGTCCGACTGCGTAGCCTGCCATCTCGCCGGGAGCCTTGTTAATCACTACCTGATAGGTTTTTCCGTCAAAGGCTCTCGTGTAGAACACACGCAGACCTACCTGCACCTTATTAAGGTCATAAGCAATATTCATATCGTCGGCATGCTCCACTCTGCCCATGCTGTAGCCAGAGCCTGCTGCATAGCCGGCGGGATCGTTAATCCAGTTTGCCTCTACCGCAGCCTGAAAGCGTCCTTCATCTGAATGAGCATATTGGCCATCAGGCAACGCACCTATAAATTGGTTATACATGTAGCCTCTGTAGCCTTTTTCGGTAGTTCCGTACACCCACACATATTTACTGTTAGGTATAAACACTACCTTTCTTGCATAAAATTTATCGCCGTTTTGCAGCATGGTTACTACCTCACAGTTTGTGTTAGGCTCTGTTCTTAAGTTAACATCCGTAGCAATACATTGAGTTGCCAACGGCCAGCGCGGATGTTCATCAATAATATCCGAAAGATAACCGCCGCTGAGATGAGCAAAAGCGGTGTTGGCCAAGAGTGCCATCCCCAAGGTCATGCCCAAAAACAAATTCTTTTTCATATGTATATCCCTCCCTTGATTGCGGCACGAAATCCCTCAATCAACAAATTTCAAACACAGGCTGCTTATTTTTTACAACAAGCATCTGTCTTTCGGTTACCCGCAAAACATATACAGAGAATTATCAACCTTATAGTTTTGCAATTGCTTTATATCTCCCCTGTAAGGGGAGGTGGCTGCGAACACCGGCAAGCAGACGGAAGGGTTGTTACCGCTTCCGAAGCAGCAAAAGCTGGGTTCCTCAGCATCATTATAGCGTAAAATAACAAAAGCATCCCCACACTTTTACTGCAAAAAGTGTAGGGATGCTTAATTTCTTTATCAGCAGCAGTCATTTCACTGCCTAAGCCTTACTCCCGGCAGACACCGCAACGACGGCAGCCGTCAAAGCACATCGGGGTAAATTTGCCGCTCTCGCTGCGCTGCAGCTCAGCCGCAAGATACTCCTGCGTCACGCCCATGTCCAGATGCTGCCACGGCAGCGGCTGGCCGACCTGCAGCTCGCGCTCCGCCAGCTCCTCGGCATCAATGCCTTCTTCCTTCAGCACCTGCTTCAGGCTGCGGCCTTCCACATGTGCCTTCAGCAGCGCTTCGCCGATACGTCTGCTGCCGCGCGCCAGCACGGACTGCACCACAGTTTCCTTCAGCGATTCGGTTATCAGCTTAATGCGCTTTTCCTTCTTCAGACCGTCGCCCAAAATTTTAAAGCGCTTCTTCAGCGTGCGCACATTACAAAGCGGCGCCCACTGGTACGGCGTAAAGGGCTTGGGCACAAAGCCGTTGACCGAAATAACCAGCTCGCCCTTGTTGCCCACAGCATCCATCTTGGCACGCACGCGTTTAATCATCTCCACCGTTTCGACGATATCCTCGTCCTCTTCTCCCGGCAGACCGATCATATAATACAGCTTGATGTTGCGCATTCCGGCAGCAGCAGCCAGCTCGATAGAATTATAAACGTGCTCCTCCGTAATGCCCTTGTTAATCGCAGCGCGCATCCGCTCGCTGCCTGCCTCCGGCGCTACGGTCATCGTGCGCTGTCCGCTCTGCGCCAGTGCATGCGCAATCTGCTCCGTGAGCATATCAGCACGCATGCTGGCCACGGAAAATGGTATCTTATGCTCCACCAAGTATTCCGTCAGCTCTGCCATCTGCGGATGGTCGGAAACGGCAGCGCCCATCAGGCCCACCTTTTTCGTGCGCTCGGGGCGCTTGGCAATATCTGCCAAAATATTTTCCAGCTTACGCGGCCGCGGCTTGCGGAAGCAATAGCCTGCCATGCAGAAGCGGCAGTGACGGCCGCAGCCGCGCGCCACCTCGACGATAAACATATCCTCAAATTCCGTTCCGCTCGTCACGATAGCAGAGGTGTGCGGATAAGCGTCGATATCACGCGCCCACTGGCGCGCAACCTTCGCAGGCGCACCTTCCTGCGGCAGCAGGACGGTAAACTCGCCCTCGTCATCGTACTGCGCCGTATACAGGCTGGGAACATAAACGCCCGGCACCTTCGCCAGCGCCGCCAGACGCTCTTGCTTGCTTTCCTCGCGGTAGATGGTATCCAGCACATGCTGCACTGTTTCCTCGCCCTCGCCGATAACAAAGGCGTCAGCCACAGCAGCTAAAGGCTCGGGATTGAAGGTAGCACAGGGACCGCCGATAATCACCAAAGGCTCGCGCTGATTGCGCTCCGCCGCCCGCAAGCGGATATTGCCCAAATCCAGCACCGTCAGCAGATTATCATAATCCATTTCAAAGGACAGCATAACGAAAATAACGTCAAAATCTGCCAGCGGACGCTGGTTTTCCAAGCTCAGCAGCGGTGTTTTGCTTTTGATATGCTCCTGCTGCAGGCGTTTATCCGGCAAAAAGAAGCGTTCGCAGGCGCTGTCACCGCGTTCGTTAATCATCTGATACAAAATGTGCATTCCCAGGTTCGACATGCCCAGATGGTAGACGTTGGGGTAAATAAACGCTACCGAATGGCGTAAACCCGGCGGATACACCTGCGCGCCGGTTTCATTTTCTCTTGTTTCTTTAATGTAGTTTTTAATTATCCAAGACAAAGCATTTCCTCTCCGAGTATCTATAATGTATTAAGAAAATATCAGCGCAAAATTACGCTGATATCCTCTTGTATTTTACTGCTATTTTTCTGCTAATTTGCGTTCAAACAAATCGATAACTGTTTTCAAAACCTTTAAGCGGGCATAATATTTATTGTTGCCCTCAACCACGGTCCACGGTGCATACGAGGTGTCGGTGCGCACCAGCATTTCGTTGACTGCCGCTTCGTAGGCATCCCATTTATCACGGTTACGCCAGTCCTCATCCGTAATTTTCCACTGCTTGTTGGGGTCATTCTGACGGTCATTGAAGCGTCGCAGCTGCTCATCCTTGTCAATCTGCAGCCAGAATTTGGCGATGGCGATACCGTGCTCGCTCCACTGCGCCTCCATATCCTTGATTTCATCATAGGCACGCTGCCATTCCTGCGGTTTGGCAAAGCCTTCGATACGCTCTACCATGACACGTCCGTACCAGGTGCGGTCAAAAATCGCTATAGTGCCAGGCTGCGGCAATCTGGTCCAGAAGCGCCACTGATAATGGAACTGCTTTTCAACCACGTTCGGCGCCGCAATCGGGTGCACATGAAAGCCCAACGGATCCAGTGCCGCCGTCAGTCTGCGGATAGCACCACCCTTGCCGGCAGCGTCCCAGCCCTCAAAGCCGATGACTACCGGAATCTGCGCCTTGAACATTTCAATCTGCAGCTGTGTCAGCTTTTTCTGGTACTTATCGAGCTTTTCCTTATATTCTTCTTTAGTAAGCTCCTTATTGGCGTCAATCTTGCTCAGCACATCGTAGGTGGCCGCAGTGCGCTTATCAGAGGCAGGCTCAACAGGCATCTGTACGGCCTTTTCGATAGCATCGGCAATCGTGCCGAATACCTCCAGACGCGCGCTGCGCGGATCATCGTCGGCAATCAGATGCCAGGGAGCATTTACCGTATCAGTGGCCTCCAGCATTTTTTCGTAATGCGGCAAAAATTTATCGTAATCTTCGCTTTCATCAATCGCAGGATTCAGGTCACGCCACGCCTTGCCCAGTGTTTTGGCATTCTTGGCAATATTTTTCTTTTGCTGCTCTGGTGACAGATGCAGGAAAAATTTGAGCACAAGATAATTATCGTCCGTGAGCATTTTTTCAAAGTTGTTGATATGCTCAAAGGAAACAGCAGGATACTTGGTGTTATCCTCTTTATCCGCCAGCTCGTTGGCGTTTTTCAGATAATACCAGCTGCGGTGATAAACAGCAATATGTCCCAACGCCGGCAAACGCTTCCAGAAGGCGCCGAAAAACGGCTGTTCCTGCATTACGCCGCGCAAGCGCACGCTGGAATATACATTAAAGCCGCGGGCATCCATCTGCTGCATCATTTCGTTAATCAGCGCACTGCGTCGCGCACCGCGCCAGCCCTCAAACACGACGATAATCGGTCTTTTGGCATCGCGGGCCAGGCGCTGCGCCTTTCCCAGGCGTTCACCCAGCACTTCCATCTGCCTGTTGTATTCTTCCTTGGACACTTTTTTACTCAAATCCAGCTTTTCCAGCATTCTCCAACATCTCCTTACTGTTTGTGAGAATCTTTAAATCAGCGCTCCTCATAGGGGTTAAGAGCGCGCGGTTTCCCCAATACCTCTGCCATGATAATGCCGTTGACCAACGCCGCATGCTTCAGCTTCACACGCTTTTTCGGCGCAGACTGCGCCTGCTGTGCGTAGTGCGCATTAAACGCCGCTGCGGCAGCGTTCATCTTTGCTTCGTCGTATCTGTAATCACTGCGGGAATCATAATAAACCTTGCTCTTGTCATGCACAAGGGCTTCATTTTCACGGTGAATTCTGCCGGTATGATCATGCATTGCTTCGCCGTCACGGTGAACTCTGCTGCCATCATCACGGCGCACACGCGTTCCATCATGCACTACGCCTTGGCTGCTTTGACGCTTGCGCGCCTGCGCCTCCTCCGTCGTCTTTTTCAGACGGCGCTCAAACTCGGCGGCAAGATCCTTAGGCTTAGCCTGCGTTTGCTGCTCTGCCTGCGTCGGCTGCTGCTCCTGCGGCTGCTCTTGCGGCAGCTCCCGCTGTCTGCGGCGGCGGTTGCGCCTGTCCAAAAATACGTTGGCCAGCATTACGAGGACAAAAAGCAGGGGGATTAAATCACTGTCAAATAAACCGCCCATAAGCTGCACCTCGCTTATTTACTGCCCTCAGGCTTTTCCTCGCCCTCCGGGCTTACCTCGGCAATCGTGCGGCGCATCTGCGTATCTGCCTGAATATTGTTCAGGCGGTAATAATCCATTACACCCAAGCGGCCGTTGGCCAGTGCCTCTGCCATAGCTGTCGGCACCTTAGCCTGTGCTTCCACAACCTTCGCCTGCATTTCCTGTGTATAGGCCTTCATTTCCTGCTCCTTGGCAACAGCCATCGCACGGCGTTCCTCAGCGCGCGCCTGAGCAATGCGCTTATCTGCCTCCGCCTGGTCGGTCATCAGCGCAGCGCCGATGTTACGGCCTACATCTACGTCCGCAATATCAATGGAAAGAATTTCAAAAGCAGTGCCTGCATCAAGGCCTTTATCCAAAACTGTTTTGGAAATATAGTCGGGGTTTTCCAGCACCTTGCTGTGGTCGGCGCTGGAGCCTACGTTTGTTACAATGCCTTCGCCGACACGCGCGATAATAGTTGCTTCGCCGGCACCGCCTACTAAGCGGTCAATATTGGCGCGCACAGTTACGCGCGCCTTTACCTTCAGCTCAATGCCATCCTTGGCAACAGCGCTTACTACCGGAGTTTCGATAACCTCGGGGTTAACGCTCATCTGCACAGCCTCCAGCACATTGCGTCCCGCAAGGTCAATGGCACAGCCACGCTCAAAGCTCAGCTCAATCTGCGCTCTGTGGGCAGCAATCAAAGCGTCGATAACGCGGTCAACGTTACCGCCTGCCAGATAATGTGCCTCCAGCTGGTTGACGTTTACGTCAAGACCTGCCTTGTTCGCCTTAATCAAAGGCAGCACAATCTGCGACGCGGGCACACGGCGCAAACGCATACCGATAAGGTTGAAAATGCCCACGTTAACACCGGCGGCGATTGCCGAAATCCACAGGCCCAACGGCACAAAGTTAAGAAAAATCGCGATACCGGCAATAGCAATGATTACTACAAAGCCACTGCCGAAAATCATACTGAATAATACATCCATAATATCACTCCTTCGTTTGTTCTACAAAAATTTTGCTGCCCTCCACCCGCACAATAATCACGTGAGCAGACTTTTCGATATAATCTCCCTGGCTGCTCACATCAAGACGCTTGCCGTTCACCAGAATCGTGCCTGCAGGACGCAGCGTGGTCAAGGCTCTGCCTCTTTTGCCCACCAGCATGCTCCAGTCATTGCCGCCGGTGTAGCCTTCGCTGTTTTTTTGGCGTGTCCACAGCACAAAGGGATTATACTTGCTTTCCTTGGGCAGATACACGCAGAGCAGGGTAATCACCAGCACCAAAAACAGATACACTGCCAAAAGCACCAGCGCTGCCCAGGTATTGCCGCCCAAAACGTAAAAGCCGCCGACTGTCAGGCACACCATGCCGCTGACACCGAAAATGCCAAAGCCCGGCACCACAAATTCTATCAGCAGCAGGACAAGACCTGCCAGCATAAAATAATATTCCAATGGCATGATGCACCTCCTCAACGCCTGTACAATTATAGTATAGCAGAGTAAAAGCTTGAAGTAAATTTAAAGTTTATGCCGCAAAAAGCAAAGCTGCCTGTAATACTTTAACAAAAGATTTTTTCTGGCGCATTTATTCAAAAAGCAGTATCCAGAATACGTGCACAGTAAGATTATTTGCTGCTTTACTTATCGCGCCAAAAATTGTATGATAAAGGAAAAGCTTCTTCTACTATAAATAAAGGCGGGACTTAATGATGAAAAAATTACTTATTTTACTGACGCTGATTTTTGCGCTTGCCTGCACTTGCACAGCCTTAGCTGGCGCAGGCACTGATAAAAACGCTAACATGGAAAAAATAACCAGCACCAGCGCTGGCGATTTATATCTTGATAAGGATAATTTGCAGGCATTGCGCCAGGGCGACAAGCTTTTTTTGCTGTTGTCTGCCGAGCTGCGCTACAATAAGGAAATGCTACCTAAGCTGCAGGCCACCAAGCCAGAGCTGAAAACAGCAATCAGCATGACGCAGATTTATTTGTATAATAACGATGGCACGCAGTATGCGCTGCTCAAAAGCCTGTACACCGATAAGGACGATAATGTTGTTTACACTATCGAAGGCTCGCCCAATTTGCAGCCTGTCAAAAGCAAGCTGCAGATGCTGCTGTACGAAAGAGCGTTGACAGCGATGGAAAACCAAAAGCGCATTGCCGATATGCTCAGACGCAAAGCGTAACAAAAAGACCTTGATGTCAGTTTTTACTGACGCCAAGGTCTTAAATTTTTTAATGAAGCTCTTTATAAGCAAACATTTTATTGCTTTAGTTGAATTTTATGATAAAATGTTTTTGACAACCGGTTCACGGGGTGTGATTGCCTTCATTCTATACGAATGGAGGTGATGTCTATGGTATATTTCAGCTTTCAGGATTTAATGTCCTTTGGAATTTTTATCGTAGCATTACTTACGTTCATTTTTAAGAACAAATAGTAAAAAAGTTACGGACATAGAAAAACCGCCCCTTGACTTTGGCGAGCTCGGAGCGGATTTTTCTTAACTAAACTCGGCAACCCACCTCTGTGGGCGGTTGTCTTTTCTATATCTAATATACCACACAAATCACAGCTTTGCAAGTTTTAAGGCTGGAATTTGAGCAAATGCTCAAACTCCAGCCTTTTTGTTCATAAGGTCAGTATGATGATTCCAGCCTCATGAACTGCCAAGCAAGCGGTTGGGGGCATTGCTTGGCGGAGTATGATGATTTATAGGAAAAACAGTTGTTATCCTGCTATGACTGCACCTGCTGCCAGCTTATCAGCCAAAATGCTTAGCCTGGGTTGCATCAGCTGCTGCCTTAGCATTATCTGCGCTCACCTGTGCCTGACGCGCCAGTTTGGCTGCATATTCAGCACGCTCCTGCGCTTCTTTGGCAAGTTTGGCTGCTGCCTGATATTTTTCGGCTGCTGCCAACTCCTTCTTAGCCTGCTCCTCGCGCTGCTCTTCTAAAAGCTTTTGCGGGGATTTGTGGCCGAAGCGCCAGGTTGCACCGATACCGCCCATGGTCTCGCCGCCGGCAGTAGACAGGCTGACGTTAATCATGAAGTTCTTGTTCGGATAGTGGAAGAAGCCCATTGCCACGCCAGTTTCGCCCTTGTATTGGCCGAGGCCGATGCTGAATTCACTCGGAGCCTGCGGATCGTAGCCAATGCTCTTCAGGGAAGCGATAGCTGCTGCCATTGCGCCTACCTTATTTACACGGTCGTTGACGTCGTTAATGCGGCCGTCAAGACGGGTAACCTCTTCGCTGATGCGGTTATCCAGACGTTCAACCTCACCGCGGCGGATTGCAGCTTCAGCATTGATGCCGCCTACTGCAGTTTCGTTGCTCTTGTACACTTCGTTATCGCGGATTTCTTTGTCAAGCTCGTCAATCTGGCCAAGGTCGGACAGGTTGATGCGCTTATCTGGCTCAGTTGCGGAACCGATGGAAACATCGCTGCTGTCGATGCGTGTTGCGTTGCCTGCATTAGCGCTGTCCGTATAGGTCAGGCCAGTGCCGCTTTGCTCCAGCTTGCTGCTTCCGTTGGCATCAGTAACTTCGTTGGTAAGCAGGCCAGTTGCACCGTCTAATTTTTGCGCTACCTTAATTTCGCCATTCGTTACCACGCCGCCGATGCTAGTTAAGCCTTGGTTGAATTCGGATTTATGCGTATCGTCTTGCTTAACAGTGTTGCTGTTGCCTTCAGCGGTAACCTTGTTTTCCGTAGTAGTCGTGCCATTAGTTACCTTGGTATTTACGCCATCCAGCGTAGTTTCAAAGCTGGTGTTTTTGCCATTAGTAGTTCCATCATTGATATCGCTCTTAATTGTGCCATTGCCACCGAAAGCGATGGAACCATTGCCATGAGCATTGCCCTGACCGGTGATTACTAATTGGTCAGTGGTAATCTTGCCGGTGGTAATTTCGTTACCGTTGATGATGGTTGTGGTTGCACCATTTTCTACGAACGGAGTCTTATGAGCAGAGTTCTCGAATACAGTACCCTTACCAGTAGTAGTAACAGTCTGCGTACCGCCAGTAATAGTAGCAGAGCCACCGTTATCAGTATTAGCTACGAAGGAAGCTTTGTCGCCAGCAGCAACAGTTGCTTTATTCTTTCCAACAGCAACCTCGGATGTAACGCCACCTTCTGCAGCAGTGTTATCAAACTTCATGCTTGCGCCAGCATTATCAGTCTGCAAAGTAGTGTTGCCAACGGTATTAGTGAAAGCACCTTTGTCTGCACCAGAACCGCCAGTAACCTTGAAGTTACCACCTGCTGCGGAGAAGTTACCTTGCTTATCCATGGACAGATTGCTACCATGCGGATTACCATTGCTATCCAGAATATCTTCGCCGAGGTTAATACGTTCAACATTCAGCGTATCAGTACTAATCGTACCACCATTGATAGTGGTGACCTTGCCACCCTTTTCGCCAGCATCACCAGTGAAGGTTGCTTTCCCGGCAGACATTGTAGTCTGGTTGTTAGGATCTTTGTAAAGAGTCAGGTTTTCACCATCAAGCTTGCCAGCAGTTCCATCGATCTTTTCCGAACGAATTGCACTACCATTAATTTTAGTAGTCGAATTATCCTGACCAGTGAAGGTGCCAATGCCGGAAGCAGTATCGAAATCAAAAGCAGATTTTTGACCGGACTTATTACCTTTAATATGCAAGCCTTTATAATCGTGAGTCAATTCAGAGCTTGTATTGTCAGCAATATCTGTTGCCTTCGCCCAAATGTTACCACCATTAATAGAGCTTAAATTATCAGCATCTTTAGTAAAGGTAGTTTTGCCATCTTTATCTACATTAAATGCACCATTAGCTGCCTTCAATGCACCATCCTTATCAACTGCAAACTTTCCGCCAGCTGCTTTCAGGGAACCATCTTTATCAACTTCAACAGTAGCATTACCGGAAGCACCTAAGATAAGCTTGTTAGCTTTAAGAGTATCAGTTGTAATGGCATCGCCATCAATAGTAGTTTGCTTGCCGGCAGTACCAAAGGTAGCCTTACCGGTAACATCCAAAGTACCATTAACAGTTGCTTTTTCAGTGGTTAAGCCATGGGTTGCTTCTAATTTGTTATTTGCATCGACAATTAAGGAGCCCTCTTTAAAGGAAGAGGTGCCGGCAACAAAGCCTTTGTCAGCCTGAGCAGTTACTTTACCTTGGTTAAAGGTAACACCATTAACCTGGAAATCATTAGTGCCAGTATTTAATCCTGTACCAGTTAAGGCCATGTCACCAATCTTTAATTTATTAGTGGTAATGCCTTCAGTACTGTCTAATTTCGTAACGCCAACAGTTAAAGTTGTTGCATCGATAACAGCTCCGCCAATGTGGCCGCCTTTAGCAGTAATACCATTGTTATTCAGGTAGTTATCTTCATCAACCTTAAAGGTACTAGCTTCTATGCTCTTGACACCAGTTACCTCACCGGCTGCGCTAATTGTAACATTACCAATTTGACCTTCTTTTGCAGTAATCTTGCCATTCTCTAACTTAGCGCCTACTCCGTCATAAATAGTTTTTCCTTGAACAGTGCCTGTTGCTGTTACATTGCCACCATTAATTTCTACTCCGCCAATAGTTGCAGAAGTAGCATCAATTACCCTGTTCGCCTTGATGGTCTGATTAATATTAGCAAGCTTCTCAGCAGTCAGCTTATTATCTTCGGCAGTGCCAAGCTGCAATGTTCCTTCAGTAATTTTAGTATTAGTACCAACAGTCAGTGTATCATTAACCTTCAGGTTTTTAAAATCAATGGTTCCAGTAACCGTCATATCTGTAGCAGTTACTTTGCCATTCTGGAGGGTAACTCCACCAATTTTACTTGCCTGAGTAGCGTCAGTTTCAATTCTGCCGGTTGCAACCTGATCGCCCTTAATAACAGTCTGCGAACCTACCGCAGTGCCGAAGGTTGCTGTTTTATCCACCTGCAGCTCATCGCTCAAGGTAGTTTTGCCGGTTACGCCGAGAATGCCGCCAACAGTTGTATTGCCATTTGCATCAACAGTAAATTCATTGCCAGTAGAACCAATATTCAAGGATTCACCTTTGATCTTCTTTGTTACGGTCAAATCGCCGCCTACAGTTGTGTCACCAGTTACATCCAGCTTGCCTTTCAATGTAGTGTCACCAGTTACGCCAAGGTTGCCACCAACAGTTGCATCGCTATCTACAGTAAGCTTACCACTAGCAGTAATATCCTTACCCTTGATATCGCCGGTTGTCGTTACATTGCCATTATCGTCAACGCCAAATGCACCATTAGCACCTTTAATTTTGCCATTAATACCATCAATAGCTGCTTTTGCTTCAGTGTAATCATCACCGCCAGCATAGAAACCATTGGTATCATAAGCACTAGAGGAAGTACCGATGATGATTTTTCCGTCAGTGCCGATTTTTATTTGTTTTGCTTGATCACCTTTATTAAGATAAATTCCGTCAGACTCAAATTTCAAGTTATCATTAATGCTTACTACATTAGTAACTTTACCCTGGTCAAACGTTACGCCGCCAACCTCAGAGCCATCAGCAACTTTGATTTTAGTTTTACCGTCAATCATGCCGTGAAGATTTACTATGCTTTCACGAGTCAGTGTTGCTTGCCCGGAAGTGCCATCATCAAAGACTTCTTCAAGAACTATGCTTTTTGCTCTTACTTCGCCGTTAGCCAGCCTTACGTCGCCAGCATGAGTAATACCTTCTATATAAGTAGCATCCTCAGACGTAATCTTATTATCTTTCTTGAATTTGATTTTTTGCGTATTATAAGCTAATGTTCCTTCAGTAGAAGTATCGCCTACAGCTACAACTACCTCATCATAGCCCTTTACTTTGGCAGCAGTGATTTCCTGCTCTTCTAAAGAACCACTCTCACGCAATTTCAGGGATTTAGTTGTAATTTCGCTACCATCTTCGCTAATGCCAGCTGTTTTCTTTTGCAAAGATATAATATCATTTCTAGCTGCAGTATCACTAGCTGTCAGCTCACCTACTTTGGTTTGTAACTGACCTGTAGTTGTTTGCAGACTAGTCACATCAGTTTGAATGTTAGTTACCTTACTATTGACGGCCTGAATATTATTTGCATTATCCTTAATAGCCGCACCAACATTTGTAGTTCCATCTGTTCCTGTCAGCGCCAAGCTGTCAGCTGTAATTGCGCCGCTACCAGAAACAGTGAACTTGCCATTAGCTGCTTTAAAAGAACCGTCATCACCCTTAACAGCGAATTTGCTATTGTCATACGTAGCATTAGTAATATCTGTACCGTCATAACCAATATACAAGCCATTTTGCGCTACAACCTTACCATCTGACATACGTGCATTGATGCCAGACGAAATAATTGAAGCATGTACAGAACCAGTTGCAGAAATATCATGATCAGAAATCATAACATGTTTGTTAACGTCACCAATAGTAATTCCATAATCAGTTCCGCTACCACCGATAGTCACACCACCAACAGTAAGCGTATCAATTGCTGTAGTGCCATTTTTCAATTGATTTGAACCAACATCATAAGTCACATCCGCAGCATACACCGGTTCAAGACCTATGCCCCCCCCTGCAAGAATTGCGCACGTTACGGCAAGGGCCAACGCCTTGACATTACTCTTTTTCCTAGTCATAATCATCATCCTCCTTAAAGTATAAACCAAAACCATGCGTGCGTCTTATGCAACTATCACCATCCGACGCATTCCGCACAACTCTTATCATGCTCATTATCTCATAAAATTCAGTGAATTCAACGTCTTGTATCGTAAAGCGCAAATTCTCATCGTAAAACGCATTTTGCCAACTTTACTTGATTATTTTTTGTTAAAAACTGTAACAAATAAAACAATAGTTAAAGCATTTTCCACTAAAAACCAATCACTATCCACTACACACTAACCACTAAAAAAAACCTCCGCAACGGCCTTCATGACCGTAACGGAGGTTCCATTTCTTTATAACAAAGTATCCTTAATCCTGCAGCAGCGCCCACTGCATATAGGCGTTGCGCACAGCTGCGCTGTCGCGCACCCTGATGGGTGCCTTAAAGCCATTGCCCAGCAAAAAATAATTGCTGTAGACACCCTCTACATAATGCATGTTAATCAGCACGCTGCGATAGGTCAGCAGAAAATAATCCTGTGTCAGCTTTTCCCGCACCTTGTTGATGGAGCTGTACACCTTATAGGTGCGTTGTGCTGTATGAATATAGCAGTATTTATCCTGCACCTCTACAACGATAATGTCCTTGGGTTTTATTTTTACCGTCTCCACCGCAGTATCAAAAGTAACATACTCTTCCTTGTCAAAAACACCGCAGCGCTTCAACGCCTGCTCCAGCCTTTCCGGCTGCAGAGGCTTCAGCAAATAGTACGCCGCATCCAGCTCATAGCTTTCGATGGCAAAGTCATTACTGGAGGTGAGAAAGACCAGCTTAAAGTTAAGCCTGTGCTGGCGCAAACGCCGCACAAACTCCACGCCATTACCAGGCTTCAAATAGATATCCATAAAGACAATGTCAGCGCTATTTAAACACAAGTATTCACCGCACTGCTCCCCTTCAGTAAAGGTACGTATATCAAAAAGCAGCTGATACTTCCTGCCTATTTCCTGCAGTTGCCGTTTAAGCTCTTCCAGCTCGCTTACATCATCATCACAAGCCACAATACGCATAATATCACTCCCTATAATAACATGCTCTTCTTTACTTATGCTTCAGTTTTCTGCCAGCACCTGACGCAGCAGCTCCAGCGCGCTCGCTTCGCTCGCTTTGTTCGTGCCCAGTTCACCGCGGAAGGCACGCGCAAGGATGGATTTCTTCATTAGGTCGATGCTTGCCAGCGCCTGCTCAGCAGCCTGCTGGGCTGCGCGCTCGCGTGCCAGCAGGTCGTCTATGAGGCGCACGATTTCGTGCTGTTCGGGGATGGTGGGGAGAGAAATATAATACTGTTTTAATATAGTCTGAGATATATTTGGTTGTGCTCCACCTTTACTAGATTTTATAAGATTCTCCTTTTGTGAAATAAAATACCAATATAGATAATTATATATCAATCCAGCTTTACAAACGAAGCATGCACAAGCTTGATTTGTTGTAGCTGGAACTGCTAATATCGCTGTTTTACCAATAGTAGCTCCATACATAGTGACTATAACTGTATTAACAGGAAACAATCTAGCACTAGAATTATTCATCCCTGCTTCCGTTATTTTTTCTTCCGTATCGTATATCCAATCATGATTTAATTCACCTGTTTTTACCCAAGGAATATTACCATTATAATATTCTTCATGCTTTCTAGACGGTGTACCGCCAGACCCAATTGTACAAATCTCACCTAACTTTTTCTCTTTCCAACTTTCATCGCTCACGCCATTTTCACGGCGCCACTGCTTTGTCAGCTCGCCCGTAAATGCCTTATGCAAAATTGCTGCCTTGCGCACGGCAAAGCTGTCGGCAACCTCCTGCAGTCGTTCCTTTGTTTCGTCGAGCTTGGCAAAAAGCTCTTCGATGCGCTCAACTATGCGTTGCTGTTCGGAGAGTGGAGGAAGAGGGATGGGATGTTGTTTTAAAATAATCTGAGATATGTTAGGTTGTGCTCCGCCTTTGCCCTTTTCTATAAATACGTTTTTTTGAGATATGCAATAATAGAACAAATACATATACAACAAAGATTGATTGCAAACAGCACAAGCACAGGCTTGGTTTGTTGTAGCAGGAACACCTAAGATTGCAACTTTACCAATCGTCGCACCATACATGGCAATCAGAACAGAATATGGCGGAAACAATTTTGCACTAGATTTTTTCAATCCTTCATCAGTTATTTTTTCTTCTGTATCGTAAATCCAACCATTATTTAATTCGCCAGTCTTTATCCATAGAATATCGCCATTATAATATTCTTCATGCTTTCTTGACGGAGTACCACCAGAACCCCAAGAAGCGACGCTCTCCAGCCTAACCCACACCCAATTCTCCGGCACCTCATAAGGCTGTTCCTCCGCAGGCACCAGCGCCTGCTGCAAGCGTTCTTCTATTGTCAATGCTGTCTTTTTCTTTGGCATTGCAAGATCTCCTTTATAAACAAACATGCTATTGCTTTAATGTATAATTTATGATAAAATGTTTTCGACAACCGTGTTGCAGGGTGGTGTTGCCTTCATTCTCTACGAATGGAGGTGATGTCTATGGTATATTTCAGCTTTCAGGATTTAATGTCCTT